>Ga0210395_10000006_pt1 | contig 370563 bp, 295 predicted proteins | sample IncBWH4OmetaG_FD_150861 | JGI IMG/M metagenome (GOLD analysis project Ga0210395, IMG submission 150861) | Forest soil microbial communities from Barre Woods Harvard Forest LTER site, Petersham, Massachusetts, United States - Inc-BW-H-4-O ... | reverse complement strand
TTACTGGGGCGTTGATTGCGGGGCTGCGGTTGGCGGGATATTCGCGGCCGATTGTGGTGCATGATCGGAATCCGGGGAAGGTGCGGGCGCTGCGGCGGGAGTTTCGGGTCGAAGTGGCGCGGGATTTGAAGTCGGCGGTGGAGCGGGCCGAGACTTTGATTGTTGCGGTGCGGCCCAGTTCGGTGGCGGAGTTGCTGGAGGAGATTGTGCGGTGTGGCGCAGTGGGGCTTGCCGGTTCCGAGCGAACGAATTTGGGGCGTGCGCGTCTTGAGAGGCCGCTGATCGTGATCAGCCTGGCGGCGGGGATTCCGCTGAAGAAGTTGCGGGCTGGATTGGGTGCTGGCGCGCTGGGGGCGGGCGTGCGCTGGGCGCGGGCTATGCCGAGTCCGGTGTGCCGCATCGGGCATGGGCTTACTGCGGTGACATACGATCGCGGCATTTCTGTGGCAGATCGAAAGCGCGTGCGCGAGTTGTTCGAACTGGTGGGGCCGGTGCTGGAGATTCCGGAGCGGCGGTTCGATGCGTTCAGCGTGGCTTATTCGCCGAGCCATGGATATCACGCGCTCGCCACTCTGGCTAAGGCCGCGCAGGCAGCGGGGCTGGATCGCAAGACCGCTTTGACGGCGGGGGCTCATGCCTTCGCGGAGGCGATCCTGTATTGGAGAGAGAGTGGGCAAGCGCTTGACGATCTTCTGCAGGAAGCCGCGACGCCCGGTGGGACTGCGGCGGCAACGATGGAGGCCATGAAGAAATTTGGCTATGAGAAGGCCGTGGCTGCCGGGTTGCGAGCGGGGATTCGGCGGGCGCGGTTTAACGCTCGGTTATAGGTACATGTATGTCAATACATTGGTAGGAGTATATTGGCAACGGTGCCGGAAGCCGTGGGTGGCTCGAGCGCTGCTTTTGCACTTTGTCTTGCGATTGCTGAATGGCTCAGCATTGCTGGTAGGGACGGAAACAGCAGGTCCCTCCACTGCGCCGTCGCTGGCGCTCCGGCTCCGGTCGGGATGACAGGGTGTTCCTTAGGGCGGGGGTAAAGCTCGCGCGGGGGAGGGTCGGTTTCTGAGTTACCTTTGTCACCATACGGCGGGAATTGAGTCTGGCACAATACCTTAGGTGTAATGCTTGCCCGCGTTAGGACGTTTCTGGGATTGCGGGCGGCACTGGCGATGGAAATTCTTACACAAAATGCGACTCGACGGAGCACGCGGCTGCGGGTGGAGATTCCGGTCAGCGTGACCAGTCTTGACCGGATGCGACCGTTTGCCGACGAGTGTTTGGCGGTGATTGTGAGCGCGCAGGGATGCGGGTTTCGGTGTGCGCGGGCGCTGCAGACGGAAACCCCGATCCTGTTGAGCGAACTGCCGGGCGGAGGCAGCGTGACGGCGCGGGTAGTGAACTGTCTGCCGCTCGGGAGCGACGGCAAGTATTTTCTGATTGGGGCTTCGCTTTATACGCACGGAAATGTTTGGGGGATTGCCAATCCTCCAGAAGATTGGCGTCTGGCGGAGTTGAACTATCCTGCGCCGAATTCCGCTCCGAGCTCCGCTGCGAAATCTGCGCCCAGCCCTGTGGCAGTCCCCGCAGCATCTTCGGCTCAAGCGGCGCCGGCAAACGCTCCGCAGCTGACGGTGAATAAGAAAGTCTGGCCGTACAATCGTTTCGAGGAAGGCGCCGAAGTGCATCCCGGGCGCAAGTAGCGCCGCGCACGACATTGGATTTGTTTGAGATTGATGGGCTTGCAACGGCGGCGGCATCGTGGCCGAGCGGTTTTTCAGGCGGACAGAAGGATCTCGCGTCGACATTGGTAGCGGTTCGGAGAAGCTCTTACCCGAGATCCCCTTCGGCTTCGCTCAGGGCAGGCTCTCACCCGGCTGAACTGCGCCGGGTTCGGGATGACGCCATCAACTTCGGGATGACGCCCTCAACAAGGTTCGTCTCTAGCGAGGTAAAACGAGTCGGTCTTGTTCTTTCGTAACTCGTCAACTCCGCGCAGGCTGCCATACTCTGAGTACGGATATGTCCGAAGAGCTCAACTCGACAGCAGCGATAGTGCCCGAGCAAGTCGCCGACCCAGTGCCCGGGCCAATGTTGGACAAAGTGTCTGACCCAGTGCCCAGTCCAATGTCGGACAAAATGTCTGAGCCATTGTCCGACCCATTATCAGATAAGGTTTCCGACGGAGCTTGCGACAAGGCGCCAGAGAAAGTGGCAATCAGCGAAGCAGTGTCCGGCAAGGAAAGCAAAGGGAGCGAACGGCCGTTTCGTGTGAAGCTGCGCGGCTCGGTGTTGGTGTTGCTGCGGCTGCCGAATAAGCGGTCGGTGAGAGCGGCGATCCATCAGCTATCGACGACTGGCGGAGTCATTCATCTGGAGAAGCCGCTGGATGAGAAACTCGAAGTCGAAGTGATTTTCCACATTCGCGAAGTCACCATTCGAGGCAAGGCGCAGATGCTGTTTCCCATGTGGGCGACGCAAGGGTGGATGCAGCCCTTCCGCTTTGTGGGACTATCCGAGGCCAGCCGGGAAAGTCTGGATGTGAATCTCAGGTCTTTTCTTGGCGAAGCGGTCAAGGGCACAGCGGCCGGCGCCTGAACTGCGGTAGTCTTCTCAGGTTCTTCCATTCATCCCTAGCTTCTTCCTTCGTCGGCGGTCAATGATCAATGATCGCTGTCGCGATTTATCGCCCACTGACTTTGTGCTCAAGTCTTGCTACGCCTCGAGCAGTGAGGCATCCGGCGGGGATTTAGCAACAGTCTGATGCACAGCGGGAATGGCCTTACAGGGTTCTGTTGAATGCCGAAAGTCGCGCGAGAGCTAATTGGCGGGAGTTCTGAGCAGGATGATGCTGGCTATGATGATCCACCAGACGACGAGGACGGGAGCTGTTGCCGTCGTACCCCACCCGACGGCGCTGTAAAACTGAGCTGCGTCGTAACCGAAGAACATGGCTGGGACAAATGCGAGGTTGATTAAAGCGATGAGGAAGGCCAACCAGGCAAGCCACGCAGGCATGAGCCGGCCCCGCAATATCGCGAACCCCGAGGCGGACAGGAAGAGCGTGGTCATAAGCCGACCAATGGCTCCCCACAGGAGGAATTGACCCGGGGCGAGGACGCCATCCACGGTCGGGTCGCGGTGCGCGGTCGAATCAGACTCCCTTTCTCGCCGGCGAACAGAACGCCGCCTATCTCGCTGCGGAGCCAGCGGACGACGCCCGTTTCGTCCCCGTTTTCGCGCACGCGCTGGAGCACGCGGGTGGATATACGCCGGCGGAAGCAACGCGGGTTGCAGGGACCTTACTGCCGGACGTCCTTCCGTATGATCCCACGCGGCCGGCGGTCTACCCGACCAATGGCCGGACACTTACCGACGACGTCGTGGATTTCTTCCTTCCTCTTCTTACGAATGGAAAGGTGACGCAAGATAAGGTCGGGCCTCACAAAGACCTGCTCGCGCAATTCCCCTACGTGGGCGTGCCGCACCAGGACCGGGCTACGGAACGAGTTGCCGCTTAATCCATTGGAAGGGTTGCAGTAGTTGCCGTTAACAGGCCCTGCCACGGGAGATCCCTCGCCCCGCTCGTAAAAACGCGGAGCTTCGGGATGACGCCCAGTTTAAAAGAGGGCCGAACTGAGCTGTAGGTTTCAGGCCGCAGGTTTTACGCTATATTTTGCAGCGTGTTGCTCTGGTGCGTGGATTGCGCTGTCTTCATGGGGAGCGTCGCATAAACCTTTGTGCCGGAACCGTTGGATTCGATAACCAAATCGCCACCAAAATGGCGCACGCGTTCGCGCATTCCCCTGATTCCCACTCCGCTGCCTTGTGACTGAATTGCGGCGAGTCGCTCCGGGGACATTCCTCTTCCCTGGTCTTCAACCTTTACGCGGACAGTCGTTTCTTCGCGCTCGAGCCGAATCAACGCAGTCTTGCTTCCCGAGTGGCGATGAATGTTTGTCATGCTTTCCTGCACAAGGCGGAATATGACGAGCTCCATTTCGGGTGGGAGTCTTTCGAGATTATCCGGAAGCTGCAAATCAATCTTTAGACCGCTGCGCTCCGCAAGACCTTGCACGTACCAACTCAGTGCAGACGAAATACCGGTTTCATCCAACAAGGGTGGATGTAGAAGATACGAGGTGGTGCGTATTTCTCGCGCCAAGTGCTGGACCAACTCTTCGGCGTTCTGCATGCTCTTGGCAACAGCAGGATCCTTGGTTGCGTCTTCGCCGATTTCTGCCAGCTGCAAGGCGAGCGCGGTCAAGGTCTGTCCGGCGCTATCATGCAGTTCCCGTGCTATGTGCCGCCGCTCGGCATCCTGGGACTGTAAGAGCAACGCCGACAACTGACGCAGTTCCTGGTTTCTTCTCTCCAGTTCCTGAGTACGGAACTGCACTTGGGTGTCGAGCGCATCTGCCAACGTTCGATAACGTTCTTCGCTCTCGCGCAACTCCCGCTCGACTTGTTTACGTTGGGTGATGTCCCGGCCAATTTTCGAGGCTCCGATAATCTTGCCGCTGCTGTCTCGAATGGGCGAAATTGTCAGCGAAATATCGAGCGTTTTCTTGTCTTTACGGACACGAACAGTGTCGAAGTGTTCGATTCGTTGCCCTTGCTTGATGCGTTCGATGATGACTGCCTCTTCGTCGATACGATCGGCCGGGATGAGCATTGAAATGTGCTGGCCTACAGCTTCGTTGGCGGTATAGCCAAACAGCCGCTCTGCCCCTGCGTTCCAGCTGGTTATAACGCCGCCCAGCGTCTTGCTGACGATGGCATCGTCAGATGAGTCCACGATGGCTGCGAGCAAGCCAACCGCTCTATCTGCTTTGAGGCGTAAGGCGGGCAACTCATCCAAGAGCGATTGGCTGAGGTTGTCCCGAGACTCCGGGTCATTGAGGATACAATCCGCCAGCGCCTCATGTGTCGCCAGTAGTTTGTCGATGTCCTCTTCCATAGCGATCTCAGGATGGGTTTCAGTCCAATAGTGGGCTGCTCTGACAAACGCCAGGAACAACAACAAGTATTGAAGGCGAACCGGACCAAGTAGCCGCGACAGTGCTTCAAGACACAGCAGATAGTCAGAAGTCTTTAGAAACACATGTGCTGCCAACACAAAGATGGCATCTTCCATCTGCATGCTGGGGCTTGGCATTTCAGTAATCGGTGCGGGGCAGGCTGCGCACAGGGATAGCACCGACTGAAGTTCTTGTCCGCGTGGAAAAGGCCGTCGAAGAAGTTGAACCACGTCTGTAATACTTTGCGTACGAACAGTCGGATCGCCAGCGGGACGGCCAAGCCCCACCAAGAAACCAGCATGACGGGCAATGCAGTAGCGGACGGCACAAAAACGCGACAGGTGGACGAAAAGACGCTCTTTAAAGACTGATGGCAGAGGATTGTCGAGGTACGCAACTTGTGCGAATCCCCACAGCTTCTCAATGATCTCGGGAGCCTCAGGTGCGAGGCGGAAGAAATTGGGAAGGACTCCGAATCGCTCCTCGACGCGTTCCTCGAGTTCGGACCTTCGTTTTCGCAATGATTTGGCAACCTTTTGACTACAGAGCCATTATATGCCCCGCTGGCTGATTGCCGGCTTTTACACGCAAATCCTGATTGCCTTTATTTCGACGGCTCATTTGTTCTCCAATATCTTCCGCTGAGCGTGCCGTGGTTTTGCTTGGGGGCTCGGTAATGGCTCGGCTTGAAACTACTCTGCGGGAGATCCCTCGCCCCGCTCGTAAAAACGCGGGCTTCGGGATGACCCAGCTAAGAGACAGCCAAATGGAGCCAGCACGGGTTACTCTGGTCACTTTTGTGATCCCGATCAGGGACATATGATCCGGACTAGCTTCTCACACGTAGGTTGTCAAATATGGGCTCTCATTCATGAAACGACTCAGCTTCCTGGTGTCTCTTACCAACGACGACAACGACTATCAGCAGGAGCAGGCTGTGATGGCGGAGAAAGCTGCGCGGCGGCTGGGCGTGGACGTGAAGGTCATTCACGCCAACAATGATGCGCTGGCACAGAGCCAGCAGCTGTTGCACTACGTTCAGGATTCTTCGGTGGCGCGCCCCGATGCGATCGTGTTTGAGCCGGCGGGTGGGACGGCGTTTCCGCAAGTGGCTCGGGCGGCGGCGGCGGCGGGAATCGGGTGGGTGGTGCTGAATCATGATGTGGATTACATTCTGGAACTGCGACGCGCTTATAAGGTTCCGGTGTTTGCCATTAGTTCCGATCATGAAGAGGTGGGCAAGATTCAAGGGCAGCAATTTGGGGCGTTGTTGCCGAATGGCGGATCTATTTTGTATATCGAAGGACCGGCGAACAGTTCGGCATCGAAAGAACGCACGGCCGGGATGCTGCGCACCAAGCCGGCGAACATTCAAGTCAAGACGATGCGGGGGAACTGGACGGAAGACAGCGCGTATCGCACGGTGAGTTCGTGGCTGCGACTGCGGACTTCGCAGGAAAGCCACGTGGACCTGGTCGGGGCGCAGGACGACAGCATGGCCATGGGCGCGAGAAAAGCGTTCAGCGAAATTCCGGAGAGCGAACGAGCGCGCTGGATGAAGATTCCGATCACGGGCTGCGACGGTATGCCCAAGACCGGCCAGGCGTGGGTGCGCAGTGGCACGCTGGCGGCGACAATTTTTATTCGTCCGAATACTGACCTGGCGATTGAGATGCTGGTGGAGGCGTTTAAGAGTAACGCTGCGCTGCCGGAACGCAAAGTGACGGAGCCGGAGTCGGTGCCGACGCTGCAGGATCTGGCGGTTGCGGCTGGGAAGTTACAGCGCGCTGCGCGGGTATGATGGTTTCGGGGAGTTAACTGGTTGAATGTTTGGAAATTTCAGGCGTCCCTAACGGGACGCCTTTTGTTTTTGTTTTGCAGTTTACCCGCCAGTGGAACTGGCGGGCTATTTTCAGTGGTCCCTACGGGACCGATTCTGCGCTCTCGCCCTGGGCTCCGTTCGGCGGGGACGGATTTGCTCCCCAAAAACTGGAAACGGGAGTAATCTGTCCCCCGTCAGTTGTCGCTCCCGAAGACGCAGTTCCAGAATGCGTCGAGTTCAATTTCAATGCCAGCCGACGAGGAGAGTTTATGGGGAAGGCCGTAGGAAATTTGGAGATTGCGCCAAGCGAGCAGTATCAGGCATCGCAGTCCACCTGGGACAAGATCGCGGATAGCCGGGAGTTCCAAGATCTGATGGCGACGAAGAAAGTTTTCATCGTGCCGGCATTCATATTCTTCGTTGTGTACTACTTTGCCTTGCCGGTGCTGGTGGGATACGCACCGCAGTTCATGTCGACCAAAGTGATTGGAGAAGTAAATCTCGCCTACCTGTTTGCGCTGTCGCAGTTTTTCGTGGCCTGGATCATCGCAGGGCTCTACGTGAAAGCTGCCAATAACTTTGACCGTCTGGCAAAGGACATTCTCGATAAGGCCGAGTTCGAGAAGGCTTCGGATGCAAAGGGAGGCAAATAGGCCATGTCGAATATTCCACTGATTATGTTTCTGGTGTTCATTGCGATCACTCTGGGCATTACATATTGGGCCTCGAAGCGCTCGGCCGGCGCGAACGCATACTTTGCCGCGGGCCGTCAGATCACGGGGTGGCAGAATGGAATCGCGGTGGCTGGCGATTATATGAGTGCGGCGTCGTTTCTGGGGATTGCGGGCATTATCGCGTTTCAGGGCTATGACGGGTTTATGTTTTCGGTGGGTTGGCTGGTTGCCTATCTGACGGTTTTGCTGGTGATTGCGGAACCGCTGCGCAATGCGGGCAAGTACACCATGGCGGATGTGCTGGCGTATCGACTGAAGCCGCGGCCGGTGCGGGCCATGGCGTCGCTGAGCACGCTGACGGTCAGCACGTTTTACATGATCGCGCAGATGGTGGGGGCGGGGGCGCTGGTGAAACTGCTGTTGGGCGGATCGGTGGGGTACAACAAGGCGGTGATCAGCGTCGGAATTCTGATGATCGTGTATGTGGTGTTCGGGGGCATGCTGGCGACTACGTGGGTGCAGATCATCAAGGCGATTCTGCTGATGGCGGGAACGTTCCTGTTGAGCATTCTGGTGATGGCGCACTTTCACTTCAGCTTCGGCGAATTTTTTGGGGCGATTTCGCATGTCACTTATCACGATGCGAAGGGCGCCGTGGTGGTGAAAGACTTTTTGCAGCCGGGGCTTCGCTATAAGCCGCCGTACGGGCCGCTGGATTTAATCTCGCTGGGGCTGGCATTAATCTTTGGCACGGCGGGATTGCCGCATATCCTGGTGAGGTTTTATACCGTGCCGGACGCCAAGACGGCACGGCACAGCGTGGTGTGGGCGATGGTGCTGATTGGCAGCTTCTACATTATGACGACGTTCCTGGGATTTGGAGCCGCGACGATCATGGGGCCCGACTTCATCAAGACGCATGGGGGGACGAACATGAGCGCGCCGCTGCTGGCTAACGCTCTGGCTGGATCTGTGTTCTTTGCGTTCATCTCGGCTATCGCCTTTGCCACGATTCTTGCGGTGGTGGCGGGGCTCACGATCAGCGCGACAACATCGTTCTCGCACGATTTCTGGACGAACGTGATCCACAACGGGGTCGAGCGAAAGCCGGGAGAAGAGGTGATGGTGGCGCGGATTTCGGCGTTCGTGGTGGGGGCGGTGGCAATCGGGATCGCGATTGTGCTGGGGCCGACGGCGAATGTTGCGTTTCTGGTGGCGCTGGCGTTTGCGGTGGCGGCATCAGCGAACTTGCCGGTGATTGTGCTGTCGATCTTCTGGCGTCGGTTCAATACCGCGGGCGCGGTTTCCGGACTCGCGGTCGGATTGGCGGCGTCAATCGGACTGATTCTGATCAGCCCGAGCCTGATGGCGATCGATCCGCCAACGGTGACGGGCACGGCGCGGCATTTGATTCAGGCCAAGGCGTGGTTTCCGCTGGAGAATCCCGGAATTGTGAGCATTCCGCTGGGGTTCATCGCAGCGATTCTGGGCACGCTCGTCAGTCGCGAACCGTCGTCGCAAGATAAGTTCAACGAGTTGCTGGTTCGGTCGAACACGGGGCTGGGGGCGGAGAAAGCAACCGCTCTCTGAGGCCCGTGGTCTGCGGCCGGATACTGATGGTCGACGGTCCGGGAGTCGAGGCCAGTGGGCGAACGCCTACTTCTAGCGAGGAGCGCGAGAAATCGGGCCCCGGTCGTACGATATGGGTCTCGTGAATATGCTAGATTGAGTTTCGCGGGCCTATAGCTCAACGGTTAGAGCAGCAGACTCATAATCTGTTGGTTCCAGGTTCAAATCCTGGTGGGCCCACCATCTCCAGTCCCGAGGCTCTTCGGTAGTAACGAGGTCCCTCGCAAACGCTCGGGATTTCGCCTGCGGGCTCCCGCTTCGCTCACGCCCGCAAGACAGCTCAAGTTCAAATCCTGGTGGGCCCACCAAGAAATTCAGGAAGTCCCAGCACACGACTCCTTTCGTGGTTATACCAGCGGACCTTTAGTCCTTTGGTTTGTGGTCTGATCTATTCATCCTTCTGGTGCCTCTCGTTGACACTGCCGAGTGCGGGAATTAGAGTTGCGTACGTTCTCACCAAAAATCGAAATTCGCGGGAGGCAGGGATGCGGGCGAAGCTATTCTGGGCGGGGGTTTTGGTGTGTCTGGCCTCAGCATTGGCTCTGGGGCAGGATCCCACCAAGGTTGAACCCAAGCACTACAAGCTGGATTTTGAAAATGAGCACGTGCAGGTGGTGTCGGTTCACTATGGGGCTCACGAAAAATCCGCGCTGCACGATCATATGGGCGGCGTGTCGGTGAGCCTGACCGAAGCGCATCTTCGCTTTACCGATGAGAATGGGAAAGTGCGTGAGGTGTTCTCCAAGGCGGGCGAAGCGCGCTGGTATCCGCCGCTCAAGCACAAAGTGGAGAATTTGGGCGACACTTCCTATGAGGGGATCTACATCGGGGTGAAGAGCAAATCGGCGACCGCGGCGAACGGCGCAGCGGATCCTGCGAATCCAACGACCGCGTTGGACGAAGAGACGAAGAAGATCGTTGCGGCATTTCTGTTGGCGTCCGGAAAGCCTTGAGTGTATTTGCGCCTTGGGAGCCGCAGCTAGAATGGCGCGGCTCGGGAGCCTGAGGGCGCGTCGTGCCGCACCCTCGAAGCCCAGGGCCCGGAAGATCCGATGAGCGCCCCTGCAGAAACTCCCTCTTCGCATCGAAAAGCTGCATTCCTGCTCGGTGTCGTCACTTTTCTTTCGTTTATTTACTTCTATGAGGGCGGCGGGTGGAATCAGAACTCGCGCTTCGATCTGCTGCGCGCTATTGTCGAGCGGCATACGTTGCAGATTGATGCCTACCATGAGAACACACAGGACAAGGCGCATTTCAAAGGACATTACTACTCCGACAAAGCGCCGGGGTTGGTTTTTCTTGCCGTGCCTTTTGCGCTGGCGGCGAGAGGTGCGCTGCGGGTCTCGGGGATTGATCCTGAATCAGCGCGGGGGGAGATTTCACTTTCTTATGCGGTGAGTGCGGGCGCAGTTGCGCTGCCGGTTGCGTTGGCTGGAGTGTGCCTGTTTTTTCTTGGGCTGCGGTTTGGGGGTGGGCCGAGTGGAGGTGCATTTGCGGCGCTGGTGATGTGTCTGGGAACTCCGGTGTGGGCCTATGCGGGGCTGTTCTGGGCGCACGCGCTGGTCGGAGCTTGCCTGGTGTTTGCTTTTGCGGCGGCGTTGAAGGTGCGCGACAGCATTAGTTCGCGTGGAGACTTTCTCTGGGCTTTGGCGGTTGGGCTTTCGGCGGGATGGGCGACGGTCACGGAATATCCTGCGGCGCCGGCGTCGGCGATGCTGGCATTTCTGGCGCTGTCGCAAGCGTGGCCGCGGGGGACTGGGGCGCGTTGGCGGGTGTTTGCCGGAGTGGGAGTGGGTGCGGGAATTTGTGTGATTGTGTTGCTGAGCTATCTGTATGCGGCATTCGGCTCGTTTCGTCCGAGCTATTCGTACTACGATCCGCAATCGTTTGCGTTTATGCAACAACGCGGTTACATGGGACTGACTTACCCGCATCCGGACCGGCTGCTGAAACTTTTGTTTAGCTGTTCACGCGGGCTGTTCTTTGCATCGCCGGTGGTGCTGGCCGCTCCGGTCGGGTTGTGGTGGTTGTGGAGGGAGAAGACTTACTCCGCGGCGGCGCTGGTCGCGGCGGGAATCGCGACTTATTATTTCCTGTTCAATGCGTCGTTCTACTGGTGGAAGGCGGGGCTGTCGTTTGGTCCGCGGTACGCGGGAGGGTGCATTCCGCTGCTGTGCGTTGGCCTGGCCGTAGCCTGGAGACGCGCGACGCCGGCGTGGCGCCGGGTGCTGGTGGCGCTGGGGTTGGGCAGCGTGTTCGTTGGGTTGATGGTGGTGTCGACGACTTCGCAATTGTCGATGCAGGACAGTTGCCCGCTGCTGCATTCGGTGTGGCCGGCGTTTTGGTCGGGGCACGTTGCGCTCAACCAGGAATCGATGCTGACTGTTGCGGAGGCGGGGTCGAGCGCGAACCGGGGCGCATTCAATCTTGGGCAGTTGATGGGGCTGCGTGGAGTCGCGAGCCTTATCCCGTTGCTGGCGTTGTGGGCGGTTGCGGGCTTGCTTTGGTGGCGGATGCAGGGTAGTGGTGCAGTTCGATAAGGAAGCGAGCCAGACGCGCGATTATTGCGTCGCAAAAAGCGCGACGCACGCGCGGCTCGCCCAGATCCCTCGCTGCGCAAAAAGAACGCTTGCTCGGGATGACAATTCAAACTGCAACACTACCGGATGCGGCGTGAGCGGCGAGACGATCTCCGTGTAAGATAGTCTTTTGGGTGTGCTTATGACGGAACTCCAAGTTGTTTCGGCTGAGGTTGAATTGCTTCGCAGAGTTTACGCGGCGTTCAATCGGCGGGAAATCGACGCCGTGCTTGCCGTTATGTATGACGACGTGGATTGGCCGAACGGCATGGAGGGCGGGCGGGTTCGGGGCAAGGCCGCCGTGCGGGACTACTGGACGCGGCAGTTTGAAGTGCTTGATCCTAGGGTTGAGCCGCGAGGCTTTTCGGTGGAAGCGGACGGGCGGATTGCGGTGGAAGTGCATCAGGTGGTGCATGATAAAAGTGGGAAGCTGATGGTGGATCAGGTGGTTGGGCATGTGTACGAGATTCGCGGTGGGTTGATTCGGAGTATGGAGATTCGCTAATTTCTTACATCTGCCTGGAGGGTAGCGACGGCCGGAGTACATCCCACCAAGTTCGCGGCGCATCCCACCGGGATAACTTTGCGCAATGCCGGAGTGGTTAGATGCTTCGTTTATTGTCTCTGGTGGTGGCAGTGGCTTTGCTGGGCGGCCTCGCGCAGGCGCAATCTTTCGATCGCCTTGAGGTTTTCGGTGGTTACTCCTACGTCAACAACGACTTCTCACTCACCTCGCGAAACGGTATGCAGGGGTGGAATGCGTCGGCGACCTTCGATGTTGCGCGCCACTTTGGGCTGACGGCTGACTTCTCAGGCTGGATCCCCAGTGCTAGAGTCTATTCGTTTCTGTTTGGACCGCAGATATCGTTCAAGTTCCAGCGGGTGACACCGTTTGCCCATGTCCTGTTCGGAAACACCATTGTCCATTACAACGGCTACCTTAGTTCCGGCAGTTCGGTTTCTTATGCGGCGGGCGGCGGAGTCGACTTCAGACTGAGCCGCCGGCTGGCGCTTCGCGGACAGGTGGACTGGCTGCACACCAATTTTCATACGCTCGACAGTCAAGGAGGGGACAATTTCTATCCCAATGTCGCGCGTGTTTCCACCGGCATCGTCATCCGATTTTGAAGAACTGGCGGGCTCAACCTCTGTCTTGGCGCGGTCCACGGTCCACCATCCGGGCAATCTCCGTGTAAGATAATCTTTTCGGCAGTCGAATCGCTCTGAATTCATTCTGAGGGAAGTTATGGCGCACACTGTTTTTTGCGTGAAGTTGAAGAGAGATATGCCGGGGCTCGATGAGCCTCCGTTCGACAACGATCTGGGGAAGAAGGTGTATGACAACGTTTCCCAGGAAGGGTGGCGGATGTGGGTGGAGCATTGCAAGATGCTGCTGAACGAGTATCGGCTGAACCCGGCGCGGCGCGAGGATCAGGAAGTGATCGTGAAGCAGATGGAGCAGTTTTTCTTCGGGGAAGGTTCGGCTAAGCCGAAGGAGTATGTGCCGCCAGCGAAGTAATTTGCAGGGGCTAAAGCCCGCGTTGGTCTGGCGCTTTACGCGGCGCTGAAGCGCCGCTCTTCCACGGTGCTCTCCGGCACCGAAGCGCTGATCTTCCACGCTCCTCGCTGCTCTTCCACGATGACGTTGTCCGCTTTCGCTTCTGAACATGCGACCTTTATGGCATGAGTTTCCGACTCTCAACCTGCTAGGCGTGGCGCTTCGCGGGCTCCTGAAGAAATGGGGCAGCGCCCAGCAGCAGCGTAACGGCTGGGACTACGGCCCACAGGAAAGTGCCCCACCACAGACGACCGGGATTATGGAAGATGAAGTCGTTGTGCTGCATTAGAGCGCTGGCCGGGATCACGATTACACACGAAGCCAGCATGACAATCGCGGGGAACGTACCCGCTACGATCCGGGCGATGCGGCTTCCGCCAACGCGACGGGAGAGGAATGCTCCCAGGGCTCCGAAGGCGATTTGGCCAATGATCCACACGGCGTAGAGCTGCTGAGCCGCGCCGGAGTGCAGGCGAACCAACATCGGGGGTCGCATGCTGATTTCAGTCAAGACGAACAGGAACAGGCTTGAGGCAAAAAAACTGGCGAGAGCTGGTAGCCAGAGACTTCTGGTGCGGTGGTTCATAGAATCCTCCTTGGATTTGGCGCGGCGGATGTCCGCGGCTAGAACGTTCCAATCTTTGACCTCATGCAAAGCGAGTTCGACCGCTGCTGCTTCCGTCATGCCTTGTGCGCGTGAGGCCTCGTAGGTTTCTTCGAGGTGGGCGGCGAGTTCCCGAATAACTTCTTTGCGACTTGCGAAAAGAAGACCGCCGAGCTCGAAGCGTTCCTCGACCAGCTTTTTCCAATCAGGCATGGCTGACTCCGGCCAGGGCGTCGAGCGCCTGGAAGAAGGTGCGCCATTCTCTTCTTAATGGTGCTAACTGCTTCTTGCCGGCGGGGGTTAGGCGATAGTAACGGCGGTCGCGGCCGGCGTGGTTGGCTTGCCAGCGGGCTTGGACCCAGCCGTGTTTTTCCATGTCGTAGAGCAGGGGATAGAGCGAGGCGAGCGTGAATTTCAGGGCGCCGCCGGTGCGTTCGCCGATCTGCTTGGCGATTTCGAAGCCGTAGAGCTGTTGCTCGGCCAGTAGCGAGAGGATGGCCAGTTCGCCGCTTCCGCGCGCGATTTTGGAACGAATTCGTTTGGTCATGCTTGTTTGATCCTGCTTTGTTGATTCTGGATGATCCATTTCGCAGTATAGGAATCCTATATTCGAAATCTGCTCGCAGTATAGGATTCCTACATAGCATGGTCAACATTACGCTGGTACCTGCCTGGGTGGGCTTTTTGGGTACTTCCGCAGCATTGGTTTGGGGGCTAGGGCTGAGGGCAGCGAGCTTTGATCGGCCTGTCCGGGTCTGAGACCCGGAACCACACATAAACTGGACCCACCCGAACGTTCTGGCGAATTTCTTTTTCGCGCAAGGCGCTGTCGTGTGGCCGTTCTCTGTCGTGTGGGCGCTGCGTTTCTCGCGGCGGGAGGGCGAATGAAGCATCAAACTGGATTTACTTTGATCGAACTGCTGATCGTAGTGGCGCTCATTTTGATTATTGCCGCCATCACAATTCCGAGTCTGACTGCGGCGAAGATTAATGCAGACGAGGCTTCGGCTGCGGCTTCTATTCGGGCCATCAACACGGCGGAAGTGTCGTATCAGGCGGCTTATGGGGGATATGCGGAGTCGCTGGCGAACTTGGGTGGGGCGGAGCCTTGCACGAAGTCGGCGGCTACGGCTTGTTTATTGGATCAGAGCCTGGCTGGTGGAATGAAGTCGGGGTATAACTTTGCGGCGGTGGGAGGGAATCCGGCGAACGGGATGAGCACGAGTTATGTGGCGGGCGCGGCGCCTGTGGTGTTCGATCGGACCGGGAGACGGCTGTTTTGCTCGACCGATAGGAATGTGATTCGGGTGGATTTGAATGTTGGGGGGAGTACTACTCCTCCGGATGGGGTGCAGTGCGCGGGGTTTAAGGCGCTGCAGTAGGGGAACCTCAGGGGCTAAAGCCCTGTTGATTTTGTCCGCCTTACGCGGCCCTGAAGGGCCGCTCTTCCACGGCGATGCATGCGGTTGTGATCTTTTCAGGCGATGCGGGACTCTCGTTGGTTACTTTGATAGTTACCGGGATGCACCAAAATTGTTGCACATTTCATCAACCCGTAACATTGCGCTGCTAGAACAACTATATGGATCTGCCCGTGTACAACACGCTGATCCTCTCCGACCTGCACCTGGGTGCAGAGACGAGTCGCGCCCGCGAAGCCACGCAGGTGCTCAAGAACAGCCGGTTTCAGCGGCTGATTCTGCTGGGCGATATTTTTGCCGACCTTAATTTTGCCCGCCTTACCAAGGAGCACTGGAAGTTTCTGGGCTACATCCGAAAGCTTTCCAATCCCAAACGGCACATTGAAGTGGTGTGGGTGGAAGGGAATCATGATCACGGTCTTACCGATATCATGTCGCACCTGGTGGGGATCCGCGTCTTCCAGGATTATCGCTGGGATTACCGCGGGCTGCGGCACATTGCGATTCACGGTCACCAGTTCGATGGGTTTCAGGTGAACCGGATCCGGCTGAGCCGGTGGGGCACATCGCTTTTTCTGCAACTGCAAAAGCTGGATTTCAAGAGCAAGCCGATTACGCGGATGATTGACCGGCTGAACACGCGCTGGCTGCGCATGTCGCCGAAGGTGGCGTCGGGGGCTCTGGCCTATGCGCGGCAGCACGGGGCCGACCGGATTTTCTGCGGGCACACACACGAGGCTTGTCATGTGGAGCAGGACGGTATCCATTACTACAACTCGGGCGGATGGGTCGATTCCCGGCTGACTTATTTGACGGTAGACGAACAGGGGGTAGAAATCCATGAGTTCAACGAGCATGAATACAACGAGCGCGACTGCGAACGAGCTGACCATCGTGATTCCGGCGAAGAACGAGGCGAAACTGATTCCGCGGTTGCTGACATCGCTGACGAATCAGGATTACTCGAAGATGTCGAGTACGAGGGTGTTGGTCGCTGACGCGAACTCGACCGATGGAACGCCTGAGATCGTGATGAGTTTCCGTGACCGGTTGAACGTGAGCGTGATTCGTGGCGGGATGCCCTCGGTGGGACGCAACCAGGGCGCGGCGCAGGCGGATACTCCGTACGTGCTCTTTCTGGATGCGGATGTTGAACTGGGCGACCGGACGCTGATCCGGCGCTGTGTGGAGAAGGCTCAAGCCAAGCAGCTGCATTGCGTGACCACCAACATTTTGTGTGATCAATGCAGCTGGGTGGACAAGGCGTTCTATGTGACCGTCGACTTTTTTCAATACCTGTCGTACGTGCACCGTCCGTTCGCGACTGGGATGTTCATGCTCTTCGACCGGAAGAGATTCTGGGAACTGGGCGGATTTCACGAGCAGATTCTGTTCGCGGAAGACTACCGGCTGAGCCAGCAAGTGGAGCGCAAGCGCTTTGCGATTGTGCGCGGCGGGGTTTACACCACGAATCGGCGCTTCAAGAAGATGGGACACTTGCGGGTGGGTTGGCTGTTCTTGTGGACCGCGATGAATTTCTGGAATGAAAAATATTTTCTGCGCGATCACAAGTATTGGGCGGACAGCGTGCCGCGCGGGTAGTTCGGTGCGGTGGACGCGAACAGCAGGTTCCCTTCGACTTCGCTCAGGGCAGGCTCTCCACTGCGCCGTCGCTTTCGCTCCGGCTTGGGTCGGAATGACAAATTCGCGGTGGGCGACAGCTTCTCGGTCCTAACAAGTTTTGCCGGCCACAAAAAAGCAGGATTCAGCCAACCAGCTGAATCCTGTTTTGTTCTTCATTCGGTTCTCGATCGTCTTCGAAGCGCAGGACAATACTGGCGTGGCCACGTCTTAGAAATGAAACGCTATGCCTGTCGAAAGACGATAGTTGTTTTGTCCGACCGAGAAAAAGCGGGTGCGCACGTAATCGCCTTCCAGGCGCCACGCAATCCGGCTGAAGATTTTGTAGTCCAAGCCTCCGCCAAGTGCGGTTGCGTAGGAAGTGTCGGAAACGAAACCGATAATCGCATTTCCTGTTGCCGCGGAGGCGTTCGTGGTGACGTGTCCCACGCCCACTTCAACTTCCGCGAAGGGGCGGAACTTGCCAGCAGGAAACGAAACGCGCGGCCCGAACATGGCTTCATACTGGTGAGCGTTCGCGCTGGCTGTCGTGGGGCCCGTGCAGAGCGAGCAGAAGACCGGGAAGTTCAGCGAACCATAGTGCCCGGTGAAGTCGGCCACAAATCCCAGCATAGGCACCACTTTGCCTTCGAGCGTGGCCTGGAATCCGTTGAGGTTGCCGCGGTTCAGCGAAAGGTCGGTGTTGTAGTAGGTGTAGCCGAAGTAGACGTTGCCGTTGGGCACCTGGGCCGCCGTCACACCGCCGAATACGGCAAGCACGAAGGCAACGAAAAGAGCGTGGCGCATGATTTCCTCCAGATACGTTGTAAGAAAAAAGTCGCGACGCCTAGAAGCGCAGGACAATGCCGGTCGACACGCGCACATTATTCTGAGTTGCGCTAAAGAACCGCGTCTGAACATAGTCGCCCTGGAAGCGCCAGGCTACTGGGCGAATGATGCGGTAATCCAGGCCGCCTCCGATCGCCGTGGTGAAGTTCGTGTCTGACCCAGCCAAATTGGCGTTCACATGGCCGACGCCAAACATTGCCTCGGCAAAAGGTCGAAATCGACCGAACGACGCGGACACGCGCGGCCCGAACAGGACGTTGTACACCGCGACATTGACGGAAGTGTATGGGGGCTGCGTGCATACAAGTGGACCGGGACACGGAACTGGGGCAACGGTCTGTGAGCCGTAGTGGCTGCTGAAATCGGCAACGATGCCGAGGTGGGGCACTACGCGGCCTTCGAGCGTTGCTTCCCAACCGTTCATGTTTAAGTTATTGGCCGCCAAGGAAGGCAGATTGGCGTTGTAGTAGGAATACCCGATGAATACGTTGCCCGACGTGGGCACCTGGGCCGCCGTTACACCCGCGAATACGGTAATCAGGAAGGCGACGAAAAGAGCATTGCGCATGATTTTCCTCCAGACGATTATCAGAAGTGTTCGCATCTCACTTTCTTCTCCGCGCGGACTCTTGCCAGCGCGGAAAATTGCGAAGCCCCTTAGAAGCGGAAGACGATGCCGGTCGACATACGCAGATCATTCTGGGTTGTGCTGTAGAAATGCGTGGCGACGTAGTCCCCTTCTACACGCACAGCGACGAGACGTATCAGGCGATAATCGATGCCTCCGCCCAGCGCGGTGGCGTAGGAAGTATTGGTCGGGAAGGATCCGGCTGTGCTGATATGCGCGAGGCCAATCATGAATTCGCCGAACGGGGTGAACTTGCCGACCGGAACGGAAACTCGGGGACCGAACATGACTTCGTACTCGTGGCCGGTAACGCCCACGGTGGTCGGCCCGTTGGGCGTGAGTTCGGTAAAGTTCTGAGTGCCATAGTGTCCGCTGAAATCGGTGACGAGCCCGATCCACGGCACCAGCTTCCCTTCGAGGGAACCTTCCCAGCCCTGCAGGTTCGCGCGGGTGATGTTGCCGATCGCGAGCGAACTTGTATTCTCGAAGGAGTATCCGAAGAATATGTTTCCGGATGCTGGGATTTGAGCGTTGGCGAATCCCGCGCAAACCACTAGCAGAACTGCGATCCACGCAGCCTTGAGCATGAGAAGAGTCTCCTTTCCCCGCCTATGAACCCGCGTACGAGGAAAAAGTTCCTGCTCAAACTACAGATTCGGAAATGCGCCAATTGGTTTGATGGAAACGAAACAGTCCCGGCTGCGAACAACCGGTCAGAAGCGCCAGACAATTCCGGTGGAGGCGCGGTAGTCGTCCTGGTTGGCGCTGGCGTAGTGACCGTGCATGTAATCGCCTTGCAGGCGCCAGGAAAAATTCCTGAAGGGAAGCTTGTAGTCCGCGCCGCCGCCGATGTCGATCGAGAGCGGATTATAGATGAAGCCATCCGAGTTCACGTGGCGGATGCCGACCATGGCGTCCGCGAACGGGCGCCATTTTCCGTACGAAAACGAAAGGCGCGGGCCCGCGACGAAATTGTATTGCGTGACTGGATAGCTGCCGTGGCGATAGAAGCCGCTGACATCGGCCACCAGGCCGATGCGCGGAAAGCGAGTGAAGGGAAGCGCTTCGAACGATCCCACAAAGCCGCGATAGCTCTGGCGGTTGATGACGTCGGTGAGCTGGCCGTAGGAAACGCCGCCGTAGACATTGCCATTGGGAAGAAGCCCGTTAAATTTAAATTGTGCTGACATCGGGAGCGAACACAGGATGAAACCAACGAACGTCAGCACTACGGCAGCAGTCTTCGACACGAATTATTCCTCCCCGGCGGTCGCGCCGGCAAAAGTGCAAATTAATCAACGAAATGTGTTAGATGCAGTGTACTGGATGCCCAAGATGTCCCAGTTGACAAAATTTGTCCCGGCAGTGCCGGGCCTGCGGGCTCGCAGGAGGGATGAAAATTTACTTGATTTTCATGGTTCCAAAACCAACGCCTCTACGTCTATCTACTAGCATGCAACCAATGGACACGAATTGGCAAATGGGGCCGCACCCGCAAGTTGCGGCTGCTTTCGAACCATATAAGGAGTCGAAGTTGAAACTCAGTCTGGAAACACGCAATCGCGGCGAAGTCATTATAGTGCACTGCCAGGGCCGCATCGTTTATCGCGATGAAGCGGCCGCGCTGGCGCGGGTTGCGGGCGAAGTTCTGCAGCAGGCGCGGAAGCTGGTGCTCGACCTCAGTGGAGTGAGTTCGATCGACAGCGCGGGCATTGGAGAGCTGGCCCTGCTGCAAAGCTGGGCACAGGGGCGGCAAGGAAATCTGAAGCTTGCGGGAGCGAGTCCGCTGGTCGCCGAGTTGCTTGAACTGACGAATCTGGATTCGGTGATGGAAGTTTATCCGTCGGTGGATGCGGCGGTCGATTCGTTCGGCGAGGAACAGGTGGGTGAAATGCAGTTTGGCGAAGATCAGGTTTGCGCTGACTGCTGAGCAGGGCCATCCATTCCTAAATTGCCTAAATTGAAGGAGCGAGGAAGTTGCCTTGCTCCTTCTTGCTTTTTGCCGCCTTTATGGTTTGATCGATGCGGATGTGTGGTTTCTGCCGTCCCTCCGGGACTCGGTTCGATTTTTTTGTTTGCTTACCCACGGCTTGCGCCCCTTCGACTTCGCTCAGGGCAGGCTGTGGGCTGTATTCTGCCGCCGCTTCGCGGCTCGAGTCGTGACGACTTCTGGTCCATCTCCGCCAGGAGTGCGCAGGAATTCGACTAATTCTCGCGCTGGAAGCGGTAGCGGCCTTTGCGGTTCACAGCTACGGCTTCGGCTACTTTCAGAAATGCGCGGGCGGCGTGCGACAGGTTTGCGTCGCGGCGGTAGATGAGACGCAGCTTTCGTTTCAGTTGCAATTCGCGCACCGGGATGCGCACCAGTTCGCCGCGAGCAATTTCCGTTTCGACGCTGATCTCGGGGATTAGAGCGACTCCATTTCCCATGGCTACAAATTGCTTGATGGCTTGCAGCGTAGGTAATTCCAGGTCCATGTGCAGCGGGGTTTTGTGCGTCTTAAATAACTGGATGACTTTCTCGCGGTAGGGCGACGAAACGATGTGAGCGACGAAAGATTCCGCTCCGAGCTGCCGGATGCTGACCCGCGCGGCCGACGCCAGCGGATGGGTGCGGGGAACGACGAATACGAGTTCGTCCAGATACACGACCACCGAATGCAGGCTGGGTTCCTGGGGTTCGTAGGAGAGCACGCCGAACTCGGCGTTGTAGCGCAGGACATCGTCGGGAATGTGGCTGCCCAGGGCGCGCTCGACTGTGATTCTAATCATGGGATGCAGTCGGCGGAACTCGGCCAGGATCGGCAGCAGGTAAAGTACGGTGAATTCGTTGGCCGCGATGACCAGCTTGCCCTTCTGCAGTTCGCGCAGTTCGGTCAGAGATTCGGCGGCTTCGCCGCGCAGGTTGATGAGCTTTTCGGCGTACTCGAGTAGAACCTTTCCGGCGTCGGTGAGGACGCCTTCGCGGGAAGAGCGGTCGAACAGGGCTTCGCCGAGTTCGTCCTCGAGTTTGCGGATGGTCTGGCTGACGGCCGACTGGGTGCGGAAGAGCTTCTCGGCAGCGCGCGAAAAGCGGCGTTCGCGGGCCACAGCCAGAAATACTTCGAGTTGGGAGAGTTCCACGAGTGCGGCTCCTAATCCTGGTTTCTTAAGTGCTGCTTCTTAAATCCTGGCTTCTTAATCAACTCGCGAAAGACTATTAGCGTTACTTATTATACAAGTAATACTAATGATTACTGAAGAATTATAAGTTTCGCTTCTATGGGTCGCGGCCCTTACCATAGAAGGTTAGTTTAAGTTCGAGAGAGTTCAGAGATCGGAGTTTAGAAATTCATGACCGCAGAGCGAGCCCGCATCACGGTTTTCGATACCACGCTTCGCGACGGCGAGCAGTCCCCCGGCTGCAGCATGAACCAGCAGGAGAAGCTGCGTCTGGCTCATCAACTCGACCGCCTGGGAGTGGATGTGATCGAGGCCGGGTTTCCCATTGCATCCGATGGAGACTTCGAGTCGGTGAAGGCGATTGCCTCCGTGGTGCGACGACCCATTATTGCGGGGTTGGCGCGCGCCTGCCGGCCTGACATTGAGCGCGCATGGGAGGCTCTGAAAGATGCGGCGCGCCCGCGCATTCATGTATTTCTAGCGACTTCCGATATTCATTTGCAATACAAGCTGCGCATCACGCGCGACCAGTGTGTGGAGCAGGCGCGGGATGCGATTCGCTTCGCAAAATCTCTTTGCGATGACGTGGAGTTCTCGCCGGAAGACGCGACTCGCACCGATCCGGATTTTTTGTGCCGCGTGCTGGACGCGGTCGTCGAAGCTGGAGCTACTACGCTGAATATTCCCGACACAGTCGGATACACCATACCGAGCGAGTTCGGAGATTTGATCACGACCATCCGACAGCGCGTGAAGGGGATTGAGAACGTAACGATTTCCGCGCACTGCCACAACGACCTGGGCATGGCGGTCGCGAATGCGCTGGCCGCGGTGACGGCGGGAGCGCGGCAGGTCGAGTGCACGATCAATGGCATTGGAGAGCGCGCGGGAAATGCGTCGCTTGAGGAAATTGTGATGGCGATGCGGGTGCGGCCCGACAAGTTCGCTTATGAAACCGGAGTGGCCGGTGACCAGATTTTCGCTGCCAGCCAGATGCTGAGCGAGATCACCGGCGTTCCGGTGCAGCCGAACAAGGCGATTACGGGACGCAATGCGTTTGCGCACGAAGCCGGCATTCACCAGGATGGAATGCTGAAGAACGCGCTGACGTATGAAATCATGACGCCGAAGTCGGTGGGCGTGCCCGATTCGAAGCTGGTGCTGGGCAAGCACTCCGGCCGGCATGCGCTTAGCATTCGGTGCGAACAGCTTGGTTACCAGTTCGACCGGCGGGCTCTCGACGACATCTATCGGCGCTTTGTCAGGCTGGCGGACAAGATCAAACACGTGGAAGATCACCACCTGCTGGAACTGATTCGCGACACGCACAAGCCGTCAGGATCGGCGACGCCGCTCATCGAGCCAATCGTTTCTGCAAAGGCCGCAGCCGCCAACGCCGCGGCGCCTCTGTCCTCGCCCGAAGCTGCGCCCGAGGCGGCGAAGCCGTTTCCGGTGGGGCCGCAGACCAATGCTTTCGGAGTGCCCTTGCCCGGTCACGCCGATTCTCACCATGAGCAGACGCAGCAGGAAGATTATTTGTGGGGCGTCTAGGGCAGGAGCGCCTTCGAACTACTTCGAGACTGTGACCTTCGCATAATAGAACCCGATATTGTCGAAAAGGAACAGATCGGGAAAGTCCTTGTCATCCGTTAGCACGTCATTTACCACGAAATAGAGCTTGCCGCTCTTTTGCGCGACCATGTTAGCACTGGTGCCGATGAAGATGGCATCCTGCCGACCTGGCAGCGCGCCGGTTTCGCGTATGGCTGCGAGCAGGGCGCCGTAACCTCTTTCCGGCATGATGCTCTTCTAGGGTCTGCACGGAAATTGAGTCTGGTTTGAGTCGAGCCCATTGGGGGTCGATCACGGCCATCGAGGCTTGATTTTCTCGCGATCTTCAGGACTGTAGTGTTCTTCGGGTAGGAAGGTGTTTTTTTCTTGCTCCCACCGGCCTGCCGTGACCTCCTCCTGGAGGATTCGCTCGTCGGCGTCGCGCCTTGCCGCCAACGCGGCGTTTAATCCAGCCAGATCTATTTGAACTTTGCCCGATGCTTCCACCTTGACTTTGTCGCCTTGGTCAACGGAAATAGCCGTTTCCTGCCACCCCTGGGGCGATATCACCACCACGTACTCCTCGCCATTCTTGGTGGCGCGGCTGAACAATATGCTTCCAGCCGACCCGAACTTTATCTCCTGCGTTTCTTTGGGTAGATTGTTGAGAGTCACATACACGAGGCAAAATATCATGGCGCAGACACAGACGAGAAGCAACAGGAACTTCGCAAACTTGCTCCAGTCCGTCAATACGCTGGAAAGCAGATCGGCTATGGATGAACCCAGATCGGCCATAACAGCCCCTCCACGATCACCGTTTCTTGGGTGCACATTTTGATCGATCACAGCAAAGATCTTCCATAAAATTGGCGCTTGTTACGAAATACGGACAAGGGGCCGTTAGGACGGACAGGCAATCGACCGCGGTTTTCCCCCCGCTCAGATGGGCTAATATACGGCTGTAAAATAGAAGTCTTTTCGAGCTCGCTATTATGCTTCTAAAACTCACCATTCTCCCTGGCGACGGCATTGGTCCGGAAGTTACCGAACAAGCCGTTCTCGTTTTGCAGGCGGTGGCTGACGGGTTTGGCCATCAACTTCAGCTGCAGCACAAACTGATCGGGGGCGCGGCGCTGGCTGCGACGAACGATCCACTGCCGCCCGACACGTTGCAGGCCTGCTTGGCTTCGTCGGCTGTGCTGCTGGGCGCGGTGGGCAGTCCGGCTTTTGATCACAATCCCGGCCATCTTCGGCCTGAGGCAGGGTTGTTGCGCATCCGGCGCGAGCTGGGCGCGTATGCCAATCTGCGGCCGGCGGTGTTTTTTCCGGCGCTGGAGGATTGTTCGCCCTTGCGCGCGGAAGTCGTGCGTGGGACCGACATCATGATCGTGCGCGAACTGCTGGGCGGAGCTTATTTTGGTTCGCCTCGGTCGATCGAGGGCGCTGCGGGTTCGCGGGTTGCGGTCAACACCATGCGCTACGGCGAATCGGAGATTGAGCGCATCGCACGCGTGGCGTTTGAGCTGGCGATGAAGCGGCGGCGCAAGGTTCTCTCGGTGGACAAGGCTAACGTACTGGAATGCTCGCGGCTGTGGCGGGAAGTGGTCACCGTTGTGGGAAAAGACTATCCCGAGGTGAAGCTGGCGCACCAATATGTCGATTCGGCGGCGATGTTGCTGGTGCAGCGGCCTACTGATTTCGACGTCCTGCTGACCGAGAATATGTTCGGCGACATTTTGTCGGACCAGGCGGGCGGTGTGGTGGGTTCGCTTGGGCTTCTGGCTTCGGCGAGCGTGGGAGGGCCGGTGGGGGTGTATGAGCCAGTGCATGGTTCGGCGCCGGACATTGCCGGGAAGGGAATTGCGAATCCGCTGGGAGCGATTTTGTCGGTGGCGATGATGTTACGGCATTCGTTTCAGTTGGAGGCGGAAGCGACGTGCGTCGAGAATGCGGTTTCGGCGGTGCTGGCGCAGGGGGCGCGGACGGCTGATTTGGCGTCGAAATCGCATGCGGCGATTTCGACTAGGGAGATGGGGCGGAGAGTTATTGAGGCGGTGAAGAGCGCGGCTCAAAGTTGAGATACGAGCAGGAAGAATCGGTTGCTACCTGCGTCCGTGGTGCCCACGCTTCGAACATCGCGAAGCGTGGGGCAGCCTTGGTCTTGGAGATTCAAAGACGGGCCAGCCCCGGCCTTTTTGCTTGTTCTAAGAGCGACCTCATTGTGCATGGGTTCGTGGTTCCCATCCTAGCCGCAAAAAACGCGGCTAGGATGGGGCACCCGCTGTGTTGCTGGAGTCAGGGAAAATTAAAAACCCGCTGCTGGGGCGGGATCTGCGGTGTATTTTCCGGTTAGGTCGTTCCAGCGGATGTGGAGCATGTCCACGACCATGTGGGAGCCGTCGACCAGGGGATTGATGCTGGTTCCGTCGCGGTGGGCCCAGGCGACGGGGACTTCTTGCACTTTGAATTTTAACTTTCGCGCCAGGAACAGAATTTCGGGATCGAATCCCCAGCGTTCGATTTTCTGCAGCGGAAAGATTGCCTGCACTGCCGGTAGCTTGAAGGCTTTGAAGCCGCATTGCGTGTCGGCGAAATGCAGGCCGAGCGTGAGGCGCAGAATCAGGTTGAAGATTCGGCCGAAGAGTTGGCGGTGCAGCGGCTGGCGCTGGGTCTGGGTTTCGACGCGCAGCCAGCGCGAGCCGATGGCGATGTCGGCGCCTGCTTCAAGCGCTTTGAAAAGCTTGGGAGCTTCTTCGATCGGCGAGGACAGGTCGGCGTCACTGAACAGGACGATTCGGCCGCGGGCGCTGAGCATGCCGTTGCGTACACTGTAGCCTTTGCCGCGATTGCCGGGATTTTCCACCAGGCGGAGCGCCGGATCTTTTGCGGCGAAGCTGCGAACAATGTCTGCTGTGTTGTCGCGCGATCCGTCGTTGACGACGATGACTTCGGCGTCCCATCCTTGGGTCCGTATATAGGCCAGCACCTTTTCGAGAGTCGCGCCGAGACGAGCACCCTCGTTGTAGGCGGGGATCACGATGCTGTAAGTGGGATCCAAAGGCAGTTCTCGGTTCTCAGTCGCAGCGACTGAGGCTGAAAAGCTGGGTAGCTTGGAAAGCTATGTCATTGTAGTTGTCGTTCTAGGATTTCGGAAATCAGAGTTGTGTCGAAGTACCTCGGGGGCTGAAGCCCTCGCAAAATTGGGGTCTTTATAGCAGCGCTGAAAGCGCTGCGATACCCAGGAGCGTCTTTGCGGGCGAAGGCTGAGAGCGTATTTGCGGGAAGGGAACCCGAGGTCCCTCGACTGCGCAGGGCCGCTCGCTTTGCTCGCGGTCCTGCTTCGCTCGGGATGACAGAGGATTGGGCGTTGACAGCTAACAACTGAGAACTGCCTACGCTACTTGGCGTTTCTGCTCGAGCATGGAGAAATATTCGGCTACCAAGTCTGCGTCCCAGAGGCCGCGGGCGGCTTCTTCGCGCATCGTCTGCGCGGCCTGGTCGTGCGTCAGGGCGGGCTTGTAGGAGCGGGCGGTGCGCAGGGCGTCGTAGACATCCACGACCTGAAGAAGCCGGGGCAGCACGGGAATCTCTGATGCGGTCAGGCCGTCGGGATAGCCCGAGCCGTCGGAGTGTTCGTGATGATGGCGAATGATGGGCAGGACGAGGCGCAGCGAATGCAGCGGGCGGCAAATATTTTCGCCAGTGATGGGATGGAGTTTCATGACTACCCATTCCGCGGGAGTGAGGTCGCTGCCCTTTTTTAGAATTTCGTCGGGTACGGCGATCTTGCCGAGGTCGTGCAGATATCCGCCACGCTTGAGGGCTAGGATGGAATCCTCGTCCATGCCGAGATGGCGGCCGAGATCGGCGGCGCGGACGGAAAGGCGCTCGCAGTGGCCCTCGGTGTAGGGGTCGCGGCCTTCTACGATCAGGCCCAGGGTGCACAAGACGGAGTCGGCAGTTTCCAGTTCGTCGGTGAATTCTTTCAGGCGGAGCAGCGATTTCACGCGGGCGATAAGCTCCTCGGCGAGCACTGGTTTGTTCAGGAAGTCGTCGGCGCCGGCTTCGATGCCGCGCACTTTGTCGGTGCTGTCGCTGAGTCCGGTAATGAGGACGAACGGAATGAGGCGCGTGGCCGGGTTGTCTTTCAGGCTGCGGCAGAAATCGTAACCGGACTTGCCCGGCATCATCACGTCGGAGAGGATCAGGTCGGGCAGGTGCTGGCGGACTTCGGCCTCGGCCTGCTCGGCATTGGACGCGGTGATCACGTCATAGCCGCGCATGATTAGCAATTGGCTCATCAGGCCGGCAATGCTGGGCTGGTCGTCGACCACCAGGATTCGCGGCGCACGACGTCGTGGTAAAAGATCACCCATTTTAATTAAGAAGCGGCTTCGCTCATCGCAGTTGTCCGCGCATCCGGCCGCTAGAGGGAGGCGAGACGCTCATGACGAAAATCGTTGTTCTAGCCCTTCGATTCTACCGCCATTCTCGCCCCTTCGCCGGACGCCTGCCAGCTTTTTGGAAACATACCACTGTTTTGTGGTGCTCGGATATTCCCACTTCGGCACCTGGATTTTCTCGGAAGTGACGGGAAACCTTGCTTTGGGCGTCGGTGGATGCCTACTCTCGGCTCATGTGGATTGTGCGAACCATGTTCCTGTTCTTGCGCGACACATTTTTGCGAATGATTTTTTTGCAAACCACGTTTCTGTGCTGGCTGGTTTGTGCAGCTTTCCTGACGGCTGCGGCCGGAGCCCCGGCGAAAGTCCACGTCATCTCGTTCGGGAAGTGGACATCGGTGCAGTGGGTAACGGGTTCCGCGACGGATGAAAAAAAGAACGACAAGACGCTCACCATCAAGGTGCGCGCGCTGGTGGTCGATGGGCGCGTCAAAGAGTACACGCTCGGTGCGCCGCACGAAGTGACCGACAGGCTATTCGTGGTGCGGCGCGTGTTTCGCTTGAATGACAGTCTTCCCGAGGATTCCGCTCTGCGCTGGCAGTGGGAGCGCGGCGGGTGGATGCTGGTCGATCGGCTGACGGGCCGCGTTTCCCCGGTTGCGCTTCCGGAGTTCGACGCATTCTATTCCGCGGCCAGTTGGTATCGCGACTACGTCGCTTATTGCGGAGTGGCGGACGATGGGAAGAAGACCTACGCCGTGGTGGCGCAACTCAGCCGGCGCAAGCCGGTGTTAAAGAAAGAAATATCCAACACAGGCGTGCCCGACGATGCCGCGCCCGACTCGGCTTGCCCGGTGCCGTCGTGGCAGCGAGGCCCGGTACGAGTGAGTTTTGAGCCGGCAGGGGGCGGCAAGGAGACGTTTGCGATCCGGGGGCATGTGGTGGATTTGGTGAATGATGCGGAGGAGGAGGAAGACGCGAAGTAGGCGAAAGCGGTGGACCATTACGAGTTCTCATCCCTCGCGTCGCTCGGGATGACAAGGGGAATTTACTTCAGTCCCCCGCCGCTTCGACTGCCGGCAGTTCCTCGGCGATTGTCTTTTCTTTTACTTTCGCGCTGGTAACCAGGATTACCGACAACACCACGATCGCGCTTCCAGCGAGGATGAAGCGGTCGACGCGTTCGTGCAGAATCAGCCAGCCCAGAAACACGGCTACTACCGGATTCACGTACGCGTAGGTTGAGACCTTCGACGTGGGAACGTGCTCCAGCAGGTAGATGTAGGCGGTGTAGCCGATCCAGGAACCGCAGACCACCAGGTAGAGCGTGGCGCTGATGCCGCGGACGGTCCAGAGCACGTGCGAGAGATCGCCAGCGATGAGCGCAAAAATTAGATTTCCTGCGCCTGCGGCCGTGACTTGCCACGCGGTGGAGCTGAACACGTCCATGCCGGACTGCCAGCGTTTTGAGAGCACCGATCCTAAGGCCCACGAGAACGATCCGGCGATCAGGCTGATCGAAGCCCAGAATTCGCGATGGCCCATGGTGCCAGTTCGCAACTGCGGCCAGACCAGGATGAACAGGCCGAGAATTCCCAGGAACAAGCCCGCTTTGCCGCGGCCGGAAATGTGGTGGTCGCCGAGCAGTAAGGAATCTAGCACCAGAAACCACAGCGGGGTGATGGCGACGATTAGAGCGGCTAGGCCCGACGACACAGAGAGTTCCGCGTAAGACAGCGTGAGATTGCCACCCATGAGCAGCAGCAGGCCCACGACCGCAGCGACAGCAATCTGCTTCGGAGAATAGAAAATCCGCCGACCGGTTGCGGCGCAGACGACCAGCATGACCACGCCGGCAATCAAAAAACGCACCCCACACATCAGCGCCGGAGGAATGGTTTGCACCGCGATGTCGATGGCGAGATAAGTCGAGCCCCAGAACAGGTACACGAGTCCGAAGGCAAGAATTACCCTCCACCGGCTTGGGCGCTGAACGGAATGCATGGGCGTGAGAAACAGGAGGAAACTAAAAGATATCAGATAGCGCGAGTGCGGGTTAGATTCTAAAGTTGGGGAAGGTATCAGCGTCCAGAAGCGAACAGTGATTTGCACAAATGGACGGCAAACGGTTTGAGCTCGACCGCAGGGCCTGCGACTATTTCCAACGCGGGGAGCGACTTAAGAGGTTCGCAGCAGGCTAGAATCTTGGCAGGTCAGTTGCAGGTTGTTTTTATTCCGAAGAACGACTGGGGGAGGCTTGGCTTAATTATGGCGCATTTTGAACGGATTCGCGATGTGATTTCCGGGCCGTTTAGTCCCGAGGTCATCCGGCAGCGCACGGCGGCGGGATGGCAATTGGTATCGATCGAATGGCGGCGCGAGCTGCCCGAGTCGGAAGCTCCGACTCAAGGTGCGTTTGGTGAGGACATCCCCTACGGACTGCGCATCTCCGAGGATTGCCAGCGCCTGGAGGTTGATCCGGTCGAGGATAGGACGCTGATGCTGATGATGGAGTTGCTGGTCCAGGACTTCCCCTACTCAAGCATCGTCAGTGATTTGAATGAAAAGGGCCTTCGGATGCGGGACGGCAGGCCCTGGACGCGAGTGGCCGTCTTCCAGATGACGCCACGCCTCATCGAGGTGGGGCCGCGCCTGTTCTCAACCGAGGAGTGGAACAGGGCGCGACAGCGGTTTTCTGCGCCAAGAGATCAGGAAGTCCCCAAATAGGGCAATAATTCACTTCCGATATCGCTTTATTGCCGACAATTTTCCCTAGCCTTAGGGAAGTGATCGAGCCGAGGTCAGGTCAGTCTTGCTGAGATGCAATGGCCCGCCTGCGGCGCATGATTCCAGATTGCTCCGCGGCCTGTGCACTCGTTCCCCTGCTTTCAACCGACGGGAACGTAATTCCCCAAAAAGTTTTTACGCCATCATCCGGTTCGGCAAATTCGATGGCGTAACAGAGAACTCCCTGCAGGGTAGACAATTGCGCGACGACGCGGGCAGAAATCTGCGTGCCGCTCTTGTTGCGCACGATGACTGTAGAGCCGACCTTCAACTCCCGATTGAGGTGGATGGCGGCTCCGTGTTTATTCAGGTTTGTGGCTTTGGCGGAAATGGTAAAGGAGCCCTTTTGCAGGTCTTCACCCGACAGCCCTACAGGAGCGTTGAGGGCAATTCGACTGCTCCGACGCTTGGCTATCTGGCTGCGATGAATGCCTGCGTTGGCCATCAGGTCTTTACCGTGAGATTCCGTGCGGGGTTCCAAGGGTTTAAGGTTCATGTGATCTGAGAACATTAGACTGAGCTTATTGCGGCTGCAACGTACCTCGGTCACCCTCATTTGGTTACCCGCTGAACTGTTGAATCCTTTGATCTTAGCTTCTGATCTTAGCGACGCGCTGAAACGGCGATTGCACTCCGATCCGGCAAATGGCAGGAATGGCGGGCGGTTTGGGCTATCTCAGCTTTTCGTATTCCGCTTTGGCGCTTTTGAGGATTGGCACATCGGGATCGGCGTCTTTCCAGAGGGCGAAGAAATCCTGATAGGCGGCCTTGGCTTTGGCGGTGTCGCCTTGCAGCGCGTAGGCGCGGGCGAGTCCGAGGCGGGACAGAGAGAAAGACGGGCTGGTGGGATCGATGCCGCGATGGTCGAGAATTTTCTGATACTCAATCGCTGCATTGGCCCCGTCGTGGGAGTGAAGATAGGCGTCGCCGCGGACGAAGATTGCCCAATAGCTGCCGAAGAGTCGGCGGTCGGCACCCAATTCGTAGGGCTTTGCGGATTCGAGCGCGGCGATGGCTTGAGCCGGCTGGTTGCGCTGCAGGCTGAGGAGGGCGCGCGCCGTCGGAAGCTTCACTTGGTTGAGCAGAGTGTCGTAGGGAGATTGCTTGGCCAGATCCTCGATCAACTTCTCGGACCGGGCAGCGTCCCCGATGCGGGCAAAGATGAGGGCGGCGTCGGCTTGTGATTCCGGGGCGTCGGAAAGGACGAGAGCCGCGTTCATCTTCTCACGCGCCTCGGGAAAGAATCCGGCTTGGGCGTCGCAGTTCGCCTCGCCTGTCAGAATCAGTGCGGCCCACTCCTTGTATCCGCGTGCTTGAGCGGAGTTGGCGGCGCGAACGTGGCTGGCCCGCGCTGCTTTTATCTTTCCCTGGGCGCATTCGGCTTGGGCTTCCATGAAAACGATGACCGGCTCGGCGACCTTGCCCGAGACTTGCGCGACCTCCTGCTGCATGGCGGCTTGGTCTCCGCGCACGAAGGCCGTCCCGTAAATTGCTATGCCAATGGACCACGGTTCAACTTTTTGGGCGATCGCTTGATCGGCTACGGCCTTGGCCTCATCATAGCGGCCAAGGTATTGGTAGGCTGCGGCCAGGTTCTGGTAGGTGTAGGGGTCTTTGGAATTCAACCTCATCGACTCGCTGGCATGGGTGAGGGATTTGTCGAACTGGCCCAGGTCTTGCTCGGCCAGCGACAGGTTGGCCAGGGGAACGGTGTCTCGGGGATAGGCTTGATGCCATTGTTCCAGCGTTTCGATCTGCTTCTCCAAATCTCGCCGGAAAGTTCCGTAGTAGTGCGACGAGATATAAAACTGCTCGCGCTCGCTGGCCCGGTCTTTCACCTCGAAGGCTTTTTGCAGATACTCGAATGCTTCTTTGGTTTTGCCGGTATTGCTGTGGGTGACGCCGAGCACGGCCCAGGCCATGGCGAAAGTGGGATCGAGTTCGACGGCGCGCTTCAGGTGGGGAATAGCGGCCTCATCATCGAACTTTGAGTGCGCGTCTTCGCCCAGGCTGAATTCTTTTAGGGCCTCGAGAGACGAGGTGGTAGCCGCTTCCAGCGGAGTGGTGAACTTCTGTACTGAGCCGATTGACTCGCCCAGCTTTTCGCGAAGGTTGGAGGCGGCCTTGTCGAGCGACTTTAGGACTTGTTCTTTGCTATCGGCCTCGACTTGTTCGCGGTCGAGGGAGTCTCCGGTCTGCGCGTTTACGGCTTCGAGGGTGATCACGTAATGGCTTCCCAGACTGGAGATGGAGCCGGTCAGCATGGCCTTGACGCCTTCGCGCTGGCAAATTTCGCGGGCGACGTCCTTGGTGACGCGCTCGTCGGCGGGGCGTCCCATGAACTTCAGGGCCTGCTGGATTCTGGACTCGGGGAAAATATTCAAATACGGCGATTGTTCTAGCTGCACGGCCAGCGCTTGTTTCAGGGTGCCGTCGAAAACGGCGTCGCCGGTGGTGTTGACGAAGTCGGCTAGAAGGACGCTGTCTTTTTCGGTGAGCTTGGCGGATTTTCCGGAGCCGAAGAAAATGTGCCACGCCAGGAGTAATGCGAGCACAGCAGCGGCCGCGGGAATGAAAAACTTCCACGGCTTTCTGGACACGGGCGCCGCGCTTACCGCTGCGGACGCAACTGCGGAGGAAGAGGAAGCCGCTGGTGCGGATGCGGAAGACGCCGCCGCAGGTGATGCTGGCGCGGAGTGCGCGGAGGCGGACGGGGGCGCGGCGCTCACGGCTGACGGACCGGGCTCGGCCGCAACCGGCACGGAGCCTGAACTCTGCGCCGCGGCGCGGCCGCTGTCGGTGTCGCGCTTCAGGCGCTGCAGGTCGGCGCGAATGTCGGCGGCGCTCTGGTAGCGCAGGTTGCGATCTTTCTCGAGCGCCTTGTTGATGATGTCTTCGAGCTTTGCGGGCAGGTCGGGATTCAGACGGATCGGCGAAACCGGGGCGCGGTCGAGAATCGACTGGAAAATCAGTGCCGAAGTTTCGCCGCGGAAAGGCAGCGTTCCGGTGGACATTTCATAAAGCACCACACCGAAGGAGAACAGGTCGGTGCGGGAATCGAGTTCCTTGCCCTTGGCCTGTTCGGGCGACATGTAGGCGACGGTGCCGAGAGTCGAGCCGGGGCTGGTCAGGTGTTCTTCAACCACGACCGCCGTGGGCGCGGTCACGTCAGGAACTGATCCAGACGATGCGGGACTCGATTTCACTTTGGCCAGGCCGAAATCGAGGATCTTGGCGTGCCCGCGTTTGGTGACGAAGATGTTGGCGGGCTTGATGTCGCGGTGGACGATGCCGCCGGCGTGGGCCGCATCGAGCGCGTCGGCGATTTCGATGCCCAAGGAAAGAATTGTTTCGAGCTCCATGGCGCGGTTGCCGATCAGGTGCTTGAGCGTGGCGCCGTCGAGGAACTCCATGACCAGGAAGGTGCGATTGTCTTCCTCGCCGATGTCGTAAATGGTGCAGATGTTGGGATGATTCAAGGCCGACGCTGCTTTGGCCTCGCGGCGAAAACGTTCGAGGGCCTGGCGATCTTGGGCGAGATCTTCGGGAAGAAACTTGAGGGCGACGAAGCGGCCGAGACGCGTGTCTTCGGCCTTGTAGACCACGCCCATACCGCCGCCACCGAGCTTTTCGATGATCCGGTAATGGGAGATGGTTTGATCGAGCAAAGGAAGATCCCGCCCCAAGGGGTCGAGCCATGCTAAGGCGCGGGGCGGCGGAAGTCAAAGCGATCAGACTATGGAAGTGGCAGTGAAGTTTTGCGTCAGGGAACAGCAGCTTGGGTCCCACCCGATGACTGTCCAATGCAATAATACAAGCCGTACGTAGTTGCCGAAGGCGGTGACAGACGAGTTCCCAAGACCTTCGCGTTAGGAAACCCATGCATCCGAGTCCCGTGACCGATCTCAAGACCTTCCTGCCCACCAAAGATGCAGAACTCTCCAAGAAGTTCTATACCGATCTCGGATTCACCATCAATTGGAGCAATGAGCAGATTGCAGAGCTTCAGATCGGCGCGTTCCGGTTCCTGCTGCAGACCTTCTATGTCGCCGAGCACGCAGGAAATTTCATGATGAGCCTGAGCGTCGAGGATGCGGACGCTTGGTGGGAGCACATCCAGCGCCAGGAGTTCACGAAGAAGTATCCGGGCATCATGTGCAAGCCCCCGGAGATGCAGCCTTGGGGAATTCGGGTGCTTTACCTGAGTGATCCTAGCGGAGTGCTGTGGCATATCACGGATATGCGTAAGCCATAGTCGAGGGCGGTCGTCGTTACCAAAGGGGGTTACGTCGTTCGCTCAATCCGGCTATAATCAATCAGTGATGTCGACGGTTTGCGATGCTGCGCAACAAATCCAATTCGTTCGTGCCCAACTCCCATCTTGCCCTCTTGCTTCGGGCCGAGTGCTGGCTGCATTGTCTGGTGTGTCCGCGGCGCTATCGGGCGAATCTGCCTTCGCGCTTGCGTCCTAGTCTTTTTGGCAGCGATTAATTCCTTCATCCTCCATCTGATTCGCTTCAGCTTTGCATAGCCCGAACCGGAGTTGTGCGTCCTGAGGCTGCATTGATCTACAGCCAGCAACTGACTACTGACAGTTTGCTTCGGAGGATTTCATGAATACCGGAACGATGACGACCAAGACCATGACCGCAACCGGCGTTTCTTCGGCCATCGGTCCCAAGATTAAAACCGCCCTGCCCGGGCCTAATGCCAAGCGCGTGCTTGAGGGCGATGAGAAATATATTTCGCCGTCGTATACCCGGTCGTATCCGCTGGTCGCCAAGAGCGGACGCGGCATTGTTGTGACCGATGTGGACGGCAACGAGTTTTTTGATTTTTCCGCCGGCATTGCCGTGACTTCGACCGGACATTGCCATCCTGAGGTGGTTGCTGCGATTCAGAAGCAGGCGGGCGAACTGATCCACATGTCGGGGACCGATTTTTATTATGAAAGCATGGTGGAACTGGCGGCGCGGCTGTCGAAGATTGCGCCGATGCCGGGACCGCATCGCATTTACTACGGCAATTCTGGGGCGGAGGCGATTGAGTGCGCGCTGAAGCTGGCGCGCTACCACACCAAGCGACAGAACGTAATTGCGTTCTTTGGCGCATTTCACGGGCGGACGATGGGTGCATTGTCGCTGACGGCGTCGAAGCCACAGCAGAAGCGTCGGTTTGCGCCGCTGGTTCCGGGAGTGACGCACGTGCGCTATCCCGACATTTACCGCAGCGGCAGCACGCAGAGCGCGGACGACTTTGCTCTGGGCTGCGCGCGCTTTATCGAAGAGAAATTGTTTAAGACCATTCTGGCTCCGGAGGAAGTGGCGGCGATTTTTGTCGAGCCGGTGCAGGGCGAAGGCGGATATGTTGTGGCCCCGACCAACTTCATGCAGGAACTGCGGCGCATCTGCGACCGGCATGGCATCATGCTGGTGGTGGACGAGGTGCAGAGCGGAATTGGGCGTACAGGCAAGTGGTTTGCGGTGGAGCACACCGGGGTTGAGCCCGACATGGTCTGCATCGCGAAAGGTATTGCCTCGGGCATGCCGTTGGGTATTACCATGACCCGCGCGGAAATTATGGACTGGGTGCCGGGATCGCACGCCTCTACTTTTGGCGGCAATCCGATTTGTATTGCGGCCGCGCTGGCTACGCTTGACGTGATCGAGAAAGAGCATCTGCTGGAAAACTCGGCGCGGGTGGGCGAGCACATGCTGAGGCGCATGGCCGACTGGCCGAAGAAACTGAAACTGGTGGGCGATGTGCGCGGGCGCGGCTTGATGATTGGCGTTGACATTGTCAAAGACAAAGTCACCAAGGAATACGGCGCTGCGGAGCGCGACCAAATCGTCGAAAGGGCGTTCGAGCACGGAGTGTTGTTCCTGGGCTGCGGGCCGAGCACGGTGAGGATCTGTCCGGCGCTGGTTGTGACCAAGGAAGAAGCGGACGTCGCTGTCGATGTGCTTGAAGAGTGCATCGCCGCAGTGGGGGACGGCGCGTAAGTCACCGTTTAAGAGAACTTCACCACGGATGCACGGAGACACATAGAGGAAAAAATCAACAAAAGGATTTTCTCCGTGACTCCGTGCCTCAGTGGTGAAAAACAGTTCGTGTTCCTGATATGGGAAAGAACCGATCCGTCTGTCCGGTAATCTCGTCCTTGGTGTTGTCTTTTCCGTTACATTGAGCATAGCCATGCTCCCTGCCGGGTTCACTCGAGCGATCATTTCCAGCCTGGATTGGGCTGCGCAGCGGGTGCTTCCGGCCGACCCGCGACCGAAACACCAACGCACCGGGACGCACGGGGAAGAGGCTGCGTACTTTCACCTGCGGCAGCTCGGTTATGCGATGGTGGCGCGCAACTTCCGCTCGGCGCGTTGTCGGGGGGAGATCGACCTGATTGGCTGGGACGGAGATATTCTTTGTTTTATTGAGGTTAAGACGCGGACCTCGCGCGACGTAAAGACTCCGGAAGCGGCTGTCGACCGGCACAAACGGCGCGAACTGGCACAAGTAGCACGAGAGTACCTGAGGCGGGTCCCACCAACGTGCCAGTGGAGATTCGATATTGTCAGCGTATACTATAACGGTTTAGTGGCCTGCCGCCCGCAAATTGAAGTGTTCCGCAACGCTTCCTTGGCGACGGGTAACGGGGCGGCTTGAATAATAAGGAAGCGAGCCAAACGCGCGACTGTTACATGGCGGCGTTTTCTTAAATAAAAGCTGCGCGTCGCGACGCGTGGCTCGCCCAGATTCCTCGCTACGCAAAAAGCGCTTGCTCGGAATGACAAATCACGCGCGATCCATTGAAAGGATTCTGTAATTGCCAGAGCTGAGAAAAGATCCGATTGTTGGCCGTTGGGTGATTATTTCGACCGACCGGGCGAAGCGCCCAACCGATTTCGTACGCGAGAATATGAAGATCAAGGGAGGATTCTGTCCCTTCTGTTACGGCAACGAGAGCAAAACTCCGCCCGAGATTCAGGCGTACCGTCCGAACCCGAATGGCGGCCCGGCGCCGCAGCGCGACACTCCTGGATGGACCGTCCGCGTAGTAGCAAACAAGTTTCCCGCCCTTTGCATTGAAGGCACGCTGAACCGCCAGGCCGAGGGCATGTTCGATCGCATGAACGGAATCGGCGCGCATGAGGTGATCATTGAGACGCCCGACCACGGCGCCAGCCTTGCGACCCTGCCGACCAAGCGAATTGAGGATGTGCTGTGGACGTTTCGTGACCGCATCCTCGACTTGAAGAAGGACCGGCGTTTCAAATACATCTTGATCTTTAAGAATCATGGCGAAGCGGCCGGAGCGTCTCTGGAGCACGCGCACTCGCAGTTGATTGCTCTGCCCATTCTTCCTATCAACGTGGTGCAGGAGATCGAAGGGGCGAAACAGTATTTCCTATATAAGGAGCGCTGCGTATTCTGCGACATTATCCGGCAAGAGATGGACAGCGGCACGCGCGTGGTGGCGGAGAACGAGAACTTTGTAACAATGGCGCCCTATGCGCCGCGCTTTCCGTTCGAGACCTGGATCTTGCCCAAGCAGCATGAGTCGGCGTTTGAGAACTCTTCGTCGCGCATGTTCGAGGACCTGGCGCGATCGTTGAAAGACTTGCTGGGCCGGGCAGACCGCGTGCTCGACAATCCGCCGTATAACCTGGTGATCCACACTTCGCCGGCGCAGGATCCGACGAATGACCACTACCACTGGCACATCGAGTTCATGCCCAAGCTGACTAAGACGGCGGGATTCGAGTGGGGCACGGGTTTTTATATCAATCCGACTCCGCCGGAAGAGGCAGCGAAGTTTCTGCGCGAAGCAAATGTGGAAGAAGCGGCGCCGGTGTCTGCGGGGTAAGCCGGGATTCGGCCCCAAAGTTTAGTCTCAAAAAAGTTAAGGTATAAAAAGGGGCACGGCTTCACGCCGTGCCCTTCCCAGTTTAGCTGGAGAGAGAAAGGCCCGCCGATTCTCACGAGCCTTCATGCCGTCAGAATAGGCGGACTCGCGGGGAGCATTTGTCATAGAAATGTAAAAACCCTGCTAGCAGTTGGGCGTCGGGTATTGCGAGGAGGAAGGGAAGTAAGGAGGATCGCGCCGCTTCATAACTGCGTAAACCGGACTTACGCAAAGGGCCCATTCTTCTGCGGCCAGACATCTACCTTTACACTTCTCGTCACAATTAAGACATCACTTGACAGAGTTCCTCTTATAATAGCTGTCTTCAAGGATTGAAGATTTAAGGTGCTCGCTTGAATAAGCGAGGTATCAGCAATCTGGCTGGAGGATACCATGAAAGAAACTTGGTCTTCCGCTCCCTCTGTTTCGTCTCATTCTTTCCTGATTACTCTTACGTTGCTTTGCATCGGAATAACCACGGGATGCGGTTCCAGCGGAACCACTCCACCGAAGTTCAGCGGAAATACTGAGGTGGTTGTTCTCGCGTCCAGCACCGCGAACGATCAGTTAGTTCAATTTTCCGTAACCCTTAAGAGCCTGACGTTGACCAGTCAGTCCGGGCAAACGGTTTCGCTGCTGGCGACCCCGGCGAGCGACGAGTTCATGCACTTGAATGGGCATGTGGAGCCACTTGTGACCGTGAGCGTACCGCAGGGTATTTATACCTCTGCAGCGGCGATGGTTAGCGGAGCCTTCCCAGCCTGCGCCGGACAATCCGCTGGATCCATTCTCATGGATGAAGCGCTCGGCGGCTTAAACGGGGTGACCGCCGCAGCCATCTCACCGGAGCAACCGATCACGGTGACCGGGAGTGCGATGGGATTGGTTCTTGATCTGCAAGTGGCCCAAACTGCGCCGTTCAACGGCGGGTGCTCCAACAGCCTGACCGGCGCAGTCACGATCACGCCGACTTTCAGCCTGACTCCCATAACGATCGCGGCTCAGCCTACCAACAGTGCGAACGGTAAGGTGTTGGGTGTCGAAGGGCTGATCAGCTCAGTGAGCGCGAACGGGAGCGGCTTTACAGCCAGCGCGCTTTACAGCATGAATGAGGGCACCATCGCTCCTGCGTGGCCGGTAAGCGTGAGTGGCGGCACGGTATTTCAGGGGGTGGGAAGCACCTCGGCGCTCACTGTCGGAATGCCTGTCGACATGGATTTGGCAATCGAGCCGGATGGATCACTGCTGGCTACACGAGTTGCCGTGTACGACACGGATACCACAAACCTGAGCCTCGCTTTCGGGCCGCCGATGGCGATCTATCCCTCTGGCTCTTATCAAGCCGTCTACCCGGTGATGGACACGCTTGAAGTCGAGCAGGATGGCCAACTGTCGTCATTATTCGGCATATACAGCCTAAATAGGGCCACACCCCATATTTCGGGCCAGCTGGCGAATTTGGAGAGCCTCCCATTCCCAGCAACATTTGATTTGGCAAATTTGGTGGATGGTCAAAATATCTTATTCAGCACGCATGCACCAGTGGGAGTGTTCCAGCCGTTAATCACGATCACCCTGCTGCCGCAAACGATTGACGGCACGGTAAGCGCGATTTCCAGTGAGGGCAACTTCACGACATACACCGTGACGCTGGCGTCCTACGATCTTTTTCCGAATCTTGCAGTGCAGCCGGGGCAGACAACACTTCTGACCAACCCGAACACGGTTGTGGTGTACGCCGACAGCAACACGCAGATGCTCAACTCGAGCGCGGTCAGCGTGGGTGGGTTGTTCCGCTTCTACGGCCTGGTGTTCAACGATAACGGCACACTGCGCATGGATTGCGCGCAGATGAACGACGGCGTGGCGGAATGAAGTCGTAAGAATGAGCCGTAAACGCGTCCCTTGAGGCAAGCCAAAACGAGTGCGCAATGCTGCAATAGCGGCGACGCTACAAAGTCGATTTCTTGGAGCGGGATTTCCAACCGTTGCGAACAGGCGGTTACACTTATTGAGCACGTTCTGGTTGGAATCAGCCCTGCGTGCGATCCTGGACTTCGTCGTTCCAGGCCATCTGGATGGCTTCCAGCTTGCCTTCATTCGAGGCCTTGGGGTCGCCGGCGAAGTTGGGCAGCTCGGTGACGTAGCGGTGCAGGTCGGTGAAGCGCACGGCGAGTGGATCGAGTTCGGGATGAGTTTCGGAAAGCAGGATGCCGATGCTTTCGGCGTCGTCCCAGGTCAGTGGCTTTGGCATTCCTCGGTGCTCCTCAGGGTTTTCAGGTTTCAAAGTTTCAAAGTAAGAGCGTTCGATCTCCTTGATTTTGAAACCTTGGTGAAACCTTTGAAACTTTTGGTGCTCTTCTTAGTGTTCTTCCGACACGTAATTGCGATTCCACGCGGGAATCTCGACGACTACTTTCCCGGGCCTGGTGATTTGCGCCTGACAGCCGAGACGCGAGTTTAACTGGAGATCGGCGGCCATGTCCAACCGGTCGGCCTCGTCGTCGTCCATGGGGCTGAGATTCTCGGCGCCTTCCTTCACCCAGATATGGCAGGTGGTGCAGGCGTTGTTGCCGCCGCACGCGTGGTCGAGCGTGATGTGGTTGTTGAGTGCGACATCGAGAATGGATTGCTCTTTGCCGTGATATTCGTACGGCAGCTTGCCGTTTTCAAATTGCACGGTCTTGCCTTCGGGCAGGAACGTGACCTGCACAGTCTTTTCGGTGAGCGTATTTTCGCCGGGCGCGTCTTCAGTGGCGGTGCCGGCTCCTTGCGTTTTTTCTTCTGACATGACTGCTCCTGTGTCTTCCTCTGTGTTCCGCTGTGTCCTCTGTGGTTAAGATCAAAAGCTTTAACCACAGAGGACACAGGGGGACACGGAGGACTACTCGAATTCTGCTTTCGCCATGGGATGCGGGGCGGTGGGGCCCTCGCCCAGGTCCGTCTCGTCCATGGTCTTACCTTTTAGCGCCGTCGAAACGGCGGTGTCCATCATCAGTTCAGCGAGGCGCATCGTGCCTTGATTCAGCGTGTCGATGGCTTTGCGGATGGCTTGATAATCTTCTTCGGTGTTCACCGCGGCCAGCGACTTTTCCATTTTTGCGATTTGTTTTTTTTCGTCGGTGGTGAGCGCGCCCCAGGCCGGGCTCTTCTTTGCCTTTTCGAGGGCAGTGAGAATGGTCGCGGTTTCGGCGCGGGCTTCGATCAACTGGCGCCTACGGAAATCTTCTTCGGCGTTGTCGAACGAGTCGAGGATCATGCCTTCGACCTGTTCGTCGGTCAGGCCGTAGCTGGGCTGGACCTGGATCTCGGACTCTTTGCCGCTGCGCTGCTCGCGCGCGGAAACGTGCAGAATGCCATTGGCGTCGATGAGGAACTTGACTTCGACGCGCGGGATGCCGGCGGCCATGGGCGGAATGCCTTTGAGATCGAAGCGCGCCAGAGAACGGCAGTCAGTTGCGAGTTCGCGTTCGCCTTGCAGGACGTGAATGGCGACGTTGGTCTGGCCGTCGACTTGAGTCGTGTAATGCTGCGTGGCCGACGCGGGAATCGTTGAATTGCGCAGGATGATTTTGTCTGTAACCCCGCCGGCGACTTCGATGCCGAGCGATAGAGGAGTCACGTCAAGCAGCAGCATGTTCTCGGTGGCTTCAGAACCGCCGCCGAGAATGTTGGCCTGCACCGCCGCGCCCAGGGCTACGACTTCGTCGGGATTGAGATCGGTGTGCGGTTCGCGGCGGAATAATTCCTTCACCAGCGCGCGAACTTTGGGGATGCGCGTGGAGCCGCCGACGAGGACAACTTCGTCGATCTGCTCGGGCTTCAGCCCCGCATCCTTCATGGCCTGCTTGCAGGGGCCGACGGTGCGGTCGATCACCGGCTGAATCAGTTGCTCGTACTGCTCACGCGTAATCTCGCGGCGGTAACGCTGCCCCCCAGGCAGTTCGATATCAAGCTTGATCGAGGGCTCGGAAGAAAGTGCGATTTTGGCTTCGATGACAGCTTTGCGGATCGCCTGCACGGCCTCAGCATTGCGCCGGAGGTCCAGGCCGAGGTCGCCGCGAATGTCGTCGAGCGCGATGGTGATGAGCAGGTTGTCGATGTCGTCGCCGCCGAGATGGGTGTCGCCGTTGGTGGCGATGACTTCGAAGATTCCGTCGTGCAGTTTGAGAATGGAAATGTCGAAGGTACCGCCACCGAGGTCGTAGACCGCGACAATGCCGTTCTGTTTCTTGTCGAGGCCGTAGGCGAGCGACGCGGCGGTCGGCTCATTGACCAGGCGCAGGACTTCGAGGCCGGCGATGCGGCCGGCGTCTTTTGTGGCCTGACGCTGCGCGTCATTGAAGTACGCGGGCACGGTGATGACTGCCTTCGTGACCGGGCCGCCAAAGAAACGCTCGGCGCTGCGCTTGAGCTGGCGAAGAATGAGCGCGGAAATTTCTGGTGGCGTGAATGTCTTGTCGCCGAGTTTAATGCGGAGCACTTCGCCGGGCTGCAGGTCGTCGGCGAGGCGGAAAGGGAAGAGCTTCAGTTCTTCCCGAATGTCTTCGACGCCGCGTCCCATGAGACGTTTGATCGAGTAGACGGCGCGCTCTGGCGTTTCGATCAGCGAATTGCGGGCGGCATTGCCGATGACGGGCTGATTGTTGGCGTCGAGAGCGACCACCGACGGGAGCAGATTCAGACCGTCGTCGCCAGGAATCACGACAGGGGTTTCCCCTTGCATGAATGCCACCAGAGAGTTGGTGGTGCCGAGGTCGATGCCGATGATGCGATCAGTTGCCATCTTTGTTTGCTATTGCTCCATTGCCTCGTTTACATCCCTTACCAGGTTGCGGATGTAGTTGCGCCGATTCAGGACGTCTACCATCTTGCCAGTTACCTGCGCTCGCTGCGCCGCGGTCGCGTTCTGTCCGCGGTCGATGAGAATGTCCCAGTCTTTCCACTGGGATTGCAGTTCCTGCAGGAGCGCTTCGTGCTTGGCTTCTAACGACGACTTCTGCTTGCTGATTTCTTCGATCAGCGCGGGGTCGTCGTCGCCCATTTTTTTGTTCATGCGAAGCTCTTCTAGCTGCATGTTCAGCTCGAAGACTTCTTCGAGCAAGTCGGGCGGGACGATCTGCTTCTTCATCGCGCCCGTGGCACGGGCCTCCTCGGTGGCGGTCTTGGACTGCTCTTCGAGTTCGACGCCTTCGAGGTGCAGCAGATATTGCGTGCGCTTGATCGCGTCTTTCAGGGTGCGGTAGGCGTCGTTGAGCAGGGAACTTTGTTCGAGGCTCCACGCCTGTTCCTGACTGCCGGTGCCGGCGTTGAGGTCAGGATGCAGCTTGCGGCTGAGGGCGTAGAAATCTTTTTCCAATGCTGCGACGTCGAGATTCAGTTTGCGCGGCAGTCCGAAGAACGAGAAATAATCGACCGGGACCGGAGGCTGTACTTTGCCGCAGGATTCGCAGAAATGCGCGGCGCGCATGGAACCGCAGGACCAGCAGGAGTGCGTGTCCTGGGGCAAGGGCTTCGCGCCGATTTCGGTAAGAACAGGTTTGGTCGTCACCCTAATATTCCTTCCGCGCAGACCGACGCCTGCTTGCGACGGTCAAGTGGAGCGGGCTGGCGGACAGGAGTGTCCGCCCCACAAACCCCATCTCAGGCGGAGAACGAAGTGCCGCAGCCGCACGACTTCGAGGCCTGGGGATTCACGAATACGAAGCCCTGTTGCATCAGCGTTTCCTGATAGTCCAGGGTCATGCCGTGCAGGTAGATGAACGACTTCGGGTCGACGAACACGCGCACGTCGCTGAACTGGAAGATGCGGTCGCGCTCGCGCGGCTGCGTGTCGAAGCGGACGTTGTAGCTCAGGCCGGAACATCCGCCGCCCTGCACGCCCAGGCGCAGGCCGCCCTGCTCGGGCGAAACGCCTTCCTTCGCCATGGCGATGCGCACCTTGGCCAGGGCTTTCTCGGTAACGAGGATGCCTTTGGCGGGGGCTTGCGCGAGTTGGGCGTTTTCAGTAATCGTGGTCATCTTTGCACGACCCCTCAGCGGCTAAAGCCGCTCCGGGTTCGCGATTCCTTTTCGGCGCGGCTTGAAGCCGCGCCCTTAAAAAGCCGCCGGGGCTAAAGCCCCAGATTTCGCAGGCCTTGACGCGGCGCTAAAGCGCCGCTCTTCCACCAGCGCCGCTCCTCCAACAAAGCGCCGCCCACCAGAGTGCCGCTCTTCCACTTCGCTTGCCCTACTTTGCTTCGGCAGCGACGGGGACGGCGGCTTCCTGTTTCTTCTTCCAGTCGCCAATGGCGGCGCGGATCGCGTCTTCCGCCAGCACCGAACAATGGATCTTCACTGGAGGAAGCGAAAGCTCCTTCACGATGTCCATGTTCTTGATGGCGAGGGCTTCGTCGACCGTCTTGCCTTTGACCCACTCGGTGGCGAGCGAGGACGAGGCGATGGCGGAGCCGCAGCCGAAGGTCTTGAACTTGGCGTCTTCGATGACGTTGGTTTCGCGGTTGACCTTGATCTGCAGCTTCATGACGTCTCCGCATTCGGGCGCGCCGACCAGGCCGGTGCCCACGTCGGTGCTCTGTTTGTCCATGGAGCCGACGTTGCGGGGGTTGTTGTAGTGATCGATTACCTTGTCGCTATATGACATTTGGTTCTCCTGAAACTCTTGATTTGCCCTCAGGGGCTAAAGCCCCATCAAAACTTCATCTCAACGGCACGACTGAAGTCGTGCCCTGATACGTTTCCCAAATCAGTGCGCTTCTCCGGCCCACTTTACGTCTTTCAGGTTGATGCCTTCTTTTGCCATTTCGTAGAGCGGAGACAGTTCGCGCAGACGCTCGACGGTTTCAACCAGGCGGTCGGCCACGTAATCGACTTCGGCTTCGGTGTTGAAGCGGCCGAGGCCGAAACGGATTGAGCTGTGCGCCAGGTCGTCGCCGGTGCCGAGAGCCTTCAATACATAGGATGGCTCCAACGTCGCCGAGGTGCAGGCCGAACCGCTCGAAACCGCGATGTCGTTGATGCCCATCAGAAGCGACTCGCCTTCCACGTAAGCAAAGCTGATGTTCAGATTGCCGGGCAGTCGATGTTCCCACGATCCGTTGATGTAAGTTTCATCCAGACGATTCATAATCCGGTCGCGCAGACGGTTGCGCAGCCCGGCCAACCGGCAGGATTCCTTCGCCATTTCTTCCTGCGCGATCGCACAGGCCTTCCCCAGCCCTACAATTCCGGGAACGTTCAACGTGCCGGAGCGCATTCCGCGCTCGTGACCGCCGCCGTCGATGATGGCGGAAATCTGCACGCGCGGATTCTTGCGCCGCACGTACAAAGCGCCAACGCCCTTCGGCCCGTACATTTTGTGGCCCGAAATGGAAGCCAGATCGATGTTTTGCTTGATCACATCCACCGGAACTTTGCCGATCGCCTGAGTCGCATCGGTATGGAAGATCACGCCACGCTCGTGACAAAGCTTGCCGATTTCCGTGACCGGCTGGATCACGCCAATTTCGTTATTCGCATACATGATCGTCACCAGGATCGTCTTGTCGTCCATGGCACGCTTCAAGTCTTCAAGATCGATCAGGCCGTCCTTCTGCACCGGCAAGTAAGTGACGCGAAAGCCGTGTTTTTCCAGACGCTTGCAGGTGTCGAGCACGGCCTTGTGCTCGGTGACCGCAGTGATGATGTGGTTGCCCTTCTCGCGGTACATCTCGGCGACGCCCTTGATGGCGAGATTGTCGCTCTCGGTGGCGCCGGAGGTGAAGATGATTTCTTTCGTCGTGGCGCCGATCAGCTTGGCAATGCGCTCGCGAGCCGTTTCCACACCTTCTTCGGCAGCCCAGCCGAACGAGTGATTGCGGCTGGCTGAGTTGCCGAACTTTTCCGCGAAGTAGGGCAGCATCTCTTCCAGCACCCGCGGATCCATCTGGGTGGTGGCGTGGTTATCCATGTAGATGGGCAGCTTCACGCCCTTGGCGTCGGGGTGGCTGGACTGCGTGAGTGCCTGGGGGATTTTTACGTCAGTGCTCATTGATTGCGTCTCCTGCTTCGTTAATCTTTAAAATCTCTAATCGTTAATCTTTAAAATCTCTAATCTTTAATCTTTGCTTCTTCGCTTCTTCAATCTCTTCGTTCATCTGTTTGATGAATCTCTGGTTCTCGACGGTTCACCGTATCGACCTTCAAGTGATCGTCACCAACTCGGCCGCCTTGGGAGCTTCGCTCCCGGCTTCTTCCGGTTCTTCGCGCATGTGCGAAATCTTGATGCGCTTCAATACCGCTTCAATACTCTCGTTCACCTTTCGCAACGGCTCGCGAATGTTGCAGCGGTCGCTCTGATCGCACTCCCCGCGTACGGTCACGCAGGACGTAATGAACAGCGGCCCGTCGATAGCCTGAATCACTTCAAAAGCCGAAATTGTGTGCGACGCGCGCGCCAGCGTATATCCACCATTGGTGCCGTGCTGCGACTGCAACAAGCCGGCCTTGGCCAGACGCTGCAGAATCTTGGCCAGAGCCTCGGGCGGAATGCCATAGGCATCGGCCACGTCTTTTGCGCTGCGTGAGCCCTCGGTCGAATGCTCGGCGAGATGCTTCATCGCCATCAGCGCGTAGTCGGCTTTCTTGGTCAGTTTCAGCACTGCTTACCTGTGTAAAACCCGTAGAACCGGACCGGCTTGAAGTCCGACCTTTTCCGTCGCAATTCATTCTACGACACATTCCGGGCCCGGAGCAAGCCTACGCAGGCAGATGATGGAAAATGGACCTCAACGGTAACTATCTAGAACTGAATGGCTTATGCTTTATGCGATCTTTTTAGTCGGAATTCATCGAACCGGGAGAGCCAGACTACTCATCCCATGTCGCTAAACCGGCAAGTTACAAATTCAGGAGGAGTGACTGGTGAGGGCTTGACAACTGGCAAGGCGGGTCTAAAATACCGGAAATTCCGACCGAAAACAGTGCTCCGCATTCGTTTCTGAGGAACCTTCCGGATTTATGACTCCAAAGTCGCCCGCCCCTCCTCAAGATCGTGACAAGAAGCAGCCTTGCAAGCATCCCCGCGTGCAAATCGTGGGGCGGGATGAGGATTCAGAGTTTGTGGAGTGTAAGGAGTGCGGCGAGATCTTCGAGTCCAGCGAATTCAAGGATATGAACATCGAGGAGCGCACGCAGGAAAGCGAAATCTGAGCGGCTTCTTTTTCTGCGGGCGGCCCGTGGACTTTCGGCGCGGTGACGAAGGTAATCGTGAGCGTAGGTTTCGGCTTGTCTGGTTCGAAAACACCCTGCTAATGTCGCACCCGGGGGCGTGTGAACGTGCGGGCCCTCCCATGTCTACCTCTATATGTCTAAGGTGGCGCTCGTCGTCGACGATTCGATGCTGATCCGGTATACCGTCTGCCGCTTTCTGGAGCAGCGCGGTTTCGGAGTCGAGTCTGCGACGAATGGCGTGGAAGCATTGGAAATTCTGGCACGGGTGCAACCGGCAGTGATTGTCACCGACATGCAGATGCCGAAGATGTCGGGCGGTGAATTGATCACGGCCGTGAAGAGCAACCTGGAGACGACGGGGATTCCGATTATTGTTCTCGCCCGCCGGGCGAGCGGACTCGACCAATCCGAGACGCGCGCTAATTTCTTCATCTACAAAGACATCGACATCGAAGCGCAGCTGGCCAAAACGCTGGATGAACTTTTCGGCAAGGCCGGACATGGGCACGGGGCGGGGAAGTAAGCTGGCGCAGATCTTTCTTCCGCGAATTCTCTAGCACTGACTCTTATCGCAAGAGCAGGCCGGCCTCGGCAGAAAAATCCATTGCAGCAAAATCCTTCAGAAGAAATTTTGGGTAGGCCGCGGCGGCGATCATGGCCGCGTTGTCGGTCGAGAGCGGACGCGACGGGAAGTACACGGGCAGACCTTCCCTGGCGCCCTCGCGCTCAAAGGTCTGTCGCAATTCAGAGTTTGCCGCCACTCCTCCCGTAACGAAGAGTGTGGCCACGTCATAGGCGCGGGCTGCGCCCAAAGTCTTTCCCACCAGATCCTCGACGATCGCTCGCTGGAAAGATGCCACGAGGTCGAGCGTGAGTTTGTCGCAGTGGGCGAGGTAATCTTCGAGCTTCGGTTTCGCAATCTTCAGCAGGGCTTGGCGCCGGGCTTCCACGGTCGCGCGCATGTCGTGGGTCTCGACATAGCGCAGGACGGCCGTCTTGATGCCGCTGTAGGAAAAATCGAAGCGCGGACGGTCTCCGTTAGGACGGTCGTCTCCAGAGCGACGGTTAGGATCGAAGCTGGGATCAACGATTTTGCCGTCCCTTCGGCCACGGCGGTCGGGATGCTTGATCTGGGCTGTGGGAAATTTCACGGCTTTCGGATCACCATGCGGGGCGAGCCGGTCGATGACCGGGCCTCCGGGATATCCCAGGCCGAGGAGCTTAGCGACTTTGTCGAAAGCTTCTCCGGCCGCGTCGTCGCGAGTGTGGCCAATGTTCTCGTACGTCCAGGACTCGCGATTTTGGGCTGCCAGATAGAGATGAGTATGTCCGCCGGAAACCACCAGGGCCAGCACAGGAAATTGCAGCTCGTGATTGCCTTTCTGTCTCTCCTCCAGCAGCACGGCATGGATGTGCCCTTCAATATGGTTGACGGCAATCAGCGGTTTGTCGAGCGCGAAAGCCAGCGCCTTGGCATAGCTGATACCGACAAGCAACGCGCCCGCGAGCCCAGGCCCCTGAGTCACGGCGATGGCATCGATCGAATCGTAGCTGTGCTTGGCTTCAGCCAACGCCTGTCGTACGACCGGCACGATGGCGCGCAGATGCTCGCGTGAGGCGAGTTCCGGCACCACGCCGCCATAGGGCTGGTGAGTCGCGAATTGCGACGCCACAACATTCGAGATGAGTTGCTCACCCGAGCGCACCACGGCCGCCGCCGTTTCGTCACAGGAACTCTCAATGCCGAGGATGTAGGCCGCAGGCATGTTCCTATATTATTCGAAGTCTTATGGCTGACTTGCTTGAACATGTGCGGGAGTCAGGGTTCACGTTCCCGGATCGGCTGATCCACTTGTTCGTGGGCGGCTCCGAACTCCACGGCGCTAAGGTCCACGGAACGGACGATCTCGACATCTACGGCGTTTACATCGAACCCCCTGATCTCGTTCTCGGTTTGGAGTCCATGCCGCACTTTGTGTGGTCGACTGCCGGGAACGATCGACGCAACGGGCCCAATGACGTGGATATTACGCTTTACTCGCTGAGGAAATGGGCGGGACTGGCGTGTAAAGGCAATCCCACAGCTCTGCACTTCCTGTTTGCCGAGAGCGCAGTTAAAAGCGCCATCTGGTCGGAAGTTGTGCGAAACGGGCGGATTTTTCTCGCGCGGACTTTTGTGAAGCCGTTCGTAGGATTCGCTGACGATCAGCTCAAGCGCATGGCCGGGACTAAAGGGCGGGGTAAGAAGGGACAGCGGCCTGAGATTGAAAAGGAATATGGCTACGACGTGAAGGCGGGCATGCACACGCTCCGACTGCTATATGAGTGCAAGGAACTCCTGTCGAAGGGCACCATCACTCTGCCTCGTCCCGAAAGGGATTTTCTGATCCGCGTGCGGACTGGCAAGTTCTCGATAGACAAAGTCATCGACATGGCGCAGAAACTTTTTGCGGAATGCGAGGAAGCAGCGAAATCGTCGCCTCTGCCCGACCGAGTTGATCGGGCCGCAATATCGCGCCTCTTGACCAATTCCTACCGCAAAGCATGGGATGCCGCTTAGACCGCGCGTTGGTGGCCAGCGGTATCATGAAATCGGATTTCCCGAACGGCTTCTGCTTCGCCATGTTGAAGGATTTTTCCATCTCGATCGTACGAACCCTGCGCCAGCGGGGCTTTCAAGCCTATCTGGTGGGCGGATGCGTGCGCGATCTTCTTCTCGGGCGCGAACCCAAGGACTACGACGTGGCCACCGACGCGACGCCGCAGCAGGTCATGGAAATTTTCCCCGAGACCTACGCGGTGGGCGCCCAGTTCGGCGTGGTGCTGGTGCCGGCGCCCGAACAGGCTCACGAAACAGCAGCCGCCGCCAGCGCTTCAGCTGAAAATTCTTCGAGGGGTCATGCGATTGAGGTCGCAACCTTCCGCAGCGACATCGGATATTCCGACGGCCGCCATCCCGATGAAGTTCGTTTCAGCCGCGACCCGCGCGAAGATGTCGCGCGCCGCGACTTCACCATCAACGGCATGCTGCTCGATCCCCTAAGCGGTCAGACGCCCGGTCAGACGCCCGGCCAAACACCTGGCAGTGTGCTCGATTTTGTGGGCGGCCGCAAGGATCTGGAAGCAGGAATCATTCGCGCCATCGGCGATCCCGAGCGGCGCTTCGACGAAGACAAACTGCGCATGCTGCGTGCCGTGCGGTTTGCCGCCCGATTCGAGTATGTGATCGAGCCCGCCACGTTTGCGGCGGTGCAGAAACTCGCTGACAGAATCCAGGTCGTATCGCGCGAGCGGGTGCGCGATGAATTGACTCGCATGTTGACGGAAGGGCACGGCCGGCGCGCCTTCCTGCTATTGGACGAGAGCGGATTGCTCCAGCAGGTTCTGCCGGAGATTTCCGCCATGAAGGGCGTGGCGCAGCCGCCCGAGTTCCATCCCGAGGGCGACGTGTTTGTACATACACTGCTCCTGCTGGACAACCTGCCGCAGTCTTGCCCGCTGACGCTGGCCTGGGGAGCGCTGCTGCACGATGTCGGCAAGCCTGCGACGTTCCGGGTGGCGCCGGATCGCATCCGGTTCGATAACCACGTCGATGTGGGCGTGAAGATGGCGGAAGAGATCTGCCGGCGGCTGCGATTTTCGAACGACGAGACGGAACAGATTCTGGCGCTGGTCGACAATCACATGCGCTTCGGGCACGTCAGCCGCATGAAAGAATCGACGCTGAAAAAATTTCTTCGCTTGCCGAAGTTTGACGAACATCTGGCGCTGCATCGCGCGGACTCGCTGGCCAGCCATCGCAGTTTGAGTACGTACGAATTTATCCAGCAGAAGAGGGCGGAGATTCCGGCGGAAAAAATGCGGCCTTCGCCGCTGGTTACAGGCGACGATCTGATTGCCGCGGGACATGTCCCGGGACCGAAGTTTCGCGAGATCCTCACCGCGGTGGAGGATGCGCAGCTGGAAGGGCGGTTGCCTTCGCGGGAGGCCGCTCTGGAATTCGTGCGGCGCGAGTTCCCGGACTGAGCTGGTCGCGTGGCTCGGGGCCCGCGGCGCTGAAATGCTAAAATCGTGATCTCTCAGGTCGGATGCGGCACCTGAGCAAGCGAGGATCTTCACGTGGAGCAGGCGGGCTCGGGGCTGGAAAAAATTGTCGCGCAGTCGTTACGGCAAGCGCCGCCGGCGGAGGCACCGCTCATAGCCTGGCCGGTCGTTTGCGGTTCGGCCGTAGCTGAGCGCACACGCGCGCTGAGTTTTGCAGACGGAGTGTTATGCGTGGAGGTCGCCGGCGCGAGGTGGAAAGCTGAGTTGCAGGCGCTGGCGCCGCGATATCTGGCGATGATCAACCGGTATACCACTCAGGCGGTTCGCAGAATCGAGTTCGTCGTAGCTCGAGCGGAAAGCGGAGACGCGAACCCGCGCTGAACTCCGGACCTACTAAATTACTTCATGAAAGTCACCGACAAAGACGTGGCCTACGTCGCGGACCTGGCCAATCTCGAACTCACCGAGGAAGAACGCGCGAGAATGTTGCGCGACCTGAATTCCATTCTCGAATATGTCGATCGGCTCAACGAACTCGATACGGCGGACGTGCCGCCGATGGCGCAGGTTTCTGATCGCTACGGAGTTGACGAATCGAAGCAGGGGAGCTCACGATTCGCGTATGCGAGCCGCGAAGACGTTCTCGAAGGGCTGCGCATATCGCTGCCGCATGAAGAGGCGCTGGCGAACGCGCCGGATGCGGACGAGGAGTTCTTCCAGGTGCCGAAAGTGATTGAGCGGTAACTCTGCGGCGTGTTCAACCAATAGATCGTTCAACGAATAGATCTTCAACGATAGATCATGGACTTGAATTCACTCACCATCGATGCCGCCCGGGCAGCCGTGCAGGAGCGGAAGACGACGGCGCTCGCGTTGGCGGAGGCGCACTACGCGCGCATTCAGAAAGAAGATGGGCAGATTGGCGCGTTCCTGACGTTGTCGAAGGAGCGTGCGCTCGAGCAGGCGGATCGCATGGACCGCATGGCGGCGGAGGGCAAGACGCTGCCGGCGCTGGGTGGCGTGCCGATCGGCATTAAGGATGTGATGAGCACGCGCGGAGTGCGCACCACTGCAGGGTCGAAGATTCTGGAGAAATATATTCCTCCGTTTGACTGCACGGCCGTGGCGCGCATGGAAGCGGCGGGCGCAGTGGTACTGGGCAAGATGAATTGCGATGAAGTTGCGATGGGGTCGTCGAATGAAAATTCCGCGTATCATCCGGTGCGCAATCCGCGCGATCTGAACCGCGTGCCGGGCGGGTCTTCGGGAGGATCGGCGGCTGCGGTCGCAGCCGACATGGCGGTGGTGGCGCTAGGCTCGGATACGGGCGGGTCGATTCGGCAGCCGGCTGCATTCTGCGGCGTGGTGGGATTGATGCCGACTTACGGACGCGTATCGCGCTATGGATTGATCGCGTTTGCGTCGTCGCTCGATCACATTGGACCCTTGGCGAAGACGGTGAAAGACGCGGCGATTGTGTTGCGCACGATTGCGGGACGCGATCCGATGGATGCGACGTCGGCCGATGTCGCTGTGCCCGACTATGTGGCTGAACTCGACAAGCCGTTGCGGGGCATGAGGCTCGGAGTGGCGAAAGAATATTTCGGTGATGGTCTGGATGACGAAGTGCGGCAAGCGGTGCAATCGGCGATCGACAAGCTGAAGGGATTGGGCTGCGAGATTGTGCCGGTGTCACTGCCGCACACTCCGTATGCCATTCCGACGTATTACGTGATTGCCACGGCGGAAGCTTCGGCGAATCTGGCGCGGTATGACGGCGTGCGCTACGGTCAGCGGGCGCGCGGCGTGAAGACGTTGTCGGAAATGTACCGGCGGAGCCGCGACGAGGGTTTTGGCGCGGAAGTGAAACGGCGCATCATGCTCGGGACGTATGCGCTGAGCGCGGGTTACTACGATGCCTACTATGTGAAGGCGCAGAAAGTGCGGACGCTGCTGACGCGCGATTTCGACGAAGCCTTCCGCAAGGTCGATGCGATTGTGACGCCGACTTCGCCGACGGCGGCGTTCCGGCTCGGAGAAAAGTCGAATGATCCGCTGGCGATGTACCTGGCGGATATTTATACCGTGACTGCCGATCTGGCGGGGATTCCGGGGATTTCGGTGCCGTGCGGAGAGACGAAAGAGAAGTTGCCGATCGGGCTGCAGATTTTAGGGAAGCATTTTGATGAGGCTACGATTCTGCGCGTGGCGCACGCTTACGAGCAGGCGTGACGCTAAACGCTTTATTCTTCTGCCGGTTGGTAGTAGCATTCGCCGGCGCAGGCGCGGCATAGGACTTTCCCGTCGCGGCGAACTTCTCTGCGGAAGTTGATGCCTTCTCCGCAGGCTTCGCAGATTATGCGCTCACCTTTGTATCCGGGGAATTCTTCGGGCGGCAGTTCGACTTTTACCCACTGTGTGGTGAACAAATTGTCGTCTGAGATTTCGCGGTAGGCCAGCATCTGCTGCTGATTCTTGTCTGCAATCTCGGGATGCATCTGGCGGGCCAGGGCCTTCGACGATTCTTTGGCCACAATGCGGATCGCTTTGGCGTTGTTCACGTCTACGAATGTCGCGGCGACTTTTCCCCAGTCGCGGAACTTTAAGGCGCGCTTGCCCAGGCGGCATCCGGTGACGACGGCGACGGCGTCGGTGGCGCAGCGGTCGATTTCGACGAAGGTGACGAGGCGCTTGCGGTCTTTTCCATGTGGATCGTCGATGCCGAGCTTCTGCAAGCCGAGCATGGCGAGACGCACGCCCAGCACTTGCCCGGCACAAAGGTGGCCATGGGCCTGCTCAGCGTCGCGAAGATATTCGTCAAGGGAGCGCATTGAAAAGCTGTCAGCTATCGGCTATGAGCTCCCAGCTTAACATCGCGGCGTCATTTTCTTTTCCAGCGGATGCCGTCTTTCGTGATGTCCACTAATACGCCCGCGTCGGCGAGTTCGGTGCGGATCGCATCTGAAGCTTTGAAGTCGCGGGCGCTGCGCGCAGCCTTCATCGCAGCAATCTTGTTTTCGATGTCGGCATCCGATTGCTGGCCGGACCGAACTGCGTCGCGTAATTCGGTGCTGACGTCCTGTTCACGGCCTTCGGACTGAGCCCACTCGAACACTCGCTTCATCTTCGGACCGTCGTCATCGTCGAGCACGGCGAAGATTTCGTCGAACCGGGTTAACGCGGCGAGCAGCGGCGAGACATCGTCTTTTCTGATTCCGCCTGCGTCGGCGGCGGCATTGGCCTGGCGCACCATTTCGAAGATCGCAGCTTGCGCCTGGGCGGTGTTGAGGTCATCGTCGAGCGCGGCGGTCATGCGCTCAACCGATTGCGCGGCGAGTGACTGCATCTCGGGGCTCGCGCCTTCAGGAAAATTTCCCGCGCTTAAGCGCGCCCGAAAATTCCGCAGGCGTTCTACGGAAACCGCGGCTTGTTTAAGCCCATCGAAGGTGAAATTCAGCTGATTCCGGTAGGGAACGGAGGTGAGAAGGTAGCGGATCGACGAAGGCTTATGTCCTTTTAGAACCAGGTCGCGGAGCGTGAAGAAATTTCCCAGGCTCTTCGACATCTTCTCGCCTTCGACCAGCAGAAAGCGCGCGTGGAACCAGAAGTTCGCGAAGGTCTTGCCGGTCACGGATTCCGATTGGGCGATTTCGTTTTCGTGGTGAGGAAAGATCAGATCTTCTCCACCCGCGTGCAGGTCGAAGCTCTCTCCCAGTTCCTGCATCGACATGACCGAACATTCCAGATGCCAGCCAGGACGGCCGGGTCCAATCGCCGTATCCCACGAGGCTTCGCCCGGCTTTGGGGCTTTCCAGAGAGCGAAGTCGCGGGCGCTGTCTTTGTCGTATTCGTCGACGTCGACGCGGGCGCCATCCTGCATGCCGCTGAAATCTTTTTTCGAGAGCTTGCCGTACTCGGGAAATTTGGCGATGCGGAAGTAATAGGAGCCGTCGTCGGTGCGGTAAGCGAATCCTTTGTCCACCAACTTGGTGACGAAAGCGGCCATCTCCGGAATGTGCTCCGTCGCGCGGACCAGCGTCGGCTGCTCGATGCCGATCATGGCGGCGTCTTCGAGGAACGCCTTCTCATACTTCGCTGTGTATTGCTGCACGCTGACACCGTCGCGGGCGGCGAAGCGGATAATCTTGTCGTCCACGTCGGTGATGTTCATGACGTGGCGCACGGAGTATCCGCTCTGGCGGAAGAAGCGGCGCAGAAGATCGACGGCGACGAAAGTGCGGAAGTTGCCGATGTGTCCGTAGTCGTAGACGGTGGGGCCGCAGGCGTACATGCGGACTTCGCGGTCACGCAGGGGACGGAATTCCTCGATCCGCGACGACATGGTGTTGAAAAGACGAAGCGCCATAGGAGATTCGAACACGGAGAAAACGAACTTAAGATTCTAGGGTCGGCGAGCGAGTGGGTCAAATTTGCCGATAGTGGCCCGGTTCAATAGGGAAGCGAGCCAAACGCGCGATTATTGCGTCGCAAAGAACGCGACGCACCGCGCGGCTCGCCCAGATCCCTCGCTGCGCATAGAACGCTTGCTCGGAATGACAATCAAACTGCATCCCGAGCTGGTGGCAAGGCATGAGTGTTATCGCGCAGACGCTGCTGCACCAGGATTAGGTAATGCAGGGCCGAGATGATGGTGAAGATAAAAGTCGCGCGAAGAAAGACCGTGCGCGCGATCCAGATCCCGCGCAGTGGGCGAATCTCAAACAGCAGGACGAAAAATATGGCGCTGATTTGCGAGAAGGTATTGGCCTTGCCAAAAATGCTGGGGCGGAAGTTGCGCAGCCCGGCGATGGCGAACAGCACGGCGCTGGCGGCGAGAATGGAAATGTCGCGGCTGAAGACCACGACCGTGTACTTCCAGGGAATCTTGTGCAGGATCGACAGCACGAGGAACATGGTGCTTAGCAGAAGCTTGTCAGCTATGGGATCAAGATACTGGCCGAGGAGAGTTTGTTGATGCAGGGTCCGGGCCAGCAAACCATCTAGGCCGTCACTGAATCCGGCGATCACAAAAACGACGAGGGCCCAGAGATAACGGCCCTCCACCAGATGAATCACGATGAACGGAACGAAAACCATGCGCAGGAGCGTGAGCTGATTGGGAGCGGTGAAGATGTGGGAGAGCTTCACGCACGCTCCTCGGAAGCGTGCGGTCTGGAGTTGTGAAGAGCATTATCCGCGGGTTGTTCAGCGTTGCGGGGTTGGAGAGCCGTGGATGGTTCCAGGCCGGTCTTCGCGAAGAAACGCTGGGAGAGAGAAGGCAGGTTGCCATCGGGCAGGTCGAGTTCGACGCGCTCAATGCGATGCATGGGAAAGAAAACTACGGCCGGAGTGAAGGGCTCGCCGTCGCGAACCATCACCGTGAGATCTTCAAACGAGGCGAGTTCGGCGCCGCACAGGCTCAGACCTTCGGGAGCCAGTGCGAGGATCGTGCCCCAGAACTTTTCGCGCGGATTGCACAGAGTGGCAATCACGAGTGCTCCGGCACGAAACGGTTCGCGCGGGTTGGGGGACGCGGCTGGAACAGCGCTTGAGGATTGATTTCCCAGACGATTATCCAAACGATTTTCCACAATAGGATTGTCGCCCGGAGCAGGACGCATTGCAAATCCGGCTGCGGCAAAGGGGGGTGGTCCGCTTTGCCTGGGCCCCCGCTCCTCCATTGCGACGATTCATTGCGGCAATGCATCGGCAGGGGTTGCCACGTGCAGCAATTCAAGCGCCAGGCGGGATGTGATATCGTGCGGCCTGAGGCGCGATCCGCGCGGGTTCGGCCCATGGACGCCCAATCTGCCTGGTCCATCTTTATCTTCTGCATGACCGATTCGCGACGGGAGGCGCGGCGGCAATGGCCCCTATTTTGCTGTGGCTCATCCTCGTTCTGTGCCTGCTGATCTCCGTGGTGAAGTATCTGATGGGGATCATCATGAGATTTTCCTTCCCCAGCACCAAGGCTCAAAAGGACTATTCCTACGAACCGACCGTGAGCGTGTTGATGCCCTGCTACAACGAGGGTAAGACGGTTTACGAGACGATCGAGAGCATCAGCAAGAGCAATTATCCGAACGAGAAATTTGAGGTGATCGCGCAGGACGACTGTTCCGCCGACGACAGCTACGAGTGGATGCTCAAGGCGCAGCGCGATTTCACCAACATACGCATTCGGACCGGGCGAAATGAGGTGAACAGCGGCAAGGCGCGCTCGGTCTGTAATGCGCTGCAGCATTCCCTGGCGGAGATCATCATTTCCATCGACTCGGATTGCATCTTTCATCCGGACGCAATTCGCGAGCTGACGGCCTGTTTCGCGGAGCCGCGCATGGGGTCGGTGGGCGGGCGCGTGGGAGTCAGAAATCCCAACGACAGCGTGATCACTGCAATTCAAACGATCATTTATTATTCCGCGTTCCAGCTTTACAAGATTCCGGAGAATTGGACTCGCAGCGTGTGTTGCATCAGTGGATGCCTGTTCGCGATCCGGCGCGAGTTGCTGCTGGAGATCGAGCCTGCGATCCGGGCGCGCCACTGGTTTGGGATTCCGGTGAATCAGGGGGAAGACCGGTTTCTAACTCATCAGACGCTGCTGCGGGGATACGGAACTTATATCAACAACGACGCGCTGTGCTGGACCAAGGTGCCGAACACGTTGTCGGTGCTGTTCAAACAGCAACTGCGCTGGCGGCGCAGCATTGTGCGCGACTTTTTCTTTACCCTCAAGACTTTGCCGCAACATGTCTGGAAGCTGCATCCCAACACGGTGTTGACGCTGGTGCTGACCCCGCTGGGAGCGCTGGTCGGATTCCTGATCGTGGTCACGGCGCTCAGTTCGGATCCTCTGGCCTGGGCGGGGCCTATGCCGCTGGTTGCCGCTCTCGGCATTGGAGCCGTGCTTACCTGGGTGATCAAGAAATATAGCGCGAAAGAAGCGGTTACCCATCCTCTGGCATTTGCCGCTTATGTAGGGTGGTCGCTGGTTAGCAGCTTGTTCCTTACGCCCCTGGCACTGTGCACCATGGATTCCGCCGACTGGGGGACTCGAACCATAGAAGCACAAGAGGTGACCGTTGGAAACGCCAACCGTTAGTACGCCTGCTGCGGAAGAGAAGACGAATACGCCTCCGACGGAAACGAAACGAACGCCCGCGGGGCAATCGCCGCAGCAATCTCTGCCGCAATCTCTGCACTACAAGCTGGTCATTACGCTCTACCGCGTTTTCGCGATTACCGTGCTGTATCTGGTGCTGGCCGGCATTCTTGCTTATGCCTGGGTGATGGGCTTTTATGCGGTGAATAGCTCGTGGGCCGCGCCGGTCATTCTCTCGGCCGCGGATGAGAAGAGCCTCGATTTCAGGGACAAGCTGGTGATAAGCCAGCAGACCATCGAAGATCTGAAAGTCGATACCAAGAAACTGGACAGCGGCCTGGCCGAGATGAAGAAGCACCGAGGCGCACTGCTGGAGCTGGAGCCGGAACTCCAGCAAGCCATCGTGCGGGAGAAGACACACAATCTCACCACCGGTCCGGAGCTGGCGACGCTCGACCAGCAGAAGCTGGCCGACAACCAGAAAACGCAAAAAGTGCTGGCGCAGCTCAAAGAAGTGCAGGCCAACATCAACAAAGATCTGGCAGCCGGGTTGATCACGCAGGGCGACGCTGCGACTCAACTGGCCGCGCTGAACCAGGCGCAGGACGCGTATACCGATAACAAAATCGCTGAACTCCTGCTAACCGATAGCGTGCTGGACAAGACCACGACGGGCACCAGTTCTTTGAACGTGCTGGTGAAACAGGCCGAGTTGCGGTCAGAAGTCGCCCAGCTCGATGTCGCGATTAATGTCGCGGAAAAACAACTTCAGGAAGAAACCCGGCAGATCGACCGATTGAGACAGGCGATTGTTACGGCCAAGCAGAGCCCGTATTACCTGAATGCGTCCGGGGAACAGAGGTTGTACTTCGCGTTTGTTCCTTACGACGATCAGGCCAACGCGGTGGTTGGCGCGACGGTCTACGACTGTTATCTGAATATGATTCTGTGCCGCCGGGTAGGCTCGGTGAAACAAATATTTCCGGGCGAAGAGCAAGCCATCCATCCCATCTTCAAGACCCAGATTCGCGGCTTTCTGATCCAGATGAATCTGGACAACGCCGAGTCTGCGAAATCGAAAACCGTGTTCCTGGGCGGCAAGCCCGTGCTGTTCTAACCCATCGGCTTGGTCATTTTGAGGAGAACAAAAATGTTCCTGAAGAGCTGGAAGTTTATGCTGGCAGTTCTGTGCATTGCGGTTCCGGCCAGGGCAGCGGACCCGACAGAGCAGATGGCGTATTGCTCCTACGTGATGGAGCAGGCGCTGGCCCAGCGAGATCTGCTGCGCACGCCGGTTGCTTCGGCAGGCATGACTCAGCCCGAAGAGGGCCTGCCGATGCAACTGGTGGCGGGCGCTTCGGTTGGCCTATCTGAAATCAGAAAGGCCAGTCTGACCATGGACGTGGCCCGCAAAAACTGCGAGCTCTACAAAGCCACGACCGGCGCTGAGCAGGACGTCCAATACGCTCTCACCAGCCTGGAAAAGGAAGCTCTGCGTAACCGGCTCGTCCTGATCGAACAGGCTTCGAAGTCTCTGGACGCGCTGATGGAGAAGACTGCCAAAATGGTGGAGGCGCAAAATGCGACGCGCCTGATGCTGTTCACGCTGCAAACCACGAAGATCAAGCTGGACGCGGACCACGCCGATACTGCGTCGAAGATCAGCGCTCTTTACGTTCCACCGCTGAGCGATAAGCCGCTGAAAAACCTGGTCGCAGAAAAGCTAAGCAGTGAAGCCAACGAGCAAAAAGCGCTGGACAAGCTGAGCCGGCAGAATAATTGGGACGTCGCGCTTTCGGTTGGAGTGCATCAGCAGGTCAATCCGGTGAGCCAAAATCCACAGCCGTACGGGGCAGTCTCGGTTAACTACAATTTCGCCAGCCGGGCCATCAACAAGCACCTGGATCGCTCCGTGGAAGCCTACGGCGAATGGAAGAAAGTACAAGAGGGTGATGTTGTGCGCAATATGGAAGTGCTCCGACAGCAGTTGGTCGACAGCGTCTCGGCGCAAGAATCCAAGCTCAAATCGTTACAGGAAGAAAGCGGCCAGATCGACAAGAATCTTCATCTGGTTGACAATCCCGATACTTCGGCGGCCTTCGACTTCCACAACCAATTGACGGCTGCGGAGTTGCTTTTGCAGGTTGAGACCGCCGACGCCAGTTTCCGGATTCACCGGCTGCGCGAGTTTCTGGCAAGGAATTACTGAGCGCCCGACCGGCGCGAAGTCCGGTATGCTGGGCGGACATAATTTGGCGGACATGATCAGGAGAACATGCAACCAGCGGCTGACAGCCCGGTGATTGAGTTTCGCGATGTCTCCTACCGCGTCGGCGGCACGCAAGTGCTTTCCGGATTCAATCTGCAAGTCATGCGGGGCGAGACGCTGGTGCTGCTTGGGCGCAGCGGCTCGGGCAAGACTACATCCCTCAAGCTAGTCAATCGGCTGCTGTCTCCGACATCCGGAGAAATTCTTGTAAAGGGTGTGTCCAACGCGGAAGGGGACGTGATTCGTCTGCGCCGCAGTATTGGTTACGTGATTCAGGATGTCGGGTTGTTTCCGCATTTTTCGGTCGAGCGAAATATTGGGCTGGTTCCTACGATTGAAGGCTGGTCTGACGATCGAGTGCGCGCGCGAGTGAAGGAATTGCTGAAGACAGTGGGACTGGCGGCGGATACGGGGCAGCGTTATCCGCATCAGCTCTCGGGCGGGCAGCGGCAGCGGGTGGGCGTGGCGCGGGCATTGGCGGCCGATCCAGAAATACTTCTTATGGACGAGCCGTTCGGTGCGCTCGATCCCATCACGCGCGACGAGTTGCAACGCGAGTTTTTGTTGTTGCAGCAGCGACTGAGCAAGACGGTCGTTTTTGTGACGCACGATTTGCGCGAGGCGCTGCGGCTGGGATCGCGGATTGCGTTGATGGAGGCGGGGCGGCTGGTCACGGTGCTTGCTCCGGGAGAATTCTTGCGGTCGGCCGATCCATTGGCGTCCGCGTATGTCAGGGCATTCGGGGAGGGGCTAGAATCGGCGGCTAATCGAGGCACGTCATGAGCTTTCTTGTGAGCTATTTTCAATTCATCTTGCAGAACCACAGTCAGGTTCTGGAACTCACACTGGAACACTTGAGGCTGGTTGGCTTTTCCACGCTGTTCGCGATGCTGATTGGCATACCGCTGGGAATAGTGATCGCGCATCGGCCACGATTCAACAAGCCGGTGCTGGCGAGCGCCAACATTATCCAGACGATTCCCAGTCTTGCCCTGTTTGGGTTTCTACTGCCCGTGCCGTGGCTGGGCGAACGCGCCGACAGACTGGCGATTCTGGCGCTTACTCTCTATGCGCTGCTGCCGATTATCAGAAACACATACACGGGGATTCGAGGAGTCGATCCCGCTGTTGTCGAAGCAGGGCGAGGCATGGGGCTTACGGAATCGCAGCTTTTGTTTCAGGTGGAGCTGCCGCTGGCGGTGAGTGTGATCCTTTCGGGTGTGCGCGTGGCCGTGGTGATTTCGATCGGGCTGGCGACGATTGCCGCGGCGATCGGTGCGGGAGGGCTGGGCGAATTTATTTTTCGTGGTTTGGCCATGGTCGACGACCGAGTGATTCTGGCAGGCGCGATTCCCGCCGCGATTCTGGCGCTGGTGGCCGATTTTGGCGTGGGATGGCTGGAAAGGCGCCTGCAGCCGCGATGAGGGCGCGTCGATTTATCATTTGTGTTTCAGCTCTCGCAGCGCTGGCTGCGGTGCCGTCGTGTTCGCCGTCGCATCCCGATCGCATCGTCGTGGGCTCCAAGAATTTCACAGAATCGTTTTTGTTGGGCGAGATCATTGCTCAACAAATCGAGGTTCATACTCACCTGCAAGTGGAGCGGCGTTTCTACCTGGCTGGGACTTACATCTGCCAGCAGGCGATTCTGGCGGGGCGCATCGATGTCTATCCGGAATACACGGGTACGGCGCTCACGGCGATTCTCAAGCAGCCGGCGAGCGGCGCGAAGCAGGATGTTTATCAGCGGGTGAAGAGCGAATACGAAAGCCGTTTCGGACTGACGCTGGGACCGAGCTTCGGCTTTAACGATACGTTTGCGATGGAGATGCGGGGCGAGGACGCTCGCCGACTGAACATTAAAACTCTGTCGCAGACGGCCGCGTTTGCGCCGCAGTGGCGCGCCGGATTCGGATACGAGTTCATGGAGCGGCCCGATGGTTATCGAGGTCTGGCCGCAACCTATGGTCTGCATTTCGCGGAGCAGCCGCGCATTATGGATTTGGGCCTGCTGGCGCGGGCGCTGAAAGATCATCAGATTGACCTTGCCGCCGGTAATACCACTGACGGGTTGATTCCGGCGCTCGATCTGTTTGTGCTGGAAGACGACCGGCATTATTTTCCTCCGTATGAGGCGGTGCCGGTGATACGCCAGCAGACTCTGCAGCAATATCCGGAGATTGGGCAGGCGCTGGCCCAGCTGGCGGGAAAGATTTCGGAGGAAGAGATGCAGCGCCTGAATTATGCCGTCGATGGCCAGCACCGCGACGCGAAAGAAGTTGTACACGAATTCTTAAGGGCGAAGAAACTCGTGCAGTGAGTCGACTCGGGAAGTCAGATTTGCAGCGAACCTTGCGGGGTGCAGCGCACGAAAAACGCGGTTTCAGAAAGATTATTTTCCGCGCGACTTTCCGCAACCGCTCGTCATCTAAGAAGGCGTCGAGAGAGCAGGTCGTCTGCGGCTCGTTTGCCAGCTCTTGTGGGCGGTGATAGTTTCTGATGCCTCGTTGTCTGGATGCGGATGGCTTGTTCCGCGCGGCTGGCGGGCGGTTTCCGCTGAAACGCCAGGGTGGGTGAGCCGACATCCCATCGCGGTCCGAAAATTGAGTTCTGCTGCTTCGTCCAACCAGTACACCAGGAGGCCCCAATGCGCGCTGCCGAAGCGGATGTCGCGGTGCAAGGAAAATTCCTTCGGAGTGCATTGTTGGAGCGGATTGCCGATGCCCGGCGACGCAGTGACGCGCTCTTCGACATTGTGCGCTCTGACTCGATCTACGAACGGCCCATACCGGAACGGCACCGCATCATTTTTTACGTGGGGCATCTCGAGGCGTTTGACTGGAACCTGCTGCACGAGAACGCGCTCGGCCTAAAGAGTTTTCATCCCGAATTTGACCGGCTGTTTGCCTTCGGCATCGACCCGGTCGGCGGAGGATTGCCCTCCGATCAGCCTTCGGATTGGCCGTCTCTGGCGGTTGTGCACGACTATGTGAGTAGAATTCGCGCTGCGCTGGACGAGAAGATGGCGGACGGGAGTCTGGAATCCAGCGGCTCGGCGCAAGATGGTTTTTCGCTGGACACCTTGCTTAACGTAGCGATTGAGCATCGGTTGATGCATGTCGAGACGCTGGCTTACATGCTGCATCAATTGCCGCTCGACAAGAAAATTCCGCAGGACAGTCCGCTCAGTCTTGCGACTGGGCCTGTAAGCCAGCGAATGATTGAGATTCCGGCTGGCGTGGCGACGCTTGGGCTCGCGCGCGCGAGCGGGAGGTTCGGTTGGGATAATGAGTTCGAAACCCACGTCGCACATGTGCCTGCGTTTGAGATTGATCAATACGAAATGACGAACCGGCGATATTTGGAGTTCATGGCTGCCGGCGGGTACGAGACGCGCGCGTTCTGGAGTGCCGAGGACTGGAAGTGGAAGGAAGCGCATGCGATCGCTCATCCTATGTTCTGGACGGAGGCACATGAGGGGTGGCTCTACCGCGGGATGTTCGAGGAAGTCCCGCTGCCGCTGGACTGGCCGGTCTATGTGAGTCATGCCGAGGCTATGGCGTATGCGCGCTGGGCGGGGAAGTCGCTTCCTACGGAAGAGCAGTGGCATCGCGCCGCATACGGCAACAAAGACGGAGGGGAAGGAAAGTTTCCGTGGGGTAATACTGCGCCGAACGCGAGTTTCGGAAACTTCAACTTCGAACACTGGAATCCCACGCCGGTCAATGCGTTTCCAGCGGGACAGAGCGCATTCGGCGTGCATGACATGTTGGGAAATGGGTGGGAGTGGACGTCCACCGTATTCGCGCCGTTCCCCGGATTCGATCCTTTTCCGTTCTACCACGGCTACTCCGCTGATTTTTTCGATGGCAAGCATTTCGTGATGAAGGGCGGCTCGGCGCGCACCGCCGCATGCATGCTACGGCCTACGTTTCGCAATTGGTTCCAGGCACATTACCAATATGTGTACGCGGGCTTCCGCTGCGTGAGTTGAGCTGAGTACTGACTGAAAGGAGTTAACCAATGCTTGTGCACGCGATCCCCAGCAACGCGACTTACGATTTTGCGGCCGATGTTCGCGCCGGACTCACCCGGACCGGACAGAAGGAACTTCCCTCCAAGTATCTTTATGACAACGTAGGCTCGGCGCTGTTTGAGGTGATCAGCTATTTGCCCGAGTACGGACTTACGCGGGCCGACGAGCGGTTGCTGCGGCGGCATGCGGATGAAATCGTCGATCGCGTTGCCGGGCCGGTCGCAGTGGCGGAACTGGGCAGCGGCAGCGGTAAGAAAACGCGCTGGCTGCTGGAGGCGTTTTGCCGTCGCCAGCGGACGTCTTATTATCCGGTGGAGATATCACACTCGGCTCTAGTGATGTGCGAGCGGGAGCTGCGTGACATTGATGCGATCAGCATTGTAGGCTTTGAGCGCGAATATCTGGATGGATTGCTCGAAGTGGCGGCGTATCGCACGAGCGGGCAGCATTTGTTTGTGCTGTTCCTGGGCAGCACCATTGGGAACTTCGACCGCACGGCAGGGATGAAGTTCCTGGCTGAGGTGCGGCGGATTCTGGAGCCGGGCGATTCGTTGCTACTTGGGACGGACTTGGAAAAGCCAAGCTCGCAACTGCTTCCGGCCTACGACGACGAACTTGGGGTCACGGCCGCTTTTAATCTGAACCTACTGGCCCGAACGAATCGAGAACTCGGCGCGGATTTTGATTTGCGCGAGTTCCGCCATGTGGCGAAGATAAATCACGAGGCGCGCAGCGTCGAGATGCATTTGCAATCGAAACGGCGGCAAATCGTGAGCATTCCGGCGGCAAAAGTGGTGGTCGAGTTTCTCGAAGGAGAAACCATCTGGACGGAAAGCAGCCACAAGTATTCGGCTGACGAGATTGCCGGGATGGCGCGCAATGCCGGCTTTCGTTGCGAAACGCAATGGATCGATGAGCAGTGGCCTTTTGCCGAGAACCTGCTGATCGCAGAGTAGGCGACTAAAGCCTCAAGCTGAGCTTCAAGAGGCTCCGGGCTTACGCCATGCGCGCAGGTTGACGGCGCTCATTACTAAACAGAAAACGTTAGCGGGTATGAAGCCAAGCTGTTCCGTTCTGAGGCCGATGACGCAGATGAGCACGCTATTGACGCCAGCCAACGCCCAGCCTTCCCAACACCTTCGCCCCACCAAAATTGTGGACGCGATGGTCAAGACGCAAGATAGATAATCGAGCCGCAACACAGATGAAGACCTCTGTGAACATTGTGAGTGAAAGATGCGGCGCTTGACAGTGCATATGCCCTTTCGTTACATGACTGAGGTCACTTAGCCGGATCTCATAATGAGCTTTCCCGGTTGAGGAAAGAAACGGAGAGATTTGAAACCGATGTCCACCCAATGCACGCACCTTAATCAGATCAAAATCAAAACGACGACCGTACACGTATGTGAGGAATGTGTTAAGACGGGCGATTCCTGGGTCCATCTGCGCCTGTGTCTGATTTGTGGACACGTGGGTTGTTGCGACTCTTCCAAGAACAAGCACGCCACCAAGCATTTCCACAAGACGAAGCATCCGCTGATTCGTTCCATCGAGCCCGGCGAGAGTTGGATCTGGTGTTATGTGGACGAAATCGAGGCGGGGGAGATCTAGGCTTGAAATCGAGGTGGGAGGTCAGGTTTCGCTCGTGCGAGAACACGACGCAACCGATTACCGGTTTCTGTATCTAATGAGTTATTCCGTTCCCGAGTTCCGGGTTCGACCGCTTCATTATCCCTAAGTGTGAAAGCGAACTGCAATCCGTGGCGAAGCCGATTTTACTGACGGTCGACGACGATCCCGATGTTTTGCGGGCGATCGAGCGCGATTTGCGATCGCAGTACGGAGCGTTGTATCGCGTGGTGAGCAGCGACTCGCCTGAAGCCGGGCTCGATCTGCTCAAGGCGCTGAAGGTTCGCAACGACGGCGTGGCGCTTCTGCTAGTGGATCAGCGCATGCCGCGCATGGATGGCGTCACATTTCTGCAAGAAGCCCGGCAGATATTTCCCGACGCGAAGCGGACGCTGCTCACGGCCTACGCCGACACGAATGCGGCGATCAGCGCGATCAATCAGGCTGGCCTCGATTATTTTTTCATGAAACCGTGGGACCCTCCCTCGGAGCATCTCTACCCACAACTGAACGATCTGCTTGACGATTGGCAGGCTTCCTACCGTCCACCGTTTCAGGGAATTCGAGTGTTGGGCACGCGCTGGTCTCCGCGCTGTTATGAACTGCGGGATTTTCTGGCGCGCAGCCATGTGCCTTATCAGTGGATCGACGTTGAGGGGGCCGCGAATGATCCGGAAACCAAGCGTCTGCTCGAAGCCCTGGGACCGGATGCGAGCAATCTCCCGGTCGTTCTATTTTCGGATGGAACGAAAATGCTTAACGGCGTACCGGCGGAAGTGGCGCAGAAAGTAGGATTGCGGACCCACGCGGAAACTACTTTCTACGACCTGGCCATTGTGGGCGGAGGGCCGGCGGGTCTGGCAGCGGCGGTTTACGGCGCTTCTGAGGGATTGAAGACGGTCATTGTGGAGCGGGAAGCTCCGGGCGGGCAGGCGGGCATGAGCTCGCGGATCGAAAATTATCTCGGGTTTCCCGCCGGGCTTAGCGGCGGCGACCTCACTCGTCGGGCGGTGGTGCAGGCGCGGCGTTTCGGAGTGGAAATCCTGGCGCCGCAGGAAGCGGTTGGTGTGCGAACGGAAGGGCCATACCGAATCATCAAACTGGCCGACGGCAACGAGATTTCCTGCCACGCTTTGATGATTGCCAGCGGAGTGCAATGGCGGCGGCTGGAAGCCCCGGGCATTGACCAGTTGCAAGGTGCGGGGGTTTACTACGGCGGCGGCGCGACGGAGGCGATGTCGTGTAAGGGCGAGAAGGTTTACGTGGTGGGCGGCGCGAATTCCGCGGGCCAAGCCGCAATGAACTTTGCCAAGTATGCGGAGCGGGTCGTGATGCTGGTGCGCGGCGACTCGTTGGCTAGCACCATGTCGCAATATCTGATTGACCAGATCAAGGAGACACCCAACATTCAGATCTGGGCCCACGCCAGCGTGGCTGAGGTTCACGGCGATACGCACCTCGAGGAAATATCGGTGCTTTGCACGGACACAGACACGGTAGAGCGTGTGCCGGCCAGTTCCATGTTCATTTTTATCGGCGCGTTGCCGCGAACGGACTGGCTGGCGGGTGTTGTGGAGCGCGACGAGCGCGGATTTCTGTTGACCGGCGCCGATCTGATGCAAGGCGGAGAGCGCCCGAAAGGCTGGGCACTCGATCGAGATCCCTTTCTTCTGGAAACGAATGTGCCAGGCATTTTTGCGGTGGGCGATGTGCGGCACGGTTCGGTGAAGCGCGTCGCTTCGGGAGTTGGCGAGGGATCGGTAGCGGTGCAGTTCATCCATCAATATTTGAGCAAGGTATAAATGATCGCAGCAGAGGAACTCCGACAACGCATTCCAGAATTCGAAGGGTTGCCCGACGACCAGCTCGAGTGGTTTCTCAGCCAAGTGCAGGAGCTCCGCCTCAAGGCCGGCGATGTCTACGCGCGGCAGGGCGACCCGGCGGACGCGATGTTCGTAGTTCTGGAAGGGCGCATGCAGGGGCGTGGCGAAATTGGCGGCGAGACCAGAGTCTTTGACCTGGAGCCGGGCGACATTACGGGAGTGCTGCCGTTTTCGAGGATGAAGCAGTTTACCTTCAGCGGGCGAGCCGATGCGGACAGCTACGCCCTGCGATTTCCAGCGTCGTTGTTTCCAGAGCTTGTACAGAAGATGCCGGTGCTGACCCAGCGTCTGGTGGGCCTGATGTCGGACCGGATCCGCGAAGTTACTCGGATGGAGCAGCAACTCGACCGGTTGGCCTCGTTGGGCAAGCTCTCGGCGGGTCTGGCGCATGAGCTGAACAATCCTGCTTCGGCGGCGAAACGTGCCGCCAGCCAGTTGCGCGAAACTCTGAAACGGATCAAGAGCGCCAGTCACGAACTGGGAAGGCGCGAGCTGACGCCGGCGCATAAAGCAGAGATCGAGAAGCTGGAGAACTCGCTGATCCAAACGGATGTGCCTCCGCCAGATGCCTTGACCGCCAGCGATCTCGAAGACCAGCTTGATTCGCTGCTGCGCAGTCATGGACAAAACGATCTGTGGCAACTTGCCGCCTATTTGGCGCGCAAGAACTTCAAGCCGGTCGTGCTCGAGCAACTGTTCGCCGCGCTGGGCCCCGAGACGGCGCGCGCAGCCTTGGTGAGGATTTCGGCTTCGGTGGAAATCGCCGATCTGCTGGATCAGATTGAGAGCAGTACTTCGCGAATCTCCGATCTGGTGGGCGCGATCAAGGAATATACGTTCATGGATCAGTCTCCGGTGCAGAACGTGGATATCGTCAAGACCATGGAGACCACGCTCACCATCATGAATCACAAACTCAAGCGCGGGGTCGAGGTGAAGCGCGATTATCAGAAGATTCCGCTCCTGGTGAACTCCTTTGGAAGCGAACTCAATCAGGTCTGGACCAACCTCATCGACAATGCCATCGACGCGATGGGTGGAAACGGCGAGCTACGGGTGCGCATCTATCGCGAGGATGATTGCGTGGTCGTGGAGATCGGCGACAACGGTCCCGGAATCCGGCCGGAGGTCGAGCCTCACATTTTTGAACCGTTCTTCACCACCAAAGGCGTGGGCGAGGGAACTGGGCTTGGCCTCGATACGGTGCAGCGCATCGTGAAGAAGCACCGGGGAAGTATTCAGGTGCGCTCAAAACCTGGCGATACAGTTTTCCAGGTGTGGCTGCCGCTGGCGCCGAGTGCGGGTTGAGCGCCGGCATGGATGTGCACCTGATCGACGGGACGTATGAATTGTTCCGCCACTTTTTTGCGGTGCCCGCGGCGAAAGATGTAAATGGTCAGGAAATCGGCGCGGTGCGCGGCGTCCTGGCATCCGTTTTATCGATGATCGAGCGGGGCGCGACCCACATCGGAGTCGCGACCGACCATGTTGTCGAGTCGTTTCGCAACGATCTGTATCCCGGCTACAAGACCAGTGAGGGTGTGGCTCCGGAACTGCTTTCGCAATTCCCGATTCTTGAGGAAGCGCTGGAAGCGATGGGCGTGCTGGTGTGGCCCATGGTCGAATTCGAGGCGGATGATGCGCTCGCTTCCGCTGCCGCAAAAGCAGCGCAGGACGAGCGGGTCAAGCAAGTGTTCATTTGCACTCCGGACAAAGATCTGGGCCAGTGCGTAGTGGGTACGCGAGTGGTGCAGATGGATCGCCGGCACGACACCGTACGCGATGGGGCCGGCGTTGTTGCTAAGTTTGGTGTGAGCCCGCAATCGATCCCGGATTATCTGGCGGTGGTCGGCGACAGCGCCGACGGCTTTCCAGGCGTGGCGGGATGGGGGCAGAAGGCTGCTGCTTCTGTCTTATCGCAATATCACCATCTGGAAAACATTCCGAAGGATTGGCAGGCATGGCATCCGTCGATCCGCAAGGCGCGCGCGCTGTCGGAATCGTTGTTTAGCTCGTGGAACGACGCGCTGCTGTTCCGCACGCTGGCGACCTTGCGGCTTGATGTGCCCGTTTTCGAAACGGTCGAGGACTTGCGCTGGCATGGACCGCGTACGAGTTTTGAGGATTATTGCCGGCGAATGAAGTCCCCCGAATTGCTGCGCCGCGCTCGGGCGGCAGGGCCGGGTCGATCGGCGTGAGCGGGCTGCGCCCTCTAGGCACCGACGGCCTCCCACAAGGCCGGAAACAGGGTAGATTGTCCGCGGGCGGTGCAAACAGAGGCGGGTTGTAGCGCCCTACCGGCAGCTAAAGTGCCATTTACTTGGGCAAGGGAACCAAATACAATTTGACACCGGATTTCCCGGAGTCTCTCCGGTCGGCGTCCTCCCCAGCGCCGGAAATAGGGGTCGAACTTGGTCGGCCAACCCACAAAAATCGGCAAGTACGAGGTCGTCGACCTGATTGGCCGGGGCGGCATGGGGGTCGTGTACAAGGCCCGTGATCCGCAGCTGGACCGGCTGGTTGCTATCAAGATGATTATCGGGGCGAACCCGGCCCTGCTGAAGAGATTCGACGTGGAAGCGCGGTCCACGGCCGGCCTGCAACACCAGAATATTGTCACAATTTACGATTTTGGCAGCCAGGACGGAAACCCCTATCTGGTCATGGAATATCTCGAGGGAAGCAGCCTCGAGTCGATCATCTCCTCCGGGCGGTCCCTGAGCCTGGCCAACAAGCTGGGCATCTGCATTGCCGTCTGCAATGGCCTGAATTATGCGCACGACCGCGGCATCATCCATCGCGACATAAAACCTGCCAACGTGATGGTGCTGAACGACGACACCGTGAAGATTGTGGATTTTGGCATCGCCCGGATCGGCGATACCGGAATCAGCCGCACTGAAGTGGTGGGCAGCCTTAACTACATGTCGCCGGAGCAATTCCAGAGTACGCCGCTGGATATCCGGACCGACATTTTCTCTACTGGAGTCCTTCTCTACCGGCTGCTCACGGGCACGCTTCCTTTCCAGGCGGCGGGTGAGGCGGCGGTCATGTATCGAATTATTCATGACGCGCCTATGCCGATCGCTTCCTATGTGCAAGGTTACCCGGCCGAGCTGGATTCAATTGTCAGCAAGGCTCTAGCGAAGAACCGGGAAAACCGTTATGCCAGTTGCCGGGATCTCGCTTTTGATCTGCAGCTTTTGCGGGAACAGCAGAAGCATACCGACGCGGCGGAATGGTTGCAGCGAGCGGAAGCGGCGATCGAAAAAACGGAATGGACGAAGGCGGAGGAATGCCTTAAACAGCTCTTAAAGATCGAAGAGCATAACAGCAAAGCCTACCAAATGCTGGGTGTGGTGCAGGAGCGGGTTCGCCAGCAACGGCGTGCCGAGCAATCCCGCCAATTGCGAACGCAGGCTGACGAGGCTTTTCTCGATCGTCGCTTCGATGACGCGCTCAACATTCTTACTCAGGCCATTGGAGTGGATGCGACGAACCAGGAGCTGCTGCGCCTGCGAGAGACCATCCAAGAAGCCAAGTCGCGATCTGCGCGCCTGCACCAGGCGCTGCGCCGGGCCGAAGGAGCGCAGCAGGCCGGGGATCTGGACGAGGCGAAACGGGCGGTCAGCGAGGCTCTTGATCTTGATCCTGAGGAGACTTCCGCCAAAGCCCTGCGCTTCGTGATTTTCAAGCAGGTGGAAGAGCGGGATCGGCAGCTGAAGATGCGCAAGCTGCTCGACGATGCCCGCGAACAGCTGGCAGCCCGCGATTTGACGAAGGCGATGGAAACGCTGGGTGCGGCCGAGAAGGTTGACTCGGCTTCCGTGGAGCTCCGCTCGCTTCTGAAAGTCGCGAACAGCGCGCGTGAGCAGCAGCTGCGCAAAGCGGAGTTGGAGAAGTTGAGCCGGCAGATCGAGGAGGCGCTGGCTCGGGAAGACTATGAGGGAGCGTCTGCCATCGCCAATGATGGATTGCGCCGCCATCCGCAGGAACCCGGACTTCTGAAACTGAAAGCTCTGTCGGAAGCGGAGCAAAAAAGAGTCAAGCTGATTGCCTACGCGCGGGAGCGGTTGCTCACTGCCAATGGGCTGCTGGAAGCGGGAAAGACGCTCGAAGCTCTCTCTGTGTTGGAGCGGGCGCTGCAAGAGGTTCCGGGAGAATCGCAGCTGGAGTCGCTGCGGGCTGACATCAAGAACCGGCTGACGCTCGAAGACGCGGAAGTGCACAAGCGCAGTCTGCTGGAACGGGCGCAGGAAGCGCTGCAAAGAAAAGAATATAGAGAAGGAGTTCGATTACTGGAGGCGGCGCAGACTGAATTCCCGGGCAGGACCGAGATTGAAGACTTGCTGCGGACCTCGCGCAAGTTGCAAGCCAAGGAGAAATTAGTAGGAGAAGTGCTCTCGTTTTCTCAGCAGCTTCTATCGCAGAAGGGACCGCAAGCCGCTGCCGAGTATTTGGAAGAGCAGGTTCCATTCGTGACCGATGACCGGGTGGGCGCTGCGCTGAAAGAAGCACGCCACCAGGCGCAGCAACTGCGGCAGAGAATCCAAAACGCTCTGGAAGAAGGCAAGCGCATATTGCGGGAGCACGGTTCGCAGGAGACCAGAAAATTTCTGGAGGCGCAACCGGCGCAGTTCCTGGAGTCAGCGGAGTTTCAGGGTCTGGGGGAACTGCTGCGCAAGCATGAGGCCTGCGAGAATCTGGACCGCGACTTAGCCAAGCAGAGTGATCTCGATGCCCAGCTCCGAATGGCGGAAGAGGCGGTTCGAAGGAATCCGGGAAACGAAGAAATCCAGGCCAGACTTGCCGCGCTGCAGCAGCTAAAGCAAGCGGTGCAGGGTATTGTCGATCGCTCCGGCGGTTTGGAAGGCGCGAGACATTACGGCGAAGCGGCGCAGCAGATGGGCCTGCTACGGAAGCTCTACCCGCGATATCCGAATCTCGAGCGAGAGATTCAAAGACTCCAGCGTCTGGAGGAGCAGCAGAAAAGTTTAGCGGCAAGACCGGTTGCGCCGGGAGTTATCGATAAAACGATCGTCTCTGAACAGATCGTCGATAAGACAGTCTTTGAACAAAAGCCTGCGCCAGGGGATGTGCGGCACGCGGGCGAGTGGCAAGCTACACGGATGATGGGGGCAAGTGCTGCGGAGGGCGAAGCCGCGGCGACCTCGCCAAGGCCCGCCGCGGTTGACGGCGCGCTCAGGCCCGCGCCAGTGGTGGGCGGATTATCCCGAGCAAAATGGTTGGGCATCGGTGCGGCTGTGCTGGTGGTTGTAGTTGCCGGTGTTGTGTGGGAAGTGTCGAGCCCTGGTGCGGTTGCGGTGCATATTCAGACGACTCCCTCCGACGCTACCATCAGCATCGATGGCAAAGCTTGTCAGTCCCCATGCGCGCCGCGGTTGCCGGTTGGTTCGCACAGCGTGGATGCGGAACATTCGGGCTACGTAGCGTACACGGGAAAAATTGATGTGACCCGCGGCGGCCAGACTGATTTCGAAATCCCGCTGACGGCGGAGCCCACGTCTGCGGCGACGCCGGGCTCGACCCCGGTCGAGACCAATGCGGAGGGAAAAGGTTCAAGGAACACTGCGACCGACCAGTTCTTGATCGTTCAAGGTCCCCCGGGAGCGCGGGTAGCAGTGGACCAACATGCGCCGGAGTCGATCCCGAGCGCGGGACGGTTGTCAGTCCCGGTGGCACCGGGGTCGCACAACGTCGAAGTAAAGATGGATGGCTATGGAGTTTGGCAGAGCCAAGTGAAGGTGCAGCCGGGTTCGCGCCTGCCGCTGCTGGCAGATCTCAAGCCGATTACAAAACCGACGCCGACGAATTCTGACACGCACAATCCGGCGAACGGCTCCGCGAACGCCCCATCGAACACTTCTGCGATCGTCGCACCGAGCGCCACTTTGACCGTCAGTCCGGATACCATCGACAAGGGACAGTCCGCCGATCTGCATTGGGACACCAAAGGCGCCACCGACGTTACCATCGACGGCCAGAAAGTGCAGCCGCAGGGGACCATGAAGATCGCGCCCACGGAATCCGGGAACCACTATCTGGTTGCGCACGGGCCGGGTGGAGACGCGAAAGACGTGGCGCATGTGGAGGTCAGACCACCGACTCCTCTTCCTCGTTATTACCCACCGGCAAAGGAAACCGACGACCAGAGCAGCATTCAGCACCTGCTCGACTCCTACGTGGTCGCATTCCAAAATAAGGATCGGTTTACGCTGCGCCACATTTGGCCGGGAATGACGGACAAAAATTTCAAAGAAATGCAGGGCTCATTCAAAGATGCCGATTCAATTCACCTCACTCTTCGTCGAGATAGTCCGGCACAAGTGACCGGGAACACAGGAGTAGTCACCTGCACTCAAAATGCGGACATAAAGGCTGGCGGTCAGACCCAATCGTTCAGTCAAGCCGCAACGTTCCATCTCAAGAAGCTGGGAGATACCGATGGCGAATGGGTTATCGACCGAATCGAGTACGGGAAAATCTCTCACTAGTGTTCCCGCTGTACTTCTTCTGGCTTTCTTTTGTACTTCCGCGTGGCGCGATGCCGCCTTTGAATATCCTCTAGTCATTTAGTCGTTGCCGGAAGAAGCCTCAGTGTCGAGGGCTTGGCCCATTGCATGGGATTTCGTGCGCTCATCCAAGGCGGCACAAAGCTGATCTACAAGGGTCAGCAGCTTCGCGGAGTCCGTTTCCAGACTTGCTTGTTCTGCGATGGAATACCATTGTTGATCTTTAGGGTCAGGGGCCATAAGGGCCTCCGTTTCTGATGACTCACTCTACCGTGAACACCATAGGCGAGTCTGAGCAGAAGGGCTCATCCTACGAATATGCGCTGGGCGGTCATTTGACTGGCATGATACAAGCGAAAGTAGAGGAGCCCAGGACGGCAGTCCGGACCATCTTACGTACTGATCATTCAGCCACACTTGTCCGGTTTTTCTTGACAAGCCGAAGTTGCGCGGCTTATTCTCGGCTCCTTAGATTAAGGGAGTTACCCGCCTCTCGGCCTGAACTCCCTGGTCGCTTCTTGGGGCTCCGCGTTACTGAACACCAGGGACTCGATGGCATCCGATCCACTCCCCTAAGTCGGACAGCATGGGCGTGTCTCGCAGGAGCAACTCACACTAGCGATTTGCCGGACAGCGTCAGGAGTGTATATGAATACGGTGATCGAACCCTGCACACCTTCCAAAATCGCGCCTACGTCCCTTCGGATGCGTCAGCTGTGGCCGGCCCTTGCCATTCTCGCGCGAGCCGCCGTTTTCTTGTTCATCGTCGTGGGCATTGGCAATCTTGCAGAGGCCCAGTCGCTAGGCTTTGTGGTGAACTCCACCGACGCGACGGTGACGGTATTCGGCAATGCGACGACCACGCTTGACAACCAGCCTTTCTCCGAGGACACACTGGCGCTTGTGGGGTTCCTCACCCAGACGGGGCAGTCACCTGCGAGTCCGGTGGCTACGGCGGTAGCGCCTGCGTCAGGAAATAACTCTCCTCCGAGCCGATACGTCTATGTGACGGACCAGCAGAATAACCAACTCTGGTCATTCGACATCAGTTCCATATCCTCTCAGGTTTTCTTTCCGGGTACTCTACCTTCGTACCCGGTGAGCATCGCCACCGGTTCATGCTCTGCACCGTTGTTCAATAGGCCGGGCGCGATTGTAATTGCCACTCCCGGATCTTCGGTGTTTGCCTATGTGGCGAATCAGGGCAATGGTACGGTTTCGATCATCAATCTGGCGACTTTGACCTGCGTCGCCCAGACGGCTGCTCTGGGCACCATCACCGGGGTGGTGGCGTCTCCGGATATGAACGAAGTGTTCGTGCTGGCCACAAATGTGGGCACACCTCCGGCTCCGGCTCTGTGGGTGATCGATACAACGGCGACTCCGCAGGCCGCGACTCAGATCAATATGTCTCCGTTTAAGATGGTTGACCCGGTCTCGATTGCCGTTCAGAGTGACACGGCAGCCTGCTACTTCATCACCATCGGCGATAGTGGCAACTCGAGTCTATTTCTGGCAGCGGTTGGCCCCGCGGCGGAGGCCGACCCGAACTGTCCTGCGGGCGTGACCCCAACTACAGCACAACCGATCCTCTCACCTTCGGAGCCCTCAATAGTGCTGACGGGTTCCAATCCCGTATCCCAGGTCTCGACCTTTGCTCCTGGACCAAACATAATCGGGGGAAATATTTATGTGGCGGATGCGTTCAACAACGAGGTCTGGGAGATTGACTGCTTCGTCCCGAACGCGCCACCGGTATATTCATGCAATACGTCGGATAGCGGGCCGGTGACACTGACCAACGGCGCAACTCCGACCACGATCGGGATATCGCTCGCTCAACTGATCCCGGCTAACATCACGGCGGCAAAGCACCCGGTAAAGCGGGTGGCGAAGCATGCGACAACGCCGCCAGCAGAGGAGGACCTAACATACCAATACGTTTACGTTGCGGGGACTTTGTCTACAGATTCAGTGTTTGATTATTCCAACGTATTCAGTGGTGGAGTTGACGCGCTGGAGTTTTTTACTACGAGCGCGGTAACGCTAGGGAACGGACCGCAAGCGCTGAATTTCTCCGGAGCGGATCCCAGCGATCCGCCGGTGACTTGGTTTATGACCCAAGGCACAGGCACCCTGACCAACGGAGGAGCCGCCCCCTTTCAGGGACCCGTCTGGGTCATGCCTGTCAACGCCACGCTAACTGCGCTGGGCGCCACCGTCGTTAATTTGAACCTGGCCAACGCACCAACATTTTCACTCAATTTCGGAACGACGGCCGTGAACGGCCTGTTCGGTTCCGCCACGATATACTGCGCTCCCTTCGGAGGCGGCACGGGTGAAACCGACTGTCCAGGGGATGCCGGAGTGCAGGGGGCAAATGCGCTGGGCGGCAACTCAGCAACTTCCAGTGGAGGCGCAGGGGGAAGTCTTAACCTACCAGCGAGCACCGTGTTTACGGTGACACTGGAAGCATGCTCGGCCACATGTGACCCAAACGACCCCAACGGGACTACAGTGCTGTCCCAGCAAATCAACGCGGGCGCAGTCTGCACTCTGGCTTTGGCTCCGCTGTTGCCAGATGGCCTCCCCCCGTTGACCTTCGCTGTCGGACAGACGGTGGACGCTGAATTAACCTGCTATGCGCCGGTGGGCGGCGCCAACGCGCCAGTTGGCGACGGCATCACGGCAACAATCACCTGGGCTCCGGGCGTAACTGGGACCGTTAGTTGCACTTCGACAACCTGCACCCTGAGCGCTCCAGTCAACGGATATCAGTACGAAAACGCCGCAATGCTGTTCCCCGGTAACAGCTATAGCGCGGCGGGCACTTACACTATTTCTGTCACTGGCACGGATACGACTGAAAATGTTCCCATTTTTCTTACGGGCACTTCGGGAGCGCAAACCATCACCGTCGTTGGGCCCACCGTCACCCTAGCCGCCCCAACCGGCACAGCCAGCCAACCCTTAGGGGTTTTGCTGTCGGGTACGCAGGCATTTTCCGGGGTGGTGAATAACGCTGCCAGCACCCCAACTGTAACTTGGACGCTGACATCCGGCGGAACGGCGTGTTCGCCTGCCTGCGGCACAATGAGCGACGAAACGGTCACCCCTCCGATCACGGGAATGCTCAACTACGGCATCACTGCCACCTACACGGCGCCTGCGGCTGTTTTTGCCGGGACGATTACGCTAACGGCCAGCGCAGATGGCGCAAGCGCAGAAGGCTTTCTCATGGTGAATGGGCCCACGATCAGCCTAAGCCCGACGGGCACAGCCAGCGCACCGTTACCGGTTCAGCTGTTGGGTACGGAAGGATTTGCCGGGATCGCGGGTAACTCTACCAGTACCCCAACTGTTGCCTGGACGCTGACATCCGGCGGATCGGCGTGTTCGCCAACCTGCGGCACAATCGGCAGCATTCAGACTACCCAGATCACGGGAACGCCCAACTACAACATCGCTGCTACCTACACCGCGCCTGCGGAGCTTTTTGCTGGGACGATTACGCTAACGGTCAGCGCAAATGGACTAAGCGCCCAGGCATTTATCATGACCACAACGTCGACGACCACGCCTCCGCCGACCTGCAGCTTCAGCACACCTCCCGCAACGGGGCAGACCGGCTTGGCGCTGACGGTCACGCTGGCCTGCACAGGGCCGGCAAATGACTCGTTGAGTGCGACCGTTGACTTTTCCGACTCGACGCCAGTCACCATGACCGGGACCATCATCCAGAGCGGAACCTTGACGCTCACATTCACACACACGTATGCCAACACCGGAACTTATCCGGTCAGCATCACGTCTATCGCAGATACTACGTCCGGGCTGTTTGGAACTCCGCCCGCCGCCATTTCCATCATCGTGTATCTGACTCCGACCATTACGCCGGTGCAGTCGAGCGTCACATTAGCACCCGGACAATCGGAGACTTTTGCATTGAACTTCGCGGGCGGGTTGGGGGATGCGAATGTAACCTTTACGAATTTCGCGTGTCAGAACTTGCCGACGGGCGCCACTTGCACGTTTTCGCCGACGTCGATCACCCTGGATGCCAATGGAAACAGCACCAATACCTTGCTGGTGACGGTCGCACTGGCAGCACCCACGTCGTCGCGCGTTGTTCCTCCAGGCAGTTCGCGGCAGATTCTGCTAGCTGCATCCCTGTGGGGCCTTCCGTTATTCGGTATTGTCTTTTTGGCCGCAGGCTCAGGAGGCAAAGGACAAAAACGCCGCCGACAGGCCGGGGTTGGACTGCTTTTGATTCTCGTGCTCATGCTCATGTGGCTTCCGGCCTGCTCGAGTGTGACGCAATCGAATACTGCGTGCCCATCGTGTGCGGCGCCGGGGAGCTATCCGGTCACTGTAACTGGTTCTTCGACTAATCCCGCGCTGCAGGGGTCAACGGTGTTTACGCTGGTGGTCGAGCCATAGGTGGGTAGAAAACAGAACAAAGTATTGCTGCGCATAATTATCGCGATCCAATTATTGCGGCGCAGGAATTACGCGGAGATCACATCCATGCGAAAACTATTGCAGCTTGCCTTCGTGTTGACGGCAATCATGAGTTGCTCATCCGCTTTGGCGCAGACCTGTTCTCAGTCGGGAAATACCCATCTCTACTGCGTTCCCATTCAAGCCGTGGAAGACCTTTCGATTCCCGGATCGAAAGTGGTTGCGACGGTCCCGCCGGCATTTTCGGGATTGAACGCGTCACTCGGTATTGAGCTCAGCGACGTTCCCAAGCCCTCACCGGCATCTGGTATTGTCTTTTCCTTTGGACCATCCGGGCTCACGCGGGAGCGCGAACTGGGGCCAATCTTCACTGAACGGCCATCCATTGTGGGACGCCACAAGCTCTATGTTGCGTTTACATATCAATACTTCGAGTTCGACAAAATCGATTCCGTGCCGCTAAAGAACATACCGCTGATGCTTAGCGGCTGCCAGAGCGGCACATCCGGATGCATCACTAATCCATTCATTGAAACCGAGAGCCGCCTGGATTTGAAGGTTCATCAATTCACACTTTATGCGACTTATGGGCTGCTCAGCCGGCTCGACGTGTCCGTCGCGGTTCCTCTGCTCGACGTCCGCATGGGGATGGATACGACTTGCAGTATTTGCGGGCAGACGCAACCGAACGGCAGCTTGCTGCTGTTCACGCCCAACTCCAACGCTGCCAGTGCGGGTGGCATCGGGGACGTAACCTTTCGCGCTAAATGGACGGCGATAAAAGGCGAACGGGCAGGATTGGCGGTGGGAGTCGATCTCCGCACGCCCACCGGCAATGACTTGAATTACCTGGGGTCTGGCGCAATCGGGGTGCGACCGTTCGCGGCGGTGGACTACCGAGGCAGAATTTCTCCGCATGCCAGTATCGGATACGAGGCGAACGGAAGCTCAATTCTTGCCAGTACCGATCAAATCAAAGCAAAATCACTTCCGAATTTCCTGACCTACACGGTGGGCGCCGATTTCGGCATCCTCAAGACGTTGAGTGTGACTGCTGACCTGCTGGGGTCCACGTACTTCAACGCGAACAAACTGTTTCTCAGCCCGCAGGGCTTGGGGCCACAGGGGCTGGGCAACACGGATGTTCAATGCAGCTTAATCCCAGGCAGCACGACCTGCCAGACTGAGAACTTCAATACGGATAGCATTTCGCTGGGCGCCAAGTACAATCCCAGAGGCAATCTGTTGGTCACCGCAAACGTGCTCTTCAAGCTGGATAACAACGGACTGCATTACAAACCGGCCCCCATGGTTGGAATCTCCTATACGTTCTAGGACGGCCGGTCCTGACTTAGAACTTGGTTGTTACTAAAGCCGAACAAACTCAAGACTAACGAAGACGGCAGCAGAGTGTCAGGGACTGCTCCCGCGCGCGGCAACTATGCCGACTTACTTTGCCGGAATCAGGTCGCCGCTGGCGAAGACATAAATCGTCAGCTTATCCAGTTTGATGTTGCCTCGCTTCGAGACCAGCGTCAGAGTTCCATCATTACTGGTAGCAGTGTCCACATTCTTCATTAGAACCCGGTGGTTCGATGTTATGGCGGTAGGTGTATCCGGAACGGCTGAGCCCTTGTCGGAGTCACTGCCCGGAAACGGTTTGTAAACCTTTGAGTTCGGATCAGGGTACTGGCCTTGGCCGTTCCAGGTCCGGTTTGCGGGCTGCGTTGGCCCGTACTGAAGATCCTGCCCCACGGCCTCGCCCGTAGGGTAAAACCAAGGCGTCAAGTAGATCTTGATAGAAGCTGATCCATTTTTCCACTGCACGGAATCGATCCGCAAAGCGACGCGGGATGGATCGCTCTTGGTCTTCGCCGCTGACTCCACCACTTCCCCAGAAAAGATTGCGTCTCTTGGGATGACTGTACCTTCCACCAGGGTAGCGATTCCGAGTTTCGCCTGGATCTTGGTTCCGGCAGGCGTTTTGCCGGCAGTCACGCTTTGCTGCAGGGTCACGGGAAACTCCTGCACGCCGGAGGGGGAGGCGGCCGCGGGCTTCTGTTGGCCGAGCAATGTGCGAGAGCAGCAAATACAGAGCACCAAGGTTGATACTAGGGTCGTCCTTGTCGGCATTGAATTACCCCCTTAGTCAGGTTTGGACGAGCGTGGCTCTCAGAACCTGCGCGCCTCGCGCGCCTACTAAGAAGGGGCGCAAGCATCGCACCGCCAGAGTATACCCTCGGTTGAGAGAAACGACTTACTTTAATCTCTCAGAATTGTCAAAACTTGCCTACGATATCGATTTTCTTCTTGACAACCGGGATCGATGGGATGTAACACCGTAAACGCTTACGTTTCACTGGGGCAACGCAATTCCAAAGACATCTGCAACCCTGTCAAAATCGCGACCCAATTTCGGAGGCACCAAATGACATCCCTCTCGTCCACGTTCGCCGCGAGTATTTGTTCAGCTGCGAGACGCAATGGCTCTCGCCTCGCGATTCTCTTCGCAGCCCTTTTCGTCATGTTGGCTGTTTCAGCCGTGGCACAGGAAGCCGCCATTGTCGGCACCGTGACCGATCCGACCGGCGCCGCCGTTCCCAACGCCACCGTCGCCGTTACCAATACCGATACCGGTGTGGCGCGCAGCCTGCCGACCAACAGCGACGGTCAGTACGTGGCGGATGATCTGATCATCGGCCATTACAATGTGCACGTGGTGGCGACCGGTTTCAAGGCCGCCGAGCAGAAGAATCTGACGTTGGCTGTCGGAGATCGGACGCGCATCGACTTCAAGCTGATCGTCGGCAGCGTGCAGGAAGAGGTGACCGTTGAAGCCAACGCGGTCGCCGTGCAGACCGACACCGGCGAGGTCAGCAACGTCATTACAGGGCAACAGTTGACACAGCTCGCCACCAATGGCCGGAGCCTGTATGAGCTGTTCGCCCTCGCACCAGGAGCATCCAGCCTCCAGACCAGCCGCGTGGGATTCACCCCGGTCAGTGCCGATGACAATGTGAGTCTCAACGGCCAGCGTGAAGGCCACAACCTGCAACTCATTGACGGCGGTGAAAACCTCGACCGCGGCGGCAGCAGCGGCGGCGTCGCGCCCTCCCTCGATTCCCTCGCCGAGTTCCGCAACATGACTTCCAATTACAGCGCCGAGTACGGCTTGGCGTCGGCGGCGATGATCACATCCGTGATCAAGTCAGGAACCAAACAGTTCCATGCCCAGGCTTGGGAGCTCTTCCGCAACGACGATCTCGATGCGCGCAACTATTTCAACCCCGCACCGAACCCGGTTGCCGAATTGCGCTACAACATTTACGGCTTTAACCTCGGCGGAAAAGTTCCGGGGATGAATAACCATCCGACCTTCTTCTTCTACAACATGGAATGGCGCAAGGAGATCGACGGCGGGCTTCTCAACCAACCCGTACCGCTGGCCAGCGCGTACCCCACTGCCGCTGGCGCGGTGATTCCCACTACTTACAATGGCAAGACAATTGAGGCGGTAGTGCCGACCGGGATCGCGAACGAGTTCGCTAATTGCCCGGGCGGTGTCGCACCGGCTGGCGTGGTGCCGGGTTCGGCCTTCCCCAGCAACACCATCCCCGCCTGCATGATCAGTCCCAATGCAGCCGCTCTTCTGACTGCCGGCGGTCCCTACGGCGGCATCTTCCCGACGCCAACCAACGGCGCATTTTTCCAGGGCGGCAATAATTCCCCGACGAGCTTGCGCGAGGAAATTGCCCGCGTCGATCACACCTTCACTCCTAAGTTCTCCGTGTTCGGGCACTGGATTTCCGAGCAGATCTCCCAAACCTACGGAACCACGCAGTGGAGCGGCGACAATCTTCCCTCGATTGCTAACACTTTTGGAAACCCGTCGTATAGCGCCGTGATCCATACGACTTATGTGATCAGCCCGACCCTGCTCAACGAGGCCTCTTTCAACTACAACGGCAACCGGATTCACATCCTCCCCATCAACTTGGTCAGCGCTCCCAGCGGGTTCACATTTAACCGCTTGTTCACCGGACCGAACGTTGATACACGCATTCCGTCGATCGACTTGAGCGGCGTCACTGGCGCCGATTACACCGCCAACTGGACGCCATGGAACAACAAGGCGGACGACTACCAGGTTCGCGACGATCTCTCCTGGAGCAAGGGAGCACACCAACTGAAATTTGGCTTTAGTTGGGCACTTTATAAGAAGACTCAAGATGCTTTCGCCAATACTGAAGGCAACTTTACCTTTAACGGGTTCTACACCACTCCCGCAGGATGCACTTCTTCGTCAACTGTGGCCTGCGGATACGACTTTGGCGACTACCTGATGGGCTTTGCCCAGGCGTATTCCGAGGACGGTAACAAGATCACCGGTCAGTGGAATAACATCTCGCCAGCGGCGTATGTCCAGGATAACTGGCGCGTAAGTAGCCGGCTCACTTTGAACCTGGGACTGCGTTGGGATGGCATTCCGCATACCTACGAAGCGAACGAGCAGTCTTCAAACTTCTACCCGAATCTATACAACCCGGCCGATGCAGCCACGTTTGATTCGAACGGGCATATCTGCAGTAACAACTCTTCGCCGCTGTGTGCCGGTGGGCCGAGCCCGGGTCTGGTTACGAGTACAAATCCGCAGTTGGGCGGGTACCAGTTCTATCTCAACGGCATTGGGATCGGAGGCGTGAATGGAATTCCCAAGGGTCTCGTCAATCCCTCGTGGAACAATTGGGGCCCGCGCATCGGCTTTGCCTACGACCTAACGGGTCAGGCCAAGACCGTCATCCGTGGTGGCTTCGGAATTATGTACGAGCGCATCCAGGGCAACGATATGTATAACGGCGCCGTGAACCCGCCGGGCGATCCGAATCCGACGCTCAACGGTGTCTCGTTGCAGAATCCCGGGCAAAACCTCGCCACCGGCAATATCATCACTGCCGCGGCGTTGCCAGTACTTCCGCTCGGCGTCACCGGAATCGCGGACAATTACAAGCCGCCGACGAGCTCACAATACAGCATAGGCATCGAGCAGTCGGTGGGAGCGCATGCCGTACTAAACGTCTCCTACGTGGGGAGCCAGGGACGGCACGAGAACTTCTACCAGGCGATTAACCTGCCGCCTCTCGCAGACCTGCCGGCGGAGGTCAAGGCTGGTGCGCTCAATAACGAGAACGTCACCTATCCCGGGTTCGGCGGTGTCCGCCTGGCGTACGACGGAGGAAATGCAAAATACAATTCCCTTCAGACTTCTCTGACCGGGACCATACATCGCGACCTTCACATACAAGCCGCCTACACGCTCGCTAAGGCCGAGGATTCGACGACCTCAGTCGGCAGCGGTGGCGACCTCAACAACGCTACCAACCCTTATCAAGGGTGGAAGTATGACTTCGGCCCGTCTGAATTCGACCGCCGGAACGTATTTTTCACCGACTTCGTATACGACATTCCCTTTTTGCGGGACAGCTCCAATCATGTACTGAAGTCGACTGTAGGTGGATGGCAATTGTCCGCCATTATCACCGAAGAAACGGGAGCGCCCCTCAACCTTGGCGTAAGCGGCACGACGGCTGCCAGCATTATCGGCAATACCGGGGTGCGGCCAAATCTAAGCGGGTCGATCTCCTATCCGAAAACCGTTGCCTCGTGGTTCAATACGTCAGCCTTCACCGCTCCCGCCTGCACCGTGGGCGGTACGGGCGCAGACTGCTACGGCAACGCTCCATTCGACGCCCTCCGCGGCCCTGGTCGCGACAATTTTGACCTGTCGCTCAAAAAGATCTTCGCCTTCACGGAGCGATTCAAAATGGAATTCCGGGCAGATGCTTTCAACGCCTGGAATCACACCCAGTTCCACGGTGACGACAATAACGGTGGCATCGGACTCAACCAGGGCTCCAGCAGCTTTGGCCAAGTCACGTCTGCGTTCGACGGCAGGCAATTCCAACTCGGCCTGAAGTTTATGTACTAGATCCGCTTCGGCCGCCCAACATCACGCCCGGCTTGCCTCGGTACGAGACGAGCCGGGCGTAAGTTTTTTGATCACCTCGACAAATCTCCACTTCGTAACATCTTTGTCCGGCAGCGAACCGCCCCGCGTTGCCAAAGCTGCATAAACCCCTTCCCCTGCCACATTCGAGCTTAAAAACAGTAAAATTGTTAGCCTTGAGTATTGGCATGAAGAACCGCAAGACAGAAATCGTTCTCAGCGTGCTGTTCGTGCCGCTCTTATTCTCGATCATTGCCCTCGCGCAGACACCCACCCCTGCGGATGCGATCGCCCTCGAACAACAGGGAAAACTGCCAGAAGCTGCCCAAGCCTGGAAAGCGGTGACCACGCATAATCCGAACGACGCCGCGGCCTTTGCCAGCCTGGGCGTGGTTCTCTCGAAGCAGCAGGAGTATCCGGAGGCAGCATCCGCCTACAGAAGGGCCCTGGCGCTCAATCCTAAGCTGCCGGGCGTGCAACTCAACCTGGGTCTCGCCGAGTTCAAGCAAGGCCACTTCCAGAACGCTGCCGCCGCCCTGCTTGTTGTGCTGGCGTCTGACCCATCCAATAACCAGGCGCGCGCCCTACTCGGGATGAGCTACTACGGTTTGCAGAAATTTGCCGACGCCATAAAATTTCTCGAGCCTGTGGCGAAGAGCGATCCCGGCAACTTGGAGTTGCATCGCCTGCTGGCGCAGAGTTGCCTGGGGGCGAAAAACTATCCCTGCGCGCTCGAAGAGTTTCGCCAACTGCTGGAGCAGAATCCGGATTCGGCTCAAGCCCATGTCCTAACCGGCGAAGCGCTCGACGGCCTGGGGAGAACTTCGGAGGCCATTGCCGAGTTCGAAACCGCTGCCAAAATCTCTCCCAGCGAGCCCAACCTCCATTTTGGCTTGGGCTATCTCCATTGGAAGTCGCAGCAATATGACGAAGCCAAGGAAGAGTTCAAACGTGAGTTGGCTCTCGACCCCAACCACGCGCTGGCTTTGGCCTATCTCGGGGACATCGAATGGAAGAAGGACAATGCGGATGCAGCGCTTACCTGGCTTAACCGGGCGTTGAGCGTCAAGAAAGACCTGCGCATTGTCTATCTCGATCTGGCCGCGATCTACGTGCAGCAGAAGGACTACAAAAATGCCCAGACTGCTCTGCTACAGGCCGTGGCGCTCGATCCCGCGCTACCCGATGCTCATTACCAGTTAGGACGCCTGTATTACACGATGGGGAAAGTGGCGGATGCGGAAAAGGAATTCCATAAGGTACGCGAGTTGCACGATAAGGCTGACGAGAGCGTGGTCGAGAAAATGTCTTCCTCCCCACCAGGTTTGGATCCATCGCAGGCCAGATAATCCCTCCGATTTTATCTCTTTCTCCCGAAGCGATACACCATGCCAAATCCAATCCGCAGATTATTCTGATGATCGTTGCCGTCGTTGGTGAAGCGGGTCAGATAGTAATCTATCTGGAAAGTGCGCAACGCCAGATGTCTGGTCAGCGGCACGTCCATGCCGCCGCCGACAGTCATGGCGAAAGCGTTCGCCGATCCGTCACGCCCAGAAGCTGTAGGGGTTAATGCTCCGCTGCCGTACGCTCCTCCTAGAAGAAGTTGTCCAAACGGCACAACCCGATTGGTGTGATGCCACGAATAGCGGGGCCCAAAGAGATACGAGGTCAGGGTCAGGCTGCCAGATGTTCCGTTGATGTTCGAGGCGAACTCGCTGCCCACTTCTCCTACCAGTCCCAGTCTGGAATTGAAGTTGTAACCGAACCAGCCGCTGCCTCCATTCATCGAAAAACAGCCGCAGCCGCCAGGGGGAGCATTGGTTCTTACGTAGTCGTAGTTCCCGCCGAGTTCCATGCGGTCAAAGGTCTGCGCGGATGTTCTGGACGCACCCAAAAGGAGCAATCCGAAGGAGGCTGCGAGCAGAATTACAGTCCGGAATAACTTCGACATTGTCATCTCCTCGAATCGATTCATGCCGGGTATTTTCATTGCACCACCACCGTGACCATGGCCGAGGCGTGCGTGGATCCGCTCGTGCCGGTGATGGTAACCACATAGCTGCCGGGCTGCGTGGTGGACGGGCCGAGAAATCCGCCGCCGCATCCAATCAGCGTGGATACCGCACATGCGAGAATGCCAGACGCTAAAGCACGCTTGAGCATTCTGGGGGCACGTTTGCGCCTGGACCTCAGGCCGCACAAACCAATCGTCAGCGCGAACGCAGCGAATGGAAGTTGCCGATACGGAGAATTTCGAGGCGGCTCGGCCATGCCCGCAGCGAGCGGCGCGAGTTGAATCGTTAACTCAGTTGGCGCACCCGCGCTTCCCGGAGTGACCGTCGGCGGGTTAAAGCTGGCCGTAGCTCCTGGTGGCAGCCCGGTCGCAGTCATTGTTACCACGCTATCGAACGCACCACCCACCGGAGGCACCGTAACTTTGATCTGGACGGAACCGCCCTCAGCCACCGTGAACGGCGCGGTCGGCGCCGTCACCGTATAGGTGGTGTTCACTGTTTCGGTCAAAGCGGAGGACGTGGAACCGGCAGAGGCCGCATTCCCGGAATATACCGCCGTGATGGCCAGCGCTCCTGTGGGCAGGCTGCCGGAAGTGAGGAGGGCGACTCCCGCGGAGTTGACCGTCTCTGTGCCGAGAAGAGTCGACCCGTCGTAAAAGTTAACCGTTCCGGTTGGGGTTCCTGTGGGCGCCGGGCTGATGGTCGCGGTGAAGGTGATGGTTTGGCCCGATACGGCCGGATTCGGAGCAGCGGTCAATGCCGTCGTGGTGCTGGTCAGCGTGGTGACTGTTTCCGTGAATGCGCTTGACGTTGAAGCCGCAAAACTGGCGTTGCCGGAATACACAGCCGTGAGGCTGTTCGCTGTGGCGGGCAAAGTTGTCGTCGAGAATGTGGCCGCGGCGGACGAGTTCACGTTCCCGCTGCCAAGCAGGGTCTCGCCGTTGTAGAAGCTGACCGTTCCGAGAGAAGAGCCGGTCGGCGCAGGAGAAACCGTGGCGGTGAGGGTTACGGACTGTCCTACAGTCGCGGGATTCGGGGCGCCGCTGAGCGCCGTTGTGGTGTTGGTGAGGGTGTTGATCGTCTCGGTATATACGCTTGAGGTCGAACCCGCAAAACCCGGGTTGCCCGAATACACCGCCTTCAGGCTGTCCGCGCCCGTGGGCAGACTGCTGGTGGAGAATGTGGCCACACCCGAGGAATTGACGTTGCCACTGCTAAGCAGCGTCGCGCCGTTGTAAAAGCTAACCGTGCCCAGGGCAGAGCCGGTCGGCGCAGGAGAAACCGAGGCGGTGAGAGTTACGGACTGTCCTACAATAGCCGGATTCGGGGCGCCGCTGAGCGCCGTCGCGGTGCCGGTCAGGACCGTTTCCGCATACGCGATCGAGGTCGATGTGGCGAAATTGGCGTTTCCGGAATATACGGCGGTGAGGCTGTCCGCTCCCGCAGGCAGAGTCGTGAGGGAGAATGTGGCCACCCCAGAGGAATTGACGTTGCCGCTGCCGAGCAGTGTCTCACCGTTGTAGAAGCTGACTGTCCCGAGAGCAGAGCCGGTCGGCGCAGGTGAAACCGTGGCGGTGAGGGTTACGGACTGTCCTGCAGTCCCGGGATTGGGAGCGGCCGCGAGCGCCGTCGCGGTGCTGGTCAGAATCGCTTCCGCATACGTGCTCGAAGTCGATGCCGCGAAAGCGGCGTTGCCGGAGTACACGGCGGTGAGGCTGTCCGCGCCCGCAGGCAGAGTCGTGAGGGAGAACGTGGCTGCCCCGGAGGAGTTCACGTTGCCGCTGCCCAGCAGCGTCTCGCCGTTGTAGAAGCTGACTGTCCCGAGCGATGACCCGGTGGGAGCCGGACTGACGGTGGCGGTGAGGGTTACGGACTGTCCTACATTAGCCGGATTCGGAGCGGCGCGGAGCGTGGTCGTGGTGCCGGTCAGAATCGTTTCCGCATACGCGATCGAGGTCGATGTGGCGAAATTGGCGTTTCCGGAATATACGGCGGTGAGGCTGTCCGCTCCCGCAGGCAGAGTCGTGAGGGAGAACGTGGCTGCCCCGGAGGAGTTCACGTTGCCGCTGCCCAGCAGCGTCTCGCCGTTGTAGAAGCTGACTGTCCCGAGCGATGACCCGGTGGGAGCCGGACTGACGGTGGCGGTGAGGGTTACGGACTGTCCTGCAGTCGCGGGATTCGGAGCGGCCGCGAGCGCCGTCGCGGTGCTAGTGAGGGCGTTGATGGTCTCTGTGTAAACGCTGGAGGTTGAGGTCGCGAAAGTGGTGTTGCCGGAATACACGGCGGTGAGGCTGTCCGCTCCCATGGGCAGGCTGCCGGTAGTGAACGTGGCCACGCCAGAGGAATTGACGTTGCCGCTGCCGAGCAGGCTCTCGCTGTTGTAAAAGCTGACCGCTCCCAGAGCAGAGCCGGTCGGCGCGGGAGAGACCGTGGCCGTGAGCAACACGGACTGCCCCACAACCGCGGGATTCGGCGATGCCGCCAGCGCCGTGGTGGTTGTCGTAAGCGTGCCGGTTCCGCTGACCGCGACACTTTCGGTCGCATTCGTGCCGTTGAGATTGTTATTGGTCAGAGTGATGCCGGCGCTGAGGCTGCCTACCGACTGTGGCGTGAACTCCACCGAAACGTCGCACTCCTCACCCGCCGCGAGCGAAGTGCTGCTCGTGCACAGGTTCGTGTCCCCGCTGTTTTCCGAGAAGTTCGCCGTGTAGGCCGGGTTGGCGGAAAAGACCAGCGGGAGATCGCCGATGTTCGTTACGGCCGCCGTCTGCGGGCTGCTGGTCGCGCCCACACCGGTATTGGGAAATGCCAGGCTGGCGCCACCCACGTTCAGTTCCACGATGCGGTTGTCGCCGAAGTCCGGAACCAGCACGTTGCCGGAGGAATCGGCGGCAAGCGCAAAAAATGTGCCTAGTGTGGGCGTCAGGCCCGGCGTCGGCATAACCAACGCCACTCCCGCTGACGTTACCTCCACCAAGCGATTGTTCCCCGCGTCGGCGATATAAAGGTTCCCAAAGCCGTCCACTGCCACGCCCTGCGGCGCGCTCAGAGCCGGCGTAAGGCCCTCGGGAGCCACCAGCGAAGCTGCCCCGGCGGCCGTCACTTTTATGACGCGATTGTTTACTGAGTCCGGAAGATAGACGGTTCCAGCTGCGTCCACGGCAACCCCCAGGACGCTGATATCTCCTGGCGTGAACCCGGGCGTTGCCACTACCGAACCAGCTCCGGAGGGTGTCACCTTTACGATGCGATCGTTTCCGTAATCAGAGATGTAGAGATTATTGGCCGCGTCGACCGCAAGCCCGGTGGGTAGATTCAATCCCGTGCTCAGGCCGGTAATGTTCAGCACCGAAGCAACCCCGGCGGGCGTGACCTCAATAATGCGGTTGCCATAATGATCACAGATGAAAAGATTGCCGGCGCCATCGAGCGCCACGCCCGCGACCATGTTTGTGGTCAATTCTTCGCCCAGGCTCACCACGGTTGCGGTGCCGCCGCCGGCTGGAATCTTGACTACGTTGTTGCCTTCATAATTGGCCGCATACATGTTGCCGGCGCCATCCTCCGTAACCTGAAACGGAGTCTCCGTGGCCACGTCTCCCGTGCTGATTGCGCTGGCTGTTCCCGGCGAGAGCGTTGCCAGAGGCGCGTCGGCGAAGCCGTACAACGGAACGCTGAGAATCGTGGCGGCGGGTATCGGGGGTGCCGGGGTTTCCTGGGTTACGTGAAGCACCATCGTACCTTTGCGGAGTCCGGCGGCGGTGGGCAGAAATTGAATGTTCACCGTACAGGCCGCGTTCGACGTCGTCCCGGCGACGCAGGTGGTTCCGGTCACGGTGTAGTCCAGGGCTGGAGCGCCCTCGGTAAAAGCCTGCACGCTACTAAAGGTCATCGCCTGTCCGATGGTGACATTCAAGGTCAGGGTCGTGCCTGAAGCGGTTCCATACTGCAGGTGCCCAAAACCGACTGTGGCCGGCTGGGTCTCTACGATCCGGTTGTTGGTGGTATCGGCAACGTAGACGGCGCCCCAGACGCTCACGGCCACTCCCCGCGGGCCGGAAAGAGTGAAACCCGGGGTGCTCACGATCGAAAACGCGCCGGTGGGCGTGTCTTTCTCGATGACACTGTTGGAAGCGTCCGCGACGTAGAGGTTTCCCAATCCATCGACCGCTACGCCCTCGGGTAGGACAAGGCCGGTGGTGAAGTACACCGATCCCACGCCGCCGGTCGTCACCTTCACGATCCGGATATTGCCGGTGTCTGAGATATAGAGGTTCCCCGCGAGATCAAGCGCCAGGCCGGATGGCTGGCTGAGAGGCGTGCCCAGGCCGCTGATGCTCACGACCGCGGCTGACCCTCCGGCTGGAACCTCCACGATGTCGTTATTCGTCGCGTCGGAAATATATAGGTCACCTGCCGCGTCCACCGCCACTCCCACCGGATTGCTCAGCAGCGACGCGGTGTTGACGACCGAAGCAACGCCTGCGGAAAGTTTGACCACGCGGGCATTCGAGCTGTCAGCGACGAAGAGGTCCCCGGCTCCATCCACCGCCACCGCCTTAGGACTGCTCAGCGCCGGGCTCAGGCCGGGGAAACTTACCACCGATGCAACCCCGCCTGCGGTCACCTCAACAACTTGGTTATCGCCGGTGTCGGCGATATAGATATTTCCGAGGTTGTCCACGGCCATCAGCTCGGGGCCAGACAACGTGGTTCCGCCGGTCGAGACCGCGGTCGCCACGGCCACAAAGGCAGTCACAAACCCGCCGCCACCGCCCCACAACAGTACGGGCGCCAGCGCGCACGCGAAGAAAGTCAACACAACGGCGAATGTTTTAGCTTTGAACATAGCTGTGCCCACCTGCTCCAAACCAGATTCGTTATCTCGACATCGTTCCACGTCGACAGTGATCATCGAAGAGTTTCCCGGAAATCCGAAGGAACGAAAGGGCAAGTTGAGGCCTTCGTCGCAACTGGATTTCCCATTTCGAAGCCGTTCCCACTCAGGCAGCCGTTATCCTTTCTCTCCGGCGCGGGGCAGGGCTATCTCCTGACTTTCGCGCCGAGAAAGGGATTGAAATCCCCATTGCTCTGGGATATGAAATCGCTCACCCCGATAGATTGTCCCGGGCCAGTTGTCTTACACACGCAAGGCTTGATGCCCAGCAGCGCCAGGCGCAGGGTCGCGTGGTAAAATCCTTATTGGCCCCGGTGCCCCACGCCGGCGACGTCTGTTGCTGCAAGTGCTGGAAACAAATGTAGGCGCGTAGCTCAGTTGGTTAGAGCGCTACCTTGACACGGTAGAGGTCAGGAGTTCGAGTCTCCTCGTGCCTACCATTTATCTTTCAACCAGTTGCCCGAACCCTCTTGTGAAACTTTGGGTCCCATAAGCGCTCCGACTCCCAAACAAGATTCGTGCGCAGGTCGGTGTCGACCCGCGCACAGCATTTGTCCCGGAGAATTTACTGAATCAGGTGGGATTTACTTGCAGACAGCAGAGGTTTGTTCCCAGAGCGTCGTGACTGTCGTTCTGCGAACACTGTTGCGTTGAGAGTGATTGTTGATGGTTCACCGAAGAGCATCCGCCGCGTCCTGCGCAACCTCGGTGGGGTATTCGCTGGCATCGCCGACCCGCGTCTTCCTGCGAATGGATTTTCCGTCGATGTCCTTTTCCCACCATCGGTACACCCATGCAGCAGAACCTTATCTTCCGCTCTTCGAGATTAAGGTTTCGGGCGATGGTTCACAGGAGGTCCCGATAACATTCCAACGCTACCCGAACCAACTGGCTGCGGGTACGCACTTCCGTTTTCGCAAACAGTTGCTGGAGGGTGTTCTTGACTGCGCTCTCTGAGATGTTCAAACGTGACGCGATTTCCTTGTTGGCCAGACCCTGAACAACGAGCCGAAGCACATCCGATTCGCGATTGTTTAGGGGAGATCTCTCCTGATGCTCCGAGTCGATCGAGGAACTTGACTCCGTTGCGCCGGCACGCTCTTCCGTGACATCGGCGATAATAGCGGCGAGCTTGGGGGTTGGGCCCTCCTTATAGCTGGAGAACCACACATCCGCTAGAAAAGACTCTCCGTTGCCTCGATGCCCTCGGCATTGCATCGAGGTTCTGAACTGCGGTCCTTCCTCCCAGCGCAAGGCATGATGTAATTCCGGCAGGAATGCCGCGATCGGCTGTCCAATGAGTTGACCGTCCCGCGGCCCCATCAGTTCCATAGCAGACTGGTTGGCGAGTTCGATGAAGCCGTGCTCGTCGACGGTGACGATTGCCGCTGGACTGGTCTCGACCAGAACACGTAACCGCTCCTGGGACGCCAGTCTCAACCGGCGATTGCGCAGGACTTCAGAGATGAAGAGCCCCGAACCGACCAATGCCAGTGCTTCAAAGCTGGTGCGGATCGGAGCATCCGCCGGGTCCAGGTTGCTGAAACGCTCGCTGAGAAATGCACATGCAATGCCCAATAGTGTGATTGCCCAACGCGGTAGAAACCCAGCCGCCAGCATGATGGGGAACAAATAAAGGAAGCCCAGGGAGACATAGGGCTTCGTCCACCAGTCTACGGCAGCGATCGCCAGGACGATGGCTGTGCTGGTGACAAGGACGGTCGTCCGATTCCGCGGTTCCCAGATCCATTCCAAGTTCAACATGGATTTCAAATAGAGCTAGTGATTATCCCATCCTTCGCCCAGTTCCAGAACCCAATCAAACGATTGCCAGCAAGATTGCGCTTTCGCGATCGAAGGATTGGTCGGTTTGGGGTGTTTTATTGGCCATTTCGATCAATCGATTGGGAAGCGCTGGCACTGAGGATCGAAATACTGCCAGGCCGACCATTCGAGTGTCTCCCTTAGGCGGGAGTTTCCAGATACACAAAGACCAGACCCGTGTTGGGGGGCAGGGATAGGTGTCGTCGCAAACAGAATCTGGCGGCCAAGGGTTTTCAATCGCGAGTACGAGGTATCCGGTGGACCAACAGCTACTGACTGGCTACGTTTTGGGCTTGATCGGCCTGTTCACCGCCTGCCTGTTCCTCCTGGTGGGCGCCCTTGTCCTCCGCGACCTCATCCGTTGGCTGTCGAAGGCTGGTACTGCTGCAAAACAGGTCGGAAACCTGGAGAGCTCGCAGAAGAGAAACATCGGCAGCGGAACCTTGCTGCCCGGTAATCCCGGCAACCAGCAGAAAACTGGTTTTGGCATCCCGTCGCGCGATGAGGCGTTGTCCCAACGCGACCAGGGGCGTAATTCAGCGGAGCGGCGGAGCGATAGATGATTCGTCGAATTGTTGATTTTGCGCTGAACAACCGCCTGCTGGTGCTGGCCCTGGCGCTAGTGCTTTTCGCCGGGGGCATCGTTGCATTCCGCGACCTGCCCATTGAAGCCTATCCTGATGTAGCCGACAACTACGTAGAGGTCATTACGCAATGGCCGGGGATTTCGGCGGAACAAATCGAACAACAGGTCACGATTCCGCTGGAAATCGTGATGAATGGCATTCCGCATGTGGTGCATCTGCGCTCATTCTCGCTCTTTGGACTCTCCGATCTGAAGCTGGTCTTCGACGACGAATCGGATAATGATTGGAATCGGGAGCGGGTGCTGGAACGTCTGAGCCAGGTTACCCTGCCGCCGGGGGTGGTGCCTCAAATGGGCACCGACTGGAGTCCGGTCGGCCAGATCTATTTTTTCACCCTGCACAGCACCAACCCCAAGTATGACCCGATGGAGTTGAAGTCGATTGAAGACTGGGTCGTCGAAAAAAACTTCAAGTCGGTGCCGGATGTTGTCGACGTGTCCAGCTTCGGCGGACCCACGCGCGAATACCAGGTGCGGGTCGATCCCAACAAGCTTGTGTCCTACGGTCTGAGCCTGGCGCAGGTAGAGCAGCAGCTCACCAACAACAATGTGAACGCCGGCGGAAGTTTCATCCAGGAGGGTCTGCAGCAGGTCAACGTGCGTTCGGTCGGATTGGTCGACCGCTCCCAGGATATTGAACAGACAGTCATTCTGACCAAAAACGGCACTCCGCTCCGCATCAAGGACATTGCCGTCGTTTCGCAAGGTCCAAAGATTCGACTGGGGCAGTTTGCCAAAGCCATTCACCGCGAAGAGGGCAAGATCGTCGATAACGACGACGTAGTGTCGGGCATCGTGCTGTTGCGGAAGGGCGCAGCAGCGGACACCGCGCTGCAGGGCATCAACAAGAAGGTCAAGGAAATGAACGATCACATCCTGCCCAAAGGTGTGAAGATTGTTCCTTTCATTGATCGCAGCGATCTGGTCCACTTCACCAGTCATACCGTGCTGCACAACCTGACGGAAGGAATGATCTTGGTCTCGATCATTCTCCTTATATTTCTCGGGAACGTAAGAGGCGCGCTGATTGTTGCGGCTACGATTCCATTTTCGCTATTGTTTGCGTCGATTTGCCTGGACCTGAGGCACATTCCGGCGAATTTGCTGTCTCTGGGAGCGCTCGATTTCGGCATGGTAGTCGATGGAGCGGTGGTGATGGTGGAAAACATCGTGCGCCACCTGGGCCACAAGAATGGGGGTTCCAAAACACCAAGTGAACGCATCAGTGAAGCGTCGCACGAAGTCCAGCGGCCGGTCTTCTACGCGATTGCCATCATCATCACTGCCTACTTGCCCATCTTCACGCTGCAACGCGTGGAAGGCAGGCTGTTTCATCCCATGGCCTGGACCGTCGCCTTCGCGCTGCTCGGGGCATTGCTGTTTTCAATTCTGATCACACCCGTGCTCGCCAGCTTCGCCTTCGCCAAGGGCGCGAAGGAGTGGCATAACCCCGCGATGCAGTTTTTCATCAAGCACTACCGGATCGCGGTGCGGTGGGCCATTCGACGGCGGGCGCTGACAGTCGGAGCAGGCGTGCTTGGTCTCTTCATCGCGCTTTACCTGGCTCTCAGCGGTGTCATCGGGTCTGAGTTTCTGCCTCACCTGGATGAAGGCGCCCTCTGGGTACGAGGCACGCTCGCACCGAGTACCGGACCGGATGAAGGCATCCGGGTGTCAAACCAGGCGCGCATCATACTTTGCTCTTTCCCCGAAGTGCCGCAATGCACCAGTCAAACGGGCCGACCGGACGACGGTACGGATACAACCAGCTTTTTCAATACCGAGTATTTCGTCGATCTAAAACCGAAAGACCAGTGGCGGCCGGTCTTTCACGAGAACAAAGACGAACTGATCGCAGCCATGAATCGCGAACTCAATAAGATCCCTGGTGTGGTCTGGGGCTTTTCTCAGCCCATTGAAGACAACATGGAAGAGGCAGTGAGTGGAGTCAAGGGCGAGCTGGCGACGAAGGTCTACGGAGATGACTTGAAGCTGCTGGAAGAAAGAAGCGTCCAGATTGCCAACATCATGGGGACGGTTAAGGGAATCGAAGACCTTGGAGTGTTTCACGTACTCGGTCAACCCAACCTGAACGTGACCGTGGACCGCGACCAGGCTGCCCGCTACCAGATCAATGTTGCCGACGTGCAGGACGCGATTCAGACGGCAGTGGGCGGGAACGCCCTGACCCAGGTGCTCCAGGGCGAAGCCCGCTACGACCTCGTCCTGCGTTATCTGCCGCAATACCGTGACACCAGGGAAGCGATCGAGAGGATTCGACTGTTGTCGCCGTCCGGCGAACGGGTGTCGCTGGCGCAACTGTGCAAGATCCAGGAAACGGATGAGGGTTCCGAGATCTATCGCGAAGGAAACCAGCGTTATGTTGCCATCAAATACAGCGTCCGAGGGAGAGATCTGGGCGGCGCCGTAGAAGAAGCGATGAAGAAGATCAACGATCTAGTGAAACTCCCGCCCGGATATCACATCGATTGGGAAGGAGAATACGAGAGTCAGAAAAGGGCCGACGAGCGACTGCTAATCGTGCTGCCGATCACCATTCTCATCATCTTCATTATCCTTTACACGATGTTCAAGTCCTTCAAATGGGCCTTGCTGATTCTGGCCAACGTTGCCATGGCTCGCATCGGAGGTCTGCTGGCCCTTCTGATTACCGGCACTAACTTCAGTGTTTCCTCCGGTGTCGGATTCCTCGCTCTGTTTGGGGTGTCGGTGCAGACTGGAGTCATCATGCTGGAATACATCAACCAGCTCCGGGCAAGGCGATATTCCATTGAGGATGCCGCAGTTGAAGGGGCTGTGTTGAGACTGCGGCCCATTATGATGACAATGCTGGTCGCGACCCTCGGGCTGCTGCCCGCTGCCCTCTCACACGCCATCGGTTCCGACTCGCAGCGCCCCTTTGCGATCGTCATCGTGGGCGGGCTGATCGCTGACCTGGTAATGAGCATCTTCCTGCTGCCGACCCTGTATGTTTGGATCGCCGGAGAGACTGACGTACTCCCTGCCGCGGACGGTGACTTTGAAGAGGGCGAGCATGTCGATTGATTGTTTGGCACTGCTGAGACGAAATCTCGTCGTGGGTTGATAACTGATGTAACCAGGCCACGGACACTCACTGAGAATTGGGCCGATCTGGTCAATGAGTGAAATGGCGGTTTTCCGACAATGGGGGCGCATCGTCAGACTTGCCGCGCAAGGGCAGGGTTTGTCTAGCACTAGCTTTTGATTCGAAAAAACTTAACTCATAAAACCTACCTGATCTTGTCTGACTGAACCCTCAAAAGTTCAGTTTCAGCACCAACTGGCACTGCCGCGGCTGGACCGCCAGGTAGGTTATCACCCCGAAATTGCCATCACCGATGCCCATGTCGGGCGAGCCGAAGACCGGATGGTTGAACGCGTTTTGGGCTTCCAAGCGCAACTCCAGCCGTATCCCTTCATGCGCGTTTGACAGTAAGAACTGCTTTGCGATCGACAAGTCGCTGGTGAATGAGAGCGGGGTTCTGATGTCGCCCGTGGTTCGCGGGGCGTTGCCCAGGGTAAAAGCGGCGGGCGCCTGTACAGCGCTGTTAGGCAAACTATTGCCCGCATTGGCGAAGAAGTTGTTAACCCAGACGCTCTCGCTGCCGTAGTTACGCTTCGGCATACCGACGAAATTGGGACGCTGGGGACCATAGGTGGGCAGCGGTACTCCACCACCAGACACAAAGAACTGCAGCGGCCGGCCGTCGTGAATCTCCCAGATGCCGTTGGTTTTCCAGCCGCCGATGATGCCGTCCACCCAGCGCGGCAGGTTGCCCAGCAGCGCCTTGCCGTGTCCGATGGGTAAATCGTAACTGTAGCTGAACTTCAGCATGGCGGGAACGTCGAATGTTGATAGGGCCCGTTCCGTCGAGGGCCGGTTGGGGTCCTGCAGGGCGAAGCCGGACTGTGGGCCATAGTTTCCCAGCCAGGCTACGTTCGTGTCGTACATGGAGGAATCGTCGATCGATTTCGACCAAGTGAAGCTGGCTATGAGTTCCAGGCCGTTGCTATAGGCCTTGTTTGCCGTGAGCTGCAGCGCGTGATAGATCGAGGTGGCAATGGGTGGCTCATCGGTCGTTACGCTGGTGTATTGAGGGAAAGGCGACAGCAGCTGAGAGTACGGGACCGTCGAACTTGACAGGGTGCTGTCCGGATCAGAGATGGGACCGCCATTTTGCGAGGAGAACGGGTTGGTTACGTAGTTATTGAGACAGGCCACATTGAGCGTCTGGCACGGATTGGGATTGTTTGGGTTGGGGGGATTGAGGGGCAAGCTGTCCAACCATGGCCCAAGGGTGTTGCGATTGTTGTCGCCGGCGAAGTAGAGGTGCGTTCCCTTCTTTCCGACATAGGTCGCACCAAAGACCACGTTTCCGGGCAATTCGCGCTCGATGCCAAAGGTCCAGCTCTGCTCATACGGGGTTAGCGCTGCGGCGTGGGTGCGGAGGGGGCCAATGGCGCCGTACCCGACATCATTTAGCAGGCCAAGAGAGCTACCGGGCGGCTGAATCAAGCCATTGGGAAACGGGTTGTTCAGATGGATCCACGCGGAGTTCCCCTGGTTCAGATACGACGTGATCGCGCTGGTGTACTGGTTGAAGCCCTGCGAGCCGTAACTCAGCAAGCCGTTGGCGCCCGAACGAGTCTGGCTGTAGAAGATGCCATAGCCGGCGCGCAGCACTGTTTTCGGAGCGAACTGATATGCCATTCCGAAGCGCGGCTGAATGTCGGTCCAGTCGGTGAGCCAGTCGGAGCGCACGCTGGAGCTGTTAAAGAACTCGCCACCGAGTAGTGGCGTGGTAACAGGCTGGAGCGTGACCGGATTGGCGTAAGAAATACTGCCGCCGTTCAGCGGGTTGGTCACATTCGGATCCCACCAGTTCATGCGGTTGTAGCGCTCGGTGCGGGGCAGCGACACGTCATAGCGCAATCCCAGGTTGAGCGTCAGTTTGCTGGTGACCTTCCAGTTGTCCTGAGCGAAAGCGGCGTATTGGTAGTTCTCGCTCGCGGGGCGGAATTGGAGCTCGTAGTCGCTGCTTCCGTTGCCCACCATTTGACCCATCAGGAAGCTGGCCATGTCGTCGCCGCCGGCGGTACTGCCGTCGTTGCACGTTGATGTAATCCCCGGTGACGGGCACCCCGAACTGCCCCGATTATCGAAATAGAAGTAGCCCAGAGGAGCGTTGGTCTGGATGTAATTCTGCTGATGCAAACGGCCTTCGAATCCGAATTTTAGTTCGTGAGGACCATGGATTTTCGTCAGCATCGCCGAAAACTGACCCGTATCCTGCCCCTGCTTGTAGTTACCGTAGGGATCGTTACCCAGGTTGGGAAAGCCCGCTGCAGCATAATCGCCAAGGAAGATGGGAGGAACACCACTGAAGCCATTCTCCCCCAGGTATGACGGGAACCCCAGCGTGCTAAGAGGGTTGGCATTCAGGCTGGAATTGTAGGCAAAGATCAGTTGCGAGCCGCGGGTAAAGCCAAAAGTGGTGGTCAAGAGCAACGTCGGATTGATGGTGTAAACCTCATTGATGGAGAACAGGTGAGACGCGCCTTTATCCGGCCCGCTGCCACACGGATCGACAAGGTTCTTGAAGCAATCATAGGGAGTCGCGCTATTCCACTCTTGCGAGTACTTTCCACTCAACAGATTCTTCTGGTTAAACCGGTGGTCAATCTTGATGTCGAACTCCTGATTGTTGCTGCCAGTTGCCCCCGAGGCGATCCAGTTCAGATAAGGGCTCGGATTGGCAAAGCCCGGCGTCGGATTGGGGAACAGCTTGATCATGTTCGAAGCGACCGGGTCGATGAGATTGCCGGCCATGCCCGGGGTGGGTTCGTACATGGAGGGAGGACAGGAATTGCCCGTGGGAAGATTCCCTTGAATACAGCCCGGACTGATGTACTGGTCGATCCGGTTGTTGGGAATGGGGGTGGGACGCACGGGACCGCCGTCGGTGCTGCTATACACGCCGGAATAAGGATCGAAGAGCTGGCCCGCCGGATTGTTGCAAACGCCGTTCACGAACGACGCGCCCGGCGCTGGACCGTTGGGACCGTCCCCGCCGCAGAGCTCTGAGAAATCTCCGGTGCGCTCGTTGGCGCTGGGCACGCCGGCAAAGTATGTGCTCATTGAACTCGCAAGCGTTCCATCCCAGTCGAAGAAGAAAAAGGTCTTGTTTTTGAGGATGGGCCCACCAAATGTCCCTCCGAAATCGTGACGGTGAACGGGAGGAATCGGAATGCCGCTGGCATCGTTGAACCAGCTATTCGCGTCGGTGATGGTGTTGCGGATGAAGTCGTACACTTCTCCGTGATAGCTGTTCGTGCCCGAGCGTGTGACCATGTTCACGATCGACCCACCGGAGAAGCCATATTCCGCGCTGAAGTTGGACTGCTGCACTTTGAATTCTTCCACCGCCTCCGGGTTTGGAACGTAGGTGGCGTAGGTAATGCCGCCGTTGGGCTCAAAGTTGGTGACGCTGGCGCCATCCGTCAAAATGTCCGCGCTGGCCCCGCGGCTACCGTTGGAGACGAAGTTGGTTCCATTCGTATCCATAACGCTGTTCGCGTCACTCTGATCGGTAACGCCCGGCGCCAGGTAGGTCAGGTTCTGAACATTGCGGTCGATCAGAGGCAGATCATTGATGAGCCGGCGGTCGACAACCTGGCCAGTCACGGCATCTTGGGTGTCGATGGTCGTCCCCTGGCCTTTGACTTCGACCGTTTGCGTCGCGCTCGCAATCTTCATCGTCAAGTTGGCGGTAGGATTCTCGCTGATGTTCAACTTAATGTGGGTCCGCACGGTCTTCTCGAAGCCCTGCATCTCGGCCGTCACGCTGTACAGCCCTGGAGGTATCGAAACAAATAGGTACCGCCCCTCGTTATTCGAGGTGTTGGTGAACTTGTATCCTTTTTCCTCGTCGAGAAGGGTGACCTTGGCCCCCTGGATGATGGCCCCCGACGAATCGGTCAGAATGCCACTGACCGTTCCGAAGTAGCCCTGGCCAAAAAGCACGGCCGGCAGCAGGAGCGCGGCGGCGATGATTAGAACCCGAAGTAAAGCCGGGAAATTGAGAGAAACCGCAGTAGACGTGCGCATCTGATCCTCCTTGACGGTACATGGATAGATACGGCTAGCAAGCCCGCGCGAAAAGGCTTATTGAAACGATTCATTATGCCTTCACAGGAGGAGTGACCGTCAAGCAGTTTTTCTACTATTTCGGCTTTCGAAGAAGCCGATGCTGGGTCCGCCCGCCAAAGCTACCCGAGCCTGTCCTCCGGTCAGGAAGTGCTCAGCCTCACTGTCGTAAAGCACTTAATGGCTAGCTAATGACCAGCGGTCAAAACGTGCAATCTGGGGACCGATCGCATATCGCAATAATTCCGAGCTGCGCATGGCTGCTATGGGGATTTAACACAGCGAAGGGCGAGAAGGCGAAAAACTCACGATCATCGGTCCTGATCAGAAGCCCATGTAATATCGGTGGAAAATGCTGGCGACTGCGTATGCGGTGAAATCCACTCAGTGTCCGTTTTCCAGTTTTAACCGTCCTGTAATTTTCATGTCGTACATTTGTTCCATCTGGGGGGAATCCTTCCCTCCCTTCGGAAAGGAAAAAACTATGCGTCAACTGTTATCCATGTGTCTGATCGCTGTCATCGCCACAGGCCCGCTAACCACACCTGCAGCCTTCGCCGCTGATTCGAAAACCGCCACGCCGATTAAACATATCGTGATCATCTTCGGGGAAAACGAGTCTTTCGATCACTATTTCGGAACCTACCCAAACGCGCTGAACCCCAGTGGAGAACCGCCCTTTAATGCACTTCCCAACACGCCCAGCGTCAACGGCCTAAGCCGGGCCCTGCTGCTCAACAACCCCAATCTCAACCCGGCGAATGGCTCGGGCGCTGCCAATCCCTTCCGCCTCGATCGCTCGCAAGCTTTCACCCAGGATATGAGTCACGACTACACGCCCGAACAAATGGCTTTCGACGGTGGGGCAATGGATTTGTTCCCGCTGAATACGGGCTCTGCTGGTCCCCCACCCAACCAACTCGGCAGCCAACCGGTGCTCACGAACGGTTTGGTGATGGGCTACTATGACGGCAACACCACCACCGCACTGTGGAACTATGCCCAACACTTCGCGATGAGCGACAACTCTTACAGCACTGACTTTGGTCCTTCCACGGTGGGCGCCATCAATCTGGTTTCAGGCCAAACCAATGATGTCGTAAATTACACCGGCGGTACGGGCGCTTTTATCGGGGACGGAAACGGCGGATACACGGTGATCGGCGATCCCGATCCTTACGGTGATGTGTGCGCCGGCTCAGAAACGGCGCAGATGGGCGGAAAGAACATTGGCGATCTGCTCAATGCGGCCGGCATCACCTGGGGATGGTTTGGTGGAGGATTTAACCTGGGCATCGTAAATCCGAACGGCACCACCGGATGCAATCGCTCCTCGAGCTCGCCGATCGTTACGGGGGGGCCGCAGCAGGATTACGTTCCTCACCACACGCCCTTCCAGTATTACGCGTCAACTGCGAATCCAACCCATGCCCGCCCGAAGTCGGTGAACACAATTGGCCACTCGGGCGATCCCGCCAATCACGATTATGACATCAATGACTTTTTTACCGCGGTTTCCGCCGGCAATTTCCCGGCGGTAAGCTTCCTCAAAGCCATTGCGACTCAAGACGCCCATCCTGGAAACTCTGATCCCCTGGATGAGCAGCTCTTCGTGGTTAAGGTAGCCAACTTCCTTCAAACCCAACCGGACTGGTCGAGTACGGCTTTGATCGTACTCTACGATGACTCCGATGGCTGGTACGATCATCAGCTCGGTCAAATTGTGAATGGGTCCAACACCTCTGCTGATGCTCTCAGTGGTGCGGGAGCCTGCGGTAGCGGCGCCAATGCGCTGGCCGGCGTTAATCCAACCACTCTGCACGCGCAGGGGCGGTGCGGATACGGTCCGAGGCAACCGCTCCTGGTTATCTCGGCTTGGGCACAGCACAACTACGTGGATCACTCGGTCACAGATCAAACCTCGGTGATTCGCTTCATCGAGGACAATTGGCTGGGCGGCCAGCGCATCGGGCAAGGTTCCTACGATGCACTCGCAGACTCGGTCAGTTCCTTGTTCGATTTCAGCCAGACGATAAGCACCAAACCGTATATCCTCAGCGAATCCACTGGCGAACCCGTGAACTAGTGACCTTGAACGGTTCGAAGCAGCGATTCGAAGATGATAACGATCACGATAACGGCGGGGCGGTGCGTCACCTCACCGCCTTGCCGTTTTCCTATGTGGTGCGCCAGAATGTATGCACGTGATTACACGGCGAGACTTCCTGCAACGGTCGGGCCTGCTGGCAGCAACTCTGTCGGCAACAAGAAGTGGGCTTCTGAATCCGTCGGCGCAGCGAGCGGTGATTGCGTCGGCGTTTGACGTCAATACTCTGCCGCAATTTGTAGATCCCCTTCCCATCCCAGAAATTGCACAGCGCCACGGATTTCGGCCCAGCCCTGGCGATCCGAAGAAGAATGTCGCCTTCTATCGCGTCCAGGCCCGAGCCACCAGCAGCAAAGTTCACCGCGATCTGCCGCCCACAAGGTTCTGGAGTTTCGGGCCGTCGGCGCCCGGTCCTACATTCGAAACGCGCGCCGGGGAGCCGCTGCTGGTGGAGTGGGTAAATGCCTTGCCCAACGAACACTTCCTGCCCATTGACCGGACCATTCACGGAGCCGAAGCCGATAAGCCCGCGGTCCGAATGGTGGTGCACTTGCATGGCGCGAAAACAGCGCCCGAGAGCGATGGGTATCCCGAAGATTGGATTGTGCCCGGCAAATCGTCGCTTTATTACTATCCCAACCAGCAAGATGCGGCCATGCTCTGGTATCACGATCACACCTTGGGCATCAATCGCCTCAACGTGTATGCAGGACTGCTGGGAACGTTCTTCATCCGGGACAGTGTTGAAGACGAGCTCAATTTGCCCAAAGGCAGATACGAGTTGCCACTCATTCTCTATGACCGCCTGCTGACGCGCGATGGCCAGCTTCTCTATCCGACTTCGCTGGATCCGCAAGCCCCCTGGGTTCCGGAAATCTTTGGCAATGCCATTCTGGTTAACGGAAAGCTCTTCCCTTATCTGGAGGTAGAGCCGCGACGCTATCGCTTGCGCGTGCTGAATGGGTCCAATGCCCGCACCTACCACTTAGCGTTTGCCAACGTCGATGCTAATCCCAACAATGCTAATCCCAACAATGATGCGCCATTTCACCAGATTGGAACGGACCAGGGATTGTTGCCCGCGCCGGTTCCGCTCACGCGGCTTGAAATTTCGCCGGGTGAACGCGCCGATCTCATCGTCGATTTCAGTGAGCATCGAGGCGCCAAACTCACTCTTAAGAGCGACGCTTTCGTGGTTATGCAATTTCGCGTCTCATCGCGGAAAGCGGCCGAGACAAGTTCGTTGCCGGTGGCCCTGCGGCCAGTGGCCAAGATCCCGGAATCGCAAGCCGTGCAGACCCGCTTGCTCACACTTGACGAGTATGTGAACAAGGCGGGCAACCCGGCCATGCTGCTCCTGAATGCTTCCCACTGGAAAATGCCGGTCACGGAGAAGCCGGTGCTGGGATCAACCGAAATCTGGACGTTGATCAATCCTACAAATGACACTCATCCCATTCATCTGCATCTGGTGCGCTTTCAAATCCTTGACCGGCAATCCTATGAACCATGGCAGTTTCAAACCAAGCGCCAATTGCATTTCCTGGGACCGCCCCAACCTCCAAATCCTGGGGAGGCCGGCTGGAAGGACACAGTACAAGCCTATTCTCGAATGGTCACGCGAATTATTGTCCCTTTCAGCGGCTTCACCGGACGCTATGTATGGCACTGCCACATCCTCGAGCATGAGGACAACGAAATGATGCGTCCTTACGAAGTCATCCCTGCGGCCGGATGACCAGGAAAAGCCATTAGACCTAGCGTGCGATGAATGGATGTTGGGGGTCAATTTCCGACAAGCCAGTTGTCGCATCGACTGTTCGTTCTTGGTCAGCGAGTTTCGATTCCGGACAAAGATCGCGTTGCCGATTCGCCACGCCGGGACTGAACTTATTTATGAATCAGTGACTTGACGTTGGAACGATTAGGCTGGCCAGGTGCACAGTCCCCAGCAGATCGCACCTCGTGCAGAGACCGGTCAAAGGAGACCGGTGAATCTCAAAGCCCTTTCCGGCTCACCCGGAGATCTAGGAGGATTCTTAATGTTCCGATCCAATGCTCGCGTCGTACTCCCTGTTGGAATGTTATTTGTTTCCGTCTTGGCGTCCTTGGCCAATGCCCAAATCTCGCCGAACCTGCCCAATCCGATCGCAGCGCCGAATCCGCTGACGACGACGTTATCCATTTTTCGCAGCAATATGCAAGACAAGATTATGAAGGCGGCGGACACGATGCCAGAGTCCAAGTACAGCTACCGGCCGACGAAGGATGTTCGCTCGTTCGGCGAGATCGTGACTCATGTGGCGGATATATCCTATTTTTTGTGTTCAAACGCGAAGGGTGAAGCGAACCCCGCCACGCCTACCACGAAGAGTTCGAAGACCGAGATCGTTGCCTACCTCAAAGCCTCGTTCGACTACTGCGATGGCGTCTACCCCAAGTTCACTGATGCGCACCTCAATGACCCGGCGGACTTCTTTGGGTTCAAGACGAACAAGATGTTCATCTTGACGCAAGCCGGAAATCATGACGCCTTGCATTACGGCAATCTCGTCACCTATCTGCGCCTCAATGGCCTCGAGCCATCCGGGGGCTGGTTTTGATGGACCAGCAGCGCCCGTCCCACTAAGCGATTTCGCGTCGACCGTCCTGCGCGTGTGTCGGTATCCGACGCGTGCGCTGGCTTTTTTTGCGCGTCGCGCGGACGGTTCCCGCGTTCGCTATAAAGCCATGTGGCCTCGTTGTCTGCTAAGCGAATTGTTGTCGTAACTGGTCCTGTGTGACTACCGTGGCATTTAACCGAACTGTCATAGGCGATGGCGCGGGCACGCTCCATGCGTCCACATGTATTAACATGGACGGACTTAAGAAAGCTTTTACAGAAACTGGAATTTCCTGCTGGATCAGAAACTATTTGTGATCTGGATAAATCCAGAATGGCTGCCTCGGGATAAAAGGTAGCTTCAAGGAGAAAACGATGGTTACGCGACGCGAGTTTCTCGATGCCCTTGCTGTGGGTGCGGCGGGGCTGGCCGTGGGAACTACGGCAAAGAGCTATGGCCAGATTCTTGGATCGAATGAGCGACTCAACTTTGCCGTCATCGGTCTCAATGGCCGTGGCTATGCTCACCTCTCGGCGCTCCAGGCAAACAAAAGCGCCGCACGAATCTCGCATGTCTGCGATGTCGACAGCAATATTCTGAGCAAGTTCGCCGACAGCGCCCGGCACGAGACGGGCGAGGCCCCTGCAACTGATAAAGATTTTCGCAGGATTCTCGAACTGAAAGATGTGGACGCCATCACCATTGCCACTCCCGATCATTGGCATACACCCATGGCAATCGCTGGATTGCAGGCGGGCAAGCACGTCTATGTGGAAAAACCCTGCAGCCACAATCCGGCCGAGGGAGTGATGCTGGTCGAGGCGCAAAGGAAATATGGGAAGCTGGTACAGATGGGCACCCAGCAGCGCTCATCACCCCACACCATAGAGATTGTCGAAAAAATCCATGCAGGCGCAATCGGCAACCCCTACTTCGCCAAAGCCTGGTACGTCAATGAGAGGAAATCGATTGGCACGGGCAAGGAAGCGCCTGTTCCGCCGCAGCTGGATTGGGATTTGTGGCAGGGCCCTGCGCCGCGGCGTCCGTATACGGATAATGTGCAGCCCTATAACTGGCACTGGTTCAGAATCTATGGCACTGGCGAAACGCTCAATAATGGTACGCACGAAGTCGACGTCTGCCGCTGGGCGCTCGGCGTCGACTATCCGAAACGGGTCACTTCGTCAGGCGGCAGATACCATTTCAAGGATGACTGGCAGTTCTATGACACGCTGGTGACCAGCTTCGAGTACGAAGACAAGATGATCTCGTGGGACGGGAAGAGCTGCCAGGGAATGAAGTATTATGGCCGTGATCGTGGTTCGACAATTATGGGAACGACGGGTACAGTGCTGATTGATCGCGATGGCTACGAGATATACAACCTCAAAGGCGACAAGACAAGTGAATTCAAGGTGGGCAAAACGACTTCGTCCTCTGACCTGATCGGCCGTGATTCCATGACAGATGCTCACTTCGCGAACTTCATCGCTGCCATTCGGAAGGGCGAGAAGCTCAACGCTCCTATCACTGTTGGCAACGTCGCCGTTACGATGTTGCAGCTTTCCAACATCGCTTGGGAAGTCAACCGGGAACTGCGTCTCGACACGAAAGACGGACGGATTCAAGGCGATCCCGAAGCAATGAAGATGTGGGGGCGCGAGTACGAGCCGGGGTGGGCGCCACATGTCTAACAAAACCACCTTCTCGCGTCGCGATTTCGTTCGCTCCGGTGCGGTCGTTGCGGCGGCATTCTCCGCTCCCGCCGCCGTCTCGGCGCTGGCTCACGAAAATTCACCTCCCGACGAAGCGTCGCCGATCCGTTTGGGTCTGGCCAGCTATACGTTTCGTAACGTCAGTCGCGCCCAGATGATCGGCTTCATGAAGCAACTCAACGTCTTCGCATTGAATGCGAAGGACGTCAAAGATCATCTCCCGATGGACGCACAGCAGGAGGCTGCCGCACTTGCGGACTACGCCGCGGCGGGCATCAAGCTTCACGCTGCCGGGGCCATCTACTTCGCCAAAGACGAAGACGCCGACATCCGCAGTAAGTTCTAATACTGCAAGCGGGCAGGTATCGCCGTTATTGTTGCCGGCGACCCCACGCCGGAAACTCTGCCGCGGATGGAGAAGTTCGTAAAGGAGTATGACATCCGCATCGCGATGCACAATCACGGTCCGGAAGACAAATTGTGGCCGTCGCCCTTGGATATATTGAAGGCGGTGAAGGGCATGGATCCGCGCATCGGGTGCTGCATCGACGTCGGGCACACGGTTCGTGCCGGCACCGATGTGGTGCAGGCAATCCACGAGGTTGGCCCGCGGCTGTTTAACATGCACATGAAGGACCTTACGAACTTCCAGAGTAAGGAGAGCCAGGTCGCGGTGGGAGACGGCATCATGCCGGTGCGGAAGATGTTTGAAGCGCTCATCGCGACGAAATACCAAGGCTTCGTCGATCTGGAGTATGAGATTCATCCCGACGATCCGATGCCGGGCGTGATCGCCAGCTTCGCCTATATGCGAGGCGTCCTGGCAGGCATGGGATTCACGGGCCAAGGCTGAACAGGAGGCAACTCGTCAATCGGAAAAGGTTTCTCAACCCGCTTTCTCGTGCGGGAGCGATGGCGGCGGAGAAGCCTACGCTACTCCGCCGCTTTTGTGAGTGCAGACTCTAATTGACGGTGAAGCTCGTGGAACTGGCAACGCTGCCACCTTTTGTGGTCACGACGATTTTGCCGGTCGCGGCTCCGGTGGGAACGGTCAAGGTGATTTCAGAATCGGAGACCACCGTGAACGCCGCCGATATGTTGTCGACGGTCACCTTCGTGGTTTGAGTCAGGCCGGTGCCGTTGAATGTCACAACGGTTCCGACTGGGCCGCTCGGGGGCGCGAAGCTTTTGTAGGTCGGGGTGATCTTGAAGCTCGCCAAGGTGGACAGCGCGGTCGATCCCGTCGTGACGGTGATGTCGCCGGTTAGCGCGCCCGTCGGGACCGTAGCCAGAATGTAGGTGGTGCCGAGTTTTGCGGTGGTGGCTTTTATGCCTCCGAACTCAACCACAGACTTCGCGCTGAAACCCTGACCCAGAATGCCCACCCGCGCGCCTTCTGCACCGGACTTCACATTCACCAGGGAGATGAAGGGGCTGTAGTTATTGCTCAGGCTGTAGAACGAGCCCACGCCGATTCCGCCCTGCTCGGTCGTGCTGTAAAACGTGCCGTTGGTGGAAAGCAAGAGCGGAGCCTCAGGCTGACCGCAGTTGGAGCAAACCAGCGGGTAGAGATAAACGTTCTCGTACACGCCCTTGGTGGTGATGTCGAAGAGTCCGGCTTGCCCGCAGCCCCCGCCCGCGCAATCCGTTGCAGCGCCGAACAACAGGCCATTCGGCCCCTGCGTCAACGGCAACGAAGGATACGCGCCGTCCGTCTGATTTGGGAAGCTGTAAAGCACCGTCTCTGTGCCGCTCTCAGTGAGCGAGAAGATGGTTCCTTCGTTCGCACTGCCGCCCTCTTCGGTGGTTCCGTAGAAATCGCCATTGGAGCCCTGAATCAGATTGGCATCCGGGCCCTCGCCATCCAGGTAAGCGCCATCCGAATTGGGCTGGAACGTGTATACCAGCGACTCCTTACCCGCGAGGGTGATTTTGAATATTCCGCCTCCGCTGATGATCCAGCCGTTTCCCACGCCCCATAAGTTGCCGTCATTGCCTTCGATCAAGCCCAAGGGCAACACCGTGTCGTTCGGCGGACCTTGGAAGCTATACACCAGGCTGTACACTCCCGCCAGCGTAAGCTTGTACACCGTTCCGTAATTATTTGCGCCGCAAAAAGCGGTGGTTCCATAAAAATCTCCGTTACTGGCCTGGGTTGGAGGCACGTAGGGTACACATCCGTCGCTGGTCGATCCTTGGGCTGCGAAGTTGTGCAATACGGTCAGGACGCCGGCGGACGTCACTTTGAAAAGCGTGCCGTAATTGTTGGTGCCCCCGTTTTTACAGGTGCCGTAGAAATTGCCATCGGTGCCCAGAGTCAGGCCGGTGCAGTTCGTTCCGTCCGATTGCGCCATCGAGTACAAGCTCGTGATCGCTCCCTCGGAGCTGATTTTGTAAATGTCGCCCTGACAGCATCCGTTGCCCGACAGCGTAACTCCGTAGAAGTTTCCGTCCTGTCCCTGCGCCATTACGCCGGCGGGATAATTTGGGTTCGACCCGCTGCCGAACGTGTAGATCGTGCTGACCGTTTGCGCCGGCGCTGCGATAGCTATCGCCACCAGGAATATGCCCGCGAGAAGCTTCGCCTTGAGAACTGTAGTCATTGTTTTCTCCTGAATTTGATTCGAATTTCTGCCGCTATGGGCGCGGGGGCGCTCGCCAACTGGCTGAGACGACCGCGAGTGCACGCCGACTATCACGTGAATTGGGGCTGGGGTAAAGCGACGGCTCGGCTATCTCGAAGCAACGAGATATTTTGTTTATCTACAATGGGTTACAAAAAGTTCTTGTCTGGAGCGGAATGACCCGAAAGTGCCATCCAACGGGGGCTTTCCGGGGTGATAGACTTGCACCTGCCCTCCCCTGGGAGCCTCGACGCCTACGACTGTGTCCAGCCAACCCCAGACTGTTGTGCGCTTCGGTGTGTTTGAGGCGGACTTGCGCGCGGGCGATCTGCGCAAGAAAGGTACCAGGGTAAAGATTCAGGACCTACCCTTTCGCGCGCTCGGAGTCCTGCTCAGCCGACCGAATGAAGTGGTGACCCGCGAAGAATTCCGCCAGGCGCTTTGGCCGCCGGATGTTTTTGTCGATTTTGACCGTGCCATCAGCAGCGCCATCAAGCGGCTGCGCGATGCGCTGGGCGACCCCGCTGAGAATCCTATCTTTATAGAAACCATCGAGCGCCGCGGGTACCGGTGGATCGCTCCGACTTCCGCTCCGACTTCTGCAGTCCCGGCTTCGAGCCCAGTCACGCCGCTTGCGTCCGATGCGCGCGAGGCGGAGTTAGTGCCGGCAGTGAGTTCAGAAGTGAATTCAGAAGTAAGTTCGGCGGCCGCTCCCGATCGTTTGATTTCGCCACCGGCGTTTTCGTTTCCGTCGCGAAAGTTGGAGTATGCCGCGCTGGTTTTGGCGCTACTGTTGCTGGCGGGGATCATGCTCTTCGGCTTTCCCGGGATAAAGGCCGCAGGCAATTTGCCGCACTCGGTTGCGAATGCCGGGTTGCATCCGGCGAATCAGGAAGCCAGGGATCTTTATCTGCAAGGCCGCTACTACTGGAACAAGCGCACGCCCGACGATCTGCAAAAGGCGGTGGACTATTTCACACAGGCGATTGTGCACGATCCGGGATACTCGGATGCCTATACTGGACTGGCGGATTCCTACAACCTGCTCCGCGAATATAGCGCGATGAAGAGTAGCGACGCGTATCCGCGGGCGCTGGCTGCGGCGCGCAAAGCGGTTGAGCTCGATGACAAATCATCGCAGGCGCACGCTTCGCTGGCCTTTGTTTCGTTTTGGGGAATGTGGGACGCTGCGACCGCCGATCGCGAATTTCGCCGTGCGATTGAACTCGACCCCAACAACGCGAACGCCCACCATTGGTATTCGCCGGTGCTGGTAACGATGGGCCGCTACCCGGAGGCGCTGACGGAAATTGAGCGCGCGCAGGCGCTCGACCCCACATCCAAGTCGGTGCTGGCGGACAAAGGAATCATCTTGTATGAGATGGGACGTCGGCAGGAAGCGCTTGACCTGCTGCGGCAAATGGAAAAGGCTGAACCGGAGTTCGTATCCCCACCTCGTTACCTGGAGAGAATTTATCTGGACATACGCGACTATCCGAACTATCTGGTGGAGTTAAGAAAGAGCGCGGTACTGAGCCATGACAGCGCGGCGCTGGTTGTGGCCTCGGCCGCCGAGAAGGGATATGCGGCTGGCGGAGCGCACGCGATGTTCGAGAACATACGCAATGAACAGCAAAAGCTCTACGATCAGGGAAAATTTTCGTCCCTCGCACTGGCCGGGAGTTGCGCACTCGAAGGAAATAAGCGGGACGCCTTGAAGTACCTGAAAATCGCTTACGATCAGCACGAGGATGACGTTGTCGGCCTCGCGGGGAACCGCTTGTTCGATAACCTGCACGACGATCCGGAAATGCAGCGAATTCTGGCGGGAGTTAAGATCCAGCGCGCGCCGGGGGCAGAGAAGAACTGAGTTGCGCAGGCGTCGACCCTTGCTCTAGAAATTCTAGCCGTATTGAAGACCTGGAAAACATCATCGCAATTTGGCCCGGCCAATGATTCGATCTTTGCTTCGCCGTCACAACTTGGCGGAATGTCAATAACTGTTGAAATATCGCCGTTACACTCAGTGACCTGCGATAAAATCTGCAGGCATGCGGCGCTTGACTAGAGCCTTCTCAACCTTGATGCCTGCCGTCAATCTGCTCGTACTTTGCTTCACGCTGTCGTGCGTGACGTTGGCGTCGGGCTCGCCGGAGGAAACCGGGCGGCCTCGGATCACTGGAATCGATCATGTGACGATCTATGTCAGTGACGTCGAGAAATCGCGACGGTTTTATTCCCATGTTCTCGGATTGACCGTCGGGTGTCCGCAGTACTCCGGTTTGGAGACCTGTTTTCTGGTCCGTCCGTCGGAGCAGCGGATTCTATTGAAACAGGTGCCCCCGGAAATAAAAATCGCTCCCCATAAGAGCTGGCTTGCGGAAATCGCGTTCGCAACCGACGACGTTTCGAATGCGCGGCAATACCTGCTGGCTCATGGGTGCAGGCCGGGGCCAATTCAAAAAGATTCCGATGGCGAGGAATTCTTTCGCGTGCGCGATCCCGAAGAAAACTCCATTGCCTTCGTTCATCGCTCACCTTCTAAAAGCGGATACGCGCTTGTATCCAAGCAGATCGGTTCGCGACTGATCCATGCAGGTTTTGTGGTCAAAGATTTGGCTGCCGAAAATCGTTTTTACATAGACCTTCTGGGGTTTCGCCTTTACTGGCAGGGTGGTTTCAAAGACGACGGCACGGACTGGTACGAACTGCAAGTACCTGACGGCCCCGACTGGATCGAATACATGCTCAACATTCCCGTCAATGCCGACCACAAAGAACTTGGTGTGCAGAATCATTTTTCCTTCGGCGTGAAAGATGTACATGCCGCCGCAGCAGAGCTTCGAATAAGAGGGTACAAAACATTCGATGGGCCGGAGGTCGGGCGCGACGGCAAAGACAGCCTGGATGCCTACGATCCGGACGGCACACGCGTCGAAATCATGGAGTTCACGCCCGTGCAGAAGGCATGCTGCCATCCTTATACCGCCTCTCATCCCAAGCCGTGATGGACTGAGGCGCATGGTCAAACCTCGATTCATACGAGCCTTGGCCCCTAGGCGCCCTGCCTCCGACCCTTCAATCAGTTGCCCAAACCCCTTCTGAAAATCTGGTCCACTTGGGTCCAATAAACGCACGAAAGACCGGTCGGCAAATCAGTGCCAATTCCACCAGGAAGATTGTTATCTACGTTAGAGGCTTCCGCGATGCCGCTCGATTTGAGACATCACCGCACGATATTCGCCGTCGGAGTGCAAACTTTCGACAGCTTTGTGCAGAGCTGCGTTGACTCCCGGATCATTGGAATAGCGGTTAGCCGCATCCAGCAGCACACGCGCCATATCTCCCTCCGAGGAAATGCCGGTTGCCGACTGGATCGCCGCAATCGCAGTCGCGCTCGAAGTCCCCGGCTTGTCGAGCACCGCTGTCAGAACGCGGGAGCGATCTCCATCCGAATGGATGCTGTCCGCGGCAGCAAAGAAAGCATCGCGAGCCAGCTCAATATTCGCTCCAGCAAGGTCCACAAGGACATTCGCTTTATCGCCGTCTGACGAAATTCGCTGCGCTGAATTCGCGATTCCTCCAAGGATGTCTGGCCCAATTCCCTGCCGGTGGACAAGCGTTACAAGCACCTGCGCGTGGTCGCCATCGCTCGAAATCGAATTCGCCGCGTCAAGGAATGCCTTCTGTACGGCTTGGTCATCGCGATAGCTGGAAACGGCTTCTTTGAGCACGCGAGCCTTATCACCGTCGGAGGAGATTCGTTCAGCCGAGCGCAGGACGCGAGCTAGTGTGTCGCCGTCGTCGCCATGTGCCTGCAGCAATTTCGAGAGAACACGCGCGTGATCCCCATCCGATGAAATCGAATTTACCGCCTCGAAATACACCATGTGAAGTTCATCATTCGCACGATAAGGATCTGCAATCTCGACCAGCACTTCCGCCTTGTCGCCGTCGGAAGAAATATGCTTTGCGGTCCGCGCCGCGCGTACAAGCGACTCGTTGTTTCCTGCATCCTTCTTAACAATGTCGGAAAGCACTTTCCGCTTATCGCCATCGGAACTAATACTCTCGACCGCATCGAAAAGGTACGGACGAAGGTCGCCAGTGAAATACTTCTCATCGACAGTAATCAACACCTGCGACTTATCGCCATCCGACGAGATTCCCCGAATCAATTTTGCAGAATCCTTGAGCTGCTCGGCATTCATTGTTGCTTGGGAGAAGAGTTGCTCCAGATAAATGCGCTTCGATCCATCGCTGTGGATCAATCCAATCTCGGCGATCACGGCCGGCGGACCACCTTGCCGGAGTATTCGCGCCACGCGCGGTCCTGCTCCAATTCCCGTGTCTCGAATCATCTGCGGGAGGAAGCGCTGCAGCCATGCACGCCCCTCGTCGTCCAGAGGTTTCGAAGTCCGGCCCACCGAGTAGGTCTTTGTTAGATTTCCAGCAGCATCCGCTTTCACGTCATACTCGCGTCCGGAAAACCAACTCCCTTCTTCCACGGTGAAACGTCCATTGGGTGACAATGACTTGACGTCGCGATCGTCGTCAGTGAATTCGATTGCTCCGTCAATCTTCACTTTCAATGACGTCCACCCGTTCTGGGTTCTAAATTCCATGTGAGTCTCGCTACTCTGCTGCGAGGCTACGGGCGCCAGGGGTGCAAGCGGCGCCACGGCGGCTAGCGGAGCGCTGGGCGCGAGAGGCGCGGGTGGTGCCAGCGGCGAAGTGGGAGCCTGCGCTGTCGTCGACGGGGAGGGAGTAAGCGCCGGGATCGGGGCTAGCGATGCGTAAGACGCCAACGGTGCACGCGAATTCAGCGGCGAAATTGGCGCTACCGGTGCCGACAGCGAATGCGGTGCATTTGGCGGTTTTGTTACGGTAAGCTCTTGCTGGCTGTTTTCGTTTGCCGGATTTTGCGCGAACGCAATCATTTGGGGAGCCCGCGCGCCCAAGTAAATCAACCCGACGACCGCGGCAACCGCGGCTGCCAGTGGACCTAAGACAAGCTTCGGAGCTGCGTTCCGGGTTCTGTCCAGCATGTGATGAACGCGCCGGAAGAGGTGTGACTGGCTTCCCGCCGCGCCTGCGGCCAGGATTCCCGCCGATCCAAATTGCGAGAGTTCTGCCACTTTCGTTAACGAAGCCGCATAGGGCTTCGCGGTTCCCATTGCTGCGATCACCCAGTCATCGCATGCCATCTCACACTCGAGTGACATCCGGTGGCTGAGCCAGTAAACGGCCGGCTGAATCGGTAACACTGCTTCAATCAATCTCTGGGCCAGGTTGGTCCAATCATCTCGGCGACGCAGGTGGGCGAGTTCGTGCAGCACGATATGTTCGAGTTCCGAGTCCGAAAGCGTGTCGAGAAATGCCCGCGGGATCAGAATTGCTGGATCGAGGAATCCGAGAGACATCGGCCCTGCGACATGACTCGAGATGAGCAATCGCGTTTGCCGCCGAATACCGTTCGTGGCACACAGACGCCGCAACCGCAAGTCCCAGTGATCCGGAGCGGGCGTCGCGCCGGATTTCAGTCTGCGCAGCTCCCGGTATCCACCGGCCAGCCTCGCCAGCATCATCATTGACAGGAGCGCCCACAGAATCTCAATCGCGGCGAGGATCTTTCCAGAGCGAATGCGAATCAGGGGATGCTCAACTGCTTCCATCACAGCCGATGAACTCCGGGCAGTAGTGTTTCGCACTCGCGCAGATTCGGAGGCTGGTTGAGATGCTGACTCACGGTTTGATTCAGGAATTGATGCAGGATGTGACTTGGAGTTCGCCGTGGTCTTCCATTCCGAGTGCCGAGTTTCAGTAGGGGCGAAAGTCGAGGCCAGAGGTGTATGCGTTGTTGCAATCGGAAGCGAGTCCGGTTGAGCTGTCGTGGCAGCTCTGGGCAACACCAATCCGGCAGGCAGCGCCACGACAGCGAGCAAGGTTAGCCATAGAACGGTGAAGCGGGTCGTCGAGTTCAATCGCGGAAGCAATTTCAGAAGGACCCACATCACCGCTGCTAGAATTGTGCCCTGCCAGATTCCGTTCAGAAGAGTTGTCATGGCGAAGTTGATATGTGTCATTGCTGCTCTCCTTGCTCGCTCTCCGCGATCATCCTCTTAATACGCCGCAACTCGGCTCGGCCGATTGTTTCTTCTTTCAGCAGATTCACGACCAACAGTTCGCGCGAGCCGCCGAAAAAGCGGTTCACCAGATGACCCAGTGCAGTACGGCTGGCTTCTTCATGCGCAATCACGGGTTCATAGATGAAGGCGCGTCCTTTTTTCGTGTGACGCAGATAGCCCTTGGCCTCCAGAATGCGTAGCGTGGTCAGCACGGTGCTGTAGGCAAGCGGCGGATTGGCTGGCAATGATGCCACTACGTCACCCACCGTCGCTCGCCCTTCTTTCCACACTACGTTCATCAGCCGTAGTTCACCTTCCGTTAAGTTCGGCGATTTTTTTCGGGCCAACACTACCTCCGCAAGACGAACAATTAAGTAATTAATAGTTACAAATTTATATTGCACGCGATCTTCGTTGTCAACTATTAAATTAATAGTTAGAGTTGGGATCGCAGCAATTCCGCACGCCCATTGGACGTTGCCCACCGGCCGGCATTATCATCAGCAGTCTGTGAATAGCTCACGAGTGGTCAACATCGAAGACTTGCGCCGCATGGCGCAGCGCCGGCTGCCCAAGGCGGTGTTTGATTATTTGGACGGCGGCGCAGACGGCGAGGTCACGCTAAGAGAGAACTGCCGTGCGTTTGCCGACGTACTGTTTCGTCCGCGGGGTGCGGTAGCCGTTGGCGATTGCGACATCAGGACTCGCGTGCTGGGGCATGAACTTTCTTTCCCGGCCATACTGGCTCCCGTCGGATACAGCCGTTTGATGCACCCGGGCGGCGAAGTTTCCGCCGCTCATGAGGCCGGGAAAGCCGGCACGGGATATATCCTCTCGTCGATCTCCGGTCATAAGTTGGAGAGCGTGAAAGCTGGTTCGCGGGGCCCCGTTTGGTACCAGTTGTATCTGATGGGTGGGCGCGAAGCCGCCGAAGGTGCTCTCGACCGGGCTCGCCGGGCGGGATTTTCTGCATTGGTGATCACCGTGGACACGCCGGTTGCCGGGCTGAGAGAGCGCGATCCGCGCAATGGGATGAAAGAACTGCTGGGCAGTTCGTGGTTCTCGAAAATTCCGTATCTGCCCAATATTCTTGCCCATCCCGGCTGGCTGGCCTCGTTCCTGCGCGACGGGGGTATGCCGAAGCTGGAGAACATAGTCGTACCGGGCAAAGGCCCCATGCCACTCGTCGACGTTGGAGCTGCTCTGGCAAGCACAACCGTGACCTGGGAGGACTTGCGCTGGATCCGCGAACTGTGGCCGGGACCGATCGTGGTGAAAGGCCTTCTGACCGCCGACGATGCCCGGCGTGCCGCGGACGAAGGCGCTGCCGCGCTAGTGGTGTCGAACCACGGAGGGCGTCAACTGGATTCGGTTTCCCCGACGCTGCGGGCGCTTCCGGAAGTCGTCGCTGCCGTGAAAGGCCAGGTCGAAGTGCTCATGGACGGAGGAGTTCGCCGCGGCGGGGATATTGTGAAAGCGCTCTGCCTGGGAGCGCGCGCCGTTCTCGTTGGTCGAGCCTACGCCTACGGACTTGCGGCTGCCGGGCCGGCGGGGGTTAAGCGAGCGCTGGAGATTCTGCGATCCGACGTGGAGCGCACGGTTCGGCTGTTGGGCTGTCCTTCAGTGGCAGCTCTCGATCGATCGTATATTGAAGTGCCGTCCGGCTGGCCAGCCCACTGAGTTCCTCAGCGGCTATACCTGAAGAGCGTCGCCAAGCGCGGTCATTATTAATTGAAGATGATTAATTGAAGATGACTTGAAGCTGTTGTCTGAAATCGAAAAGCAGGCAGGCGGCAATCTTATCAAACTTAGTACCATACCCCGTATGGTATAGTGAAAGGTGAATTAAGCGATGAGCCACACAATCAAAGAAAAGCAAAATCTCCTGCTTAGGGCCAAGCGCATCCGGGGGCAGGTCGAAGCTCTGGTGCGGGCCTTGGACGAAGAGCGGGACTGTTCCGACGTCCTGCAACTCATGAGCGCAGCCCGAGGAGCAATGAACAGCCTGATGGCCGAGCTTCTGGAAGGCCATATCCGGAGCCATGTTCTGAACGGAAAACATAAACCCAGTTCACGCCAGGTGGTCGCCGCGGATGAAGTCATTGACATGGTTAAGTCGTACTTGAAATAAGCGGCGTTTGCACCGGAAGGATACCTGCTATGAGTTCTTTGCCCACGATCGAAAAGTCCGCAAGCAACCCTCCGCATCTCAACGGGACGAGGAAGTCCCCAGAACTGAATGAACCTGAACATGGTGATGAGCACGAAGAACACGGGCACGGAGTAGAGCGGGCTGAAATATTCCGCATTGTGTTTGTGGGATTGGCTGCGGCTGCAGTCTGGTTTCGGCTGTGGGAGCCGTTCGCGCACATCAGCGTGATCGGCATCGCGGCTACCCTGATCGGCGGATATCCCATTTTCAAGGAAGCCTTCGAGAACATCGTTGAACGAAAAATGACGATGGAACTCTCGATGACCATCGCTCTTCTCTCGGCTCTCGCGATTGGAGAGTTTTTCACCGCTCTGGTCATCACCGGCTTTGTGCTTGCTGCCGAGGTTTTGGAGGGTCTCACGGTTGGCCGAGGCCGAAAGGCTATCCAGAGCCTTCTCGATTTTCTCCCCAGAACCATCGCCGTCCGCCGCAACGATCAGATCGTGGAAGTACCGTCCGACCAGGTTCAAGTGGGTGACACTGTCATCGTGAAGCCGGGTGGACATATCCCCGTGGATGGCGTCGTGCTTGGCGGCCGTTCGTTCGTGGAGCAGGCGGCAATCACCGGTGAAGCCATGCCGCTTGAGAAAGCACCGGGAGATGCCGTCTATGCCGGAACTATCAATCAATCGGGCGCTTTGGAAATCGGCGCCCAGAAACTCGGGCGCGATACAACCTTCGGAAGAATCATTGAAGCGGTCGAACGCGCCGAGAAGTCACGGGCTCCCATTCAGAAAACCGCCGATCGACTGGCGGGTTACCTTGTCTATTTTGCCCTAGGGGCGGCGGTCCTGACGTTCATCATCACTCACAATGTCAGGTCAACGATTTCGGTCGTGATCGTTGCCGGAGCCTGCGGTATCGCGGCTGGAACTCCTCTGGCGATTCTGGGGGCAATCGGCCGCGCGGCACATCAGGGGGCCATCATTAAAGGGGGCCTCTACCTGGAGGCGCTGGCTGCCGTGGACACGGTGCTTTTGGACAAGACTGGCACACTGACGTTTGGTACTCCTCAGATTCGGGAAGTCGTTTCCGCCAACGGGTTCGGCGAACACCAGATCATCGCCGCAGCATGTATTGCCGAGCGAAAATCCGAACATCCTCTTGCCAAGGCAGTTGTGGCACGGGCAATCGAACTCGGCATCCCTCTCGCGGAGCCCGATGAATTCTCGTATACGCCCGGAAGAGGAGTCAGGGTGAGTTATGAAGGCGAGGAAATTCTTGCCGGAAGTCTGGCGCTCCTCGTGGAGCACGGCATGACTAGGGGGTTGCCTACAGATGATAACGGTGCGGGCGGGGCGTCGGAGGTATACGTCGTTCGCGCGGGGAAAGTTCTTGGGAGCATCCGCATCGCGGATGTTTTGCGTCCGGAAGCCAAGAATGCGGTGGCTGCGATGCGACAGATGGGTTTGAAAACCGTTCTGCTGAGCGGAGACACCCAGGGTGCCACTGGCGCGGTTGGCCGCGATCTCGGGGTAGACGAAGCGGTAGGAGGACTCATGCCAGAACAGAAAGCAAAATGGGTGACCGGTCTGCGCAGCAAAGGGCACAATGTCGCGATGGTCGGCGACGGAATCAACGACGCTCCAGCGCTCGTAGAGGCCAATGTCGGCATCGCCATGGGATCGGGCACGGATGTTGCCCGGGAGAGCGCGGATGTGATCCTGATCGGGAGTGATCTGTCGAAGTTGGTCGAAACCCTGCGGCTTGCTCGACGCTGTCGTGGGATTATCATGCAGAACTTTGTGGGCACGCTGGTCGTGGACAGCGTAGGAGTCGGAATGGCGGCCTTCGGTTTCCTCAATCCACTCCTCGCCGCCTTTATTCACGTGACCTCGGAACTGGCATTCATCCTCAACTCCACGAGATTGTTGCCGCGAAGTTCTGAAGCCGGGGGATGAAGTTTCGGAAGTTGAAAATGGACGACCTGTATGGTGTGTTGGATTAAGCGACTTCAGGTGGGACGGATCAGACATTGTGAACGATGATCAAGATTACCCGTTGAAAACGAAGCGCCTCGTGATTGGGCAAATCACCATCTGTCGAGGCTGCTGTTGCGGCAATGTAGAACGTGGTTTGCCCGAAGTTCCCGCGGAATGGCTCAAGAGCGAATGGCGGAAACGCGGACTACTGAAGCGAGTCCAATTGACCATCAGCGGTTGTGTCGGGCCGTGTGATGTGCCGAATGTGGTCGTGATTACAAGCTCATCGGGTACGGAGTGGCTGGGGAACATCGTTAGCTTCTACCAGTATCGAACCCTGCTGGAGTGGGCTGTCCGGTGTCGGGACGCCGGGGAGATGCTATCCCTGCCGCGTGAATTCCGCGAATCTAGAATCAGCCCTTTCGTTCATGAACCCGCTTCCTGATTCCGACCTCACCTTTCTCACGTGTCTCCTCTGATACAGTGTGTGCCGCGAGATACGCCGCGACTCACACACTCGCGATTGAAACCCTTCTCTGGCGTGGACCCGTCGTTTGGTCCGAACCTTGCTTCTCAATTTGCAGCGCCGGGTTCGCGGTTTATAGTTCACTATCCCGGCCAGAGGAATTATGAAGCGGCCCAGATTCGTATCTGCGCGCGTGGCGGTTATGGTTGGCCTGACCGTGGCGGTCGCGCTGGGAGCGCTGGTGGTGTGGCGCAGTTCGCGCGCGCTGCGTTCTGCCGCGGAGGATGTCCGCGCCGAGTACGAGTTTCGCTTCACGGTTCGGCCGCTGGCGCCTGCGCTCAATACCGGATTTGAAGCCGTCAGTTCTCCCGCCGTGTTTCTGCAGGCAGCGCGTTTTCAGGATCATCTTTATCTCGCGGGACCTGCCGGGTTGCGGGAATATTCCGCGGACGGTTCTCTGCTGCATCAATATGCCGTCGGCATCGAACTTCCGGGATCGCCCGTGGTGGCGCTGGCTCCCGCAGTGCTTGCGGATTCGCGCGAACCAGAATTGATCATCGCAACTGGCAGCGATGGCTTGCTCGCCTTCAACGGCCGTTCCTTCCGCCAGATTCTACCCGTCGGCTCTGAAGCCCGCGCCATCACCGCCATCCTGCCTGTGGCTTCGGGACATCTCCTAATTGGAACCAAGAAGCGCGGTGTTCTGGTCTACGACGGAAAACAGATCACCGTGCTTCATCCCACGCTCGACGCGCTCCACGTAACGGCTCTCGCTGGGAACGAATCTGATTTATGGGTGGGCACACTCAGTCGTGGCGCACTGCACTTCCACGCGGGCCAGACCGATACTTTCGTCGAGGCGCAGGGACTGCCGGATCCTCAAGTGCTGGCGCTCGCGCTTTCCGGCGACGCCACTTATGTCGGCACAGCAACCGGAGTTGCGGTTTTCAGCGCTGGACGATTCTCCCGCGTGCTGGCTCCGGGCGTGCTCGCGACCGCGCTGCTGGCCACTCCTACGCAGCTCTATGTCGGCTCGGAGGATCAGGGTGTGACCGTGATTCCTCTGGAAGGTCGCCGTCCCAACCCGAACCTTGGCCCTGAGGTGCAGGGGCCGGATACGCGATTGGCGGAAGTGCGGCAACTGTTTTCCTCCGATGACGTGGTGTTTGCCGTCGCCCGCAACGGTGTCTTCCGCATGAACCCGCACGCGTTTGGCTGGCAGCGCGTGCTCGAATCGGGCGACGCGGTACTGAGCGACCGCAATATTTCTGCGCTGGCAGCGGACGCTTCTGGGCGGTTGTGGGTCGGCTATTTCGATCGCGGCCTCGATCTTTTGGCGTCCGACAACAGCCGCGCCCGGCACGTCGAAGACGAGCATGTCTTTTGCGTGAATCGTATTTTTTCTGATACCAAAACCGGCGCGGTCGATATCGCGACCGCCAATGGTCTGGTTCGCTTTGATGATTCCGGCAGTGAACAGCAAGTCCTGACCCGGGCCGATGGCCTGATCGCCGACCACGTGACCGATATCGTTTCCTACCGCGACGGCCTGGCGTTGGCCACTCCCGCGGGCCTCACGTTCCTCGACGCCAGCGGTGCGCGCAGCATGTACGCCTTTCACGGACTGGTGAGCAATCACGTTTACGCGCTCGGCGTTTCCGGCGACGATCTCATGGCCGGTACGCTCGGCGGCCTATCGCTGCTGAACAAAGGCGACGTTACGGCGAACTACACGACGGCAACTTCCAATCTGAAGCACAACTGGATTACCGCCGTAGTTCCCGTCGGCGCGGAGTGGATGGTGGGCACCTACGGCGCTGGAATTCTGGGCCTCGACCGTTCCGGACAATTTCACTCCTACGAGATCGGCTCCGGCCCGTTCGAAGTCAATCCCAACGCAATGCTTGTCACGGCAAGCTATGTGCTCGCCGGAACGCTGGGAGAAGGTTTGTATCTTTATGATCGCCGGTCGGAGCGCTGGTCGGTCATCCGCAAGGGCTTGCCCTCGTTGAATGTGACCGCGGTCGCTGCTGCCAACGGCTATATCTACATTGGGACGGATAACGGCCTGGTCCGCATACCAGAGCAGAAGCTGCACTCATGAAAACACGCCGCACTCCTGGATTGTTTTCCTCTTTGCTCATTGTCCTAGCGACTTCAGCGCCGCTTCTGGGCGATGCAGGAGTGCTCATCCCTCGCGATAAGCAGCAGCCCAATCCCGCCGTGCTCTCGCTCGAAGAAATGGAAATCACAGTTCGCATCGACAACGGGGACGCACGCGTCTTCGTGCGCCAGGTATTTGCCAATCACACCGGTGCGATTGAAGAAGGGAACTACATTTTCGCGCTTCCCAGCCAAGCCACGATTTCCGATTTCGCTACCTGGGACGGCCCGGTGCGGCTGCCCGCCGTGATCCTCGAACGCAAGCGCGCCGAAGAGATCTACAACCAGCTCAAGCAGCAGGCAATTGATCCCGGCTTGCTCCAGATGGGCGAACGCGGGGCCGAGGAAGCCAGGCGCAGCTCCGTGTTCAGCGCGCGCATTACTCCAATTCCCGCGTGGGGCACGAAGCGCCTGGAGATCGAGTACCACGAATCGATCCCGGTCGAAAATCTGAAGTCGTATTTCGCGATTCCGCTGCGGCCGGATGCGTATCAGGCGCAGGCCGCGGCTCATCTGCGCATCAATTTCGAACTACGTACGGCGCACGCGATTCGCAATTTTCAGTCGCCTGCCAAATCGTTCCCTCTGCAACTCGACCAGAGCACGCCTCATCTGGTGCAGGGCCACTTTGAAGGACAGAACGTTAGTCTCGGTGAGGACTTTGTTGCTACCTACGATCTCGATTCCGCGGCGTCCGACACGATGCAACTGCTTACCTACAGAAATCCAGTCAGCGGGCAGCCCTCGCCCACGGAGACAGCTCCGGTTCGCAGCACGAACGAGCCCGGGTTTTTCGAAGCGGAAGCTCTGCTAGGTTTCGGGAGCACATCGGCTCCGTCTGAAAGTGCGCCCAGCGGCGCGCCGAAGACGGTCATTGTGTTGTTCGATACATCCCTGTCGATGCAGTGGGAGAAACTCGAGCGTAGCTACCAAGCCCTGGAAACTTTGCTGCATACGCTGCGGCCTGAGGACCACTTCGGTCTGGTGCTCTTCAACACGGAAACGCAAGTTGTGCCGGTGAGTGCGGCGGATGCGGCCAATGTTCAACACGCAATTGACGCCGTTCGCGCGAGCCGTCTGCGGGGCGGAACCGATTTACAACTCGCGTTGCAAACCGGGCTGCAGCAGGCTTCCGCGCAGGGAGCCAGCAATGCATATCTGGTCATTCTCAGTGATGGAGGTGCGACTCGTGGTCCCATTCAAAACGGAAAGCTCGCCGCATGGTACGCCTCCGCGTGGCAGCAACTCCCAGAAACGCAGCGTCCGCGTACGTACATTCTTGCCATCGGCGACGATGCCAACCTGCCACTGTTTCGTCTGCTCGCCCATCAGGACGGCCTGCTCGAACAGGTGCTCTCGACCGAGCCCATGGAATTCAAACTGAATTCGTTCCTCTCGAAGATCGGACGCAGTCCGGTTGGACAACTCGATCTTTCCGTCACTCCCGAGGCAGCAGTCGAAACAGTTTATCCTCTGCAGGCATCGACTTTCTCGGGCTCGCTCGCGGCGTGGGTAGGCCGCTACCAGAAGCCGGCGGAGAATGTGAGTTTCACCGTGCGCGGCGTACGGGATGGCGCTGCAGTTCAAATGACCGGCAAGACCAGCTTGCCTCGGGAATCATTCGATCATCCGCAACTGCCACGGCTGTGGGCCCGCGCCCGCGTCGACGCGCTGCTCGAAAAGATCGAGCGCGACGGCGAGGACCAGGCCACCATCGACGAAATCATTCGCCTCGCCCGTCAGTACAAATTTGTCACGCCCTATACTTCATTTCTGGCGGTGCCGCGCGCCCTGCTGCGGCCGCGCGTGATTCGCCCCGGCGATCCGATATTGCGCGTCAAGACCGACGAATCCATCACCTCCGTCATCGCCCTGTTCCCGTTCGGACTGGTGCAGCCGCTGCGCTACTTATCATCTGAAGACATCTGGCAGACTCGCTTTCTCGCGCCCACCGATATGCAGGATGGAACGTACACCGTGCGCCTCATCCTGCGCGATCAGGTGGGACACACTTATCGTGAATCGAAGACGTTCGTCATTGCCAGCAAGCCGCCTGTCGTCCAGGTGAAACTCGACCGCAAGCGCTTTCAGCGCGGCCAAACGATCGACCTGCGAGTCAGCGCTTCGGAGAGTACCCGCACCCTCGTGGCGCGGATGGAAGGCGCGGGCGCGGTGCCGGTTGCGTTGCGCTGGGACGCGAAGGCCGGGGCCAATACCGGCGCGCTCATGATCCCCGACCAAACCATCCCCGGCACGTACAGGCTGACCGTCACCGCCGAGGATATTGCGCACAACATTGGTACGCAGGAGGTGCAGATTGAAGTACTTCCTTGATTTGCTGGTCCGGCGCGTGCGACTGATCGCGCTCGCGATCTTTTTTGCCGCTGTCGGGGCTGCCTCCGCGCCGGGTGAACTGCCGTCGTGGATTCGCAACATCGACGCCAGCACAGTGATCGAAGCCGTTTTCTTTCGCATGATGCCACTGCCCAACGGAGCAGTCGCATTCCGCCGGCCTCCGCGCGAGACTCGGCCCGCGCTCACCGACTTGATCAAAACTCAGCCGCGCAACGCCGAGTTGTATTCGCTGCGTGCCCTCGAGGACGAACAGCAACTCGACTTCTCCGCTGCGGAATCCGACTGGAAAACGTACGTCGACAATTCTTCCGACAAGGCTAGCGCTCAACTCGCGCTCGCGGACTTCTACGATCATCGTCTCCGCCCGGCGGACGAAATCAAAACTCTATCGCTGGTCGCGAATGCGCCCGCGATCGTGGCGGAAAAGCTGACTCCACCCGCGCAGCAGCGCTCCTGGCAGGCATTCGAGCGCATCTTCGGCGTAATTCAGGCGCAGGCCTTATCGAAGGACGTTTCGATCGCCCAGTATCGCGCCTGGATTGCGCGCTATCCCGACGAATCATCGCGCTATGCACGGTTTCTGCAATTTCTCGTCACCGAAAAAGAATATTCCGCCGCCGGACAACTCATCGCCGATTACCGTAAGCAGTTTCCCAACGATCAGATTTTTCCGGTGAAGGCGAAAGCCATGTTGGAATATCGCCGGGGATCGGTTCGCGAAGGCCTGGCCGTCTACGAGCAAAGTTTTCAGCCGCTCTGGGATCCGCAGCTGGTGAAGAGTTATTTCGATCTTCTACGCGACACGCAGAATCTGCGGAAGTTTCGCGACGATGCGCACGCCGCACTCGTGGCCAACCCGGAAGATCTCAACGCCACCGCGCGCATCTTCTATTACTACCAGCAGCAAGGCAAGACCGATGTCGCGCAGCAAGCCATCACCGATCTACGCCTGCACAAGGAAGCCGCCAAGTCGCTGTGGAGTTCGCAGGAACTCTATGTCTGCGCGCGCCTGTTGGAAGAGATTCACGCTTACCCTGAATCGGCTCGCTACTACTTCGCGCTCTACAACAGCGGCGGGAATAATGATAGTAAGGACCTGCCGGATGTGCAGGCGACGGCCATTGCCGGCCTGACCAGTCTTCTGTTGACCGCGCCAGAAACCCCGATCCGTCTCGGTTCCGGCGAACTCTCGATGTATCGCGACATCGCAACCATGGATCAGGGCCCAGGTTACTTGAACGGAATTCTTTCGCTGATTCTGAACACGACGCAGCCCGCTGCGCAGTACGCGGAGGAAGAGCAGCGCGCCGTGCCCTACTTCCATCGATCTCGCGCCGCGGAGTTGCTGGCTTTGCTGGACGCAAAATTTCCGAATGCCGCGCGTCGAGCCGAACTGCACGCGCAACTGCTCGAGTTCTATTCCAACTCGGGAGAGAGTGACGCAGTCATCTGGGGCGGGCGTGAGTTTCTTGCGAATTTCCCCTATGCCGAGGAGCGAACCTCCGTTGCACTGCTGATGGCCGATGCCTACGCTCGCAAAGATGACACGAGGAATGAATTCGCGATTTACGACAACGTCTTGCAGGAGCTCGCAGCTAAGGCGCAGAACGTGCCGCTCGGGTTGGTTGAAGGCGCGTATGGCTTCGCGAACAACTACACACCGCGCTCGCCCGACACGATCAACGCTTCAGACACGGAAAGTGAAGACGGAGGAGAGGGCCAAGAAGGAGAGCCTTCCGAAGCGACCGCTGCGCCCCGGCACAAAGTCGGCGAATCGTTTCAATTAGGCGCGACTGCTCCGCCCACTCGACAGATCGGCACTCGCTCACCCGAATACGCGCGTGTTCTAGAGCGCTACCTTGCGCGGCTGGTGCAGGCGAAACAAATTCCGCCAGCACTCGCCGTGCTCAGCCGCGAGATCGACCGTAATCCCGATGACCCCGGTCTCTATGAGCGGCTGGCAGTATTTCTCGATCAGAACCGGCTGGGCTCGCAGCAGGAGGAAATCTACCGCCGAGCCCTGGAGCGCTTTCCGGATAAATCCTGGTACGACAAATTGGCTCGCTTCTATCTTCGCTACAAGAAAAACGCAGAGTTCGAGCAGCTAACCCGCGACGCCGTCACAAAGTTTCAAGGGAGTGAACTGGAGCAATATTTCAACCACGTGGTCGGGGGTGGCCCTGGGCTTTACTTGCGCCTGAACCTCTACGCCAACCAGCGTTTCCCGCATAATCCGGTGTTTGTGCGCAATCTTTTGTCCGCCTATCAGTCGTCCATAACCCGCGATCCAGTTGCCTGGGAATCGCTGCTGCGCCAGCACTGGTTTGAAGACGCCGCGCTGCGCAACCGTTTTTTTGAATTTCTTTCGAGCAGCGGCAGGCTGGAGCCGGAACTCAGCGCCCTAAGCCAGAGTGCGCCCGATCCTGGGAGTTGGGAGCAGAACCCTGCGGCTGCGGATTTCCTCGCCTACGCGAATCTATGGTGCTCACATTTCGAGGAAAGCGCGCCGGTCCTGAAGTCGCTGGCCGCACAGTATCCAGCTGAGGCTGAGATCGGCCACACTGCTTCGTCGGTGTTCCGTTCGCTCGCATATTTCGAACCGGCCGACACCGCCATTGCGGCGAAGATTGAAGACAACCTCCTGCAGGCCAGCCCCGGCGATACCGAAATCATGGCGCGCATCGGCGACATCTATGCTGACCGCGATCAGTTCGCGCAAGCCGCGCCTTATTGGGAGCGCATTCCGCAGGCCGCACCCGGGCAGCCCGGCGGATATCTCGAAGCGGCCACCATCTATTGGGACTATTTCGATTTCGATAATGCGCTCCGCTTGCTGAGCAAGGGGCGTGATCGCCTGGCCAACGCGGGCCTTTATTCCTACGAAGCCGGCGCAATCTATGAAAATCAGCGCGACTATCCTCACGCCATCGACGAGTACGTGAAGGGCGCCCTCAGTGCTCCGGAATCTTCGGCGGAACTGCGCCTCCTGCAGTTGGCTCGCCGCCCGAAGTTCCGCGATCTTGTTGATCGGAGCATCGATCAGAGCACGGGCAAACTCGCTCCTACGCCCAATGCGACGATGCCGGCGGTCTATCTGCGCGTGAAAGTATTGGAAGCGCAGAACCGCACGCCGGAGATGGAAGGCTTCCTCGACTCCCTCGCGAACGGCACGACCTCGATCGAGGAGGCTGAGGAGATTGAAGCTCTGGCACAACAGAAATCGCTCGAGACCGTTCGACAACATGCTCTCGAGAAGCAGGCGGCTCTGACCACCGACCCGGTCACCCGTCTGCGGCTGCGCTACGCCTTGATCCGCCTCTACGAGAGCCGCAAAGATTTCGCGGCGGCACAGAAGAACGTTGAAGCGCTCTACCGGGAGAATCCGAAGATTCTCGGCGTGCTGCGTTCCACCGTCGATTTCTACTGGCGGATGAAGATGCAGCCGCAAGCGATTAACGTGCTGCTGCAGGCCGCAAAAGACGCTTACCCAGTTTTGAGCGCACAATTTACCTTCGAAGCCGCGCGCAAGTCGACCGACACGAAACAATTCCAGCAGGCGCGCGACCTGATCACCGGGCTCTTGAAAGATTCTTCCTACAACGGCGAGTACCTCGCCGCTATGGCCGACACGTACGCGCAGGCGGGTGATGACCACGGCCTCGAGCAGTTTTATCTCGATAAGATCGCGCTCTTCCGCAGCGCGCCGCTCTCCGCCGAGGCGCGCAAGGCGCAGATTGCGACCTTGCGCCGTGGGTTCATTCCTGCACTCACCCGCATGAATAATTATTCAGGCGCAGTGGATCAGTACATCGAACTCATCAACAACTTTCCCGAGGACGACGCTCTGGTAACGGAAGCTGCCATGTATGCGCTGCGCTACCAGCGCCAGCAGCAGCTCCTTGATTTCTACGCCAAGACCGTGGCGCAGTCTCCGCGCGATTATCGCTGGTCGATGGTGCTGGCGCGTACGCAGGCGAACCTGGAAAATTACCCGGCGGCGATCGAGACCTATGGCAAGTCCATCGCGATTCGCCCCGACCGCGCCGACCTCTACACCGCACGGGCCGGACTCGAAGAGCGTTTGATGCACTTCGACGAAGCTGCCGCCGACTGCGAGCGCATCTACCAGCTTGCCTATGAGGACCCGCAATGGATGGAAAAGGTCGCAGCGGTTCGCGCCCGCCAGGGTAAGACCAAAGAAGTGGTCGCGGCGTTGCAGGCCGCGCTGATCGACGGCCGCCCGGAAAACGCAGGAAATTACTTCGAGGTGGCGCGGCGTCTCGAAGCCTGGGGAATGCTTCAGCCGGCGCGGAGTTTCGCCGAGCAAGGCGTCGCCAAGGCGGGCACCGACTTGCTGGCTGCCGCCGAGCACCATGCCGGCGCAAAGACTTACGTTCGCATCATGACTCGTTTGCGTCGGCATGAGGCGGCCTTTGCCACTCTGCAAAAGGCCCTCGATGAATCCGCGGCCCACCTGCCCGTTCTCGAAGAACAGATGGAAAAACAGGGGATTGCCGGGATGACTGATGCGCAGTGGCGCGAAAACACACGCCGCAGCCGCATCCAGACCGCGCGTACGGGTATGGAGGCCGCTCTGGAGGTAATGGGCGGCGCGGTGAATACCTACTTCACGCCTGAGGAGCGTGCGACCTTCGCCCAATTCGTCGAATCCAAACGCAGCGCCATGAATTTCGACGATGTGGAAAGGTTCGCAATTCCGCTGGCTGAAAGCGCCGCTCTTGCCGACCAGGAAGCTCGCTGGCGTTTTGAGTGCATGATGCAGCGCGCCGGCCCTCCGAATTTCTATCCTGAAATCCAGCCATTCATCGATCTCGAGCGGCGGCGCGGACGCTTCGCGGAACTTGGCCCGGAGATGGAACAGTTATCCGACAAAGTGCCAGTAACGATGCGGAGCACGCCTCTGCTCGCGGCAGCCGATGCCTTCCGTTCTGCCGGCGACGAAGTGAATGAACTGCGCGTGCTCTCCCGCGTCTTTTCCATCAACGGTCTCGACGCCCTCCGGCGGCAGCGTTATTTCCAGTTGCTGCTTGCGCGGCAGCCGCAGGATCTTGTGCGCATCGCATCCGCTTGGTCGACTTCCTCCGGCGAGCCGGCCGCGAACTACGTGGTCGCGCACGGCCGTGCGGAGTTGTCCCATGCCGTGGTGGAGGCTCGCGGCAAGGCACGCCCACCCGTCTGGAACAAAGCCTACAACGCGCTCGTGGGACTTTATTTCGCAGAGCCCACGGCGGATGTAAACAACGCTTTCGTCGCCGCCCTCGGCGACGAACCCATCGGCGTGCGCCTCGCCAAGCCAGTCGACCGCACCCAGCAGCTCGCCGGAAACATCTGGTTCTACTACGGCTCGCGTTACGGCGATTATCTCGGGACGACGAAGCTGGGCAACCCGGAGGACTTCCTGCCCGCCATTCTCGAGGAAAGTCCCGCAAGTGCTTCCGGATATCTCACTCTGGCCGACTACTACGCGGGAGCGGGTGACAACAAGCACGCCATCGCCGACTACAATCACGCGCTCGAACTGTCTCCTGATCGGCCGGAGGTGTACGACAGTCTTGCCGTCGCCTACTACAAGCAGGGCGATCGCGCTGCCGCGCTGACGCAATGGAAGCAGGCTTTCGCGGTGCTGTCTGCGCAGCTCACCAGCACACACCTCCCGGAAAGTTTCTGGGCTGACTTTGGCCGCACCTGTGATCAGCTGGACTCTCGCCACCTATTTGGCGACCTCAAGCCGGACGTTGATGCCATCATTCGCACGTATCTCCGTCACAACGGCAACTATCGTTCGAACGCGCTTCTGCACTCCGCCTATGCAGCCGCGGGCGATCCCGCTACGGCTACGGCATGGCTGCTGGATCTTTCTTCCGCGGCACACGATCCACCGGGCATTCTAGCGGATATTGCTGACGCTTCCTGGATTCCGCTCGCGCATCGCGCGCCGATTTATCAACGCATTCTCGCATTAAAGGAAAGTGCAGCCAGCAAACTAGACGGTCTGGAACGCCAATATGCCGAACAGGATCTCGGTTCCTGGCAAGTGCGATGGATCCAGTACCTGATTCGCACCAAGCAGCACGCGGCTGCGGCGTCTGCGATTGCTGCGCTTCCTCAAGAAACTCGCGACACGCAGGCTTCTACGCTTGTCCCACTCGACATTCAGGTCGCGGCGCAGCTCGGAACTCTGGACGCAAAACTCACGGCGTATCGCGCCGAGCCGCAAAAGTCGCCCGGGTCCGAGATTCTCCGGGCCGCGGCGCGCCGCTTGTTTGAAGCGGGCGACAAGCAGTCCGCGCGCAAGATTCTTGAACTGGTCTTTGCCCGCGAGATCGAAGAGCACACGCTCGTCGCTGCCAACTTCCTCGGTCTCGCCGAGATTCGCCTCGCTTCGGGCGATACCGCTGGAGCCCTCGATCTGTTGCGTCGGTTGGTCGTGGCCGTCGGCAATCCGTTCGAGAATCTCGATCCCGCCGCCGCGCTGCTCGAAAAAACCGGCCACAATGCGGAGGCCATCGAGTTCCTCGATCAGCTCGTCAAATCCGCTCCCTGGGATTCCTCGTATCGCCTGCGCCTTGCCGCCGCGAAACTCGCTGCCGACAAGGACGCCGCACCGGCTCAGGACGCACTTGCTGCCATTGCGGCCGCGCCGAACACCTCGTACGATCTGCGGCTCAAAGCTGCCGCCGCGCTCGCCGGACGAACCCATTCCGACCTGGGCAGCGGAGAGCTGAACCTGCTCGCCGGCAATCCATCGGCGATCGCTGCCACGGCAGCTGACAAGTTCTACTTCTATGCGGCCCGCCTCAAGGCTGCTCAGAATGCGGCTGACTTGCCGGCGAAGCTTCGATTGTTGAGCCATTGCATCACCGATTTTCCACGCCGCGACGAAGCTCGCGTGCCGCTGTTTCAAGCCGCGGCTGCCGCGAACGCAAACGAGTATGCTCTCGGAGTGATGGAACTGATGTTCCAAACGCAGTTTCTGCGCAACGAGGTCGCTGCTGCTGGCAACGAAGAAGAACAAATCGTAAGTTCGGGACATCGGCAACCTGCAGTTTCTTTACATCACATATCTCCCGTCTGCCAAGTCCATGGAGACAACGTTGTGGCAAACGCGGGCGAAGTTCGAGCCGCGCAGCGCGGGTGGAGTGAACTTTTACCTGCGCCGCGATCCTGAATCGAAACGCGAGGTTGCGTTCGCAATTTCGGGTGACTACCTCCTACTCGCCACGCGCGAAGACGTGATGGCGGCTGCCTTGCAGTTAATGTCAGGCAAGCCGGATCACACCGTCGAGAGCGAGCAATGGTGGGCGCAATCGACCGGCGCGGCCGGGCCGGCGGGCGATCTGCGCATGGTGCTCGACCTCGGAAAGCTTGTGCCCAATGGTTATTTCCGTACGTACTGGGTGCAACAGAACATCACTGACCTTTCGCAGTATTCGGCCGCGGTGTCGGACCTTTTCCGCTCCGGCAGGCAGTACCGCGAAGAACGAGTGCTGATCAGAAAAAAAGAAGGCGAAGAAATCACGTCCACAGATGGACTGGCAGCAGCTGCCGAACTTACGCGCCTCGTCCCTGATGATGCTGGCTTATACGTTGCCGCTGCCAATCCCGCGCCAGATTCCTGTTTCGCTCTGCTTGAAACCAAGCTTCTGGCGCCGCATTTGGGGCCTCAGCCGGCATCGCAAATTGCGCCGGGAGTACAACTCACTTCCGGGGAGCAGGGCGGAGGGTCTGACCTGGAGACGCGCATCGATCAGGCTCCGGCCGAGCACCCCGTACAGCAATCGACATCGGCGTTGCAAGAACTGCTGAACAAAACTCCGGTTCTTGCTTCTCTCCAGATGCAATCAACGGCCCGCGACTCAGCGGGCGTCTTTGTGCGGATTCATTCCGCTGTGGTGTTGGTCTCGGCGTCCGACTGGAACGAGGCCGAGGTTCAGTCGGCGCTTGTGGACTTCATCCGCCCGGGACTCACCGCCAGCCAACTCGGCGTTGCCTGGCAGCCAAAATCCGGATATCAGCAACTCGATGGACTGTGGCCGCTAGCGGCTTCAGTCCGCGGGAAATATTTGATAGTGAGCGACGACCGGGCACTGCTCGAGTCGGTTCTGTCTAATTTCGGTCGCAAGTCCGATCGCAAGCCCGCGGAGCTGCTCGCCGGTTTCAATCACCAGCATGAGCGCAACAATTTCGCGCGCTTTGCGAATCTCATTGACCGGCCTAACGGAGCCACGCCGAACGCAACGGGCGCGGACCGCGTGCCGCAATTCTTTTCGGGCAACATGGCGAGTCTAAGCTCGACTCTGGCGGCGGTCTCCGCGGAAAGAATCGAAGTTCGCGGCGACGCAGGCAAAGTGCGGCAAACCGTGACCTACGAATGGTCGGAATGAGACACATCTCGCTGACTCTGAGCCTGGTCATCCTGTCACTGTCGTTCTCGTTGTCGTTCAAGATGTCGCGCGGCCACGCGGCCGGTCATTCCTCGTCCGAATCTGCCTCGTCCAGTTCTGAGTCATCCGAATCTGCCGCATCGGATGCAGCTGACAGCGAGCGCCTCATTGAATCGGAAGGCCGTTCATCCCTGTTCGCGCAGTCGGCAGCCGAGGCGCTGGACCGTGACTTCCCCAGCCACGACATCTCTTTTCTGCTGCTCGACGCGCATACCGGGGGCGTGCTGGCCTCGCGCTGGGATCATCCTGACGCGCCCATTCCTATGGGATCGCTGCTGAAGCCTTTCGTCGCGCTCGCCTATGGCGAGCAGCACGAGTATCACTATCCGAGCCACATCTGTCGTGGGACATCGACCGGATGCTGGCTGCCTCGCGGACACGGCGAGGTCGATCTCACCTCAGCTATTGACCACTCCTGCAACTCATACTTCCGCATGCTGACCGCGGACCTGACTGCTGCCGACGTTTCTCTCACCGCAACCCGTTTCGGACTCGATCGTCCTAGTCCGGAAACTTCCGGTGCAGAGCTCGCTGGTCTTGGAACACGCTGGCGGATTTCGCCGCTGCGCCTGGCTCACGCCTACCTCGAACTGGCTCGCCAGCGCCAGCAGCCCGGCGTGAGCCAGATTCTCGAGGGCATGGCCCTGTCGGCGCGGCAGGGAACTGGCGCCGAAGTGCATCGTGTTTTTCCTTTTCCCAACGCGCTCGTGAAGACGGGCACTGCCGCCTGCACTCACTCGCGGCGCGCGCCTGGTGACGGCTTCACGGTAGTGCTCGAACCTGCGGACGATCCGCAAATTCTTCTGCTGGTCCGCGTTCACGGAGTACCAGGCGCGCGCGCCGCCAGAACGGCCGGACAGATGCTGCACCGGATCGAGGAATAGGCGAGTGAGCGTGAACATTACAAACGCGAGGATCAGGGTTGCGCTGACCTTACTTGCCTTGGTCCTTTTTGTTTTGATCCCGGCGGGCTTCCGGGCCGTTGTGCAAAGCGCCTTTGCCGATTCATCCATCGTGGATTCTTCCGTTGGTGTTTCTTCCGCTAACGTCCACATCGGCGTGCTGGGCTTGTTCCATCCGCATGAATTTACGGTCAGCGCTCCTGCGGGATCCGCATTGTTGGTGCGCGCGGGCGAGGAACGCATTGTGCTCGAGAAAAGCTCCGGCGTGGGTTCCGCGAACATTCGCAACGGCGCTGGCGTCATCTCTGCGAGCGAAGACGGCGAAGTTGTTGTGACTGCCGGGCACCAGGTCGTCCGGGCGCCGAAGGTCACCATCAGCAGCCGAGAAAACGACCCCGCAGACTTCGTCCTGTCCATTCCGCAGAAAATCACGCGCCATTATCGCGGCACACTGGAAATCAAACCTGCTTCTGGAACCCTGATCGCCGTCGTCGCTATGGATCAGGAAACCGCGGTCGCCTCCGTGGTGGCGGCGGAAAGCACTTCAGATACTCCACTCGAAGCGTTGAAAGCCCAGGCCGTGGCCGCGCGTTCTTACCTGGTCGCCAGCCGCGGACGCCATCACGAGTTCGATTTCTGCGACACCACCCACTGCCAGTTTCTCCGCGAGCCGCCCCCGCCATCGACCGCCGCAGCGGTAGCCTCAGCAGCCACGCGCGGCCTCGTACTCGCCCATGATTCTCATCTCATTGCGGCGATGTACACGCGCAGCTGCAGCGGGCGCACTCGCACGCCTGCGGAATTAGGCCTCTCCGCGGGTGCATATCCTTATTACTCGGTCGAGTGCAAGCACTGCCGTGCGCACCCGGTTCGATGGTCGAGCCGAATCTCCGCTCAGGACGCCGCCACGCTGCACAGTTCCGACGAATCCGCACGGCTGAACATCGATCGCCGACTCGGCTGGAATGCGGTTCCCAGCAATGACTTCGTCGTGAAGACCGAGCGTGATCAAAGCATGCACGGCCAGAGCATGCACGATCAGATCGTTGTGGAAGGAACAGGCCAGGGCCATGGCATCGGATTGTGTCAATCCGGAGCGCGGGCCATGGCCGAAGAGGGCGCCGATTTCCGGCAGATTCTGAGCCACTACTATCCCAATACAACCATCGTCGCCGCGAGATAAAAGTTGTCGGGGTAGATTGCGGCTTCGAGCGGCGCTTTCAGCGCGGCGTAAAGGGGAAAAAGACTTGGCTTTAGCCCCTGCTACCCGCCGGCATGCTCTCCGAGATCGTCTCACTCTTCGCGTCCCAGAAGACTTTCTTGCCCGACCAGTATGATTGCGCGGCCATCATGCACGCGACGGAATGCGCGAATCCTTCATGCACCGAAGCGTGCGGCTGCTGCCGTGAACGCATGCATTCAAACCAGTTCGCCATGTGTTCCAAAGACAAGTCATCAATGCCCATCGGCGGCAGCTTCGTTTCTCCTGGCAACATCACAAAAGTGGATTTTCGCTTCTCGTCGATGTCGGCGTCATCCTCGTGCGTCCCTTTCTCTTCGACCAGTTGATAGCGCGGGCTGCCTTCGCCGCCGACGTTGATCAGGCTTGCTTTCTTCCCCATGTAGCGCGTGAAGCTGGGCGCGTCATTGCCAAAGCTGGTCGAGTAGCTGACCAGAAATCCTTTGGGATACTCCAGCAACGTCTGAAACGTATCGGCGTTCTCGCGGCCGTCGTGCCACGCGAAAACTCCTCCGTGTGAGACGGCGGACGTCGGAAAATTGTCGTCCATGAACCAGTGTACCATGTCGATGGCGTGACTCATCCACTGATCCGGAATCCCGCTGGAAAATTCTCTGTAAAGACGAAACTCGAAATACAGTTGCGGATCGAATGGGCGCGCTGACTTCGTCATCAGCCACTTGCTCCAATCCGTGTCCTGTTCGCGGATCTGCTTGACTTCCGGCCGCCCGCGCCATCGTGGACCGTGATAGTTCCACACCACCTCAACTTTGCTCACATCCCCGAGCGCCCCGCTGCGTGCCACTTTCTGCGCCGCTTGCGGATACGGTTCGCTGCGATGCTGGGTGCCGACCTGGACGATGCACTTGGATTGCTGCACAGCGTCGCGGGCCGCTTTAGCCTCGCTCAGCAGGTTGCCCATTGGCTTTTCTACATAAGCGTCTTTGCCCGCCTCCACTGCCAGTTTCAGGATCGGCGAGTGCGCATGCTCTGGCGTGGAAATCAGCACCCCATCGACATCCTTCATCGCGAGCAGCTCTTCGAGGTGCTGCACGGCACGCGGAGCCCGGCCGTAATAGCCCGCATTCGTGGCGGTGGCCTTCTCTCGGTTCACTTTCCACAGATCGCAGACCGCGGTCATCTCCACGTGATGGCTGGATTTCAGTTTGGAGGCGATCAGGTCGATATCGCCGCCGCGGCTGCCAATGCCGATGTGGCCGAGCGAAATGCGGTCGTTCGCGCCCACGATATTTTCATATGACAATGCGGTGCGGGGCAGGACAACTCCCCCGGCAATGACTGCGGCGGACTTGCCCAAGAATGCCCTACGATTGATCTGCGAAGATTCACTCATCTATGCTCCCGTTGCTCCCGTGTAACGAATCGACGTTTCATGCCAGTGGACTATCTCTACTCATCAGCAACAGCGACGACGACGCAAAAAATCTTAACCCACTTTCAAACCGTTCGGAACCAGCGGCAGGGAACGCAACCGGACGCCGGCCGCGTCGAAAATAGCATTTCCGATTGCTGGCGCCAGCCCGATCATTGGGCACTCGCCCGCACCCACAGAGGGAATGTCCTTGCGATCGAGCAGGACTGTTTCCAAAATCGGAACGTCGCTGAACCGGGGGACGCGATACTGCGACATTCTGCCGTTCAGAATCTTGCCATTGTCGAATTCGATTGCTTCGAAAAGCGCTCCACCCAGTCCCTGCACGTTCGATCCTTCAATCTGATTGCGAAGGCCGTCGGGATTCACGATCGCACCGCACGCGAAAGCGGAAACCACGCGAGCCACCTTGACGTCGCCTGAATTACGATCCACTTCGACCTCGGCGAAGGTGGCGATGTTCCCGAGTTTTTCGTACCCTCCGCCCATGCCAAATCCCTGCCCCGCGACTTTGCTTCTGCCCCAGCCAAATTGTTTGGCGGCTGCCTCGAACACCGCGCGCAGTCTCTCATCTTTCAGGTTCTTGAGGCGAAATTCCAGCGGGTCCATCTTCACTGCGTGCGCTATTTCGTCCATGTGCGATTCGCGCGCGAAGTGGTTCGCGGTCGCGGCCAAAGCTCGGTACGAACCTTGCCGCAACGGAGAATTCGTCGCATGAAAGACGATACGCTGGTTCGGAATCTCGTAATAACTTCGAATCCCTGCCGAGCCAGAATTGTAATTGTGAAACTCCCACGCGGTAATGGTTCCGTCGCTACGCACGCCGCTGGTCACGTCAATCACGCCCGCCGGACGAAAATACGCCCACGTGAACTCCTCCTCACGCGTCCACACGAGTTTCACCGGACGTTTCGCTGCGCGCGCCAGCCGTGCCGCCTCGATCGCCGTCTCTCCGGTGTGTTTGCCGCCGTATCCTGACCCCGTATCCGGCATCAACACACGCACTCGATCTTCAGGAATCCGAAACGCTTCGGAGAGTTGGCCGCGCACACCGAACGGGCGTTGCGTTCCGGTCCACACCGTCAAGTTGTCCCCATCCCACTTCGCCAGCGCCGCCCGCGGTTCGAGCGGGACATGCGCAATGTACGACACCGTATAAGTCTGTTGCATACGATGGTCGGCTGAGCGCAGCGCTTCATCCACGGCGCCAACGTCATAACGATCGCCATCTCCGGTGGGATCCTCGCCCGCGACCTCGTTCTTTCTCAGATAGTCGAACAGGTCTTTGCTCGAAGGTTGCGGCTCGGATTTCCATTCAGCATGAATGGCCGCGACAGCGGCGGCAGCCAGCTCGCTGCTTGCCGCGGCAACGCCCACAAAGTTTCCATCGCGCACCGTGGTCGCGCCCATCTGCTCGGCTTTTTGCATATCCACCGAAGCCAGCGTGGCGCCAAACGACGGTGGCCGCAAGACCTTTCCATACAGCATATCCGGCAGTTTCTGGTCTGACGGATAGCGGTGCCGCCCCGTTACAAAATCTACTCCGTCGACCTTGAGCGCGGATTGGCCCGCGACCTTCCAACGCGCAGCCGAAATCAGCGGAGTCTCGGCCGTAACCGCCTGGGTGAGTTGCTGTCCTTTGGTCAGCGCCGCATATTCCACGGCTCGATTGTTCGCAGGGTCCGTGATCCTCCCGTCGGCCGCAATCAGGTGCTGCCGATCTATCTGCCATTGCGCCGCCGCCAAACCGATCAGCATCTCGCGTGCCGCAGCCGCAACTTTGCGGAGCTGCAGGTTCATCGTCGGGGTGGTGCGGCTTCCGAATGTGCCCATGTCGAACGGCGTGAGTTGAGTGTCGCCCATCACCATTTCGACGTTGGCGATCGGTACGTGAAGTTCCTCCGCCACCGCCTGGCTGAGGGATGTCCGAATATTCTGGCCCATCTCCGCCTTCCCCGAGTAGACCGTAATCTTTGCGTTGTCTCCGATATGAAGCCAGGCATCGATCTCTTTGGGAAGGGAATCACTGCGCCGCCCCGCGCCTCCTGATTCTTGCGCGATTGCCGCTGGCTTCAAAAGCGAGACCACCAGAATTCCGCCACCAAGAAATCTGAAAAATTCCCGCCGATCCAGATCAAAGCGATACGGGGCCGCCGCGGTGAGCTCGTAGCGCTCCGGCTCGATAGAAATATGCGCATGCGCCACTTCGGTCATCGGCCCGCTCCCTTTCCCGCCGGCACTGCCATCGGTTTCACCGCGTTCTGGATCGCCCTTACGATGCGCGCATAGGTTCCGCAGCGGCAAACGTTGCCATCCATGAAATCGATGATCTCGCTTTCCTTAGGCGTCGAATTTCGCTGCAGCAGCGCAACCGCTGACATAATCATCCCCGACGTGCAGTACCCACACTGCATCGCCTCGGCCTGAAGAAACGCTTCTTGCACCGGATGGAGCCGGTTGCCGCTGGCCAGGCCTTCGATGGTTGTGACTTGCTTCTGAGAAACTGTACCGACTGTTGTGATGCACGACCGTTGCGCCTTTCCATCAATCAAGACGGTGCAGGCGCCGCATTGACCTTCCCCACAGCCATACTTGGTCCCGGTCAGATCGAGATGCTCGCGCAAAACCGTGAGCAGGCTGGTCGCAGGGTCTGCGTCAACCGTGTAGAGATTTCCGTTCACGGCGAGACGAATAGTAGCCATTCCGGACTCCAGATTGAATGATGCCAGCGAGGGTCTCCCTGGATGCAAGGATTTTCAGCAGAGCCGAGAAGGACTGGAATGATCCTCCGATTCCGCAGCCAAAAATCGCCGCACATGTTCCTCTCGCGTTCGTTCCTGCCGCCTTCTACGACTTGATGGTTTTCGTCACCGCATCCCAGGTCACCGGCTTCTGGCGGAAATACGATTCGTTCGCCATATGGCACGCAATGGCGGCATTATTGCCAAACACCGCATCCTCCGTCACCGGCTTGCGCGACTTTACGGACTGGAAGAATACGTTTAAATGCGGCCGCATGTCATCCCAGTCGTGACCGTGATACACCGTGTCGTCATGCAGGGGTTCTTTGCCGAGTTGCGGATCGTGTTCCGCATGCCACTGCTTGAAATATTCCTCCCGCATCTTCGCCGGGAAAGAAGAAGCGTAGTAGCTCGGATCCAAATCCACGCCCACCTGCGCTGAATGCCGCAGTTCGAGCTCGCCGGCATCGAGCAACCCTTTCGGTCCCATGAAGCGCGCCAGTTCCGGCGTCTCGCAGCCCAGGTCGAGTCGCACGTAAACCGGGACGCCGTGATAATCGAAAAGCACAGTGTGAAAATCCGGCATGTCGCGGCCATCGTTAAATCGAAAGATGCCGCCCATCGCGGTCGCCGACTTCGGTACTTCATTCCATCCCAGCGTGACCAGCATGCCGCTGATCAAGTGCACCATCAGGTCGCCCGCGACTCCGGTACCGTAATTCCTCCAGCAGCGCCAGCGTGCGAAGTGCAGCTTGTTGAACGGAATCTTAGGGGCATCGTTGAGCCACATGTCCCAGTCCAACGTTTGCGGAGAAAGATCAAGCGGGGGCGGATATTCCCACGCGCCCGTAGGATCGTTTCGCCCGAGCGTGAGTTCGACCATTTCAATGTCGCCGATCGCTCCGCCCGCGTAGAGCTCCCGCGCCTTGGCGCAGAGCACCGAACTTACCCGCTGTGAGCCGATCTGCACGACGCGATTATTTTTCTGCGCCGCCTCGACCATGGCCAATCCGTCGGCCACATTGTGCGACATCGGCTTCTCGCAATAAATGTCCTTGCCGGCGTTGCAGGCGTCGACCACCACGCGCCGGTGCCAATGATCGGGAACGGCAGCCACGATGCAGTCAATATCTTTGCGATCGAGCAGTTCCTGATAATGGCGCGTGGTCGGTAAACTCGGATTGGCAGTGATTTCCTTGGCCAGCGTATGCCGTCCGTCATACAAATCGGCGGCGCCAACGCACTCGATCCCAGGAATCGTGATCGCCATGCTCAGCAGCCCCGAGCCCTGCATGCCGATTCCGACCATCCCGAAACGAACCCGGTCGCTGGGCGCCACGGCTCGCCGCAGCGGTTCGGCTTCCAATAAGACATTTTTCGATACCAGCAGGCCGCCCGCGGCGGCCGCCGCACCACGCTGCAAGAATGCGCGTCGCGAAAGAATGCGTTTCATGCCAATTCCTCCTGATGAATTTGACTGCGACAACTCCCTGAAGTTTGACTACTTCTTGAGCGGTCTAATCGCCACTTCTTTGAAAAACACGATGTCATTGTCGCTGTGATTCTGCAGGCCGATATATCCGAAGTCGGGCCGCGGACCGTGCTGCGGCTCGAAATCAAACTTGCGGTCCGGCACCGGATCGCCATCCTTATAGTCCGTGACCTTCACGCCGTTCAGCGTCACAATCGTGCGCGACCCGTCCAGCGTGATGTCCATGGTGTTCCACTCTGGACCCGGTTTCCATGCATGTTTCACCAGCGGCTTGGTCAGTGAATACAGCATCGCGGTTTCGTGGTATTCGTCTTCGCCCGAAGCTTGAGGATTATTGTCGATCTGCACTTCGAATCCATAATGCACCGGCATCCACTCTTCGCGCGGTTCCAGCGGAATGCGGATGAACACTCCCGAGTTGTCGTTCACGTCGCGCATCTTGTAGACGACGTGAATCTCGCAATTGCCAATCTTTCCGCCCGCCCAGTAGAGCAGGCCCATGCCGCCGTGAGTGCGGATCAGGCCGTCTTCCACCGTGTCACCGCCGGGCCCAACATGCTTCCATCCGGTCAAATCTTTGCCGTTATAAATTTGCTGCCATTTGCCGGAATCACCTTTGCAGACGTTCTGACTTTCATCACCCGCGAAGGCGAGCGTGACCAGACCGGCCATCAGAAAAAGGCAAATACTAAATCGTTTCACCATTGGGAAATCTCCTGGGTCTCTGGAGCCAGTGAATTAGGCCAGACCAACATACTCGCACCGGGGTCTGGAATCAAATCAGGGAGTGTGCAAATCAGAATGTGCAGATTTCACAAAACGAACAACCGATGAGGGTGCCCATTTCTCGCATCCTTTTGCAAGAAATGGGACCTTCGTGAAGTTTGAAACTACGTAGGCTCTCTTCGGCCTAAGATGCAGGTCAAAACTTAATCCGTCTCGCGCGCCTCAGCTCCGAAGAAACGCATTCCAGCGGCCGCTCCCGAACCGCCCTCGGCCTCGCGCTTTTTCTGCCAGTCGGCTTCGGTCAGTACGGAAATCGCGTCTGCCTTCTTCTTCTTTAATCCAGCATTGATGCCGGGAAGTTCCTTCTGCATTAGCTTCTGAAAATCTCCGATCACATCTTGCAGTTCGTGCGCCAGAGAATCCGCACGCGCCGCCTGATAGTCCGCCGGACGCCCCTCATAGCCGTTGACGTTGCCGTAAAGCTGGCCCAGATGTTCGCGGATGCGTTCCTCTCCGGTGACCATGCCGCCTTCCTTCGTAGCTACGACTTTCGACCGCAGTTCGTCGCACGAGGCTGCCAGGTCGTGCAGTTGCTTGCGCAGCGGATCTTTATCCTTATCCTTCTCAGGCAGCTTGCTCGCCCGCTCATTGGCGGCGTTCCGCACACCTTCGATCGCCTCGACCGCGTACGTCATGTGCTCGATGGTGTGATAAATCTTCATGGTCAGATCGAACTGCGCCTTGCGATCTTCCGGCGAAAACTTCGCCCGCGGATCCAGCACCACGTGCAACTGCTCGGTATAAACATTGTCGCCCTTGGTCATCTTCACGGTATAAGTTCCCGGCAGCACGCGCGGACCCTGCGCCGCCTCAAACAGCGCGCTCGCCGCCGGCGGAACCGCCGGAGCCTTCACCCGCATCGACCAGCTGGCGCGGTTCAATCCGCGGTGCTTGCTTCCGGCAACGGTGTCGACTTGTTTGCCGTTCTCGTCGAGAATCTCAATCTTCAGGTCGCCGAAAATGTGCCGACTCCTCTGATAATAAGTAATCTGTGCTTCTCCGGGCCGGCTTTGGCCTCTGAAGGTTTCATCTCCTTCCGGCCATCCGCCGAACACGTCGAAATACTGCACCGCTTTGCCCGGAATTAACGCGGCTTCTTTCGACATCAGATCCGGGGTTAGAGCACGCAGCGCCGAAATGTCGTCAATAATCCAGATGCCGCGCCCATGCGTCGCCAGCACCAGATCGCTCTCGCGCGCCTGCACGGCGATGTCGCGCACCGCCACGGCAGGGAAGTTGCTTCCCTTGTATTGCGCCCAATGCTGGCCGCCATCGACTGAGGTCCACAATCCGAATTCCGTACCCAGGAACAGCAGGTTCGGGCTTACCGAATCTTCCTTGATGACGTGAGCGTATCCGCGTGCCCCGCTTTCCTGCGCTGGGAGCGCTGTCCACGTCTTGCCGTAGTCTGTGGTCTTATAAACATACGGCTTCATGTCGCCAAAAGTGTGGCGATCGAACGTGGCATAAGCCGTCGCTTCGTCGAACCGGCTCGCCTCAATCGTTGAGACCCAGGAATTTTTCCCCAGCCCGGCGATGTTGCCCACCACGTTCGTCCACGTCTTCGCGCCATCGCGCGTGATCTGAAGATTTCCGTCGTCGGTTCCAGCCCAAATGATCTGCCCGTTCTTTGGCGATTCCGAGATCGAATAAATCGTGGTGTGCATTTCCGCCGAGGAATTATCCACGGTCACGCCGCCGGACTCTTCCTGCTTCTGTTTTTCGGGGTCGTTCGTCGTAAGGTCCGGCGAGATGCGGTCCCACGACTGCCCGTGATCGCGCGAGCGAAACAGGAACTGCGCTCCAATGTAAATAGTTCCTTTTTCGTTGGGGCTCATGTGCAGCGGAGTGTTCCAGTTCATGCGCAGCTTCTTCTCACCGTAGTTGGGCATGGGTTGGATGTCGCGCGTTTCGTGCGTGAAACGGTTCACGCGGCCGAGGTCGCCGCCCTGCGATTCCGCGTAAATGTAGTTCGAGTCCGCCGGGTCTTCAAACATCCAGAAGCCGTCGCCGCCGAGCATGTTTTCCCACCGCGAATTCGAAACTCCCCCGGGATACGACGAATCGCCCACCCAGGCGCTGTTGTCCTGCAATCCACCGTAAACGTGATACGGATCGGAACTGTCCGTGCTCACGTGGTAGAACTGCGAAATGGGAAGGTTCATCTGATGCTTCCAGCGATTGCCGCCGTCCTCGCTGCGCCACAATCCGCCGTCGTCGCCGGCGATCACGATGTTCGGATTTTTAGGATCGATCCATACATCGTGAAAATCGCCGTGCGCCCCGCCCGAAACCACGTTGAAAGTTTTTCCGCCGTCGGTGCTGTACAGAAGAATAAGGTCCGGTTTGAAAATCTTGTTCTCGTCCTTAGGGTCGACAATCAGATTGCCGAAGTAAAACGGACGCCACACCATAAAGTTGCTGGCATCGAGCTTCGCCCAGTTCGCCCCGCCGTCGTCGGACCGGTAGAGTCCGCGTCCTTTTTCCGCTTCAATGTTGGCGTAGACCACCTGCGGCTTTGCAGGCGCGACTGCAATCGCAACCCGGCCCCACGGTTTGGCAGGCAGTCCATGCGCATTGCTGTCGGTTGTTTCAGTCCAGTGGTCGCCGCCATCGGTCGATTTAAACAGCCCGCTGCCGGGGCCGCCGGAGCGAAACGTCCAGCCCTGGCGCCGGAAGTCCCACATCGAGGCGTAAATTGTTTTCGGTTCCTGCCGGCTCTGGGCTAGCAGAGCGCATCCCGAAGACCCGTTCGCGCCGGCCAGAACTTTTTTCCAGGTCTTGCCACCGTCGGTTGTCTTGTAAACTCCGCGCTCGTCGTTGTCATCCCACAGATGTCCCATCGCGCAGACCAGCACATTGTTGCCGTCAGTGGGATCGACCAGAATCTTCGCGATGTGCTCGCTGTCTTTCAGCCCGACGTTGGTCCAGTTTTCACCCCCGTCGGTCGACTTGTAAACGCCGTCCCCGATCGAGACGCTGTTTCGCACCCAGGCCTCGCCCGTGCCCACCCAAACCGTTTTCGGATTCGATGGATCAATCGTGACCGCGCCGATCGACTGTGCGCTCTCGCGGTCGAAAACCGGCTTGTAAGTCGTGCCGCCGTTGACCGACTTCCACACTCCTCCGCTGGCTGCTCCCACGAACACAGTGATGCGGCCATCCTGCTCGACCGCATCCACCGCCGCGACGCGCCCGCTCATGGTGGCCGACCCAATGTTGCGCGCCGGAAGTCCTGACACCGTGGCCGCATCGAATTTGTAAGCGGTCTGGGAGTGGGCCGTGCCGGCGGGAAGCATGAGAGAGCCAACCGCAAGCAACATGCTCAACTTCATCAGAAGGAGAAAATGACTGCGTCTCGTATTCATCTTCATGAGTTCGTTTCCTCGTTGCGGTTCAGGATTTCGGCTACAGCAGTGCACGATGGGAGAATCAGTGAACCCCGAATCAGTGAATCCCGACCATCCCGGAGCTCTTCTCTGCAGTCTTCAGCGACGCAGGAACCGCAAAATCCGCGGGATTGATGGGCACATTCACTTCGATCTTCTGGACCGTCGTGGTCTGGGCTCCAGGATTCGCCTTCGTCCCCTGTGCAATCGAGAAGGGAAACATCACGCCTGCCACCGGCTTGTACGAACCCAGATCGATCACGGTCTCGCGCACCGAGCCGCGGACGAACTCCTGCACTTCCTTGCGAATCTCCAGGAAGGTATCCGGATCGAGGTAGTAATAAATAATGTCGCCGTCTTTGAGCGTAACTTTCAAGCGCAGCGAGTCGTCGCCATCGACCTCATCGTGCCCCAGAAACTCCACCGTGTTGCCTTTCTCTTTATAGTCCACCAGCGGCCCATCAAAATCCGCATCCAGCAGCAGATCCTTCAACTCGTCTTCGCCCATCAATTCCGGATCCTTGTGCCCGCCGAAAGGCTGGATCTCCCAACCAGTCGTGCCGTCATAGGCGACAACCTGGGTCATGCCTTGCAATGAGAAAGTCTCGCGCACCAGGTTCGGGCGCTGGTTCTCCTGCGCCTGGGCGGCGGTGAAGCCTCCTCCGCCGTCGAATTTGGCCGTCATGCGCATCGACTTGATCGCCTTCATCTTCTCGATCCCGCCTTTGGCCTGAATGTTCTTGTTGACCAGTTCTTCAGCGGTCTGCGCGACCGAGAAAACGCTCAGGCACGAAACCGCCGCCAGCACAATCACTGCGTGACGCATGGGAGAGGACTCCTGTTGTATGGGACTTGGACCCCGGGAAATGAGACGAACAGTACTCTACCCGGTAGTAGACGCACTTGCCAAGCCTTGGTTAGCGTAGATGGTTAGCGCGATGGCGAGCCGCGGTCGAGGCAGCAACCATGTTCACGTGTCTACGAAGATTTTCGTTGACACTACGAATATCTTCGTAGTATGTTCTTGCTCCATGAAGCAGCCGCCGCACAAACCCACCGCTTCGGAGCTCGAAATCCTCCGCGTGCTCTGGACCCGCGGGCCCTCCACGGTCCGCGAAGTTCACGAATCTCTCAGCGAAAAAAAGGAACTCGGTTACACCACTGTGCTGAAGCTTCTCCAGATCATGACCGCAAAAGGCACAGTCCGCCGAAACGAAACCCAGCGCGCGCACGTCTATGAAGCATGCCTGCCCGCCGAGCACACCAAGCGTCAGCTCGCCGGGGACATGTTGCAGCGCGTCTTTGAGGGGTCGGCGAGCCAGCTCATGATGCACGCGCTCGCTGGGAGCAAAGCCTCCCGGGAGGAAATCAAAGAATTGCGCGGGATGCTGGACGAATACGAAAAGAAAGAAGGAAACCGCCGATGACTGTCACTCTGATGAAGCTGTTGTCGCCGACTGCCATGCAATCTCTCGCGTGGGCGCTGTTGCATTTTCTGTGGCAGGGGACAGCTTTGGCCGCGCTGGGCGCAGCCTTGATGGCGCTCTCGCGTCGTGCGCGAGTGCGTTATCTGGTCGGCGTTACGGTCCTTTTACTCATGCTCATCGCGCCGATCGCGACTTGCGTGCTTTCCTGGCAACCGCATTCCTCTTTTGTGGAGCGTTCGCAGCCGCTCGCCTCTGCGTGGATCGTTGCGAACGCTAAGCACCAATTGATTTCTTCCGCCGCATCGTCCTCGGGTGCGTCCTCCTCAGTTGAATCATCGTTTGGTGCCCTTCCCTGGTTGGTGGAAGCGTGGCTTGTGGGAGTGGCTTTCTTCAGCCTGCGTTCTGCTGGTGGATTTCTGCTGCTTGAGCGCGAACGCCGCAAACAATCCACGGTGGTCGAGGATCGAGTGCTCGAGATTTGCCACAGGCTGCAAGATCAGCTTGGCATCATTCGCGCAATTCGTTACTGCGAGTGCGCGTGGCTGCAGGCTCCGGCGGTGATCGGATGGTTTCGTCCCGTCGTTTTCCTGCCGGTGACCGCTCTTACGGGACTTTCCGAAGAACAGCTTGAGGTGGTGATCGCTCACGAACTGGCGCACATCCAGCGCTTCGATCCTTTCGTGAATGTCTTCCAGGTCTGCGTCGAGACTCTGCTCTTTTATCATCCCGCAGTCTGGTGGCTGAATAAACGAATTCGCGCGGAGCGCGAGCATTGCTGCGACGATATGGCCGTGGCTCTCTGCGGCAATGCCGTCGAGTATGCGCGCGCCCTTACCCTGATGGAAGAATGGCGCAGCGCGCCCGTCTTCGCGATGGCGGTAAACCGGGGCCCGCTCACAGCCCGCATCGTCCGCGTCCTCGGTCTGAAAACACTGGGGGCGGGAATGCGCGGCATCGGATTAACCGGCAGCGTCCTGTGTCTGAGCGCCGCGCTGGTTGCCGGGAATGCATTGCTCGGAATGGCGCATCCGCCGTTGGTGCGCGCCGGCTTCGGTTCGCAAGCTGCGCCTCAGCCCGTGTCCAACTCCCCGCAGCCGCAAGCCTCGCAGAGCGCGTCAACTCCAAAGCCCTCGCCGGCTCATCCCCAAAGCGGCGCACAACCCACTTCCAGTTCGTCGGCTTCTTCTTACATTGACGGCATGAAGGCCGCAGGCCTGAGCGATCTGACCGTCGATGAGTTAATCGCCCTGAAGATTCAGGACGTCACTCCGGAGTATGTTCGCGCGATGCAGGAACTCGGCCTTCATCCCGACGCGGATGGCTTCGTCGCCCTGCGAGTGCAGGGCGTTACTCCGGAATACATCCACGACCTTCGTGCGCTGGGCTTCACTCCCGACGCGGACCAGATCGTTGCGCTGAAAGTTCAGGGAGTGAACGCGGACTACGTGCGCAGCCTGAAAGAAGTCGGAATTCAAGGCGACGCAGACCAGATCGTTGCACTCAAGGTGCAGGGAGTAACCCCGGACTACGTGCGCGGCCTCAAAGATGTTGGCATCGCCGGCGATGTTGACGACATCGTTGGCCTGAAAGTCCAGGGAGTAACGCCAGATTATGTTCGCGCCCTGCGCGCCGCCGGGCTGACCGTGGATTCCGAGGACGTGATCGGGCTCAAGGTGCAGGGCGTGACCCCGGACTACGTGCACGGCCTGCAGGCGCTGGGTTTGAAGCCCAACGCCGACGACATTGTCGGCATGCGCGTTCAGGGTGTGACGCCGGAGTACATCCGTGACATCCGGGCGCTCGGCCTCAATCCCAGCGCGGACGAAATCGTTGGCATGAAAGTGCAGGGCGTCACTACGGAATTCATCAAGGCCCTGCAATCGGCTGGATTCAAGCCCGATGTAGACGAGATTATCCGTGCCAAGGTGGAAGGCGTTACGCCCGAATTCATCGAACGAGCCAAGCAACACGGCTTCCAAAATCTCACCATTGAAAAGCTGATTGAGCTGAAACGCCTGGGCTTGTTGGAGGCGAAGGCTGACATTTAGAACGGGCCACGAAATCTTAATGAACTGGAGAGATTTATGAGAATGCGTCGAACCCTGGCTTACTTGGTTTTCGCGTCCTGCGTTCTTCTGATCGTAGTTAAGAATCGCGCTGCGGACTTGCGGAGCGGAGACTGGACCATCAGCAAGTCCGACAACCCAGGCAAAGTGGAATTTTCACTGATCGAACATCACCATGGCGGCATTTCAAGCGATCGGTCGGACTGGCCTGCAACTTCGTTTCAGGGAGTGGATTTCTCGAAGCCAGGAAGACAAGACGTCCACTTCACGATTACGCGCGACGCGGGCAAGATCGACTGCGAAGGATTCCTTAACAACGGCGAAGGCGCGGGGCTGTTTCACTTCCAGCCGGACCCGAATTATCCGCGCGAGATGCAATCGCTCGGGTTCACGGTGGACGAAGAGAAACAGTTCAGCATGGCTGTGCAGGATGTGAGTCTTGAATTCGCGAAGCAGATGAAGAATGAGCATCTCAGCGATCTCGATACTGACAAGCTGATTGCCTTTCGCATATTCCGCGTGGGCTCAGCGTTCATTGAAGCGCTGCGGGCTGAGGGACTAAAAATAACCGACAGCGACAAACTGGTTGCCTTCCGCATTCATGGAGTGACGCCCGAGATGATTCGCAGCCTGCATCAGGCTGGTTACTCGCCCGACGAAGACACGCTGATTGCCATGAGAATCCACGGCGCGACGCCGGAATGGATGGACCAGCTGAAGAAGCTCGGCTACGAGCACCTTGATCTCGAGAAGCTGATCGCATTTCGCATCCACGGAGTCTCACCAGAGTTCATCCAGAAAGTGCAAGGGCTGGGATATGCGCATCCCGACCCGGACGATCTGATCGCCATGCGCATTCACAACGTCACGCCCGAATACATCAGCGACATGCGCGCCCGCGGGATCCATGACCTGAGCATCGATCAACTGGTCAGCATGAGGATTCACGGGATCGATTAGCGGCTTGTCAGCTCCTTGAATGCTGGAGTCACGGCTGGATGTCGGTAGTGTGCGGCTTGGCGAAACGATCCGTATCAGGGCGTGCCTTCAGGCATGCCACAGGGTAAGCAGCATACTTCCCGCTTTAGCGGCTACATGCCATCGCGGGCTAGGCCCCAGCGACCTTAAGCCGTTCGCGCCCCTCCGTTCTGGGCGGCATCGCTAAAGCGATGCCCTGATACGAATCCCCGCCCCTGTACTGCTACGCGTTAGTGTATGAACGCGATGTTCAGTCCTGTGGTGAAAATCAGATCGTTATCCTTGGCGCCGATTGGCGGGTTGGAGACGTAGATGTCGCCGAACTGGTTCTGCCAGCCCAGCCACTTGTTGAGCTTGGTGACGCTGCCGATATTGAAAGTTGTTCGGTAGTCCCCAGTCTGCTGCAGATTGGGATAGAAATAGAAATTCTCCGTGACCTCTGTGCTCTTTCCCAGTTGTTGAGTCAGTTCCTCGCCCAGGGTCAGAGCCACGAACCGGTTGGTTACGCCATAAGACACGTATGTGGGCGGAACCGTGACCGGCGTGTTCACAGCTCCATTCGAATAAGTCTCATGCGTGTAGTTGACGCCCGCCAGGAAATTCAACATAGTGTTGTCCGACTTGATGACGTGGGCGCCGAATCCGCCGGTGTAAACGGAGCGCAGATCCAGATACTGCAGGGCGTTGCTCTGGAAGTCGGCGGCGACGAAGGCGAACATGCGCGGACCGATGTTGCGGTCGTAGCGGAATCCGCCCGTCTCCAGGTTCGCCACCGTGCTGGGAGTGGCAAGGTTATTGGTAGTGTCGATGGAACTGGCGTAGAGCGTGATCTTATCGTTGAGCGAAGCATGTACGGCGTTGAAGGCGAGGGCAAGGTTTTCCGTTTCGCTGTTGCCGCGAGCTACGGAAAAGCCTACGTTCGCGCCGACGGTCCAGCCGTGCCGCAGTCCGGGATGCAGCGACTTGTCGTACGTCTCCTGCTCGGCGTCGTTGCGGATCAATGTCACTTCGTCTTTGGGCGCTTCCACGGTGCCGCCTGTCTTAGTGGCAATTTCAAGCTTGCCGTCAGTCGTCGTGACCGGGCCGACCACCGTCTTTCCGCCTTTCAGGGTGACGTGCAATTCCTTCTCGGTCTTCATCTCCTGAATAGCGGTGAACTGAATGGTGAGGTCGCCCCCGGCATCGGTATGCAGCACCAGCGTCTTGCCGTCGGACTTCACCACCGTGCCGGTCAAGCGATCTCCGTTTTTCAACGTGACCTGGTCCGCGAACACAGCCGATGAGAGTCCAAGAAACGCAATAAGGGTCAACAATTCAAATCTACGCAACACGAACTACCTCCACATTGCAGAGTTTTTAAAAATGAAAAACACTTTGGGAACCCGGAATGACGATAGGACAGAAATAGGGATACGGCGACGAAGAAGCGAAAACTACTGCCGGAAGAACCCGCCCCACAATGTTCTTCTACGGCGGCCAGAATCAGCAAATCAGAATCAGCGAACCTGGTTAGCGAACCGAGCTAGCTCTTGGTTTCAGTCTTCTTGTTCGGATCGGTCGATGCCTGCGTCGGCGGCTGTTCCTTCATGCCGTCTTTAAAGCTGCGAATGCCCTCGGCCAGCCCCTTGCCAAGTTCGGGCAGTTTCTTGGGGCCGAACAGCAGCAGGGCAATGGCCGCAACGAGTAGCCAATGCCACGGTGAGAACTCACCCATAAGAACCTCCAATGATCTCTACCACCAACACCAACTTATAGCCTACGGGAGGCCAAAAGGGAAGTCAAACAACGGATCACTCTTTCGAGGTCTTCTATAGCCTTTTCAATCTTTTACCGTGAGCCGGTCCGAATCTTCCGTGAACCCGTCGCGGCGAATTGGGATATCGATCACATTCATATTCGAGAGGCCGTCCCAATGCTGTACTTTACCCACAAAGTCATCCGGCCCGTTACCTCCGTGACCTTACCCGCAGATGCTTCGGCGGGCTATGTTTCTGAAGTCGGTTTCTGTGGGCGCTCGTCCTCAAAACTCGCCTCCAAATCCGCCACCAGCAGGCCAATCCACGCGTTCGGGGAGTCCGGTGAGAGTGAAGGCTTTTCGATTTCTGGTGTTACTGAGTTTGCTATTCTGTCTGGCTGCGGTCGCGGCCGCGCAATCCCTGGGCAGTCAGGGCGGTCAGCCCGTCAACGTTCAACCCATCAGCACTCCACCCGATGCTCCCGTCCCGGCATATCTTCAAACCCATGCTGACGAGCACGTTCAACCCATAGACACGACGCAGCTTGCCGCCTGGCTCATTGGCGGAGTTCCGAGCGCCCGGCTGGCCCGTCTGGTTGCCGAGCGTGGACTGGCTACTCTGCCCACGCACAACGAGTTGCGCCAGATCGAGTCCGTTTTAGCGAACGGGGCTGCGGGTGGGGGTGCGAACAAAGATTTGCTGCGCGTGCTGAATTCAGGAAACGCCCAGTCCGCGAACGTGGGACCTGCCATTCCTGCGGCTCTGCTGAAGGCCGCGGCCGAGGCGCGCCTGCAACACTTCCGCGAAGCGGAAGCCGACCTTCGCGAAGTACTAGCATCCGGGACTTCAGCTTCCGACGCGCAGAATTCCGCCCTGCACTTTGCTCTCGGTGTGATGCTGCGCCAGCAAGAGAAATGGGACGAGGCTTTCGACGAGCTCACCCAGGCCACCGAACTCATGCCCGACCTTCCCGAGAACCACGGCGCGCTGGCCTACCTGTTCTATCGGCTGGACGACGGCCCCAACGCGATCGCCGAGGCGCGTACCGCGCTGAGCATCGATCCCAACAACGCCGAGGCTTATCAATTCCTCGGACTGGGCTTGTACTCCAATGGTCAATATCAGGCCGCAGTGCATGCCTACGGCGAATCTCTGGCCCGCGACCGGGGAAACGATAACGATAACGCCGACACTTATTACGACATGGGTATTGCCCTGCACGCAGACGGGAACTTGCCCCGCGCTATCGCGGCCTATCAGGAGGCCATCCGCCTCAGGCCGGCGTTCTGGGAAGCTCATGCCAACCTCGGGCTGATCCTGCACGAAGAGGGAAATCTCGATCAGGCCGTAGCCGAATATCGTGCGGCTAAGAAGATCGCGCCCGGCGAAGCCTCCATCCGCAACAATCTTGGCAATACGTACTGCGATCAAGGGAATTTTGATTCCGCGATTACAGAACTTCGCACTCTCTATCGCGAGCATCCGGAGTGGCAGCAGGGGCACGCCTGCCTGGCCAGCGCCTACATGGCGAAGAAAAACTACGGCGCCGCCGTCAACGAACTGCGGCTCGCCCTGCAGCAGAATCCAACGGGCTCCACGGAGCACCGCATCCTGGGCCAGGCGCTGCTGCTCGACAATAAACCGGACGAAGCTTTGCGCGAGTTGCGGCTGGCGGTTTCTCTCAATCCAGATTCCGAAATCGCGCACCACCTGCTGGGCACGGCTTTATTTCAGCAGAACCAGCTACAGGCAGCCGAAAAAGAATTCCGCGAGGCCCTGCGCGTGAATTCCTCGGCCGACAATCACTATTCGCTGGCCGCCTGCCTCATGACCATGGACCGGTACGAAGAAGCGCTGTCAGAATTGGAAACGGCTTCGCGCCTCGATCCCGAACGAAACCTCTATCGCGCCCGCCGCGAAGAACTGCTCAAGCTGATGAAAGAACCGAGCTCGCGCTAACTGGCTCATGTGATAACCAGCGCATGTGGAGACAGCCGTCTTCGGTTGTCCCGCCAGGGCGAAGCCCGGCGGCCCAGAGCAAGGTTTCTGGCATATTCAAAAATAAAGCCGGACGGCCTCACAGGATCGTGAAGACCACATTGCTCTTCAGCTTGCCGCCGGGAGTTTGGACTATGATCTGCCCGGTCTTAGCCCCGGTTGGCACTTCTGCGGTAATTTCTGAACTTGAATTCACCGAAAATGTCGCGGCCTTTCCGTCGAAACTTACCGCCGTACTTCCGGTGAGGTCCGTTCCCAGGATCCTGATTTTGTTCCCCGGATGGCCGAAGGCAGGGACGCTCATCACAAAGGGCGCAAGCCCATCCGACAGACTGAAAACTGTCCCTGTCGAGGCCCCATAAGAAGCGCCGTAGAAAACACCGTTGGTTGCTTCCACCATCTCGCCGAAGGGAGGTCCTCCATCGGGGCATCCATCGGTCTGACAGAATGTATAAAGCAATGTGAATTCGGAGTTAGTTGGGGCGATTTTATAGGCTGTCGAAGGATAAATCGCTCCGCTCCTTCCGGTTGCTCCAAGCGAAGTTCCATAGACATAACCGTTCGTGCCCAAGACTACGCCATTGGGCAGCGCCCCATAGGCACCTCCGAATTCGGCTAAATCTCCGAACCCGTTGTTCAAAATCCCGAAACCCCATAGGACACCGCCACTAAGTATCCCGCCCTTGGTGGCTGTGCCATAAAGGATCCCATCAGGCGATAGGGCCGGGTTTCCCGACGGGTCATTGCCGTCCTCGCACGACGGCGGCACCGAACAAAATTCGTAGAGGGTTGTTAGAGTGCCTTGCGGAGTGATTTCGAATATGGTTCCGAAGGAAGTGGTTCCGTAGAAATTGCCGTTCGAGTTTTGGACTAGCGCGCTCTCCGGCGCTGACCCATCGTTAAGCCCCAAGCCGTCGCAGCGTCCATCGCAAAAACTGTAGAGAGTTGTAAACGCCTCCCCACTTGTCGCGATGCTGAAGACGGAACCAAGTGCCTGCTCTCCGCCAAGGGCGGTGGTGCCGTAAAGAAGGCCGCTGGTTCCTTGCACCAGACCGCCGTAGGGATCAGAGCCATCCGCGCAGGCGATCTGCTGACAAAAGCTGTAGAGAGTGGTAAGAGTTCCCGAAGGGGTGAGCTTGAAAACCGTGCCTTGGCCGTATGCGCCACCGGATGTGGTCGTTCCGTAGAAATTCAGATCGTTGGCCATAACGAGCCCGGCAACAGGGTAGCTGCCGTCGGCACAATTCGGCTTCGAACAAAACGTGTAAAGGGTGCTCACCGTGCCGCTGGTGGTCACCTGAAAGACAGTGCCGTATTCGTTGCTGCCAGCGAGGCCGTAGCTCGTACCGTAGAGGTTTCCGTTTAGGCCCTGGATCAGGGTGCCCTGAGGATAGGCATTAGCTCCGGTCAGATTCGCAATCACGGTGTAGGTCTGCGCGGTCATGCCAATCGAGGCGGCAACGCAAAATAGGAGGGCCCAAAAACAAAATCTGCAATGCATCTTGAATTCCATGGGATACCTCGCTGGCAATATGGGGCGTACTTGTATCACACTTTTGACGAGTGTCAATGCTGAAAGATTTTGCTCATTCCCACTTGCTGTACGCCGGGGACCTAAAACCGTTTCGGTCCAACGGGCAAGACCTCTTCGCCAATTTCGCTTTGCCCGCAAGATTCGGATAGTCCGCAGCGAACCCTTCGCCTTACGCTTTCCTTGCCATGACCACGAATGCCATACTCACAGCAGAAAGCCCGACGCCCATGCCCACTCGTCAACCTAAACCAGCAGCCCTAGCGGCTGAGTCAGCCGACCTCTTGCAAAATGTCCAGAAAAACGAGCCGCGCTGGCGTGCCGTCCTCGCACGTGATGCCCACCACGACGGCGAATTCGTGTTCGCCGTATCGAGTACGGGCGTGTATTGCCGGCCGTCGTGCGCGGCGCGTCGGCCGCGGCGGGAGAACATCCAATTTTTCGCGAGGCCCGATGAGGCCGAGCAGGCGGGATATCGCGCATGCCTGCGCTGCAAACCCAAGTCATTTAGCGGCAACGCCGAGTCCGACGGGGTGAGAGCGATTTGCCGCTTCATCGAGCAGCACCTTGACGAGCCGCTGACCCTCGATCGGCTGGGCAAGGAATTCCACCAGAGTTCGTTTCACCTGCAGCGCCGTTTCAAGGCGGTGCTCGGCATCACGCCTCGCGCGTATGCCGATTCCTGCCGCCTGCGCACGTTGAAACGAAATCTGCAGGCCGGAGATTCGGTCACTCGCGCGATGTACGACGCGGGATACGGCTCCAGCAGCCGGCTCTACGAGAAGACTGCGTCGCAGCTGGGTATGACGCCGGACAAGTATCGCCGCGGGGCGATTGCCGCCGCCATTCGCTATACCTGCGCCGATTCGCCGCTGGGACGCATGCTGATCGCGGCGACAGAGCGTGGCATTTGTTCGATCCAGTTTGCCCGCACCGACGGCGAGTTGATGGAAGGTCTGAAGCGCGAGTTTCCGTTCGCCTCTCGTAAGCGGGATGAGGGCGGCCTGCAATCATGGGTGAGCGCGTTGCTGCGGCACATGCAGGGCAAGGATCTGGATTCTTCGCCTTCGTCCGCTTACAAATCCTCGTTCTCATCCTCATTCTCCTTGCCACTCGACATTCGCGCGACGGCGTTTCAGCGGCGCGTATGGGCGTACCTGCAATCGATTCCATTCGGCGCGACGCGTTCCTACAGCCAGGTCGCCAAGGGCATCGGCCAGCCGCGCGCGGTTCGCGCCGTAGCCCGCGCCTGCGCCACAAATCCAGTGGCGGTCGCGATCCCATGCCATCGCATCGTGCGCCAGGACGGCAGCATGGGAGGATATCGCTGGGGGATCGAACGCAAGAAGGCACTGCTGGAGATGGAGCAGAAGACGGTCTAGAGCATCCTCTTGCCGTGAATAACCGCTGCCACCGTTACCTGGCCCTCTTCGACTGCGTAAATGATGCGATAGCTGTACACGAACAGCTCGCGGATAGTCTCGTTATCGAACTCGGGCACTTTTCTTCCCGCGCGCGGGAAATGCTCAAGTGTTCGAGTCGACGCAAGAATCTTCCGAACCACTGCCTTTGCATAAGTGATGGAGTCAGAGGCAATATAAGCGGCAATGGCTTCAACATCCGCGAGAGCACGCGGAGACCAGACTACTCGATGAGCCATTTGCTCAGATGTTTTTCCGCGTCAGCCTGCGTCAAAGCGCCTTGCTGGGCCTCGTCCAGCCCGCGCCGAACCTTTTCGAGGACATAGAGGTGGTATTGGATATCCTCGAGGGAGCAATTCTCGGGCAGGTTATGCAAGAGCGATTCGACTTGTTGTTTGGCGCTGCTCATAGCCTTCCCCACCACGTAGGATAGCACGTAGCCGAGAGCTGCACGGCCGGTGTTTGACTCGCCAATTTGCCGGCGGTTAAATAAGACGAGCGGGAAGTGTTCGTTACTTTTGTCGCGGAGGTGTACCCATGCGGACAGACACGGCGATGCTGGCGGCGATTTTCTTGGCGTGTGCTTTGATGTGCGGATGCGGCGGGGGCAGCGGGAGCGGGAGGGGCGGAAATACTCTGACTGGCGGAACTCCGCCGGCGGCGCCGACCATCTCCACGGCGGCCGCGCAGAATGGCGCTGTGATTGTGACGCTGGCCGATGCGTCCCCGAGCACCATCATCTATTACACCGTCGATGGGAGTACGCCGAGTGGGTCTTCGCAGCAGTACCTGGCGCCATTTCTCGTGGCGTCGAATCTCACGGTCAATGCGATTGCCATATCCAGCGCCTCGGACCCGCTCCTAGCCAGCACGGTTGCGACCCAGAGTTTCACCTTCGACTTTACCCCGGGGGTCTGGACACTGGTGTGGAGCGACGAGTTCACCAGCGCCAGCAACACTCCGGCGCAGCCCAATCCCGCAACCTGGACTTACGACACGGGCACTGACTGCTGCGGCAACAACGAACTGGAGGACTATTGCGCGTGGGGATCGAATGCCTCGCCCTGCAGCACGACGAATCCCAGCGAGTACGTGGCTGCGTATCCGAACACCGATGGAGTCTTGTACATCGTAGCGCAGCAGCCATCGCCCGGGGTCTACACCTCGGCGCGGTTGAAGACGCAAGGCCTGTTCAGCTTTCAGTATGGCCGGATTGAGTTTCGGGCTATGGTGCCCGAGGCACAAGGCTTTTGGCCCGCGAACTGGCTGCTGGGCAACAACATCACCAACGTCCAATGGCCGGCTTGCGGCGAACAGGATGTGCTGGAGCGGGTGAACGTGGCCCTTACGCCGGATTGGAACCAAGGTTCTATTCACGGGACGGGTTTTACCGGAGCGGATCTGGGAACCACTTACTACTTTCCCACCGGAGTAACGGCGGGGTCGTTTCATACCTACGGCATGATTTGGTCGCCGGGCAGCGTGTCGTATTACGTGGATGATCCCACTAGCCCGTACGTCACCTACACGCCTTCGAGCCTTAGCGGCCTCAGTGGGGCGGTCTGGCCGTTCGATGCCGGGCAGGCCAATTTCATCATCTTGAACCTGGCGGTCGGCGGAACTTATCCGGGATCGCCTGATTCGTCCACTCCGTTCCCATCGGAGATGCTGGTGGATTACGTGCGGGTGTATACGAACTAGGTGGAGTTGACGGGCGCGCGTTTTCGAACTGCCAGCCAGTTCATGAGCGCTAGCGCTATTGTCGCGGCTACGATCAGGGACTGGCTGCGGTCGACTTGCGTGATCAGCGCGGCGCACATCAGGACGGCGAGTCCGGCGAAGAAGTTTCCGGCGGGGAGGTGGAAGCGAGCCTCTCCCGGTTGTTTGCGGCGGAGCACGGGCAGCGCGGCGCAGCATACGGCGTAATAGAGCAGGCGGGCGACGGCGGAGAGAGTCACGTTCCATTTGAATTCGCCGGTGAGCGCGAACGCCCAGACTAGCGCGGCAAACACAAGAATCGAAACGTAGGGCGTGTGGAAGCGCCGATGAATCGCGGCGAAGGCTCGGGGGAAGTCTCCCTGCTCGGCGAGGGCGAAAGTGACGCGCGGCATAGCGAGAATTTTCGCGCTGAGATATCCGTAGAAAGAAATCAGTGCGCCCACGGCGACCAGCCCTGCGCCGAAGGGACCGACCGCGATCCGAGCCACATCGGCAAGCGGACGGACGCTGTGTGCCGCGTCGGGAAGCACTCCAACCACGACCCATTGGATGAGCGCGTAAAGCACGGTGCAGACCACGAGAGCCGTGAACAGCGCGAAGGGCGCGTCGCGGCGGGGATCTTTGGCCTCGCCCATGGGCGCGAGAGCAGTTTCAAATCCTCCATAGGCGAAGACGAGCAGCAGCACGGCCTTGAGCCACTGGCTGGTGTTGATGGGTACTGGTGTCACGGACGCGGTCGACGACGCGGCAGGATGCGCGTGTAGCGCGAACAATCCGATCGCAATGACGGCGAAGAGCGGCAGCAGTTTTGCCGCGGTGAAGAAGTTGCTGACCTGGGTCCCGGCGCGCACGCCGCGCACGTTGATGAATGCGAGCACACCGACCAGAGCCGTGAGGATGAGCGCGCGTGGCAGCGGGTCGCGGGCATGCGGCCAGAACTCGCCGAGATAAATCACAAAGAGATTGGCGTTGGCCGCTGGGGCGGCGACCTGCCCGAGGAAAAGCATCCATGCCATCTGAATGCCCATGCCACGTCCGAAGGCGGCGCGAGCGTAGAGGTAGGGGCCTCCGGCTTGGTGGAAATGCGAAGCGACTTCGGCAAAGCAGCCGAAGATTACGCCCATGCCAACTCCGGCCAGGAGCACGGCCATCGGGCTGAACTTTCCGAGGATGCCGGCGACGGTGGAGGGGAGTCCGAACACGCCGCTGCCGATGATGGAGTTCACCACCAGCGCGGTGAGGCTCCAGCGGCCAATTCCGCGGAGGAGTTGGTGGCCAGCGCTGTTGGGCGGCGTTTCCGGCATCGGGTGGTTTTATCACAGATGCGGGTTGCTCGGGCGGATGTGGCGATTGGGTGTTTTGCTCTCGAGCAGTCGTGGCGCTTGGGCGCCGGGCTTCGCCCGAGCTTAAGACGGACGAAGGCGTCCGTCTCCACATGAATTGAGATGGCTGCAACAACTGATGCATGGTGACCTTGGACCGGTCTAGAGTGCACTAACGGGCGTAGTGGAAAATCTCTTGCTCGGAATAGGCCCGTGGCGCTGTGATGAAATCTGCTTCATCATGCGCGTGAAAAGCCTCGCCCAGCATGGCATTTGGCCGCGGTGACCTTTTCTCGCTCCAAAGTAATGAGAAGAATTACGAAAGGCGCATGCCCGTGGGACATCTGTTCGCTGCGCACTGCCGATGAGATGTTGTATGGACGAACCGAATGGCCAGCGAAGACATGAGTGACCTTCACCTCCGAATCGCGCGCGTTACTGAGGATCTGCGGAGCATCCAGCAGGAACTCAATTGCGCTGCCATGCAGGCTCCGAGCGATCCGGAACTGATGGAAGCGCTCAACACGTTGGCGGAGACAGAACCCATCGACACACTGCGTTCGGCCCTTGACCAGATGCGGCATTTCCTCTGGTTCTATTCGCAGGTGATGAGCAACGAGCCGGAACTCGGCGACAAGATGAGGCAAGCAGATCCGGCGATAACCGCGAAGGCGCAACCGGCTAAGTTAGAAAGCTCTTTTCTGGATCAACTCTCCCGCGCCGATGAACTCGTTCTGCTGCATCAGCTGGCCGAGGCGCGACGGCGCAAGCCCAGCTAGATTCCGCTTCATAGAGATGCAGCTTGTTGTGTTACCGGGGCTGAAGCCCGACTAAATTCTGCGCGCCTTACACGGCGCTAAAGCGCCGCTCTTCCACCGCCCTTTCATGCGATTAACGTGGCTCTCTTCCACGGTTGTGCCCACGTTCATTCGTTTCCGCGATCTCCGGCACAACGTAGAAAAGTCGATTTGGTCGACTTCAAAAGGGCGGTTATCCTCGCTCCAGGGTTTGCTCCCGGCTAGCGGCCGCGACACCGCGAAGACAGACGTAGGTTGTAACCGCGAGGGTGAGCACTCCCGCGAGCGCCCATCTGTCCCAGTGGAAGCCCCCACTCGGTTGAACTTTGAACTCATGCCCAGAGCCGAAGATCTGACTGAAGGGGACTGGAGCTATAGAGTAGAGATAAAGCGGCAAACAGAGCAGCGATGACGCGAGCCCAATTGCCGCAGCAACTCGCGGGAACATAAAAGTCACGACGAGAGCCAGCAGAAACAGAACAATCCCGATGTCGGCCATCGAGAGCAAAGGACCGGTGAGCCAGCCTCCGCTAAATTCCGTTCCTTCCAGCCCCCTTGTGTTTTGCAGGGCCACGAACACGCCCACAAAGCAAATGAGGGCCTGAGCAACCTGATGCGTTCCGGGTTTCTTCATTGAATGGCCTCCACTGTGCAGTGGGCAATTCAACTCTTCAAATTCGCTCAACAGCCCTAGAACCCGCGACCACCGACAATTGTTTTCATAACCGCGCCCGCGGGGCTGAGCACCGCGAAATCCGCGGCTGCCCCTTTGGCCAGAGTTCCGTGATGGGCCGCCAATCCTACGGCCCGGGCTGGATTGAGCGTGGCGGCCTGCACCGCGTCGCGCAGGGTCCAGTTGGAAAACTCGGTCACATTACGCACGGCGCGATCCATGGTGAGGACGCTTCCGGCGAGGCTGCCATTCGAAGTGCACTTGCCGTCTTTGACGTCGACCTCGATCGGGCCCAGCTGGTAGCGGCCGTCGGGCATGCCGGTGGCGGAAATCGCGTCGGTGATGAGCACGGCGCGTTCGCGTCCTTTCGCGCGCAGGAAAAGCTTTACGACCGCCGGGTCCACATGAATTCCGTCGACGATGATGTCGGCGCTGATGCGGTCATTGCTGAGCACTTCGCCGAGGATGCCGGGCTCGCGATGGTCGAGCGGGCGCATGGCGTTGAAAGTGTGCGTAGCGTGCCGCGCTCCGGCCTTGACCGCATCTTGGGCGACGGGCATCTCGGCGTCGGAGTGGCCAATGCTCACGCAGACGTTGCGCCGGGCAGCCTCGGCGATCACTTCCACGGCGCCGGGAATCTCGGGCGCAATGGTCAGCATGCGCACGTGTCCGCGCGCAGCCTGCCAGAGCCGCTCGAATATTTCGATCGAAGGCGTGATCAGATATTCCGGCGGATGCACTCCGCGCCGCTTGTGGCTGAGAAACGGTCCCTCGAGATGAATGCCCAGCGGGCGGGCCTGCACGGGATCGTCTTTCGTTGCGTTGGAAGCGGCTTCGATGGAGTCGGCCAACCTTCCGAGCGCGGCGCAGGTTGCGTCGAGCGGGGCGGCGACGGTAGTGGGAAAATATCCGGTCACTCCATGCGTCGTCAGGAAGCGGCCCAGGCGCGGCAGTTCAGACGGCAGGGCCCGCATCAGATCGAGCCCGGCGCCGCCGTGCATGTGGATATCGACAAACCCCGGTGCGAGCGCAGCGTCGCCGAAATCGACCAGTGTCGAGTTGCCGGGAACTTCTTTTGCGGCGCGTGAGGAGACTTCGGCGATCATCCCGTCTTCTACGATGAGCAGGGGGTTCTGGATTTCCTCGACGGGAGTGTAAAGACGGGTTGCGGTGAATGTGGTTTTCATGAAGGCGATGTGTGTGGCCGAAACGATTTTTCCCAAGCAATGTCTGGTGAAGCAGTCTGCGGCGAAAATCTATCGTAGTCGCAGGTCAGGTTTCAGACAACCGGCTGTCCCCGCATAGAAGCATGGCACGGAATGATATAATCTGGTGGTTATCCGGAAATTCCTGCGAAGCGCGCCCAGCAATTCCTCCAACGCGCCTGCGACAAAGTCGGGGAGTGGCTCAGCCTGGTAGAGCACCTGGTTCGGGACCAGGGGGTCGGAGGTTCAAATCCTCTCTCCCCGACCAATTTTTTTCTTTTGGGGTACTGAAGGATCATCTATTTCTGAGTTTGTGATGTGGTTTGTGTCATGACCTCCCGCTTTATCCCCATCTCCAGCGCCGATTCTTGCCGTTGTTTCCGTCACTTCCTTTCCTACCTTACCCTACTCTGGTGGGTTCACCGTCAGGGTGAAATTCTGAGTGGCGTTGGGCGAGATACCGTTCTGCGCCGTGAAAATAAGCTGGAATGTTCCGGTTTCAGTGGGGGTTCCGCCGAGAAGCCCGCCAAAGAATGTCACGCCGTCAGGAAGAGCACCAGACTCGGTGATCGTGGGAGGGGGAGTACCGGTCGCAGTCACCATGAAGTTACCGGGCGTGCCTTCCGTACAGCTGACTGCGTTCGCACTTGTTATGAGTGGAGCCGCAGGAGGGTTGAGTGGAGTCGCCATCTTGACACACCCCTGCAGGCTGGCAGATGCAACTGCCAGCGCAGAGAGCAGCAGAAACAATGGTACGCAAGCGCCTCCGTCACATCGCAGCAGTTTCATCGAAGGGTCCTCTAAGAACTGAATGTCGGCGGGGAAGGAAACAGAATTGTCCCACCGCTGCTAGCCAAAGGCAAGTTCGCCATTCGCGCGATTTTGCCACGCACCGGAATTTGCATGTCTTCCGGCGTGTGCGGCTATTGCGGAAGAACGTCGGCGAAGATGAAGCCGTCGCGCTCGACTATTTCTCCAGGACGCACTTCTATCGGGCTTGAAAACACTGGCGCATCGTAGACGAAGGTGTGAAATTCACCGTTCTCGCCGCAGGGGTCGATGCCTGCGGGCAGAGCCTGCAGCAGGCGCGAATCGTAGTCCTGACCGGCAAAAGACTTATCCAGCTTCGAGGGATCTACACACGTAAGTTTTGCTTTCACGCCGGCTGCGATCATTTCGCGGGACAGTTGCTGCGTAGGAATTTGCCAGAGAGGAAAAAGTGGTTCGAGACCGCTGCCCTGCAATTTCTGTATGCGGTAATCGCGAACGTCTTGCAAGAAGAGGTCGCCAAAGGCAACCGCCGTGATTCCTTCAGAGGTTGCCCGTTGGCAGGCGGCGCGCATTCGGTCTTCGTATTCCAGGTTGGAGCAGGGCCAGGGCAGCTCCACGGCCCAGAGCGGAATTCCGGTTCGCTCGGCCTGCGCCGTCACCAAGGCGCGCCGAACCGCATGCATGGCCACGCGATCAAATTGCGAGTTGAAGGTGGTGAGCAGAGCGGCGACTTGGATGTCCGGCTGTTGGCGGAGACGATGCAGCGTCCAGGCGCTGTCTTTGCCGCTGCTCCACGACAGGATAAGTTTTTTCACGCGGGGATTCTTCGGCCTTATGAATCGAGAATAGCAAACCGGCGCTGCAGGTAGAAGTGATTTGCTCGAACAACTGACCGTGCTCAGCATTTCGATTCTGGTTTGACGCGAGACGCTTGGCGCGAGACGACGCGGGACGATCAGCGCGCTCCCGACGATCAGTGCCCGATGATCAGCGCCCGACCATCAAAGTGCCGCACTGGGTCCTGATCGAAGGGTTGCAAGGCATTGCGACCGGTTGCAAAAATTATCAGCCTTGCGCTGTTTCAGAGATCGGTCTAGAGTCGGAGATGTTGCGGACCGGCGCGATGCCGGACTCTGCACTCACAGCCTTCCCCCGAGTCTCCCTCTAGATTTGAGAGTTGGATTTTGCGAGGAGAAGGATTAATGACGAAATCAAGGGCCGGATTTGCGGCTGCGGTCGCTATCTTTATATTCATGGGTCTCACCACTGGCGCTTTGGGTAAGAGCGCGGCGAGTGACAAGATTCAGAGCGGAAGCGCGGGTCTGAGCCAGACATTTCTGAGCGAGACATCTATAAGCCAGACATCGATGAGTCAGATGTCGGCTGGTTTGCTGATGTTGGCGCTCGAGCCTGACAGAGATCGCCGGCACCGCGAACCCACCGCTCCCAATCGCGAACCCGCTCCCAGTAATGGGTGCGGCAACAATAACGGCGGATGGGATCAACACGGCAAGTGCAGCGCAGTGCCCGAAGGCGGCACGACTTTCGGATATCTTGCGATCGTAGGCCTATGTTGCGTCGCGACCGCGATCTTCGGCATCCGCCGGCAGGCGCGGGTGCGCGTGACGAAATAGCAACGTCCGGGAGTCTTTAACTTCTGACATGCTCTAGTTGATCTTGCTCCAATTGATCTAGCTCCAATTGATCTAGCTCAAACCGCGCCCGCAAAAACGGGCGCGGTCGCATTTTCAGGCGAGATCTTACCCACCCAAGCGGTTGAGCGGTTGGTTCGTTCGACGACCGTGTTCCATTTGACTCATTGGCACGGAGCCCGATAAGGCTGCGCTTACATCTTTAAGATTTGTTTATGCACGGGGTTGCCATTGGCCACGAATTGAGTCGTAGGTAATGTCCTCATAGGACAGTACCGAGTCATAGGGTCGCAACTCTTGCACACAAGTGTGCAACGCCTTGCGACTATGCTTCTAAGTGCTAGGAGCATGAGGCAGCTCATGATTTCCCATTCCTAACGATGGATTTGGATCGCCTCCGCCGCTTCGATACCGGCTTCTAACTATCACAAATCAAGCAAGTTATACGCTGATTAAGAGTGTGAGCCGGCCGGCTGCGATAGCGATTCGAGGCGCAACTGCGGGGGCTTCCGCGCTAAAGTGGGGGTGTATGCCACGAAAGTGCTACTTCACCCCCTTGCAATGACCTGCAATCCCATGTAGGCTCTCTTCATCAGGGCAAGCCAAACGATCCAGTGTGGCGTCATTACTTCTCCCCCCGCCCTAAGGTTCCCGGTGATTTCAGTGTAGGGTTCGAGCCCAACTAGAGTTCAGAAGTCGCATTGACACGAACGCCGATATGCGATAATCTAGATGGGATTAGTAGAGATTGACCGGACAAAACTCTGTGGGCAAACTCTGGAGGTCGGTTTGCATCGAAATTTGCAACATTGAGTTAAGTTAGACCGAGTTAAGTTTGGATACGGCGACGTAGCTACTTTCCTCCCCGGAAAATGGCCGGTAGCAACGTCGTTCACCCTAACGCTGCACTGTCGTGTTTGTTGAATTCTCCCCCTGGGTAGGTTCTCCCCCTGAGATCTCCTTGTTGAGATCTGAGAGCAATCTGTTCGAGCATTTTATTTTTCTTTGGGGTCACTCGGAAGACGTGACTTAGAGGGCGAAGCTATGGCCGCAACCACATTATCGTTGGAATTGACGCAACCGGCGCTGACGGTCGAAACCGGAACCGAAGCCTGGTATGGGCTGCACACCCGGTCGCGGCACGAAAAAATTGTTGCCCAGCGCTTGGAAGAACGAGGCGTCACGGCCTTTCTGCCTCTGGTCACTGAAGAGCGCCGCTGGAGCGACCGCAAGAAGTCGGTGCAGCTGCCGCTGTTCAGTTGTTATGTGTTTGCGAGGTTTGCGCCGGAGCGGGCGGAACGCCTGCGGGTTCTGCGGGTGGAGGGAGTGTTTGGGCTGGTTGGCTCGCGGGGCGAGGGCATCGCCATTCCTGACGACCAGATCGAGGCCGTTCGCAGTCTGGTCGAAGGGCAATTGCCCTGGTCTTCCCATCCTTTCCTCAAGATTGGCCAGCGGGTGCGCATCCGCAGCGGAGCGCTGAATGGTGTGGAGGGCGTGCTGGTGCAGCGCAATGGAGACCGCACGCTGGTTATTTCGGTGGATGCGATCCAGCGCTCCCTGGCGGTGCGGGTGGAAGGATACGAAGTCGAAGCGGTTTGAAGTTGGCGGTTTGGATTCGGCGGTTGGATTCGGTGGTTTGAATTAGTCTGAAACGCGATTCAAGCGCAGTCCTCCTCTCGGGAAGGACCTAACTCACCTTGACGGAAAACACGAAAACAACAAGTCTGCTGGTTGTGAGCCGCGATCCCGCGGTGTTGCGGCTGCTCGAGCCCATGCAAGCATCCCCGGCCTGGCATCTGGAGACGGCTGCCAACGGTTGGGAAGCCATGGAGCGGATGCAATCGGGTCCGGCGCCGCATCCTCATGCGCTGGTGCTGGACATTCCGCTCGACGACAGCGAACCGATGCACTTCCTGCGCTGGCTGCGGTGTTTCCGCCCTGCTTTTCCGGCAGTGCTACTTTGTTCGCCGGAAGATGCCAGCCGGGTCAAGGAAGCTGTCGGCGAGAACGGTGAAGACGGCGAAGACATGGTGTACAAACCGTTTGACGTCAAGTACCTCGAGATGGTGATCCGGAAGCGCATGGATTCGGCTGCAAATGGACCGGCGGGCATTGCCAGTGCCGACATTGCCGGCAAGAATATCGAGCAACTGGGGCAGGACACCTGCTTCGTGAGTGCCAGCCTGATGATGCAGAAGCTCCACGCCCAGGCGACGCTGCTGGCCAAGACCGATGTCCCGGTGCTGATTGTGGGCGAGAGCGGAGCCGGAAAGTACACGGTTGCCAGCCTGATTCATAAACTCTCGGTGCGGTCGGGGTTCAAGCTGGTCCGAGTGAATTGCGCGGCCATGCCGGAGGCCGAGCTGGCAGCCGAACTGTTTGGGGACGAGGATCTATCGGGTTCGCGGCGGACGACTCTGGGGAAATTCGCGGCTAGTGAAACGGGCACGATTCTTCTGGAAGAAATCGCGGAGATGCCGGCAGGAGTGCAGGTCCGATTGTTACAGGTTCTGCAAAATAACGAACTTCGGAGCCCGGCGGGTGGTGAGGGGATGCCGGCCCGGGTAAGGGTTCTGGCGGCCAGCAGCGGCAACCTCGAGCGGGCCTTGGCGGAGAAACGGCTGCGCGAGGACCTGTACCATCGTTTGAGCGCATTCACTCTGCAAGTTCCGCCGCTGCGCCAGCGTAAGGACGAAATGGCCACGCTGCTGCGCTACTTCATGCATAATCTTGCCCGGCACTACGGACTGCCGGCGCGCGGATTTTCTCCGGGCATGGTGGCGGCGTGCCAGCGTTATGTCTGGCCGGGAAATCTGAACGAACTGAAAGCCTTTGTGAAACGCTATCTGGTTACGGGCGAGGCTGAGTCGATCTTTCCTGAGTCGGGCTTTCCTGAGTCGAGCTTTAGTGAAAGCGGCATGCGTGTGAGCAGCATGAGTGAAAGCGGCGTGGACGCGATGGGCCGAGTTGACCAGGCGGCAGCCGCGTGCGCGCTGAGACTGGGCGCGGCTGGGCTGGACGACAGCGGGGCGAGGCCGCCGAAATCGTCGAAATTGCCGGAATCGCCGGAATCGCTGAAGTTGCTGATCCAGGGCGTCAAGTGGGAAGCCGAGCGCAATGCCATCGCGGCCGCGCTCGTGAGAACTGGCTGGAACCGCAAGGCGGCGGCGCGTATGCTGAAGGTCAGTTACCGCACCATGCTGTACAAGATCGAGCAATATAAGATGCGCGCGCCACAACCGTATCTTTCTCCGCTGCCTGCCGGAGAATTTTCCGGATACGAAGCCAGATACGAATCCGGGTACGAACAATCAGGGTACGAAGAGGTCAAAGGCAACGGGGAAGCAAGATACGCGAAAGTTCGATAAGGCGAGGCGAGGCAAGATAACCGTGGCACACGAAAACATTTCCCGGACGGCGGTTTTGCTGCTCAGCGTCCTGCTGGCCGGCGCGGCGGGCGCACAGACCTCGCCGCCACCACCTGCAACTTCTCCGGCCACATCTCCTGCGACTTCGCCCGACAAGCCGCATGATGACAGTTTTGTGATTGGCAACGACGATGTGCTGGCCATCAATGTCTGGAAAGAGCCCGACATTTCACGGTCGATTCCGGTGCGCTCCGACGGAAAAATCTCGCTGCCGCTGGCGGGGGAAGTTCAGGCCGCGGGGCTGACTCCGTTGAAACTCGAACAAGACATCGCCGAAAAGCTGAAGAATTACATCTCCGAGCCAGAAGTGACGGTGATGGTGCAGCAGGTGAACAGCCAGAAATTCAATATTCTGGGACAAGTGACTAAGCCTGGATCTTATGTAATCGCCAATTCCACGACCGTGCTGGATGCGATCGCGCTGGCCGGCGGCTTCCGCGATTTCGCCAAGAAGAAATCCATTTACGTTCTGCGGCACAGCACTAGCGGGGAGTCGCGCTTGGCCTTCAACTACAAGGAAGTGAGTGAGGGCAAGAACATGGCGCAGAATGTACGGCTGCAGCCTGGCGACACGATTATTGTCCCGTGATGATTGTCGTGAAAATCAATCTACCGTGATCATGAGAATGGCCAACTTAGTCTGGTTCGGATTCGTCGGGTTCGGATTGCTCCTGCTCGTGGCGCCAGTGCCGGCCTGGGCGCAGCAGGACGGTAAACCGAGCGTTCCGGCGGCCAGCGGCTCCCAGATTTCCGTACCCCAGATTTCCGCCCCCGTGAGCGACGGCAACAATAACAACAGCGACGGTAGTATCGATGAGCCTCCCATGGTGACGCCTCCGGTGGTGAGCGGGCAATCGTATCCGGTGGCGACCGCTTCTCAGGAGCGCTCCAACTATCTGCGCGGCGGCGTGATCTTTTCGAGCGCCTACAGCGACAACGTTCTGGGAGCGACCGGAGCCAACTCCGCGCCGGTCAGCGATGTGAGTTATTCGGTGTGGCCGACCGTGGCTTTGGATGAAACCACGACGCGCCTGCACTGGACTTTGAACTACGCGCCCGGATTCACCTTTTACCAGCGCACCAGCGCGCGCAATGAGGCCGACGAGAACGCGGCCGTCAACTTTCAGTACCGGGTAAGCCCGCACGTGACCTTCAGCGCGGTGGACGGTTTTCAGAAGAGCTCGAACGTATTCAACCAGCCGGACCTGGGATCGGCCGGGGCGGTTTCGGGCGGAACCCAGGCGGCGAATCTTTCGGTGATTGCGCCCGTGGCAGACCGGCTCAGCAATGGCGGGAATGTTGGCATGACTTATCAGTTCGCGGCCAATGAAATGATCGGAGCGGGCGGCAGCTTCTCGAACCTGCATTATCCCGATCAGGCCGAGGTGCCGGGATTGTTTGATTCCGAAGCGCAGGGCGGGTCGGCATTCTATAGCGTTCGCGTTGCTCCGGGACATTATTTAGGAGCGACCTATCAGTATCAGAGACTGGTGGCTTTTCCCACACAGGGCGAAAACGAGACGCAGACCCACGCGGTGCTTTTCTTCTATACCTTTAACCGCACGCCGGCGTTCTCTCTGTCCCTGTTTGGAGGTCCGCAGCACTCCGAAACAGTTCCACCGACGGTTCCGGCCGTGGCCTCGCGGGCCTGGACGCCGGCTGCGGGTGCGAGCATGGACTGGCAGGGCCGGTTCACCAACCTCGCCCTCAGCTACACGCACGTCATCGCAGGCAGTGGAGGCTTGGCGGGAGCGGTAAAAACGGACAGCGCGTCTCTATCGGTGCGGCAGCAGATGACGCGGACGTTCTCTGGTTCGGTGACCGGATTTTATGCCCAGAACGATGTACTCGATTCGGTTGTGCTTGGGACCGGCAATCTTGGAAGCAGCAATCTCTCGACCAACGGCCACTCCATCTCCGGGACTGCATCCCTGCAACAGCTAGTCGGCCAGAACCTGAGTTTTCAGGCCGGGTACACGCGGCTGCACCAGGACTACAGCGGGGTCGAGGTGCTGGCCGCGCATCCTGACACCAATCGCGAATTTATTTCGATCTCCTATCAGTTTTCGAAAGCGCTGGGAAGATAAGTTTATGGTTGAAGAACTCGACGAACAGAAATCCGAAGGCCTGAACCTGCAGCATTACCTGGGCGTGGTGCGCCGCCGCCATCTGCATTTCCTGATCCCGCTGTTTCTGGGTTGGGTCATCGTGTGGGGAGCGAGCTGGGTGCTGCCGCCGCGCTACTTGTCGAGCACGCTGATTCTGGTGGAACAGCCCACCATGCCGAAAGACTATGTCACACCCAATGTCAACGACGACCTGCAGGAGCGCATGCAGAGTATCACGCAGCAGATTCTGAGCCGCACCCGGCTGCTGCATATCATCGACGAATTCAATCTCTATTCCAGCGGTCATGCCCAGCGCTCACCCGACCAGAAGGTGGACTTGATGCGCAAGGACATCATCATCGACCTGGTGCGGGACGAGCGCAATCGCATCACCGCCTTCAATGTCTCCTACTCGTCGCGCAGCCCCCAGGTGGCGCAGCAGGTCACCAGCGAGCTGACCGATCTGTTCATCAACGAAAATCTCGAGGAGCGGCAGGCTCAGTCGGGAGACACTACTGAGTTTCTCGAGGCGCAACTGGAAACCGCGCGCAAGACGCTGTCTGAACAGGAACAGAAGATACGCGAGTTCAAGGGCCAGCATGTCGGAGAAATGCCCGGGCAACTGGCCAGCAACCTGCAAATTCTGCAGGGTCTGCAATCCCAGCTGCAGAACGAAGAAGACGCCCTCAATACCGCCCGGCAACAGCATGTTTATCTGCAGACCCTGGCGGAACAGTACCGGGCGCTGCAGGGATCGCCGAAAAGCGCGGACGGCACCGCCACCGGGCTGCCCGCTCTCGACCAGCAACTGGAAAAGCTCAAGGCTCAACTCGCCGACCTGCGCTCGCATTACACCGAGCGCCATCCCGATGTTCGCAAAGTGAAAGATCAGATCGCGCAAACTGAAAAGATGCGCGAACAGGTTCTCGCCAGCTTGAGCGCGGATGATAGTACCAACGCCGGAGCCAACGCCGCAGCGAATCTGGTGAGTCTAGGTGCGGATCCGGCGCAGGCCTCCTTGCTGGCTCCGATTCAAAGCCAGCTGCGTTCCAATCAGCTCGAAATCGCCAACCGCGAACATTCCGTCGCGGCGCTCAAGGCCAAAGTCGAGGACTACCAGGGGCGGTTGAATCAGGAGCCGATCCGCGAGCAGCAACTGGCCGATCTGACCCGCGGCTATGAACAATCGCAGGCCAATTATGACGATCTGCTGAAAAAAGCCAACGAGTCGAAGATGGCTACCAGCATGGAACTGTTGCAGCAGGGCGAACGCTTTCGCACGGTCGATGCGGCCAGCTTGCCCACAAAGCCTGATTTTCCCAATCGCCTGAAGTTTTGCGGGATCGGATTAGGGGTCGGGCTGGCGCTGGGCCTGGTGATCGCCGGTGGATTCGAAATCATGGATGACCGGATTCACGACGAAAAGGAATTTCCGAAGCTGCTGCCGGTGGCGGTCATTTCGGAGATTCCGGCAATCGAGCGTCCCGAGGACGAAATGCGGGAGCGCCGACAGTTGTGGCTGGGATGGGCGGTGGCCGCGCTGGTTTCTGCTACCATTCTAGTGGGATCAGCCCTCAGCTACTTGCGGGGCTAGCGGCATCGCCGTGGAATTGCCATATGTACAAGGCCTTCTACAATCTGAAACGCAATCCCTTCGAGATCACCCCGGACCCCTCGTTCCTGTGTCCGACCAGGCGGCACAACGAAGCTTTGGCGGCTCTGTACTACGGAGTGCGGCGGCACAAAGGTTTCGTGGTTTTGACGGGAGAAGTCGGCACGGGCAAGACGCTGCTGCTGCGCTGTCTGCTGCAATTGCTGAAGAAAAATAATGATGTCGCTTATGCCTATGTATTCAATGGCAAGTTGACTCCGGTCGAGTTCCTGCAATACGTTGCCGGGGATTTGGGATTGCCGGCTACGGGCAAGAACAAGAGCGAGTTGCTGCTGCAACTGGCCCGGTACGTGATCGCGCGCGGCCAGAAGCAACTGACGACTGTGCTGGTGGTCGATGAAGCGCACCATCTCTCGACCGACATTCTTGAGGAAATCCGGCTGCTGACCAACCTGGAGACCGCGGACCAGAAGCTGCTGCAGATTCTTCTGGTGGGGCAGCCCGAACTCGACGACAAGCTGGATTCGGCCGAGTTGCGGCAGCTAAAGCAGCGGATCGCTTTGCGCTCGCATTTGGCGGCGCTCGATCTTGAGGAAACCACGGGCTACATCGAGCGCCGGCTGCGGCTGGCGGGCAATCCCGATGCCGCGAATTTGTTTCCCCAGGAAACCATTGCGGCGGTCTACCGGCACTGCCGGGGCATTCCCCGATTGATCAACACCATCTGCGAGAACGCCTTGATTGCGGCTTATTCAAGACAAGCGCCGAGCGTTACGCCGAGGATCATCGATTCCATCGCCATGGATTTCCGTCTCGATGTCGAGACCCGCCCGTCGACGGCCATGATGACCTCTGAGACCATGGAGAGCATGAACGTGCAGAAAGCTGCACGGACGTTGCTCGAGTTGTATTCCCTCCTGCGCACCGAGCAGTCGCGGGAGGAGGAATTGCGGACGCGGTAAGAGAGCCATAACACATGAGCCATATTTTTGACGCTTTACAAAGATCGGAATCGGAATTGTCCGGGATGGAAGCCTCGTCGTTCGCGGTCGCGACCGAACTGCTGCAGGCCGCGGAAGAGAAGATGCGGGTTGCGGCTGGCAATGACCGGGCGGCGGGGAACGGACTGGAGCTTTCTGGTTTCGAGAATCTTGGTGTCGAACATCCTGGCCTCGAACATCCTGGTCTTGATCTTCCTAGTCCTGACCGTCCCAGCACCGACCGTGCCGGCTCCGATCCGCATCCCCGCTTTCCCGCCGATCTGGAGCAGTGTCCGTGTCTGTCGGTTGCCGTACCTGCCGACAGCCGGTTGGTGTCGATCGAGAAAGAAGAGAGCCTGGGTGCGGAGAAATTCCGTTTTCTGGCGGTTCGCCTGCGCCAGCTGCGGCAGACCCGGCCATTGAAGAAGGTGCTCATTACCAGCACGATTCCGCAGGAAGGCAAGAGCACAGTAGCAGCCAATCTGGCTTGCACACTGGCCCGCCGCAGGCCGCAGAAAGTACTGCTTCTCGAAGGTGACCTGCGCCGTCCGACCCTGGCTACGCGCTTCGGGTTGGGCCGGGTTGCTGGTCTGAGCGAATGGTTTCGCAGCGAAGGCACGGCGATGAATATTTATCGTCTTGACGGTTTAGGGCTTTGGGTGATGCCGGCGGGACATGCGCCGGAGAATCCTCTGGAGTTGATGCAATCGGGCAAGCTGACTCCGCTGATGGAACAGTTGACGGCGTGGTTTGATTGGATCGTGATCGATTCTCCTCCGGTATTGCCGCTGGCCGACACCAGCATCTGGGGCCGGCTGGCGGACGGAATCGTGCTGGTGACCCGGCCGGGCGTGACCGAGAAGCAGCAACTGCAGCGCGGGCTGGCGACGCTCGAAAAATCGAAACTTCTGGGTGCTCTGGTGAACAGTTCGCACGATGCAGCCCACAGCGACTACTATCAGCGATACGGTCCCCTGGCATCGCCTTCCCGGTCTCTCGACTCGGCGAAATAGAAAGTCTCAAGGCAATTGGTTCACGCGTTTCTGTTCCTCCCTCCCCTTAATTAATGGCTTTGCCGGCGTGTCCCCGCTCCTGCCCGTTTGGAAGCGGAATGAGTGGAGGTATTTGGTGGACCGAGGTCGCAACATCATTTCGAAAACTCTTGAAAGTCTGGGAACTGTCCTGAGCAAGTGCCGGGCAGTGGGTGACGAGCCGGGGAGGCTCGGAGCGCAGTGAAACCTACCATTCTGATCGTCACTACGTCGCGCTGGTTCCCGACCGCCCGCCTGGCCATGGCTTTGGTCGGCGCAGGATGTGTGGTGGACGCGGTCTGTCCGGCAGGACATCCGCTCACCAAAATGCGCGCGGTGCGCCGGGCCTATGCCTACCGTGGCCTGATGCCCTTGCATTCGTTCGCCGCGGCGATCGCTGCTGCGCAGCCGGATTTCCTTGTTCCGGGAGATGATCTGGCCACCTGTCAGCTGCACTACTTGCATGCCCGGGAACGTCGGCGCGGGAAAGACGGGCGAGGCGTCTGCGAACTGATCGAGCGCTCGCTGGGGGCTCCTGAGAGTTTTCCCGTGGTCTATGCGCGAAGCGAATTTGTCGACATAGCCCGGGAACAGGGCGTCCGCGCTCCGAAAACTGAAGTGATCGCGAATCTGGACGACGTAAGAAAATGGGTCACGCGCTTTGGCCTTCCGACCGTGCTGAAGGCGAACGGGACCTCGGGTGGCGAGGGGGTCCGGGTGGCGCATACGCTCGAGGAGGCGGAACGCGCGTTCCGTGACCTCCAGTCTCCACCGTTGCTGGCACGAGCCGCGAAGCGGGCGCTGGTCGACCAGGATAAAAGTTTGGTCTGGCCTTCGCTGCTGCGCCGTCGATCGGTCGTGAACGCCCAGGTGTTTGTCGCGGGACACGAGGCCACCAGCACGGTCGCTTGCTGGAAGGGCGCCGTACTGGCCAGCCTGCATTTCGAGGTGGTCAATAAGCGCAGTGCAGCCGGGCAATCCAGCGTGTTGCATTTGATCGAAAACGCCGAGATGTCGGCGGCCGCCGAAAAGATGGTCCGCCGGCTCGGCCTTTCGGGGATTCACGGTTTTGATTTCATGCTGGAGGCCCACACCGCAAACGCGCACCTGATCGAGATTAATCCGCGCGCGACTCAGGTTGGACATTTGGCGCTGGGTCCAGGGCGCGATCTGCCGGCGGCTTTGTACTCCGCCATTTCGGGGGAGCCGTTCCAGGCAGCCAAGAAGGTGACAGAGAACGACACCATCACGCTTTTCCCGCAAGAGTGGACGCGCGACCCGGCCAGCCCGTTTCTGACTTCGGGTTATCACGATGTCCCCTGGGAAGAGCCCGAGTTGCTGCGCGCCTGCGTCCGCAAACCCTGGAAGCTGAACTTCAGCGATTCCCGGCAAGACGCATTACCGGCCCTTTCGACGGTCCGTATTCCACGCTCATGACACCTCCAATGAACAATCGCGCTCTTCGCACTGGTTTGCCGGGCCGGCATTTTGTGTCGCATCACTCCGTGCCCGCTGAATTGCATCAGCAGGTGCACCAGGAATTGCAGCACAGTGTGAAGAAGCCGCTGCAGGTCATGAAATTTGGCGGAACGTCGGTGGGCGACGCGTCCTGTATTGCCCGAGTTGTCGAAATCATCCGGGCGGCTGCGCGAGAGAGTCAGGTGGTGGTGGTGGTGTCGGCTATGAGCGGCGTCACCAACCAACTGGTCGAGGCCGCCACGCTGTCGGAGGCGGGGAAGCACGCATCCGTGGGTTCGATTTTCGAAGGGATTCGCCGGCAGCACGAGCGGGCGATCGAGGCTCTCATCCCATCGGCGGAGGAGCGAACCCGCATCACTTCCAAAATGAAGCTGCTGCTCGAAGAAGCCGACCGCTTCTGCCAGGGAGCGAGCCTGCTCGGCGAGTTGACGCCGCGCTCGCGGGATGCAATTTCAGGTCTTGGCGAACGTCTTTCCGCTCCGCTGGTAGCCGCAGCCCTCGCCGAGCGCGGAGTGGCGAGTGCAGCGATCGATGCGACTGAACTCGTGGTTACGGATTCTTGCTATGGCGGCGCAGAGCCGCAGGCGGAGCCGACGCGGGAGCGCTCTGAAGCCCGCCTGCGTCCGCTGCTCGATCAGGGAATTGTCCCGGTGGTCACCGGATTCATCGGCGCTACTCCGGATGGCGCGCTCACCACGCTGGGGCGCGGCGGCTCCGATTACTCGGCGACGATCCTGGGAGCGGCGATTAAGGCAGACGAAGTGATCATCTGGACCGATGTGGATGGTCTGCAAACCTCCGATCCGCGTATGGTGGCTGGCGGGCGCACGGTCCCGGAGCTTTCCTATCGCGAGGCCTCGGAACTGGCTTACTTCGGCGCCAAGGTGCTTCATCCGAAGACGCTGCGCGCGGTCATGCCCTGCGGCATTCCACTCTGGATTCGGAATACCTTCGCTCCGGAACGGCCAGGAACCAGAATTACGCCGGCGGGTCAGCCGAGCGCAGGAGCGGTGAAGGCGGTCACGGCGATCCCAGACGTTGTACTGATCAAACTAGGAGGCGCGGGAATGGCTGGAGCGCCGGATGTCCTGGGCCGCGTCTTCCGCACCACGGCTGCGGCGCGAGCCGACGTGCTGCTGATTTCGCAGTCGTCTTCGCAAAATGACCTTTGCCTGGTGATTCCCTCCGCGCCTGCCAAACGGACTCTCGAGGCGCTGCGTTGCGAGTTTGCCCCCGAACTGGCGAGCGCGAAAACGGAATCGATCACCGTCGATTCGACGGTTGCGATCGTGGCGGTCATCCTTCAACAGGTCATGGGCCAACAGGTCATGGGCCAACAGGTCATGGGCCAACAAGTGATCGGCCAACGCCTGCGCGGCATCGCCGGAGTTGTAGGGCGGACGTGCAGCGCTCTCGATCACGAGAACGTGAGCATCGTGGCCATCGCCCAAGGCTCGAACGAATGCACGCTTTCCCTGGTGGTAGCCAAGGCAGACATGAAAGCGGCTCTCATGAGTATCCACCGGGAATTTCAGCTCGGGGAGGCGTCGGATCACAGTTCGGCCGAACCCGCGATGCCTTATCCGTACTACCAGACTTTGCCAACCAACAACCAATACTGAACCGGAAAATAAACGACAGGCTGAACGTCCGGCGCTAGAACCTAACGGCTGGACATACAGGCACTGTTGCAGAACACCTCAGACCTTACTCAGCGATGAGGCTCATTTGGCTCGTCGCATAAATCTCACTGCTCCATGCTCCATGCTTCACGCTCAACCCCCCGTCCAAACCAGGACAAACAAATTCAGGGAAGGAACTGTCATGTCAAGAAACAAGCAAGAACGCGAACCAATCGTCGGCGGACAACAAACAGCACCGAGAACCTTCGCGCAAATGAAGTCCGCAAAACCCAAGTCTGCAAAACCGAAGAAGGTATGGATTGATATCGATAACTCTCCGCATGTGCCATTTTTCCTGCCCATCATCGAAGAACTGGAAAAACAGAACATCGAGCTGGTGCTGACCGCCCGGAACATCTACCAGGTGTGTGAACTGCTGGACTTCTTTCACCTGCCCTGCAAAGTGATTGGCAAACATTACGGCAAGAATAAGTTCATGAAGGTGTTCGGCACCCTGCTGCGGACGCTGCAGCTGGCTCCGACCGCGCTGCGAATGCGGCCGCATGTGGCGATCTCGCACGGCTCCCGAGCCCAGGTGCTGATCTGCAAGGCTCTGGGCATTCCCACCATCATGATGCATGACTACGAACACTCCACCAAGACCGGGTTTCTCGAACCCGACTGGCTACTGATGCCGGACGTGATTCCCGAGGGAGCGATGGCCCGCCACACCGATACGGTCATGCGGTATCCCGGCCTCAAAGAAGACGTCTACGTGCCGCGTTTTCGCCCCGATGCGTCCATTCTCACCCAATTGGGCATTTCCGAGGATGAACTGGTGGTGACGCTGCGTCCGCCCGCGACCGAGGCCCACTACCACAATCCGGAGAGCGAAGTATTGTTTGCGGAAACCATGCGGCTGCTTTCCTCGCACCCGCGCGTGCGCGCCGTGACTCTGCCGCGCAATGCCAGACAAGGCGATAAACTGCGGGCCGATTGGAGCGACCTGATCTCTTCCGGACAAATGCTGGTGCCGGACGCACCGGTGGATGGCCTGAATCTGATCTGGTTCTCCGACCTGGTGGTCAGCGGCGGGGGAACGATGAACCGCGAAGCGGCTGCGCTGGGCGTGCCGGTATACAGCATCTTCCGCGGCAAGATCGGAGCGGTCGACCGTTATCTGGCAGACACTGGCCGGCTCACCATGGTCGAGAGCACCGACGATGTGCGCACCAAAATTAAACTGGTTCGTTGGGACCGCCCCAGCGAGCCTGCAGATCGCAACTGCCCGGTGCTGCAATGCATCGTGGGCAACATCCTCAAGGTATTGCAGTCCGGAGGTCAAAAGCCCATCCGCCTGCCTTTAAAGATTGCGAAACAGGCTGACTCCACTGTCGGCGAAGCCTAATCGCATTCTGATTCCATCTGGCCATTAAATTCAGCTCGTCAAATTCAGCCCTCCCCCTCGGCACGAAGAATTCCAAGAAGAATTCGCGGAACTGTCCGAAATTATTGGACACCGCGCCACGACACCGGTAGTGGGAAGCCGGTCGTGGGGGAGGGAAAACTGAACTGATGTCTTATGCGCTGGATCTTACTTTAGACTCGGCTCTAAACCCGGCTCTGGACCTGCCTCTGCACCCGGCCCTGGCAGAGCTCGGGGAATCGACTGCGGCCAAGGCAGCAAATTGCATTGCACCTCTGCGGGACTCTCGTTGGGAGCCTTTTCTCGAAAAACATCCGCGCGCTTCGGTCTTTCATTCTTCGTCCTGGCTCGAGGCGCTGCGCCGTACGTATGGATTCGAGCCCGTTGCCTACACCACGTCTGGGGCGGGCGAAGAGCTGGAAAACGCGATGGTATTCTGCCGCGTCGAAAGCTGGCTGACCGGCCGGCGCCTGGTTTCACTGCCATTTTCGGATCACTGCGAGCCCCTGGTGGACCGAAGCATAGGCAGAAGCAATGGTAAAAATGAAGATCAGGAAGCGCTGATGGCCGCCCTGATGCGGGAAGTCAAAGACGAAAGATTGAGCTATCTGGAGATTCGCCCGCTTGAGCCCTGCGATCTGGCGACTTCGCTCCCACGGACAGACGTAACCTACGCCTTTCATCAACTGGATCTTTGGCCCTCCATCGATACGATCTTCAGCCGGTTTCACAAGAGTTCGACGCAACGAAAAATTCGCCGCGCCGAGCGCGAGGGCCTCAGCTATCGCGAAGGTTCGACGCCCGATCTTCTGGACGATTTCTTCCGGCTCTTCACGCTGAGCCGGAAGCGGCAAGGCCTGGCTCCGCAGTCGAAGAAGTGGTTTGCCAATCTAATGGAGTGCTTCGGCGGCGCTCTCAAAGTACGGGTGGCTTGCAAGGATAATGCGGCGATTGCGGCGATGATCACGCTGCGCCACAAGGACACGCTTACCTACAAATACGGCTGCTCGGACCCGCGGTTCAACCACCTGGGCAGCATGCACCTGTTGTTCTGGAATGCCATTCAGGAAGCCAAGTTCTCCGGCCTGCGGTTCCTGGATTTTGGCCGCTGCGACGCCGGCCAGCAGGGTTTGATCACGTTCAAGAATCGCTGGGGCGCGATGCAATCCGTACTAACCTATTCAAGATACGGAGCTGCCCAAAAATCGACTCACCTCTTTGATCTTTACAGCTCGCAGTGGAAATCCCGGGCGGCAAAGTTTGCGCTCCGGCACATCTCCCCGGCGATCCTCCCCACGATCGGCCGGATCATGTACCAGCACATTGGCTAAGGATATTTCGATGAGCGTGTTAGATGAGCATGTTGGACAAGAACGGCTCCCCCGACTCAATGTTATGAAACAATTCTCCAGGAGCGTTCCAGAAATGACAGATGCCAGAAGTTTGCCGGCGCCGCCAGCGCTGCCATCGGAGGAGGCGCGGACCACCATACAGCGTTTCGTTGCCCTCGCGGTTCGCGGCCTGGTGCCCATGTTCGACGAGCAGAAGCAGCTGTTCTGCTATAGCCTGAAGAAGACCGGCGAGGGTATGGCGCGGGAAGGACTCTCGCCGCGCTATACCATGATGACTCTGATGGGTCTTCACCGTTTCGAAGAGGCGGGTGGCACATCGCCGATCGCGATCGAGCCCGTGCTGCACCGGTTGCTCGAAAATCTCGACTGGGTGGAAGATATCGGCGACCTCGGCGTGCTGCTCTGGACCTGTGCCCTGCTGGCGCCGGAATACCTGGCCGAACTCGAAGGCCGCATTTCACTGGAGACTTCCTTGACGCGCTACCGCAGCGCGCAACGCGGCGTGACCATGGAGTTGGCCTGGTTTCTCACCGGCCTGTCGAACTGGGTGCTAGCCTGTCCGGAAAAGCGTTCCGGACTGCGCGATCTGGCCTTCCAGACGTTTGCCCTGCTGAAACAGAATCGCGGGGAACAGGGATTCTTCGGCCATCTGGCGCGCGGCGGGAGTGTGATCGGCATGACCCGCGGCCGAATTGGCAGCTTTGCCGACCAGGTTTATCCCATCTACGCGATGACCCGGTTCTCGCAGGCCTATCAGGAAGACAGCGCCTTGCGGATGGCTCTGAAATGTGGGCGCGGCCTGTGCGAGGCGCAAGGGTCGCTCGGACAATGGTGGTGGCACTATGATTCTCTGGGCGGCGGCGTGCTGGAAGGATATCCGGTATTTTCAGTGCATCAACATGCCATGGGACCGATGACGATGTTTGCCCTGGGCGAAGCGGCGCAATACGATTTCACTCCGTGGATCTATCGCGGATTGCAGTGGATCAACTCAAAGAACGAGCTTGGTTTCAATATGGAAGACGATGCGGCCCAAGTGATCTGGCGCTGCCAGTACAGGTCGGCCTCGCAGATCAAGACTTATTTGAAGGCAGCGCTGAATCTCGGCGCCGCGGCCAAGCCCTTCGAAGCGAAGAAAGATCTGAAAGTGTTATTCGAGTGCCGTCCGTATGAACTGGGCTGGTTGTTGTATGCCTTCGCGGCCAGAAACGGTCGACCAGTTTCCGCAGCCGCCGAAAGGCATTCGGCTGCGGTCGGCCACGGCATGGTCGGTGGGAAGCGCTAACCATGAAGATCATGCTTGTAGTCGGGGCTCGGCCGAACTTTATGAAAGCCGCCCCGGTCGTGTTTGCGATCCACGATTACAACGCCCGAATCGCGGCCTTGCCGCGGGAATTGCAAGCGGCCTCCGCAGAGCCAATCGAGCTGGTGCTGGTCCACACGGGCCAGCATTATGACGAAGCCATGTCGGGTTCGTTCTTCTCCGATCTCGGCCTGCCCAAACCGGATGTTCACCTCGAAGTCGGCTCGGGATCGCACGCGGTGCAGACCGGCGAAATCATGCGCCGCTTTGAGGCCGTTGTGCTCGGCGAAAAGCCGGACCTCGTCATGGTTTTTGGGGATGTGAATTCCACCGTGGCCTGCGCCCTGGTGACTTCCAAGATTTCGTTCGACGCCCACGGAACCCGACCGCTGATTGCGCATGTCGAGGCCGGACTCCGCTCCTTCGACACGGCGATGCCGGAAGAGATCAACCGCGTGATTACCGATCACTTATCCGACCTGCTTTTCGTGACCGAGGAAAGCGGCCGGGAGAACCTGTGCCGCGAAGGTGTGAAGCCGGAGAAGATTCACTTCGTGGGCAACACCATGATTGATTCGCTGCTGGCGTCGCAGGAGAAGGCGGCAAAATCCGCCGTGCTCGATCATTTTGACTTGCGGAATGGCGCTGGCGATAGTGCTGGCAATGGAACGGCGCAAACGGCGCACGGCGTCCGGCGCTACGCGCTGTTAACTTTGCACCGGCCATCGAACGTGGACAACCGAGAAACTTTCCTCAGCATTCTCGAAGGTCTGGACGAACTGGCAGGTTCCTGTCCCATTCTGTTTTCTGCCCATCCCCGCACTCGCAAGCGGATCGCGGAATTTGGTCTGGAGCGCTTCTTTGCAGGAAACGGGCAGGCAAGAAACGGCCAAGCGGGAAACGGCGCGGGAGTTCATCTGCTCGATCCTCTCGGCTATCTCGACTTCCTGTGCCTGATGAAACACGCGGCGCTGGTGGTGACCGATTCCGGCGGCATCCAGGAAGAAACCACTTGTCTGAATGTTCCCTGCGTCACGGTTCGCAACAATACCGAGCGTCCGGTCACAGTGACCTGCGGAACCAATGCGATTGCCGGCACCGGCAGCGCGAACATCCGCAAAGCAGTCGAAGAGCAGCTCAGCGGGAACAGGCCCGGCCGCGTCCCCGAAAAATGGGACGGCCGCGCCGCCGGACGCATCGTGGATGTGCTTGTGCGCGAGTTCCAAAATAGGAATTCACGGCTCGATGTTCCCATCGCCACCGGAGCGGCCAGTCAGTGAACCGCCGGTAAGACCTGCCAAAGAAGGAGTCCAGAGCCTAAAGTCAATCATTCCAATACGATACGATTCGGCAACGCATCCCGAAGTAAAACCGAACCACGAAGCCCGGAAGGGAAAGTCTTTGGGCGCAGAGTGGAGTGGTTTTCGGTGCTGTCCTTCTGGGACCTAGCCGTTGGCAAGGGGGCCAAATACCCTGTCCCTAGGCCCATCTGGACGGGCACTTATACTGTGACACGGGACCCCCAATGAATCGTGTTCTCCCCCAAGTTCGACTTCGATTGCTTTTCGCAGTTTTGATCGTCTGCCTGTTTGTGAATCGTCCAGCACAGGGGGTAACATCGTGGCCGGGCCAGTCCGGGAATCCTGTTGGGTACGCCGCATTTGCGCCGCTTAGTACGACACCATGGCCCGGCGGCAGCTTCCAGAGCGGAACGGCTGCGAACCCAACCATTTACACGGGCTACGTCTTCACCGGTTCGCAGACAATTTCCGGCTCCTATATCGAGTTTATTAGTTGCGATTTCAACTCCGGGACAGGCGGCGTAGTTGTCTCCGGCTCGAACATCACCTTCATCGGTGACCGTTTCCAGTCAAACGCAGTTGAAGTTTACAACGTCGAAACGACGGGCACGAACATCGCGTTCTTCTACAGCAGCTTCACGCCGCTAGCATCGTTTTATACGTCGCCTCCAGGCGCGGCGTGGCCCTCGGCCGGGGCAGGTCAAAATACAACCACGCAAACGACGGGCGTGAATGCGATCGACGGCAATGACGGATATGAGTACGGCATTCTCATAAACTCCGGCGGTCCCGTCACCATCGATCACAGCGACTTCTGGGGCTTCGGGAATTCCATAGATTTCATGTCAACGTCCGCACAGATGACCATCACAAATAACTGGATTCATGATGCGGCGAACGCCAGCCCCCAGAGCTACCACATCGACGGACCCGGCTATCTGAACGGAGGAACGGGACCAAGCAACATCACGATTATCGGCAACACGATCGCGACGATCGGGAACACAAACGGGATTGCCTTCCAGGCGGCTACTTCGGGTTATGACAACCTTCGGATAGAAGACAATTATCTTTCAGGAGAAGAGTACACCGTTGCTTTCGGCCAGCCGGGAACCACGCGTCCTACCAATTCAACCTTTACGCGCAACGTGTTCGGCACGGACATCGAGGAGATTTATGGCCCACTCTACGGCGCCAGTTGGACGGCGGGGACCAACTCTCTGTGGGCGTGCAATACGCTGGCGTTTGCCGTGGGGACGACTTGGACGGATCAAAGCGGATGGAAGCCACTCTTGGCAATTAACGGCCTGTACTGGACGCCGAACAGCGCGATTTCGAGTATCCTTGACTGGAATGGAAACACGGTGTGTCCATCTTTAGCGCCGAGTAGTTTAGCTTGGACAAGTCAGGCGGTTAATACCACCTCGTCCGGTCAAACAGTAAGTTTCAGCAACGTCGGCTTAGGTACGATTACAGGTCTCTCGGTGGGATTGCAAACAGGAACACAATTTGCTATTTCCAGCAATACCTGTGGTTCCACTTTGTTGATTGCTTCCAGCTGCACGGTCACGGTAACCTTTACTCCAACGGCTCTAGGGCCGCAAACTGACAATCTGCAATTTACCGATAACGCAACTGCTCCCAGCAGTCCGCAAAAGGTGCCCCTGATTGGAATGGGAAGCAGCCCTGGCTCTGGGCCGAATCCCCCCACTAATCTAAAGGCGACAGTGCAGTAGTTTCCGCCCCTCCATCTATCCTCATCGCGCAGCCGACCCCGATCATCTTGGGGTCGGGCCGCGCAGAAAAAACTTAGAAGTGGTTGTCAACAAAATGAGCGGAATTTCTATTCCAGCGCTGCGTCAGTTAGCAGACAGCGAGAACCCAAACTCGTTTGCGAATAAGCTTCGCGCTGCGCGGTTCCGCCGGTTCGAAACACTAGTCGCCACGCTGCCGCGTCCGCTGCGAATTCTTGACGTGGGAGGCGAGACCGCCTTTTGGGAAAATCGGGGCTGGGCTGGACGTGACGATGTCCGGATATTCAGTTTGAATCTTGTCCCCGAAGAGCAGCGGCACGAAAACATCAAGCCGGTCGCAGGAGACGCAACCAACCTGGCCGAGTTCGCGGATGGCAGCTTTGACGTCGCATTCAGCAACTCCGTGATCGAACATCTGTTTACGTTTGAGAACCAGCGCCGCATGGCGTCGGAGATGCGGCGGGTGGGCCGGGCTTTCTGGATGCAGACGCCAAACTTTTGGTTCCCGATGGAGCCGCACTTCCACGTCCCCGGCTGGCAGTGGATGCCGTTGGGCCTGAGAGTGGCGATGATCCGGCGCTGGAGATGCGGCTGGCGCGGCCCGTGCCCGGACCCAGCCGGAGCCCGCAAACTGGTCGAGGAGCTTCGACTGTTGCGCGAGAGCGAGATCCGGTCCATCTTTCCGGGAGCGACCCTGATTGCGGAACGATTCTGCGGGCTGGTGAAGTCCTGGATCGCGATCGGCGGCTTCCCAAACGCAGGCAATTCTTAACACTGTTGTTACCTGCGGGCCATGCTTTTGTGTATAACTTGAATAAAGTTCTTCTTTCCGCGTCCTGACTTGTGCCACCACAAAACCTACAATTTGGCGGCGGAGTAGCCGAAACCGTTCTGCATCCGGTGGTCGCGCTGGCGATGCTGATCGCCGGCGTGATTATGCTGGGCTCTTCCCGGCGCAACGCCTTGGCTGCGTTTCTGGCTGCAGCCATTCTGCTTCCGAACGATCAAGTGCTCATGATCGGTCCGCTGCACTTCCCGGCGCTCAGAGTCGTGGCGTTGCTGGGTCTGATGCGGATTCTGCGTTCGAAGCTGGGGTCGAAGCAGAGCGTATTCAGCGGAGGGATCAACAAGATTGATATTGCTGTGATTCTTTTCGCCGTCTTTACCACGGTGGACGGCATTCTGCTTTGGCAGAGCACGGCCGCACTGATCAAAATGGCTGGGGATTTCTGCACGCTCATCGGCGTCTACTTCTTTTTGCGGTTCCTGATCCGGGACGCGGCAGATGTGGATTGGGCCATTCAGCTTTTCGCGGTGATTGCCGCCGTCGTGGCTGCGGTGATGACCTATGAACAAGTGACTGGACACAATCCTTATGCCTGGCTGGGCGGGGCGCGCGCCTTCGTTTACGAAGCCGTCGTCGAGCGGCAGAACCGGGCCCGCGCTACAGCAGGTTTCGGCCATCCCATTCTTGCGGGGACATTTGGCGCCGTCGTGCTGCCGCTGTTCGTCGGCCTGTGGTGGAGAGGCAGGAAGTTTCGCAATTACGCAATTGTAGGAATCGTATCGGCCACAGTAATCACCTGGGCCTCAGGGTCGAGCACTCCAATCATGGGCTACGCTGCGGGTGTTCTTGCGCTTTGCCTGTGGCCGGCACGCAAGTGGATGCGGGCCATCCGCTGGGGCATCGTGCTCATGCTGATATCGCTGCACATGGTAATGAAGGCGCCGGTATGGCAGCTCATCGCCCGCGTGGATCTGGTGGGCGGCAACTCAGCCGACCATCGCTATCAGCTGGTGAACCAGATGATTCTGCACTTCAAGGAGTGGTGGCTGATCGGTACGTTCAACTATCCGGACTGGGGCTGGGGAATGTGGGATACCTGTAATCAGTACGTGGCGGTTGGCGACAAATCTGGCCTCCTGCCCTTTGTCCTGCAGTTGGCGATGATCGTGTACGGCTTCAAGTACCTGGGGCGAGCCCGGAAGATTCCGGGAACCGGCAAGAAAGACGCCCTGTTTTTGTGGGCGATGGGCGCTACGCTCTTCGCGAACGTTGTGGCCTTCTTCGGCATTTCCTACTTTGATCAGACGATGGTGGCCTGGTACGGGCTGCTCGCGATGATCCCAACCGCAGCCCTGGCCCACCGAAAACGGGTTAGCGCTCCTGAGCCGCAAATCACGGGGACCGCTGTCGGCGAGCCTGAAACTCTTGCCGCCGAAACGGATGTGATGGCATTGTCCCCGGCCTCGAGTGGCGACTGGCTGTAAGAGTAACTTCTGCAAGAGTAAAGACTAACTTTCGTGTCGATCACTTCTACAATTCGTCGGGCCAAGGGAGCGGTGCAGGATCTGCTCCCGAGCCACGGGCTGAAGGGCCGGGTATTTCGTGGCGGCGCTTGGCTGGGGATAGGAAGTTCCACGGAGCAACTGTTCCGGTTTGGCCGGAACATGCTGCTGACGCGGATGATTGCCCCCGAAGCTTTTGGAACGATGGCGATCGTGCTGTCGATTAGCTCCGTCCTGCAGTGCCTCACCGACGTGGGAGCGCGGGAAGCGCTGATTCGGGATCCCAGAGGGTCTGAAGACGGGCATGCGGGAGCGGCCTGGTGGTTGGCGATGGGCCGGGCTTTGTCGTTTTATGCTCTCCTGTTCTTCTCGGCGCCGCTGATTTCCAGGTTTTATACGAATGTCGAAGTCACGGCTCTTTTGCGGGTCGCTGCGCTCGGCGTGATTTTTGAAGGCGCAATCAGCACCAAAGCCTACGTTGCGATCAGAGAAATGAAGTTTTCGAAGTGGGCCACGATAAACCACGGCGGTGGCATCGCGGGCGTCTTGTTTACGGTGATTTTGAGTTTCTTTATCCGTGACGTGTGGGCACTGGTGTTGGGATTCGCTGCGGAAAATGCCGCCCGGTGCATCCTCTCATATGTCATCTGTCCTTTCCGGCCTCCGATGTGGTGGAACCGCGAAGCGATTCGGGACTTGCTGAAGTTTTCGAGAGGGCTGTTTGGCCTGTCGATTTTGAATCTCATTTTTGCGCGAACCGACATTTTTGTGCTGGCGAAGCTGTATTCGCCCGCGGAGATCGGTTTGTATGCCATGGCCATATACCTGGCTCAGACTCCTGCCAGCTTTGTCATGAGCCTGCTCAATCAGACGCTCCTGCCGGCTTTTGCCGATGTTCAGGACGATCATGCGCGCATGAACCGGATACTGTTGCAGGCCACGTCCTTGACCGTGTTGCTCGGACTGCCGGTCTTAGTATTTCTATTTTTCTGCGGGCATTCTCTGCTGACGCTGGTCTATGGGTCGCGTTACGGTGCTGCCTCGCCCGCGCTGGTGGTGGCCGCGTGCGTTGCCCTGGTGAACATTGCCAACATGCAGATCACGACCATGTTTTACGCCAAGGGCTTGCCCCAACTTCATCGGCGCAGCGTCGCCATGATGGCGATTCTGATGATCGTCCTGGCTTACCCGTTTGCCAGGAGATTTGGCCTCGTGGGCGGTCAACTGGCGTGTCTTATTTCGATCGCAGTCGGCTATTTCTTTCAGGTTGAGCGTATTCGAAAGGTGACGGGTCTCCATTTGTCTTCGTACTTGAAGACCTCTCTGGTTCCGGCAATGATATCGCTCAGCGTGGTTGCGATCTGCGTGGCTGGGCGTTCTCTTTTTGTCGAAGCCCGGCCGCTGCCGAACATTCTATTTGGCGTTGTTGGCTGCGTAACCGCCTATGGCATTGCTGGTGCGCTGTTCGTTCGACGCTCACGGGGAGTTGCATAAGAAAAACATGGTAGAAGCATCCACAAAATGTCCGCTCTGCGAGGCGAGCGCGGCCTCCCATTTCATGAGGACCACGGATCGATTCCATTGGAGAAGTGAGGAATACGATCTCATGCGTTGCTCGTCCTGTTCCTGCGTATGGCTGGCGAATCCGCCGAGGCCGGAGGAAATGCCGTTTCATTATGACGAGGACTACCACAAAGTCATCATGGCGGGAGGCGAAATGTCTGCCACTCGCCGGTGGCAGAGCCAGCGGGAGAACATTGCGCGCCACAAGCAACGTGGCAGCATCCTCGATATCGGATGCAGTTCGGGTGGTTTTCTGGGGACGATGAAGGGCGGATCCTGGAACTTGTATGGCATCGAGATGGAGGCCTTGACCGCGGAGAAAGCCAGGCAGGCCACCGGCGCCGAAATCTTTGTAGGGGAAGCGCTCGATGCGCCTTTCCCCGCCGAGAGTTTCGACGTGATCACCTGCTTCGACGTGCTTGAACATGTTTACCATCCCCGCCAATTCTTGACGAAAGTTCTGGAATGGTTGAAGCCCGGCGGGATCTTTTGCGCGGGACTGCCAAATATTGAGTCTTGGGAAGCGCGGGCGCTCGGAACGTATTGGTACGGCTTGGAGTTGCCCAGGCATCTGTTCCACTTCTCCCCGCGCTCGCTGAGATATGTCATGACCTCTTTAGGATTCCAGGAAATTTCGATCGCTACGCCTGGGACGTCCTATCTCGAGCGCAGCGGAAGTTATCTATGCTCCGAAGCGCTACAGAGGATTGGCATTGCGCCACGCCCGATGGCGAAGGATGGGCAGCGCAGCCTACCCGCTCGAGTCGTCCGCAAGGCGCTGCGAACGGTGCTGATAGCCCCATTTGGTCAGCTGGCTTCCTCCGTTGGCGCAGGCGCGAGCATGGAAGTGATTTTCGCCAAGAGCGTGTCTCATTCGGATTCGGATCAACCTGATCGAACTGGTCAAACTCGTCAAACCGCGCAAACCGCACAAACCGCACTGGTTTCGGCTGGTGGAGGGGGATCGCATGGGGCCTGAGACTGTGAAAATAGGCGCCGGCGTTTCTGCTAAGCCCGAAGCGACGATGGATCTTTCGATCGTCTGCGTGAACTGGAACTCCGTGGAATATTTGCTGGAGTGTATTCCCAGCATTTACGAGCACACGCTGGGAATCTCATTTGAGATCATTGTCGTTGACAACGCGTCACCCTTGGGTGATGTAGGCCTGCTAAAGGAGCGATTCCCGGACATCACGCTGATACGGAGCAAGGAGAATTTGGGGTTTGCCGGAGCCAATAATCTCGGAGTACGGCATGCGCGGGGAGAATGCGTTGTATTTCTGAATCCGGACACGAAACTCGTAAGCCCGGCATTGACCACGATGTTGCACGCTCTGCGATCCCTGCCAGATGCCGGCGTGGTGGGGTGCAAGCTGCTGAATGGCGACCTCTCGATCCAGACCAGCTGCATCATGGTATATCCGACAATCCTGAACCAGCTAACTCAGGTTGAGTATCTGCGACTGCGCTGGCCAAAGCTCTGGGGAATCGGTCCGTTGTTTTCGGACAATCCCGCTCCCGCCCGAGTCGAAGCGATTTCGGGTGCATGCATGCTGATGCGACGAGAGGCGTTTGAGAACGTTGGCATGTTCAGCGAAGACTACTTCATGTATGCCGAGGATTTGGACTTGTGCTACAAGGTGGAGCGCTCGGGGCTGTCGAATTATTACGTGGGCGGCGCAACCATTGTGCACTACGCCGGCAAGAGCAGCGCGCCGGAGTGGCAAACCATCATGAAGCTCAGGTCGGAAGTGCGATTTTGCGTGAAGAACTACGGGCCGTGGTACGGGTCGGCATTCCGGTTTGCCATGGGATTCAATGCAATCGCACGGCTGTCACTGATCGCGATGTTTTCTGTCGTCAAGAGGGATGCACAGCAGAGGGCGACTCTGAAATCGGCGGCCTTAAAATGGAAGTCGACGATAAAAGCGTTAATCTCGCCAGCTTTCTCGAGCCAATACCCTACGAAAGAACCGAAAAGCACGCCGAAACTCTATGAGTCAAATGTCTAGGTTTTGGGCTGTCTCCGTTTCGTTAAACGAGAATCGACGCAAGCTGCAGCAGTGGCGCTCTGATTCTGGTAGCACTTGGAACATTCGTTGTGCATTTGAGAGGATGTAATCATGTTGAAACGACTGGTCAATCTTGGTGGAAGTTTATTGGTCGCGGCCTTTGACTGGCTGCGAAACCTGATCCACCGCATTCTGGGGCAGCCTCCGCGGGGAGGCTGTGTTGTGCTGGCTTACCATTCCGTCAGTTCTTCGGAGCGCGCTCAGTTTGCGCGGCAAATGGATGCGCTGTTAAGCTGCGCAACCCCAGTTTCGGCGGCTATCGAAAGCCTGCCCGACCCAAGCAAGCGCTATGCGGCAGTCACCTTTGACGATGGCCTGGAAAACATAATCGCCAACGCGTTGCCCGAACTGGCGGAACGAAAAATTCCATCGACTCTGTTTATCGTGACCGAAGCGCTCGGGACGAATCCGGGATGGGAATACTTTGGAGGCGACGATCCTTCCCAGCAAAGAGCGATGACCGAGCAGCAGCTGCAGGAGTTGCCATCGGAACTGGTCACGATTGGATCTCATACGATGACCCACCCCGTGGTCCCCGCATTGACCGGTGAGCGGCTCCGGGAAGAACTTGCCGGATCGCGAGTGAAGCTGGAAGCCATATCGAAACAGGAAGTGAAGCTTTTCAGCTTTCCCTATGGCGCGTTTAGCGAGAGCGCGATCGTGGCGTGTCGTGAAGCTGGCTATGGACGCGTGTTCACGGCGCTGCCGTTATTTGCATTCACGGAACCGAACGAGTTTGTCACCGCGCGTGTTGGTGTCTCGCCATCCACCTGGCCGATTGAGTTCAGCCTGAAGCTGCGGGGGGCGTACCGATGGCTTCCGCTCGCGTTTGCGCTAAAACGTAAGATGCTGTCCTCATTTGGTTTTGCCAAATCGCCATTGCTCGAAGCCCAGACGGGAGAAAAAACCGCATGATTGCCATTACTGAGAATCAGGGCCGGATCATTCAGGTTCTGACAGAGGTCTTTCAAATGAAGAGTCTCTCGGTGCCCGACTTGGGGCCCGACACGGTTCTAGATCAGATCGGTCTGGAGTCGCTGGATTTTGCCCAGGCCGTCATTCGCATGGAGGAGTTGACAGGGCGAGATCCTTTTGCGACGGAGGCGGAGTTCCACATCAAAACGTTATCCGACTTGGCAGCTGTGTACGACTAAATCAGAGTGCCCAGAATGCTGAGCCGAATCCTTCTAGAAAATAAAATAGATCCCGGTCAACCGGCAGTCGTCACCCGCGAGAAATCGACCACATGGTCGGAGATGCGGGAGCAGACTCGCGCGATCGCCGGTGACTGTCAGCGGTTGAGGCGGCGGCGCGTTGGCTTGTCGTTCCCGCCAACCGCGACGAGCTACGCGGCATTGGCAGCCCTCGAGAGCCTATCCTGCGACGTCTTTCTGTTGGATGCTCACCTTCCCTTGGAAGACATGCTTCGACTAGCTGAAAGCCTTAAGTTGGGAGCATTGCTGGCCGCTTCCAAGGATGAAAATTCGCAGTTTACTGCGCATGAGTTGCCGCATGAGGGAGCCTGGAGTGGGACGGGTACGGTTACGATATTGACTTCAGGCAGCACTGGGCAACCGAAGGCGGCCCGGCACTCATGGGAGAGCCTCAGTCGTCCCGTCCGAGAGGACACAAGATACCCGGCGCCGCGCTGGCTTTTGACTTACCGGCCCAACCTCTATGCCGGACTGCAGGTGATGTTGCAGTGTTTTGCGAACCGGGGAACCTTGGCGGCTGCTGAATCAGAGATGAATCCCCAGGCGACGGCTCAGTTTATGAGCGACGCAAGTGTCCAGTTCGTATCCGCAACGCCTTCATTTTGGCGGCGCCTGTTGATGTTCGCCGATGGAAACTTGCTGCGAAAGATACCGATCATACAAATTACACTGGGCGGCGAGGTTGTGGATCAGCCAATTCTCGACAAGCTTCGGCAGCATTTTCCAACTGCGCGCCTGGTGCACATCTATGCGACCACTGAACTGGGCAGATGTTTCTCGGTGAGCGATGGCATTGCGGGGTTCCCGTCGAGCTACCTCGCCAAGGCAATGTCTGATCAGGTGGAACTTAAAGTTCAGGAGGGCGAGCTTTTCGCCCGATCTCCAAATGCGATGCGGATGTATGACCCGTACTCTTCCAACCGTCCCAGCACGAGCGACTGGTTTGCAACGGGCGATCTGGTGGAGGAGAAAGCGGATCGCTTTTATTTCGTGGGGCGCAAGTCGGACATGATCAACGTGGCCGGCAGCAAGGTGTACCCGCTCGAAGTCGAGCGCACGATTCGGCAGGTTCCCGGAGTGTCTGACGTTCGCGTGTTCGGGAAAACTTCATCAATTGCGGGTGAGTTAGTGGCCTGTGAAATTGTGGCGGCTCCGGATCAGAATGCAGAAGCGCTGAAGGAAGCTGTTCTGCGAGCTTGCCGAACTCATCTCGCCAGCCACCAGCAGCCCCGCCTTATCAAGCTGGTCGATCACATTGACCTGTCGCCCGCGGGCAAGACGCTCAGGACCAAGACCTCATGACAGGCGAAGTGTCAACCCTTAATCAGCACGTCATCGATCGGCAGACCATCGATCGGCACGTCATCATTAGCGGCGGCAGTCGTGGCCTTGGACGGGCCATCGTGAGCGGACTGTTGGAGAGTGGTTATCGGGTCAGTACATTCAGCCGGACAAAATCGGAGTTCATCGAGAGACTTGCAGGGAATGAAGGGAATGAAAGGTTCTTCTTCGCGCCGGCTGATCTCGCCGACGGGCCTTCAGTTGCCGCGTTTCTCAAGTCCGCCTACGCGAAGTTCGGCAATCCGTATGGCTTGATTAACTGCGCCGCGATAGCAGCCGACGGCGTGTTGGCGACCATGCCCGAAGAGTCGATCAGGAAACTTCTGGCAGTGAATGGAGAAGGCACGCTCCGGCTGACCCGGCTCGTCGTGCGAAAGATGTTAGTCGCGAATGCGGGCGGAGTGATTCTGAATGTGTCGTCGATCAGCTCCTTAAGAGGATTCAAGGGGATGTCAGTCTATGCCTTTACCAAGGGGGGTATGGACGCCTTCACTCGCGCATTGGCGCGAGAGTTAGGAGAGCAAAACATTCGGGTGAACTCGATCGCCCCTGGATACTACGATACCGAAATGAGCAGCGGCCTCAGTGAGAATCAAAAGGCGCAGATCCTGCGACGCACGCCTTTGGGCAGGTTGGGCGTTCCAGAAGATGTCGTTGGGTCGGTTTTGTTCCTTTTGTCAGAGAAGGCTAGCTTTCTGACCGGGCAAGTTCTTGTGATCGATGGCGGCAGCACAATCTAAGGTGAAATCAGCGGCCGCTCGATCGAGTCAGCACAGTAGTTAGAAACGAGAAAGGCATCGTAGAAAACATGGCAGGGGAAACATGGCAGGCTTAAGGGCATTCGTCGAGGGAGATGTACCGGCGGTCGCAGATTTGGTATGGAAAGTCCTGCATGAGCAGCCAGGCCCTTCTCCTGCCGGCCTAAAGGTTTATTTTCAGGAACTATTTTTTCGAAATCCATGGCGTGACGAGGGAATCGTTTCGCGCGTCTACGAGGATTCTGAAAGTAAGATTCGAGGATTTTTTGGCGCCGTCCCGCGCCGGATGACGATCCAGGGCAAGCCAGTACGGCTGGCATTCGGGAGTAACTTCGTTCTCGATCCTGAATGCCGCGCCTCGATGGCTGCGATGCAACTGGTCCGGACGTTCATGAAAGGGACACAAGACATTTCCATTACCGACTCGGCGAACGAAAACAGTCGCCAGCTCTTACGAAGTCTTGGGTTCAGTGTGGTACCCGTGTACAGCCTGTTATGGGCGCGTCCTCTGCGACCATCCCTCTATGGTGTCCATGGTGTGGCGCGCTTGAAAAAAAATAAACTCGTGGCCACGGTAGGGTCGCTGGCGAAGCCCGCGTGTGGTCTGGTTGATGCTCTAGCGGCAAGCCTGGCGATAAGCCCATTCCGGCAAGTTCGGCCCACCACTATCGGTGAAGAACTCGGCGTCGAGACGCTTCTTCAGTGCCTGAACAGCATGCCCAGCAAGCAATTGCTGCTTCCGGAATACGACCTTAGCTCACTCGACTGGGTGCTGAAGTTCGTGGCTGACCGGAAGGCTTACGGGGAGGTTCGGCGAATTCTTGTCCGCAATGAAGAAAAGAAAATCATCGGGTGGTTTATCTATTATGTAATCCCCGGAGGTGTCGGCGAAGTTTTGCAAATCGGGGCCGACAGCCCATCCATCGGCAAAGTTCTCGATCATCTTTTCTACGACGCATGGTCAATTGGATTGGCGGGCATTCACGGTCGCATGGAGCCTCAGTTCATGCAGGAATTAACCCAGAAATCGTGTTTCTTTCTGCGCCACGGCAGTTGGACACTGGTGCACTCCAACAAGCCCGAACTTGTTGGTCTGTTCCAAAGCGGCACCGCCTATTTTTCGCGTCTGGACGGCGAATGGCCCTTTCGTGTTGATGCTACTCGACTACGCAACGAGTCTTAGTTGTGTTTCCTGGAATCGGTGTTGCCGTAGCCTGATCGGACTCTCGCCGAGCAGGCGTCCTAAACATCTCCGAAAGTATGGCGTATTGTGGAATCCAGGTAGTCAAAAAGCCGGTTTCGAGAATAACGTCTCGAGAATAACATCCGTGAATAACATGAACGTCCCAGAACCCGCAAAACCGTACCGGCATGAGGAACATGCGTATGTTCTTATGACGGCGGCCTACAATGAAGAGGCCAACATTCAAAGAACCATTGAGGCCGTGCTCGCACAGACCCAATTGCCCAAGAGATGGGTCATTGTGAGTGACGGCTCCATTGACAAAACAGATGAGATTGTTCGGGACTACGCAAAACAGCACGAATTCATTCGTTTTCTGCGGGTGGACAGGGCGCCCAGCCGAAGTTTTCGATCCAAGGTAATCGCACTGCAAAACGGCAGCAAGCTCCTGGAGGATGCAGATTTCGACTTTATCGGCAATCTGGATGCCGATGTCACGGTCGGTTCTTCATACTTCAGCGATCTCATTGACATGTTTAGCAAGTGTCCGGGCTTAGGCTTAGCCGGCGGCTTTGTCTGTGAAGAGACGGATGGAGTCTTCCGAAGCCGGAAAATAAACCGAGTCTACTCCGTGGCTCATGCCGCGCAATTGCTGCGTCGCGAATGTTATGCCGACATCGGCGGCTATGCGGTTTTGGAGTATGGCGGAGAAGATTGGCATGCGCAGACCACGGCCCGAATGAAAGGATGGAAGGTCCAGGCATTCCCTGAACTGGAGATTCATCACCTTCGGCAGACCGGAACCGGCGACAACCTGTTGCGGCACAAGTTTCGACAGGGGAAGATGGACCACTCTTTCGGCTGCGATCCAGTATTCGAGATCCTGAAGTGTTTAGGACACCTCAGCGAACCACCCTTGTTCACCGGAGGAGCAGCGAGATTGATTGGCTTTTTTTCGTCGTCCATCGGTGGGGTGAAAAGGCCTGTTTCCGATGAGTTCGTGGCTTACTTGCGAGCCGAGCAACGGCAGAAAATATCGTCAGCCTTCAGCCGAGTATGGGGACGCGTCATAAGAAGAGACCCGATTCGTCTGGGCGGAGAAATTGAATGAGCAACTCACAATGAGCAACTCAGGTCGAGTGTCGGCGGAAGATCCACTTTCGTTGATTAGCCGCGCGGCGAATAAATTTCGCAGTCTGTGGATGGTGTGGACCTACCCGTTTGCGTCGATAGGGGATCACTTTTATGTGCACCATTCGTGTGAACTGCAGCGCTCCATGGCCGGCTTCATTCGAATCGGTAATTCTGTAAGTATCGGCCGCGACGCCTGGATTAACATTCCTGAGGTGCCCGATTCCAACGAGCCCATTATTACTATGGGCGACGGGTGCAACATTGGCAGGCGCTGCGTGGTTTCGGCCAAGAACGGGATTCACCTCGGGCGAAATGCAATGATTGCCCCGTCTGTATTGATCATGGACCACAACCATGCTTTCGAGGATGTGACCGTTTCTATAGCCGAGCAAGGCGTAACGAAAGGGGGAACGATCCGCATTGAGGATGGATGCTGGATCGGCTTTGGCGCCGCCATCGTCTGCGGCCAGGGGGAACTCGTAATCGGACGAAACTCTATTGTTGGGGCCAATTCCGTGGTGACCCGAAGTGTGCCTCCGTATTCGGTGGTCGCAGGCAATCCCGCAAGGGTGGCAAAGAGTTATGACTCCTCAAAGTCACAGTGGGTCATGGGATCCAGCAAGACGCAAGTGCCGGAGAAAGTAGCGCCCGAGAAAGTAATGCCCGAGAAAGTTACGCCCGAGAAAGTAACGTAAGATGTGCGGCATCGCCGGATTGCTGAAGACCGACGGGAGCAACGCAGCGCCAGACAGACTTCGCCAGATGATCGCTGCCCTGCCTTACCGTGGTCCGGATGCCAGCGGGGTTCACGTCAGTGGCGCCTGCGGATTCGCTCACGCGCGTCTCAGCATCATCGATCTCCAGAGCGGCGCACAGCCCATGTCTAACGTGGACGGCCGTTTGTGGATCACCTTTAACGGGGAGATCTTTAACTATCTCGAACTCAGAGAGGAATTAATAAACCGGGGACATTCCTTCGCCACTCGTTCGGACACCGAAGTGATTCTGAACGCTTACAGCGAATACGGCGAAGATTGCGTAAAGCGTTTCAATGGCCAGTGGGCATTTGCGATTTGGGACACAAGCGAGCGAAAGCTATTCTTGTCGCGCGATCGTGCCGGCGTTCGACCGCTGTTTTACACGCAAACCAAAGATAGCTTTCTCTTCGCTTCCGAAGTCAAGGCCCTGATGGTTTGCCCGGAAGTATCTCGAGAATTTGATCCGCTTGGCATGGACCAGGCATTTACGTTCTGGGTTACGCTTCCTCCACGGACCGTCTTTAAGCACATCTCGCAATTGCCGCCGGGTCATTCGATGACGGTTCAGGGTGCCCGCGTTCGCGTCCAACAATACTGGGCGATGCCGTATGTGGAGGAAAGAGAATCCCGCAACGGACATGAACGGGGGCGCGTAGAAGAGTTGTTGCATCTGCTGATCGATGCGACACGAATTCGCTTGCGCTCGGATGTGCCCGTCGGCGCATATCTCAGCGGTGGCATTGACTCGGCTTTGACGACGGCCCTCATCGGGAAGATTGCCGGCGAGCGGCTACGAAGTTTTTCGCTCACCTTTGCGGACGCGGAATTCGACGAGAGTCCCTATCAGTTGGAAGCGAGTGCGTTTCTAGCGACACAGCATTCGTCGGTATCGTGCTCCCAGGCCGACATTGCGCAGGTGTTTCCGGAAGTGATTCGGCATGCGGAAAGTCCCTTGTTTCGAACCGCGCCGGCGCCGATGTTTTTGCTTTCGCGATTAGTCCGCGAGAGTGGATTCAAGGTTGTAATGACGGGAGAAGGCGCGGATGAGGCTTTTGGCGGATATGACATCTTCAAAGAAGCAAAAATCCGCCGCTTTTGGGGGCAGAACCTGGAGTCGAAGTGGCGCCCGCTATTGTTGAAACGGTTGTTCCCGTTCCTGCAGGACTTTCAGCGACAGCCAACGGCGAACCTCAGGAACTTTTTCCGCGTCACAACCGAAGATCTTTCGAATCCATTGTTTTCGCACATGCGGCGGTGGGAACTCACCGCGAAACTAAAAATGCTGTTTTCAAGCGAAATCCAGACCGAGATTGGGCAGTACGATGCGATGGCAGAACTAACGGAAAGTCTGCCTGCGGATTTCTGTTCCTGGACGCATTTCGGTCAGGGAGAATATCTTGAGGCCAAATATTTTCTTCCCGGTTATCTTTTGTCCTCGCAGGGTGACCGGATGGCTATGGCTCATTCGGTGGAGGGGCGCTACCCGTTTCTCGATTACCGCGTAGTCGAGTTTGGAGCGAAACTGCCGGCTCGGTTGAAGATGCGGGTCCTCAATGAGAAATGCTTGCTGAAGCAGGCCTGCGATGGGCTTGTGCCCGAATCGATTATCCGCCGTCCAAAACAGTCTTATCGGGCACCCGAAGGTCGGTGCTTCTTCGACGAGAACGCTCCGGACTATGTAGAAGAACTTCTGTCACCGTCGGCAGTCGAAAAGGCTGGAGTCTTCGACAAGCGTGCGGTTAGCATACTCAAAAGCAAGTTTGCCGATGGTAAAGAAGGTAGTTTCAAGGACAACATGGGAGTGGTCGCAGTTCTTTCCACTCAACTGCTCGCGACACAATTCATAAATCAAACAATGGGAGCCAACTGAGCAATGCAGACAACAGACATCGGGCATGAGATTCGCAGCTTTCTCGTGGACAACTTTCTTTTTGGCCACAGCGAAAAACTACAGGACGACGAACCGCTGCTGGGAAACGTGATCGATTCGACTGGGGTGGTTGAATTCGTGGTTTATCTTCAGGAACGCTTCGCTGTCACCGTGGAAGACGACGAAGTGACCACCGAAAATCTCGGGTCGGTCCGAAACGCCATCGCGTTCATCGAAGGAAAACTTCTGCACAAGGCCTAGAGCGGCGCTTCTCCGGCGGCCGCAAAGTTCCTTGTACGTTGTTGATTATGCGTTAGTTGTGCAAGACTAAGCCGAGTCTAATTCTCAATGCATCGATCCGGCGGACGTGATAAGATTTGCATAGTTCCTCTCCCCTTTTCCTCCCCTCGCAACATTCTTTATGGGTGTTAACTACGTCATCAACATGAACCGATAGCGAGGTTTGCCTAAAACTCATGATAGAAGCTGCGATCATTGGAGCAGGTCCGTACGGACTTTCCATAGCCGCCCACCTGCGCCACGCCGGAGTACCATCCCGGATTTTTGGCCGTCCCATGGACACATGGGTCTCGCACATGCCCAAGGGCATGATGCTCAAGTCAGACGGTTTTGCTTCTGATCTTTACGACCCACAGGGTGCGCTGACTTTGAAGAGGTTCTGCGCCGAGCGCGGAATTCCGTACGCCGATACCGGCAAGCCCGTGCCTCTTGAAATTTTTTGCTCCTATGGCCTGGCTTTTCGGGAGCGGATGGTTCCGGATCTAGAAGAAACTAACGTCAATTATGTTGAGAGAGTGCCTGGCGGATTCAAAGTTCACCTTGAGAACGGCGAGGCCGTGCAAGCTCGGCGAGTTGTTCTCGCGGTCGGCATTACGCATTTTGAGTACGTTCCCGAGACTTTGAGGCACTTGCCTCCACAATACCTCTCCCACACTGCGCGACACCGGGAGGTCAGCAATTTCCATGGGCGCAGCGTGATCGTAGTCGGCGCCGGAGCTTCCGCGCTGGATATGGCGGGACTGATGCACGATGCCGGAGCAGAGGTGCAGTTGGTAGGCCGCAAGCCGGAAGTGAAATTTCATGGAGATCCGACTGGAAAGAAGCGTTCCTTATGGCAGCGGCTGACTCGTCCTTCCTCCGGATTGGGCCCGGGGTTAAAGTCGCTATTTTTTGCGGAATCACCGCTGGCCTTCCACTACTTGCCGGGGCATTTGCGCCTTGAAGCCGTACAGCGGGCGCTGGGTCCGTCCGGCGGATATTTCATCAAGAACAAGGTGGTCGGCAAGGTGCCTCTGCACCTCGGGTACGCGCCGGAAGGTGCGGAAGTGCGCGACGGCAAGGTACATCTGAGCCTGCGTTCCGTGGATGGAACCGCGAAGGAACTCATCGCCGACCACATCGTCGCGGGCACTGGCTACCGGGTCAACCTGGACGACGTCAAGTTCCTGAGCGAGGACATTCGTTCGGCGGTCCAACAGACCAAAGGGTCCCCCGTGCTCTCTTCCAACTTCGAGTCTTCGCTTCCGGGCTTGTATTTCACGGGAATCGCGGCAGCGAACAGCTTCGGCCCGGTCATGAGGTTCGCCTTTGGAGCCAGATTCACCGCGCAGCGGCTGACGAAAGTCCTGAGGAAGACCGCCGTGCGGCAAACGGTCGCCATGTCAGCCGTCGAAGTGGCGGTGAATACCAAGTAAGAGTGGAGCTTTCCCAACTCACAAGCTGGAAACTGCCTCTCCACTGGAACCTTTTACGCATGAAGAGAGAGACCATCGCGATTCACGCGGGTTACGACGGGGACCCCACGACCAAGGCGGTCGCGGTGCCGATCTATCAGACCGTTGCGTTCGAGTTTGACAGTGCCGAACACGGGGCGGCGTTGTTCAATCTGGAAGTTGAAGGGAACATCTACACCCGGATCGGAAATCCGACCAACGCAGTTCTGGAAAAGCGAGTGGCCGCGCTCGAAGGCGGAGTGGATGGCCTGAGCGTGAGTTCCGGAATGGCCGCGATCGAGTACGCGCTCATCAATATCGCTGAGTCGGGTAATAACATTGTTTCTCTTCCTCAGCTTTACGGCGCTACGTACACGCTGCTCGCGCATATTTTCCCGAAGCGAGGCATCAGTTCGCGGTTTTCGGCTAGCGATAGGCCGGAAGATGTGGAGAAGTTGATCGACGAGAATACTCGCGCTGTCTACTGCGAGAGCGTGGGCAATCCGGCGGGAAATGTGGCGGACATTGAAGGCTTGGCGAAGGTCGCGCACAAGCATGGCGTGCCGCTGATAGTCGATAACACGGTCGCAACGCCGATTTTGCTGCGGCCCATTGAGTATGGCGCCGACGTGGTGTTGCATTCGATGACAAAATTCATCGGGGGCGGCGGCACCAGCATTGGCGGCATGATTGTGGATGGCGGAAAGTTTCCGTGGCGGAAATATCCGGAAAAGTTCTACATGTTCAATCGGCCGGAGATCGCTTATCACGGCGTGGTCTATGTTGACCATTTCGGCGACTCAGCTTATGTCGCCCGCTGCCGGACGGTGTGCCAGCGAAATACCGGCGCCACGCTGTCTCCGTTTAACGGCTTCTTGTTCTTGCAGGGAATTCAAACGCTTGCCCTGCGCGTGGAGCGGCACGTAGAGAACGCGCGCAAGGTTGCGGAATTTCTGCGCGCTCATCCGGCGGTTGCCTGGGTGAACTACGTGGGGTTTCCGGATAATCCCCTCTATCCGATGGCGCACAGATACCTGGGCTCGAACTTCTGTTCGCTGTTGACCTTCGGAGTGAAGGGCGGTTACGAGGGCGGCAGGAAGTGTTTCAACGCCTTCCGTTTGTTTAAGCGGATGGTGAACATGGGCGACGCGAAATCCCTGTCGTGCCATCCGGCGTCGACCACGCACCGGCAGCTCACCCCGGAGGAGCAGGAAAAGGTTGGCGTCACTCCCGAGATGATTCGGCTCAGCGTGGGCATCGAGCACATCGACGACATTCTTGACGATCTGGGGCAAGCATTGAAAGTGGCAGCCAAGTGAAGTCTTGCGGGATGGAACAGTTCGGAGCAGGAGGTGCGATATGCCGTTGATCATCGAAGGTGGGCGAGTTCCGACTCGTTGGGCAGAGGCAGAGACGAAGCGGGGAACCCTGCGCCCGAGCGACACGCATGTCCGCCGCGGCGAATGCATCAGCCTGGCGCTCATCAACAACATGCCTGACCCTGCTCTCGAGGACACGGAGCTGCAGTTTTTTGAATTGCTCGACGTCGCGTCGGGCGACGTTCCAGTCATCATCAAGCTGTACTCGCTGACCGGGATTCCTCGAACCGACCGCGGGCAGCGGCATCTGAACAGCTTCTACTTCGATTTTGAAGATCTTTGGAACAGCCGGTTCGATGGCGTCATCGTTACCGGCACCGAGCCTCATCAGCCCAACTTGCAGGATGAGCCGTACTGGGCGACGTTGACCGAGGTTTTTGACTGGACGAAAGAGAACACATCTTCGACGGTGTTATCGTGCCTGGCCGCGCATGCCAGCGTTCTTCACGGAGATGGCATCGCCCGTCACCGGTTGCCCGACAAACAGTTTGGCGTGTTTGATTCCGCCAGGAAGTGCGAACATTCGCTGACCAGCCGCATCGCGGACCGCATCCGCTTCCCGCATTCCCGCTGGAATGAGGTGCGCGGGGATGAGCTGACCTCCTGTGGTTATACCGTGCTTACAGAGTCGGCCGAAGCCGGAGTTGATTTGTTTGTGAAGAAGAAAAAGAAGAGTCTGTTTGTACATTTTCAAGGGCATCCGGAATATGGAGCTCAGACTCTGTTGAAAGAATACCGGAGAGATATCAAGAGATTTCTTCGCGAGGAGCGAGAGACATACCCAACGATGCCTGCGGGATACTTCGACGCGGCTGCGATTCGACTTCTGAACGATTTTCGGGAGACGGCAATCGCCGATCGACGCGAGGACATTGCCACATCCTTCCCGGAAGCGGCAGTGGTCGGCAGTCTGCAGAACAGTTGGCATTCGTCGGCTATCTGCATTTATCGCAATTGGCTGCAGTATCTGGAGTCGAGAAAGACGGAGACGCCGACGTTCGCGGCCATGGATCGGTTTGCAAGTACACGGTCGACGCTTGTGGACGGCGGGCGAGCATAAGGGCCATTCACCATAACCAGACCTTAGGATTTCCAGCTTAGTAGTTTGCAATCTTCGATCAGGCATTCACCGAACAGCATTGCAACTTAACTTCCAGGTGGCTTATGACGCCCCAGCTCAGCTTGTTCTTCTTCAGTGCGGACTCTGCAGAAGGGCAAGGCAATAAGTATCAGATGTTGCTGGAATCCGCGAAGTTCGCGGACGAGCATGGATTTGCTGCCGTATGGACGCCGGAGAGACATTTCCAGCGGTTCGGTGGATTGTACGGAAGCCCCTCCGTCACTGGCGCTGCGCTGGCCGTCCTGACGAAGCACGTCTCCATCCGGGCCGGCAGCGTCGTCCTGCCCTTGCAGAACGCTTTGCGCGTAGCCGAAGAATGGGCGATGATCGACAACCTTTCGAACGGACGGGTTGCTATTTCGGTGGCCTCGGGATGGCACGCCAACGATTTCGTGCTCTCACCCGATACTTACCAGAACCGCTACGCCGATATGTTTGAGAAGATTGCCACGGTGCAGAAACTTTGGCGCGGCGAGAAAGTGTCGCTGCTGAATGGGGCGGGAGCCATGACCGAGGTCAGCATTCTGCCAGCGCCCATTCAACCGGAACTCCCGATCTGGCTGACTGGTCAATCGGATGATACTTTTCTGAATGCCGGTAAACTTGGTTTCAATGTTTTGACGGCGAACTTTTCACTTCATTATGACCTCAAAGAGTTCGTCCACAAAGCGCAACTTTATCGAGACGCAATCCAGACACACCATGGCCGTCGCGGCCATATCACGCTGATGGCGCATACCTATGTTGGGGAGAATCCTGAAGAGATAAGAACGATCGCCCGACCAGCAATGGCAGAGTATCTCAGGGTCAATATCGGGATGCAGAGAGATCACTCCGCTGGAACCAAGGATGATCGAGGAGTTGTTCGCAAAACGACTTGGGTGAATCCGGAACTTTCTCGTCTGAGCGAAAAAGAAACTGAAATCATGATCAACTTTCAGACGGGTAACGCCTTACGCAGCCCGTTGAGTTTTATCGGGACTTTCGATCAATGCGCCCAGCAGGCCGAGCTTCTAAGAGAAAATGGAGTGGATGAGATCGCTTGCCTCATCGACTTCGGAATAGGCTTCAACGATGTTATTGCCAGTCTTCACCGGTTGTATCCATTGGCAGGTGGTGTTCAACAACGAAGCAATCGTCCCGTCGCCGTCTAGCAGGCCTGAATCAAGATTGAAAGTGTGAGACGTTTTACTTGAGATTTTGGAATGAGTCTTCCTGACCGCATTTGCGACATCATCAAGCCCTGGGTGGCGCGATCTCCCGATCGCCTGGCTTTGGTGGAGGCTGGGGGAAGTTGGAGCTATCGGCAGCTAGATGCGGTTGTCGTTGATACACAGAATTGGCTCCGAAGCCAGGGCGTGCGTCCGGGTGACCGGGTCATGATTGTTGGCGAAAACTGCCGCGCATTCGCCGCAGTTCTGCTGGCCGTCAACCAACTGGATGCCTGGCCGGTGCCAGTGAATGCACATCTGTCTGCGCGCGAGATCGATGCGATCCGGGATCACTGTGGAGCCCGTCGAGTTATATACACTACGAATGCGTCAACGCATGCCACCGAGCACGCACACCGGGACGGATCTCTGATAGAAGAAGTTGGCGATCTTGGGCCGATTGGCATTGGCCCACTCAACGAAAACGCCGAACCGGAACCAATCGACGCTGAGATTGGAAGCCGCGTCGCCGCATTGATTTATACGTCGGGAACTACAGGTCTGCCGAAGGGTGTGATGTTGACCCACAGCAATCTTTTGTTCGCGGCCGGAGGGGCGGCAAAAATCAGGTCCCTGACACCGGAAGACCGCGTGTACGGCATTCTTCCGCTCTCTCATATTGTTGGCCTTTCGACAGTATTTTTGGGTACGCTGCTCAGCGGGGCTACGCTCTATCTTGCGCCACGATTCGATCCCATGGCCGCCCGTGTAACGCTTGACAGAGATCGAATTACGATCATGTTAGGCGTGCCGTCGATGTTTTCCCAGTTTTTGCAATACGCGAAAATAAGAAAACTAGAGTCGCTGAAGCTTCCCGCCCTTCGCATTATTTCCTGTTCGGGTGCCCCGCTTCCGCCCACGATCAAATCGGCAGTAGACAAGTTGTTTGGACTGCCACTCCATCACGCGTATGGGGCGACGGAATGCTCACCCAATGTTGCGCAGGTAAGGGTCGAAGGGGCGCCCCGCACGGACACCTCGGTCGGTCCCGTCTTTCCGGGAGTAGAAGTTAAGTTGGTTGGACCTGATCTTGAAGCAGTGCCAGCAGGCGAAGTCGGCGAGTTGTGGGTGCGTGGCCCCAACGTGATGAAAGGCTACTACCGCGCGCCTGAGGAGACGGCTGCCGTAATCAATGCGCAAGGCTGGTTCAACACGCAGGACCTTGCCCGCTTTGAGGGTGAAAATCTTTTCATCGCCGGCCGTGAGAAAGACCTGATCATCCGATTTGGATTCAACGTCTACCCGGCGGAAGTCGAGGCAGTGCTCAACGGTCATCCGGCGGTTGCCAAGTCAGCGGTTGTCGGCAGGTCAATTGAAGGAGACGAGGAGATTATTGCTTTCGTGCAACCGTTTCCGGATTCTACCCTGACGGCCTCAGAGATCGCAGACTTCGCTGCGCACAATCTTGCTGCCTACAAGCGGCCTTCTCACTTCGTGTTGCTCTCGGAAATGCCGGTGACTCCTCTGGGCAAAATCGTGAAGCCTAAACTCGTGAAGATCGCTGCGGACCTTCCGCGCGGCAACCAGGCCAGAAGCGCCAAGCTTACAGCGGAACCTGGATCAGCGTCGGACCTGCGTTCACAAACCCTTTCCGCAACGCCTTCGCAAACTCTGCCAGCGAAGTGACGCGAGATGGGAACGGCTTCCTCCCGGAACTCGTCGAACGACTTCTCCAGCCTCCAGTAGTCTCCCGCCCGTACTTCGCTACTCAATCCCTTCCGTTGCTCCCACGCCCGAATCTCGTCGATTTTTGCGCAGCATCTCCGCCTGGCTCAGGCGGAGGGATGCTTCAGAACGTCTGCCAGTGCGCGCATTCGCATTGAGTCAGCGGGGGTCTTCGCGGTTGCCGCGCTCTTTTCCAGCGAAGGCGCCAGACGCTTCAATTTCCCAAGACTGCCCTTGCTCAGGTGCGAACTGTCAGCGCTCTGAATGGCCGTCTGCAGCTCCGCGATTTGGCTTTCCGACAAAGCCTGCGACCTCGACAACTGATCGAGGTATGCTTTCGCCACGACCAACTTTGCCGGCCACTCGAGCTTCTGCTGGTCTTGTACATTGAGCTCGGCCACCTGAACCGTTTTGGCCGCGTCGATTTCGTTCTGCGTGAGAAACTTGCTGGGCGTCAGCTGAAACACATCCAGGCCGCGCGCAATCTCCGAACCATAAATGTAGCCGTTGTACCAATACGCCGACCACTCGCCTCCGAGCACCAGCATTTTCGGATCAATGGGCCCGCGATCGAAGTAAGCAATTTCGAAGGGGTTGGCCGGATCGGTGAAGTCCATCACCGACACTCCGCCTTGATACCAGGCCTGCACTTCGATGTCCCTGCCGGGAACTGGAACCAGGGAACCGTTGTGGGCCACGCAGTTCTCGGTGTCGCCCTGCGCGGCAGGCAGCTTGTAGTAGTTCGCGAAGCTGAGTTTGTCGTCCTTCAGGTGGAAGATGGCGTCCGCGCCCCACTTGTTCGGGTCGTTCGGACGGCAGCGCGCTCCCAAGCCACCACCCCACTCGTCGGTAAACACAACTTTGCTGCCATCGTTCGAGAACGAAGCCGAATGCCAGTAGGAATAGTTCGGATCATTTACGGCATCCACTCGCTTCGGGTTTACCGGGTCCTTGATGTCCAGCAGAATTCCGTTGCCCGAGCACGCGCCTGCTGCCAACCCGATCGCTGAATACACGGTGATGTCGTGGCACTGGTCAGTGTCCGCGGGCTTCTCCGCGCCTGGCTTGCCATGGGTTCCGCCATTGTTCAAGCCGTTGATCGCGCCCGTACGCGGATCGATAAATACCCGCGGACTCGACACGATCTTCGCGTTCTGCGGTGCCGCCACGGGAACCTTGATCACATCGATGCGAAACAGCGCCGTATTCGGATCTTTGTCCGGCTTTTCTCCGGAACATCCTTCCAGTTCTTCCGGCTGACGCACAAACGAGGTCCCCGACACGTAGATGTAGACATTGTTCTTGTCGTTCGGATCGACGACCAAGGTATGGGTGTGGGACCCACGGCAGGTCTGTATCGCCGCGACCTGCTTTGGATTCGTGATGTCGGAGATATCGAAGATTCGTACGCCGCGGAAACGGTCCTTCTGCGCAACCGGAAGGCGGCGTTTCCTCTCTTTCGGTTTGTCCTTATCTTTATCCGCTTCTTTGTCCTTATCTGCGTCTTTGCCTTGATCTGAATCTTTGTTTTTATCTTTTTCCTCATCGGCCGGTGCTGGCTCAGGTGGAAATCCCTGCGCGCCGCAATCCAGCCGTCCATTCGGCATCTCGACAGACATGAACAGCAGATTCTTGTATACCGAGACATCGCCCTGTCCACCCGGGCAGACCATCGAGGTCAGCAACGTCGCCTTCGCTGGATTCGAGATATCGAAGATATTTACGCCATAGAAATTTCCCTGAAACAGGTGATTGCCTTCGAAGGCAAGGTCGGAGTTGGCAAAGGCCAGCTGCGCGATCACCAACTGGAATGGTTTGGGCATCTTGGACAGCATGGCTTCGGGCATGCCCAACTGCCCGAGCGTCTTCTTCACCTTGGCATCGTCTGCGTCTGCCGAGCCGAGTTGAAACGCATCCGGCTTCTTGACCAGTTGAAGGTGCTCGATGCCCATCGAAGCTTCGCCCGCGTCATAAAGTCCCGGCGCCAGCTTGAAGCGCGGGTCGTTTACGTCCGACCCGGTCATGCCCGGCGGCAGCGCCGGAGCCGGCTCTGGCGCGAATGGATTTTGCTGCTCGGCATCTTTCTTCTCTGCATCCTTGTCGGACGAAGGAGTCGCGGGCGTCTGCGCCTGTTGGGCGGCGGCGGGCGGAGTTGCGGGCTGTGCCTCCTGTGCCTGCGTTCGGGTCACTCCGAAACTTAAAAGAAGAACAGCTCCCATTCCCCACATAAAACTGGACACTCGGTTCATCGTTTCTCCATTTCTTAATTATTTCTTTTCCAACATGTTCTGCATGATTCGGATCTCGGCTCGTTGCGAATTGTCCGCGTCGGTCGCGAAGTTGAACAACTCGGCATCCTGTCCCGCGCCCGCGGTGTCGAATAGATCTTTTACCATAGTTAATGCGCCATTGTGATGTTGAATCATCCCTACCAGGAATAAATGGTCAAACTCGGCGCCCTTCGCCTTCCGGAGCGCTTCCATCTGCTGCGGAGTAAGCATTCCGGGCATCAGCGCCATGCTCTCGTTCGATATCTCGTGCGATGTCTCGTGCGGCATATCCATGCCCGGCATGTTGGGCATCGACTGGGGCACGGATTCGCCCCGGGCCGCCAGCCAGCGCTTCATGAACTTGATCTCGTCTGACTGCGAACTGCTGATGCGTGCCCCCAGGGAGCGCAGATCTTTGTTCTGCGTATGCGACGGAATCATCGCCGTCATCTCCACCGCTTGCGAATGATGGAAAATCATGCCCTGCATGAAATTTACGTCCGCTGGCGACCGTGGCGGCAGGACTGCTCGCGTGGACGACGGCAACGTTTTGCTGGGCGTCCCCGGCGCCCCCGGTTGCACGACCACAGGCTTGGCCGGATCGGTTTGCTGCGCGCGCGCGGCGGGAAAGAATAAAACTGCGGAAACGCTAGCGGCCAGCGACGCACAAAGTACAACCCCGCGGGCAGAGCCGGGCCTGAGCTGGCGCTCGCGGCGAAAATGCGTCCAGTTGGGCGTCACAGGGAATATTGTCATTGGACGAGCATCGAATCTTGTCACGAAATAGCAAATTTTCAAAGCGCAAAGAGCAAAGAAAAAAGACCGAATAAAAAAGCCGCAGCCGGACTGGTGCGAGACACACCAAGCACCCCTGATTTTGCACGACACTACGCGGCATCGCCCTCTCGAGCAAATACCTTTCCGACGGGCGCCACTATTCGTGTCGTAAAGCTTCGATGGGATTCAGCCGCGAGGCACGAAAAGCCGGTATCATGCCGCTGATCAGCCCCACCGCGCCGAGGATAAAAGTGGAAGCGATCAGTGTTCCCGGAGCAATCATCAACCGGATGTCGCCGGCTTCTCCGTTCTTCGCGAACGCGCTGTATAGAGTAAGCCTTCCTACCGAGAGCGCGACCACGTACGCCAGGATCACTCCAAAGACGCCGCCGACGAAGGTAATACTCAGCGCTTCGGCAAGAAACTGCATCAGAATATAACGCCGGGGTGCGCCGAGGGCTTTCTGCACGCCAATCTCACGCGTCCGCTGAGTAACCGAAACCAACATGATATTCATCAGCCCGACTCCACCGATGCCGAGCGTCAGGGTGCCGACGAAACCCATCAGGATTTTTAACCCGAGCGTAATGATTTCGAACTGATGGAGCTGCGTCATGAGGTTGAACACGCGCACGGCCTCACGGTCGCTCTCGTTGAATTTGTGCTGCGCCGACAGGATGGAGCGGACCGCCGGCTCGATGCGCTCGAACTCCGGAGTATCGAAGTTGAACCAGATAGTGTCGAGGTAGTGGGTGTCTTTCAGATCGCTCATAGTGGTGAAGGGGATATAGGCCGTGCGGTTGATATCGTCGTTGCCTTCCTGCATTTTCGCGCTCAAAACACCGACGACTTCGAAGCTGAGACCGTCGATCCGGATGTGCTCGCCCAGCGCGTTGCGACCGGAAAACAGCTTTTCCTTGGCTTCCGAGCCGATGACCGCGACGCGCGCGCGCTGCACCTGATCTTCCATGTTGTAGAACCGGCCCTGGCCGAGTTTCAGCGAGCGTATCGCATACACATTGGGATCATTACCGCTGGCGGTGAAGGTGAAATCCCGGTTGTCGTATTGCACATTGGATTGTTTTTCGACATTGGGAGTGATGCGCGTGATTTGGGGAAGATTGGTCGTGAGCGCGTCGACATCCTCCTGCGTGAAGCGGATCTGCACTCCGGATTTCTGGCCGCCGGCTTGCGTGGAAGTTTTGCCCGGAACCACGATGACGAGCTTCGTGCCGAAATTCGCAAAAATGTTGGCGAAGGCCTGGCCGAAACCATCGCCATAGGCGAGCAGCATGACGACCGTGGCGATGCCCCATCCCATGCCCAGCATGGTGAGCGCGGTGCGGCGGCGATTGTGGCGCATGGCTCCGTAGGCTTCCTGGAGCAGATCACGAAACATATTGCCTCAGTTCAGTTGCTTCAGTTCTGCTTGCTTCAGTTCCGGTATTATTCCTGCCGGAGCGCTTCCACCGGCTGCAGCATGGCCGCCCTTCGCGCCGGATAAAGTCCTGCAACCACTCCAGCCAGAGTCAGACTGCAAATGGCTACCATGGCCGACATGGGCACCAATTTCGGGGGATCGAATCCCTGCGGACCCTGGATGCCTCCCATCATCGCCATCAATCCGCCGGCGAAAATCATGCCAAGCACACCGCTGCCCAGGGTGAGAAGCAATCCCTCGAGAAAGAAATGAAACAGGATGTTGCGGTTGGTGGCGCCCAACGCCTTGCGCAATCCAATCTCGTGAGTACGTTCGCTGACCGCAACCAGCATGATGTTGATGACGCCGATCGCGCCCAGGCCCAGCGTGACCATGCCTACGCCTCCCAGAAACCAGTTCATCGCGTCGAAAATGGTTCCTATCATTTTTGATTCCTGGATCGAATCCCACTCGTCGAAAGCGTTTTGATCGCTGGCATCGAACTGGTGATTGCGTCCGACGATTTGATGGACTTCCTTTAGCGCCAGCACGTGGTCGGCAGTCACCCGCGGCTGATACTCGATGAACGAAATGGAGTTTTGATGGTTTTCGCCTTTGATCGGGAAATTGGCGGCCATGACTTGGAACGGAATGTAGCCGCGCATGTTGAGCCACATGTTGTCGCCCCGGCCGAGGTGCGGCATGCTCCCCACCACTTCGAAACGGATGCCGTTGAGAAGAATGAATGCCCCAACTGCGGGACGGCCGGGAAACAACACCTTCAGCAGTTCGCTCCCCAGCACGATTACATTTCGTCTCTGTAGCCCATCCAATTCATTGAGCCACCGGCCTTCTTTGATCGGAAGGTAACTGATCTCGTTCAGGTGCGGCTCGGTACCCATAATCTCTCCGCTGCCCGTGGCAAATTCGCTGATCTCGTGCAGATCGTTGCGGGAAATAACGGGGCACGCATTGCGGACGTATGCGGCTTGTCGGATATCGAGGTAGTCTTGATAAGTGAGCAGGTAAGAACGGGCGGAGCTCATGTTGCCTGAGACCGCAGGGGCGCGGCCCGGGAACAGAAACATGATGTCTTTGCCGAACTCCGCCAGTTCCCGCTTATTGCCGGAGCGGAAGCCTTCGCCCACTCCTACCAGCAGAAGTAAGGAACCCACACCCCAAGCGATTCCGAACATGGTGAGAAATGAGCGCAGCTTGTGCGCCCAAAGATTGCGAAAGATTTGCGCGAAAATGTCCAGGACCGTTCGCATCGTTGACTCACGATCTACTCTTAAAGCTTAGATGCACAGTTATTTACAAGAATATGATATTTCACTAAAAAAGGCCGCGAAAGCAGCTCCAGGCGGTCCGAAGTTCTGACGATGCGCCCGCCTAAAGGTTAGCGCTCCGGGGACCCTTTAAGGGCGAATAACGCCCAATCACTGATTAGAGATACGTCGATCGACCCAGCAAAGTTCCATCAGCCCTCGGGGCAGGAAGCCGCCAGAAGCCGCCGGCCAGAACAGAATATGAGTTGTGTGTGACGCTGTCTGATCGGGCCAAGCTCAAAGAGGTACTTCGATCAGCGTTGGACCTTCATTCTCAAGCCCATTCCGTAGCGCCTTCGCAAACTCCGCCAGAGACGTCACGCGGGTGCCGGGCACTCCCATGCCCTTGGCCAACTGCACCCAGTCGAGATCGGGACGGCCGATCTCGAACATATCCAGAGCCCGGGCTCCCGGGTTGCCGATTCCTAGATAAGAAAACTCGCGCTTTAGGACCGCATAGTCGCGGTTGGCGAATACCACGGTCGTCACATCAAGGCCCTCGCGCGCCATGGTCCACAGCGCTTGCAGTGTGTACATGCCGCTGCCATCGGCAGTCAGGCAAAGGACTCGCCTGTCCGGGCAGGCCACGGCCGCGCCCACGGCCAGCGGCATGGCGATCCCAATCGAGCCTCCCGTGTTGCCCAGCCAGTCGTGCGGCGGAGCTCCCTTTGTGGCCGCCATCATGCCTCGGCCTGAGGTCATCGACTCATCGACCACGATTGCATTTTCAGGAAGCAGCGCACCGACCACTGCGGCCAGACCGGGCAGCGTGATGTTGCCGTCCGGCAATTGAGGCCGAGTTGCCTTCTCTCCGGCCAGCGTTCGAGGCAGCGACAATGCTGCATCGAGAGCTTCGAGCGCGCCCACGTAGTCCTCACCCGGACTTGCCAGCGTGTGCGTCTCGCATCCCGGCGATGTGAACGCGCTATCTTTTCCGGGGTAAGCAAAATACGCCACCGGAGCCCGGGTACCGACGAGGATGAGTTGACGAAATTCCTTCAACTGCTCGACGGCCTGCTCCAGGACGTACGCAACACGGTCCACAGGCGGCAGGCCGGAGCCGCGTTCGAGGCGCGTAACCGGATACGGCGCGAGCAGTTTGGCACCCGTGGCGTGGGCGATGTGTCCGGCAACTGCTAGCCCTTGGCCGTACAGTGCGTTGCCGGTCATCAGAAGGGCTGTTTGCAGTCCCGAGCGGAGCATGGCTGCCGCGTGCTCGACCGCATCAGCAGCGGGAACCGGCGCTTTTGGCACAACCACTGGGAGAGCTGCAGCCGAGCCGCCCTCGTTCCACGCGACATCGGCGGGCACAATCAGCGTAGCGATCTGGCCCGGCGCGGTGCGGGCTGCGACCATAACTTCGACTGCGTCGCGTCCCACTTCGTGCGAAGAACGACATGTCCGCAGCCATTTCGAATAGGGCCGCGCGATGGCCTCGATGTCGGAAGTGAGCGGAGTGTCGTGGCGCAAGTGGTAGGTAGCATGCTGGCCAATCACGTTGATCATGGGCACCTGAGCCCGGCTCGCGTTGTGGAGATTTGCCAGGCCATTGCCAAAGCCAGGGCCGAGATGCAGAAGGGTGCACGCGGGTTTCCCGGTCATCCGCGCGTAGCCGTCGGCCGCGCCGGTGACGACTCCCTCAAAAAGACCCAGTACGCAGCGCACTTCGGTGATCCGGTCGAGCGCGGCTACTAGATGAATTTCCGACGTACCGGGGTTGGTGAAGCAGGTGTCAACGCCACCGGCGACCAGCGCATGAATCAGATTTTCGGCTCCATTCATCGGTCTACCGGGCTGTCCTTGTCATGGTTGTGTGTCATGATTGTTCGTCGTGGTTGTGCGTCACAGGTGTGCAATGGTTTTCTTACGACCGACAGTTCATTTTTCGACTACTCGCATTGAGCGGAAATTAATTTCCCGCCTCAAATGTTCGGACTCAACCTTAGAAACATTTGCGACATCTAAGCTAGTGTAGCCTGAGACTGGTCCTCCGAGGCCCCTTGGAAGTCAGGTTGCATTGGCGAATCGTTTTCGGCGTACTCCTAATGATTGTCGGGACTGTTTTCGTAGCCATCATCGCCGTTCGGTTTCTCCTTCCTCCTTCTCCTTCAATTGCGGCTTTACCGTCCGTCAGGACTGTCAACTCAGACGGGCCTTCTCGGGCCGCCAGCACTACTGGTCTTCCGCTATGCCCGCCAGCAGGCCTTCAAGCGCTGCAGCCCTCGCGGCACACCGGGCACCACAAAGTGATTCTTTCCTGGAAAGCGAGTGCTCCCTCGCCTGACCCGGAACGCAACCCTGTCGGGTACTGTTTGTATCGAAGCAAGAAGCAGCATTCCGCAAAACGAAACCCTACCTGCAGCGATTGTGAGCAGATTAACCCGACGCCCGTGGTGGGCACGAGTTGCGTGGACGACCTCGTTTTGGACGACGCGACTTACTACTACGTGGTAATCGCGATTACTGCGAACCGGAAAATCAGTTCTGCGTGGAGCGAGACGCTGGCTCAAATTCCTTCAGGCAAGAAAAGTGCGAATCCTGTCCCCGCGAACTCTTATCCGCTTTGCCGGGGCATTGCGAACTCGAAATAGTCGTAATGAGTCACTCGTTAGTTTTTTCTCTTTACTCGTTGCGGAACTGATGTGGCAGATCACCGTCCGTGCCTGGCAGCTATTTCGGGGAATTGGGCCCCGCCAGGAAGCCGCCGTCGAGAACCAGGGACTGGCCGGTCATGAACGATGCGCGGTCCGAGCACATCCATACGACAGCTTCGGCGATTTCCATCGGTTGTCCCAAGCGCCCAATCGGATGACAACCAACAATATATTTGTGTGCGCCCGGAGCACGAAAAATCCGATCTGCCATGGGCGTTTCGATAAATCCAGGGCACACCGCATTGATCCGAATCCCACTCTTAGCATTTTCCAGCGCGGCCGTCTGCGTCAGCCCGATCACTCCATGCTTGCTCGCACTATAGGCCGCTGCCCCAATAGAACCGACAAGGCCCAGAACGGACGCCATGTTTACAATCGCGCCCGGTCCGCCCTGCTTGAGCATTTGCCGAATCTCGTACTTCAGGCAGAGCCAGACACCTTTGAGATTGATGGTGATGGTTCGATCCCAGTCTTCTTCGGACTGTCTAATAATGGGCGACAAGACGCCCTCGATCCCGGCGTTATTGAAGGCGACATCCAGGCGGCCAAATTTCTCCGTCGTCTTCTGAATGAGCGCCTCAACTTCCAATGCCTTCGACACATCGGTCTTCACGAACAGACCGTCGCCGCCGGCGGCGCGCACCAGTTCGACGGTTTCCTCGCCTTCCACTTCGCGCCGGCCCGCAACCATCACTTTCGCTCCCGCCTTGGCGAAAAGAACGGCGGTATCGCGGCCGATTCCGGAGGTTCCGCCAGTCACCAGCCCAACTTTCCCTTCCAATTCCAGCGTCATGGTTTTTTCCAAACGTTTCTCTTCGAACGTTTCTCCTCAGACCAGAGATTCTCAGATAAGAGTACAGGCAAACTTCGCGGATGTAGAATCGAGTGAATCAAAATGGAAACTGCAATTCTAGCTGCGGCTAAATCGATTGCCGTTCCGCTGGTGTATTCGTGAACCCAAACGACAAACTTCTAGGCGCTTGGAAGCTGGTCTCCGCTTCGAGCACAACGTCAACGGGGGAGCGAAACGAAACTCCCTATGGTCTCAACCCGGTCGGCCTTCTCACCTATTCCCGGGATGGCAGGGTAACCGCCCTGATCAGCAACGGCGGGAGAAAGCGGCTCTCCGCTGCCGCTGGGACGGAAGAACAGGCGGAGGCGTTTAAGACATTTCTCGCATATGCCGGACGCTACACGCTCAGCGGCGACAAGGTAACCCATCATGTAGAAATTTCGTCGATTCAGAATTATGTAGATAAGGACCTGGTTCGCAGCGTCAAATTTCAGGGAGATCAGATCACGTTGGTTACGCCGCCGACGCGGTTGGACGGAAAAACTCAAACCATCGAATTGATTTGGCAGCGTCTACCGGCGGGCTCCTGATCGGCGCGCTGCCCGTGAAATGTTCCCCCGAACCGGTATGTTAAGCTCAACTTTAGTAGTCAACATCAGTAATCAACATCAATGAGTCGCCGATTTTTGATTGGCTGAAATTCCGATCTTAAGAGCAGGTCAAGGTGTCTATCGCTTCGGTCAAGAAAGCTGTTTTCAGCGACGAAATTCTGCAGGATCCATACCCCACATACGCCCGATTGCACGAGGAAGGTCCGCTGCATTACATCGAGGTTGGCAAGTGGGGGGTGTGGTCGATTGTCAGCCACGCGGAGTGCGCCTCGATCGCGAAAGACCCCAGGCTTTCGGCCAAACGCGCCAAGCAGATGTTGTTGCCGCTGCCGATCAGCCGCCAGTCCGAGTTCAGCGAATTGGCGCGCATGCTGGGTCTGTGGCTGATTTTCATGGACCCGCCGGAGCACACCCGGCTGCGCAAACTTCTGAACAAAGGATTTTCGGCCGCCGCGGTGGAAGGCTTGCGTCCGCAAGCCGAAGCCATTGTTGAACAGATGCTCGCGCCAATGAAGCATGGCTCGGAAGTCGACCTCATGCGCGAGTTCGCGAACCCGATGCCGGTGCGCATCATCTCGGAACTGCTCGGAGTGCCGCAGGCGCTGCATGGCACGTTCGTCAATGCGTCGCGGGCGATAGCCGTGTTTCGGGGCAATCCCAATCGCACCGTGGAAGAAGCGCGAGCCGCGCAAGACGCTCTGATTGAGTTAACCGAATTCTTCCGAAAGACGGTGGCGGAACGGAGGCGCAACAAAGGAAGCGACCTGATCAGCCTTCTGATCGATATTGAGGAAGAAGGCGAAGTGCTGACCGAAGAAGAGCTCTACGCGCAATGTATCGCGCTGCTTTTCGCGGGGCATGAGACCACTCGGAATCTGATCGGCAACGGCATGTACACGCTCCTGCGGAACCCGCAACAGACAGTGGAATTACGCGAGAAACCGGAGTTGATCCGCTCGGCCGTAGAGGAGCTTCTGCGTTTTGAGAGCCCCGTACAATTTACGGCGCGCGTGCTCAAGGAAGATATTGAAGTGTGCGGCCAGCCGATACGCAAGGGATGGACAGTCCAATGCATGCTCGGTGCGGCGAACCGCGATCCGAAACAATTTAAGGAACCGAACGAGTTAGATTTGAAACGGCTGAACAACCAGCATCTGGCGTTCAGTGCGGGCCTACATTTTTGCATTGGAGCCCAACTGGCGCGCCTGGAGGGGCAGGTTGCCCTGCTGAATCTGGTGCAGCGCTTTCCGCAGATGACGCTCGCCGGCCCGCGACCGGAGTGGGCTTCCACATTTGGATTCAGAGGCCTGAAAAATCTTCCAGTAATTATGTGAAGGTCTCGGCTTCGCGAAGCGCCAGGCCGCGCTGGTCCTTCGCCGACACGATGGGTTCGCCTTCTAACTCCCAGTCAATCTTCAACTCCGGATCATTCCATGCCAGCGTGCGCTCGTGTTCCGGAGCGTAGTAGTCGGTGGCTTTGTACAACACGTGTGCCTGCTCGGAACACACGCGAAACCCGTGCGCGAAGCCCGGCGGAATCCACAGCATGCGTTTGTTTTCGCCCGACAGGCGGACCGCCTCACATCCACCAAACGTTGGAGAACTCCTGCGCACATCGACCGCAACATCGAGGATCTCTCCTTCCACAACGCGCACCAGTTTCCCCTGGGCACGCTTGATCTGATAGTGCAGCCCGCGCAACACATTCCGTCGCGAACTGGAATGATTGTCCTGCACGAACTGCTCCTCGATTCCCAGTTCCGCGAAGACCCTCTGGTTGTAACTCTCCAGAAAAAATCCGCGCTCATCGCCAAACACGCGCGGCTCCAGAATGATGACGCCCGGAAGAGAAGTCGAAATTTTTCGGATCGCATCCATCGCTTGCTGTTTTCCTGGCCTCTTTAGAGAAATCGAGCGCCACCGCGCTGCTTGCTAGCCAGCGTTTGATTGTAAATTAGAAAAGGACGGGCTCGCTCCCATGTGCAGATAACGGGACAGTACAGAGCCAACTGTTTCGAACTGCGCGGTGAGCATACCCAGGTGATTGCCAGGCACGGTCTCGACGTCGAACTGCTGTGCGAGGTGGGCCCACACGGCGGTCGGGTTGTCAGGGAAATAAGTGCTGATCTCGGCTTTCACAAACTTGATCCTGCCAGGATAGAACCGGGGGCGATACTGCCTCAGCGCCACATAAGCAGAATCGCGCATCCGTTGAGTCACGCGCCCTGTCACAGCGCGAACCAAGTTCCCCTGAGGCGCGTTTTTAGAATCTTCTGGATTCCGTGGTCGAGGTCGGCCCAAACCAGATTCCATCAGCGACCAGATGCGTCGTTTAGCCAGGCGAAAGGACAGCAGCGCCTGTTGCGTAGCGGACAGTTGGCTCTTGTCTGGGTAAGAATCCACGAGCGCCAGCAGCGCAATCTTTTCTCCGGCAGCCGAAAGACGTTGGGCTATCTCGAGCGCCACCAGGCCTCCCAGCGAATAGCCGATCAGGAAATAAGGCCCGTGGGCCTGTATCCGCTTGATCGCATCGAGGTGGAACTGGGCCATGTCTTCGATTGAGGTGAACGGCTCGTCTACGCCGTCGACGCCTCTGGCCTGCATCCCGTAAATCGAATGCCGGGATCTTATCTTTCCCACGAGGCCGGAAAGTTCGAGCACAGTGTCGCCGAGACCATGCGCGATGAAAACCGGAGGATGATCAGTCCCAGCTTTCATCAGCACAAGAGGCGGAACCCGCACGGGAGCGGGATCCTCCAATAATGCGGACAGAGTTTCGATTGTTGGCGCTGCGTAGATCAGCACAGGCGGAAGATCGCGGCCGAGAACTTTTGATATCTCAGCAAACAGTTCATAAGCCGACGAGGCAGTGCCACCAAGATCGAAGAAATTGTCATTCGTACCAACGGAAGGCCGCTGCAGCACGCGCTGCCAAATGGGAATCAGAGCCTCTATGGCAGAAGCCTGCGTCATGAATGCGCGAACGCCCAGTAGAGTTCTCGAGCCTTCGCGTAGAGCGGACCAAATTGCAGCGGACGGTCGCCGATCCGAGTTACGGGGACTACCTTGGAATAATTCCCAGTTGCAAAAATCTCGTCCGCCTTTTCGAAGTCGCCATAGGTAAGAGTCTTCTCGACCACGCTCACCCCATCCTGGCGCAATAATCCGATGACTCGCTGGCGCGTGATGCCCGCAAGAAACGTTCCGTTCGGAATCGGCGTGAACACCACACCATCCTTCGCCATGAAAACGTTCGAAGTGGCGAGCTCGGCGACATTGCCCAACATGTCGCAGACGATCGCATTATCAAATCCACGCTCGTGCGCCTCAAATAGAGCCCGGGAATTGTTGGGATAAAGGCATCCCGCCTTGGCATCGACGGGCATCGTCTCAAGAGTCGGCCGGCGATAAGGAGATAGCGTGAGCGAGAAGCCCTTGGGCGCGCGCATCGGAGCCTCGTAGATCGAAAGGCACGACCGGGTCGATTCGGGATCGTGATTCTGCACCCACTGTCCTTCTTTTTCTCCCCAGTACATCGGCCGAATATAAAGCGCGGCATCTTTGTCGAAGCGCGCGATCCCTTCTCGCGCCAGCTGCACCCATTCTTCCGCCGCAACCGTAGGCTTGAGGAAAAGCTTCTTCGCCGAATCATTGACCCGCGCACAATGGAGATCCAAATCCGGGGTAACTCCCTCAAAGGCGCGGGCGCCATCAAATACGACAGAGCAAAGCCACGCGGCGTGAGTACGCGGACCCATAATCGGCACGTTGCCTTCGTGCCACTCACCCTCAAAATAGGTCCACGTCTTGGACCACCCGGTTCCGAGCGCCATTCAAGCCTCCGCGTCTTTGATCGTACGATCTTTAATCGTATGTTTCGGGATTTACGCAGTCAATAACCCGCACGGGTCTCGACAACAGTCTCACTTCGCGCGCGCCGTATAACCGAAGATGGCCTTCAACTCGAGAAATTCCGCCAGCCCAGCCTCGCCCCATTCCCGCCCGTTGCCGGATTGTTTGTAGCCTCCGAAGCACCCTCCGAAGTCGACTCTGGCATTGTTAATGTGCACGTTGCCGGAGCGAATCCGCTTGGCAACGCGTCGCGCGCGTTCGATGTCCCCGGCACTCACAAACCCGGACAAACCGTAGGGCGTGTCATTCGCAATCCGCACTGCGTCGTCTTCGTCTTCATACGGGATCATGCAAAGCACGGGGCCGAAAATCTCTTCGCGCGCGATGGTCATATCATTGCGAACATCCGCGAATATCGTCGGCTTCACGAAATAACCTTTGCTCATCCCCTCGGGGCGACCGGGACCACCCGCAATCAACCGTGCGCCTTCTGCTATGCCCACATGAATCAGGCGCTGAACTTTTTCAAACTGCGCTTTACTCGCCAGCGGACCAATGTGATTACCTTCAACAAAGGGATCGCCGACGTTCGTGGCCTCGGCGGTTTTCTTTGCCGCCATACTGGCCTGGGCCATTTTGGAGCGCGGAACCAGCATCCGCGTGGGCGCGTTGCAGGATTGCCCGGTATTGCGAAAACAGGCTAGCACCCCCTCCTTGACCGCAGTTTCGAGATCGGCATCGTCCAGAATAATGTAGGCGGACTTGCCGCCGAGCTCCTGCGTGACGCGCTTCACCGTCGGAGCCGCCGCTAGAGCCACGGCCACACCGGCGCGCGTGGACCCGGTGAATGAGACCATAGCAATGTCGGGATGCGCAGCAATCGCCGCCCCCACGGTGGGTCCATCACCATTGACCAGATTGAAGACGCCGGGAGGAACGCTGGCCTGATCGAGGATCTGCGCAAACAGATACGCCGAGAGCGGCGCCATCTCACTGGGTTTGAGCACGACCGTGCAGCCCGCGGCCAGGGCGGGCGCGACCTTGGCGACAACCTGATTCATCGGCCAGTTCCAAGGTGTGATCAAACCGCAGACCCCGATGGGCTCTTTTCGCATCAGTGTCGAGCCCTTGAGGTCTTCGAATTTAAAATTCTCGAGCACCTTGACGATCTCGAATAGATGTCCCAGGCCGGCCGCAGCCTGCGCCGATCGAGACAAAGAGAGTGGGCAACCCATCTCCAGCGAAATGGTCTGCGCCATTTCCTCCGCCTTAGCCTTGTAGACTTCAATCACGCGCTGCAACAGTGCCACGCGTTCCTCGACTGAAGTCTGCGAGTAGGACTCGAACGCCCTACCGGCCGCAGCCACGGCTTTGTCGACGTCGGCTGCGCTACCCAGCGAGATGGTCGCGATGGGCTCTTCCGTGGCCGGGTTGATAATTTCCCAGTCATGAGCCGCGGTCGGACTGACCCACTTCCCATCAATATAAAACTGGCGGCAATCCCGCATGCTGAATCTCCAATCGGTCCTCAGTTGAGTTTAGGACCGTGTTCATTCCATGTTATCGCGATTCGTCATCGCAATTCGTTACCGCGACTTCGATTGGAGAGTTACTCAGTCGGACAACCTCGGTGATTCCAAGGTCCAATAGTGTTACCGTGAATGGAGCACCCACAAACGCCGCCAGGCAGGTGAGAGACTATATTGTGGCAGCCGAGCCGAATCTCGAATCGATGTTCAAGTCTGCGCCGCCGGTGGTCTTCGCTCCGCTGGCCGTAATTGCCGTCGCGATTTGGTGGAACCCTCTCGCGTCTTTATTCGCGTTGGCCGCGCGTAACGAACAATACACCCACATTCTGCTCATTCTCCCCATCAGTGCGGCCTTGATCTTCCTGCAGTGGGAAGCGCCGGCAGGCCCGTCCGTCTTGAGTGCGGCCGTTGGTTCCGCGTTGCTTCTCGTCGCGGTAATGGCGAGGGTCGCGATGGTATGGATTGAGCTTTCCTCCGTCGATGTGCAACTCTCACTGAACATACTCGCCCTCGTGGCGTGGTGGATTGGAGCCTTTCTTTCATGCTTTGGCGCTCGCGCTTTCCGGCGGGCGCTGTTTCCTCTTTGCTTCCTGCTCTGGATGGTTCCTCTTCCGCAGTTCGTTTTAGACCCGCTGGTGAGCCTGCTGCAGCAAGGTTCGGCGGCATCGGCTCATTTGTTTTTTGCCGTTTTCGGCATTCCGGTGGAGCAGCGTGGCACGCTGGTGCACATTCCAGGCCTGACTCTTGAGGTCGCTCCCGAGTGCAGCAGCATTCGTTCGAGCATGATGCTGCTGGTTACATCCATGGTATGCGCGCAGTTGCTGTTGCGTTCTTTTTGGCGAAAGGTTGCGGTGTTTGCCGTGGCAATCCCGCTGTGCGTGGTCAAGAACGGTCTCCGGATATTTGCGCTGGGAGTGCTGGCCACGAAAGTCGATCCCAGTTTTTTGACCGGCAGATTCCACCGGCAAGGTGGAGTCATTTTCTTTCTCATCGCGCTGTTGGGGATATTCGCGCTGCTTTGGATTTTACGCCGCGGTGAAAAGCAAGACGCACGAATCGGCGCGAATGGCTCCATGCGTGGAAGATCGGCGGAAAGGGATCGCCAGAAGAAAGATCCAGAGAAGAAAGATCGACAGGTTAAATCGGCAGGTTAAGTTAAAAGGATCGCATCTTTGCGATTCTATCGATGCGCCAGGTCAAAGGTCACCGCAGACGCCGAGGCTCCGATATTCAACATAGAAACCGTTCGCTCCAGTTTGTGATGCCCGGTCTTGTGGAAGAAGTAACTGAGCGCCACGACCCCGGCCGTCTCACCGGCAAAATTCATCGCCAGCCCAGCTGAACTGTGGCCGAGCACCCCAACCATAGGGTTCAGTTCGTGGCCGCCCGCGCGCAGATTGTCGCGGGTCACAACGAAATCGGCAGCGCTGAAGGCGGCAGATGTGGCGAATAGAAAGCTGTTCTGACGATCCCAAAATCGATGGTCGCCCGGTGCCTCCGGTGGATTCTCCGTTTGCACCGGCTTGAGTTTGACGATAGGCGAAGGCTCCGCCGCCCTGGGCGGAAGCAGCGCGAACGACACTTGTTGCGCCATCCCAGCCGGGCACAACCCAAGAACGGCCACTAGGATGGCGGTTCGCGGCTTCAGAATTGAGCGAAGCGAGATTGCGTCGAACATTGACAGAAACTGCATGTACATGACTTTAGTGAGGCCTGAATACTGGCCACTGGTACTAGTACTACCGCATCCCCGGGCCACGGAGAATGGCCCTTTGGTGCCACTAAGCTATTTAGAATGATTACTTTGTGAATGGCGGGAGTTACGGAAGTGACTCCCAAAAGGTAGGGATCAAAGGAATGAGTTACTTGCCCCGTGAGCTTTCCCGTGCGGGTGCTCCTCGAGTCGATTCAGGGCTTAATCTTCTAAGTCGCACTGTCCGGGAGAGCTTCGTCCCATAGTCGCTAACTCCAGGGCAGACTCGTGTTCGGCCGACAAGCCGTCATCCGGCAGAAACAGGCGAACCGCTGCTGGAATATTCACTTCCCAGAAGCCGACTTATGGCCCAGGTGGCTGCGAGAGCGGGGCGTGTCCGACAACTGACTTATCCCCCACAGTAATCTTGCTCCACCCCGCTCTCGGATACACAATTCATCTATGCATTCGGCGACGACGGCTGGATTTGGTCTGGTCCTTCTGGCCATCCTTCTAGGGTTGTTTCTCCTTTTCATTTATCTGATTGTCCGCGGTATCGCGCAGAAAAGGGCCATCAAGAATCTTCCTCTCACCGACATCAATACTCTTCGCCAGAGCGAGACACGTCTGCCGGCCTTGCCGGGATTTGCCGCCTTCGGCGAATCCCGCTCAATCCACCTTCGCCTGTCGAGTGGGGCGCGCGGTGCCACCATCGTCGTCGGAGTGTTTGCGCTGATCGGCATAGGCATTGCCTGGGGGTGCTTCTACCGGGTCACGCAGGACACCCGCTTCGCGAAGGAAGGCCAAACCGCGATCGCGGCGGTTCAAGCCACCGATATTTCAGTGCAGAGAAAGAACGCAAATCTCGTATATCACGTGCGGTATAAGTTCGAGGTGAGTGGGCAGAAGTACGAGGGATCAGGCGATCTTCCCACCCACAAGTCGCTTCGCAACGCGGAGAGAACCCAACAGCTCTCGATTCAATACGTGGAATCGGATCCTCGAATCAATCGACCATCTGAGGCGCACGCTCTGCCGATTGCGATTGCATTCGTGACGCCGCTCGTCTTGTTTTTGCCGCTGACCATTTTTGCCCTTGCACTCGGGCGTGATCGGGAACTTCTCACGGAGGGACGTCTTGCGGTTGGCCGAGTGATTGGGAGTACGAGTGGTGGACGACGGTATTCACGGTGCTATTACTACGATTTTGCCGACGCGATTGGCCAGGTCCGAAGAGGAAGTTCGTGGCTCCAGAGCTATTCAGCCAAAGGAACAAACGTAGGTTCGGCCGTTCATGTAATTTACCTCCCGGAAGATGCGAAACGAAACTCCCTGTTCCTCGCGTTGCTTTGGAGGTTCTGACAGTCCGACTCTTGTGGATGTTTCAAACTGCACCACAGTTGACTGACAAATCCGAATAGCACTCTCTCTACTCTTCAGTCAAGCGCTACGGGATCACTGCCTCCACCGGGGGCTTGGAGAGCGTGCTCTCCTGTCCGGCGGCGTTCACCGAGGTGGCGGAGTAATAGTATGTGTTGCCTGCGAGCACCGTGCTGTCGGTGTAGGCAGTGTTCGCGTCCAGAGCGGGATTGATTTTGGAATAGGTTCCGCTCGAACTGGTGCTGCGATAAACGTTGTAGCCAGCTACGTCCGGAGTCGAATTCCACATCAGATTCACGCTGTAAATTCCCACCGTGCCATCACCAGTGAGAGGTATGCACAACCCGGGGCCGGTGAAAAGCAAGCTGCCCCCGGATACGCCCTCCGATGTCGGAGTGTAAGTGGCGGTTAGCGCTACACTCTGGCCTCCGGTGAGAGTCAAAGGAAACGTGGCGCCGCTGATCGAGAACACGTTGCCCGCGGTTTGTACCCCCGAGATTGTCACGGACCAGGTTCGCGCATTCGTAAGAACGATGGGCAAGCTGTCGCTGCTTCCCACCGATACTTGGCCAAAGGACAGAGTCGATGGGCTGGCCGTCACAGCCACGCTATTTACGCCGCTGCCACCCACCTGCACCGTCAGAGTGGAGTTAGACGCGCTGCTGGAGAATGTAATCGATCCAGAAGTCCATCCCGTGGTCTTGGGAGTGTAGCTTACACTCACGTCGACACTCTGACCCGCAGTGAGGACTAGCGGCAAGCTTAGATCAGGCGTGGCAAACGCAGTTTCGCTCGCGCTGACCCCGGATACGGTTACACTGGTCAGCCCAGTGTTCGTCAGAGTGACCGCCAAAGTCTCGGTCTGGCCGACGTCGACGTTGCCAAATCGAAGGACCGAGGGTGAGCGCGTCAGTTGTACAGTTGCGAAGGCATTCGGGGATCCTAGGGCGAACAGCAAGATCATGCCGATCATTGGAAGGACGAGCCGAAGGACGAACGGAGACTGGACTGAGGAGATGCGTGGAGACTGGACTGAGAAGACAGAGAGAGACCGAATGCAGGACTGGGGGAGTCGCATGCGTGACAGTGTGCAGGATTGCGCAGCCAAGAGGCTAGATTCCACTAGGGCATCCGGTCAAGATAGATCGGCCAACTCGTCCCAGGAGAAACCCACAGTTTTTCGGGGTTGGCCGGGCACCGACCGGCATGGTCGAAAAGCGGCTACCAGTTGGCCTTCTGGCGGTCCTGAGTAGTGGCCTTTCGGAACCTTACCCTGATGATGACTATCGGGCAGACTAGCCGGGTCGTTGCTAGCAGACGGTTAAGACAAGTCTTATGAGCCACCTCCCCGCTCGTCTGAACGCGTTCCTGGTCGTAATTGCCCTGGCCAGCCTGGTGGGCTGCCAGGGGTTCAGCTCTGGCAAGTCGAACTCCCAGACCCTTCCGGGCGCTTTGACTGCCGCGCCAACGAGCGTCACCTTCGGCAATGTGCAGGTCGGGACCAGCCAGATTCAGTCCGATACCCTGGCCAATACCGGAGGCTCCAGCCTTACCATCACGCAATCGGCTGTCACCGGGGCAGGTTTCACCACTACCGGACTCACCCTGCCCTTGACCCTGGCCGTGGGACAGAGCGTGACCTTCAGCGTGGTTTTCAATCCTCAAGCAACCGGCAGCGTAAGCGGCAGTCTGGCGCTTACCAACAGCGCGTCAACCACTCCGTTGAGCATCGCCCTGGCTGGGACGGGGGTCGCGGCCGGAGGCCTCACCGAGAGCCCGGCCAGCTTCACTTTCGGAAATGTGCAGGTAGGGCTTAGTCAGAGCCAGAACGAGACCCTGAACAACGTGAGCGCCCAAAGCGTGACCATCTCGCAGGTGACTTTCACGGGCACGGGTTTCAGCGCTACCGGATTGACCCTGCCGCTGACGCTCGCGCCGAATCAGAGCACCACATTCGCGGTGGTTTTCACGCCCACGACGGTGGGAGCCGCGAACGGGACGCTCGCAATCACTGCAAGTGGATCGAGCACGGCGCTCGATTTTGCTCTCTCCGGAATCGGAGTAGCTCCCGCTACGCTGACTGCATCTCCGGCGAGCCTCACGTTTACCAACATTCAGGTCGGCCAGACGTCATCGCAAACCGAAACCTTGCAAAATACTGGTGGCGAGAATGCGACAATCTCTGCGGCGACGATTACCGGGACTGGCTTCAGTATTTCAGGAATCACCACACCGCTGACCTTGACCCCAGGGCAGAGTTCTTCTTTCAGCGTGACCTACTCGCCGCTGTCAGCCGGCAGCGCCAGCGGCAGTGTCACGATCGCCTCCAACGCCTCGAATGCTGCGTTGAGCGTAACCCTCGCCGGGACTGCGGTCACGTCTGGAAGTCTGACGGGAAGTCCGACCAGCTTCAGTTTCGGAAACGTGCAGGTTGGGCTGAATCAGAGCCAGACCGAAACGGTGAAGAACTCGGGCGGCGCATCTCTCACGGTGTCGGCTGCAACTTTTACGGGCACGGGCTTCAGCGCTACGGGACTGACTTTGCCACTGACGCTGGCGCCGAATCAAAGCAGTACGTTTGCGGTGGTTTTCACGCCGACGACGGCAACAGCCGTCAGCGGCAATCTTGCGTTCACGGTAAGCGGATCGAGCACGCCGCTCAATCTTCCCCTGTCTGGAACCGGAGTGGCGCCCGCTACGCTGACTGCGACTCCAACGAGCCTTACTTTTACGAACATCCTGGTCGGGCAGAATCAATCGCAAACCGAGACCATACAGAATACTGGCGGCGAGAACGCGACTATTTCGCAAGCGACGGTTGCTGGGACAGGCCTCAGCATCTCAGGACTGACCACGCCGCTGACCTTAACCCCGGGACAGAGCACCTCTTTCAGCGTGACCTTTACGCCGCTGTCTGCGGGCAGCGTGACCGGAAGTGTCATGGTCGACTCAAACGCGACGGACGCCGCGCTGAGCGTAGCTCTTAGCGGCACCTCGATTACGCAAAGCGCAGGCACACTGAGCGCCACTGCGGTCAACACCGGGAGCGTGGTCGTGGGAACGAGTGGGACTCAAACCGGAACGCTAACCGCAACCGGTGCGAGTGTATCGGTAACCTCGGTGAGCTTAAGTGGCACCAATCCTTCCGAGTTTTCGATTACCGGTCTGACATTCCCGGTCACGGTTACCACGACCACGCCAGTCACGTTTACGGTGAAATTTACGCCCAGTTCATCGGGAGCTGCATCGGCTACAGCTTCCTTCGCCAGCAACGCCACCAACACCCCGAATACGGCCAGCCTCACTGGTACGGGTACGGCCGCGCCCGTCCATTCTGTCAGCCTGACGTGGACGGCCAGCACGACCACGGGCATTACCAGCTACAACGTCTATCGCGCCGTCTACGCGTCGAGTGTCTGCGGCTCCTATTCGAACATCGGTTCTACCGCGAGTACCGTCACGGCCTATATCGACAGCGTGGTCACCGACGGCACGACCTATTGTTACGCGACCACGGCCGTGGACTCCGGTGGCGAAAGCGCATACTCCAACGTTGTGCAAGCTGCGATTCCTGCTCCGTAAGTCTCGCGTGCGGCAGAGCGTTAGACCTAGCTGGGTGGGAGTGTTTCATTTCACGAGACTCCGATTTTGACGGGTCTGAATGGCCGGGGTACCCCCCCTCCCCCCTCCTTTTTGCTAAAATATTGAATTTATTGTAGTTAGCATGGTTTAGGCACCCCGATTCGCGGCAAAATCTTGAGCGCCAAGGGTTTAGAGGTCAAAATATTGACAACAAAAGACTTGATTCGTTTCCGGTCGCCGTCGCCTGTACCGCCTTCGCCTCGACAACCTTTGCCGCGGCAATCATCAATCTTCGGCTCGACAATCAGCGCCTCGACCATCATCGGCTCTTTCGGCGCGAGTGGCAAGGTTGGACGTCACACACCTGGTCTGTGGAAATCTACAGAGAGACGCGAGGAGTGGAAGGTCTTGAGCGTCTTGAACCAGGGGGCAGTGTCCTAAGCTGAGAAATTCAAAAATTAGGACACTACCCGAAAGGGCTGGCCCTTGACGATGCCCTGTCCCTCGCGGATGGTTACAAGCTGATCTGCGGGAAGATCCGCGTAACTCTCGGTTGTGCCAGCCGGCCAGTGAACCTCCACACTGGCTTTGGTTGCGTCGCCCAAACCGAAATGCAACCGTGGGTCGTTGGCTGAGATGAAGCTCGACTGACTCACAACGCATTGCGCCTGCACTTTTCCCCCGTAGCGCACCAGCACTCGCGAACCAATCGCGCTGCGATTGCTTTTCGTTCCCTCCAGCCGCACTTTGATCCAATGATTGCCGGCGGGCGCGTCGTTGCGCAGTAACGTGGGCGGCTCGTTGCGGTTCATGATGAGTACGTCGAGGTCGCCGTCATTGTCGAAGTCGCCGAAAGCGCATCCGCGACTGACGTGGCGCGACGCAATGGCCGGACCAGTCTCATCCCCCAGCTCCACAAAAGTTCCGTTGCCCTGGTTGCGGAAAACGAGGCGCGGATTCTTCGCTGGATATTTGGTATAGACCTTTTCCAGTTCCGGGGCGACGGTTCCGGCCACGATGAATAGGTCGGGATAGCCATCATTATCGAGATCGACCAATCCCGTACCCCAACTACTGAAGCGGCGTTCGCCGCCGAGGCCGGCGCGGAAGGTGAGGTCTTCGAATTCTCCCTTGCCGTTATTGCGGTAGAGGCCGGTGGCCTGGTTAACAAAGTGCGTTTTGACCAAGTCGATGTGGCCGTCGAGATCGAAGTCGCCGATGCCGACTCCCATCCCACCCAGCGGTTCTCCAGAGCTGCCCAGTGCGACGCCGCGCAACAACGCCTCTTCGCGGAAGGTGCCATCGTGATTGTTCATTAGAAGAAGGCTGGGAGTGGCGTCGCAGGCCACGAAGATGTCCTGCCAACCGTCCTCGTCGGCGTCAAAGGCGACGGTGGTAAACCCGTAAGAAGTGCGCATAGCGGCAACGCCCGACTCTTTGGAAACATCGGTAAACGTTCCGTCCCCATTGTTGCGGTAGAGCGAGTGATAGGGCATGCCGAGGCCGCCCGGGCCGCAGTTGGTAGGGACGCCTTCAAAATTACAGTTGGGCACCTGCATGGAAGGCTTGGGAGCCGTCGCCAGATCGATCTCGACGTAGTTGGAAACGAACAGGTCGAGCCAACCGTCGCGGTTGTAGTCGACAAAAGTGCAGCCCGAGCCGAAACGTGTGCGGGGATCGTGCAGTCCGGCCTTCTCGGTCACGTCGGTGAATGTTCCGTCGCCGTTATTGCGGTAGAGCTTGTTCTGCCCGTAGTAGGTGAGGGAGAGATCCTCAAAGCCGTCGTTGTTGTAGTCGCCGACGCACACGCCGCAGGCCCAGCCGGCATCGATGAGGCCGGCCTTCTCGGTTACGTCAGTGAACGTGCCGTTGCGGTTGTTGTGGTAGAGGCGGTTGCTGGCCCCAGGTGGAATGCCTTCGAGGCGGCGGCCTCCGAGGATGAAGACGTCCATCCAGCCATCATTGTCATAATCGAAGAAGGCGCATCCTGCGCCGTTGACTTCGATGATGTAGGTGTTGTGGATGGGGTCGCCGTAGAACATGGTTTGCGTGAGGCCGGCATTGGCGGTGACGTCGACGAAACGGGAAAACGGGGCAGCCTTGGTGGGGCTGAGATTTGTGAGTCCAAGATTCGCTGATAAAGGATTCGCAGATAAAAGATTCGTCGTCCCAGCATTCGCAGGCCTAAGCACCGCTGGCCCAGCCGCGGCGGCAAGCTCGGCAGGAACCAGCAGGGGCGCGAGCATCGCTGGCAAGCTCTGCAGCAGGCGGCGCCGCGTCCAGGGATTGGGTTTCGGGTCTGTCGTCATGCTTGCGACTTCTTCCTTCTTCCTTCTTCCTTCTTCTTCCATCTTCAGGTTCAGGTGGATTGTAGTTCTTCAGCGCTGCTCTTGCGCGGCGGTCAGATCCTTGCGGAGTTGCAGAGCCTGGGCATTGTCGGGCTCAAGTTTGAGGGCGCTGGCCAGAGCCTCCTGCGCATCGGAGAAGCGGGACTCCATAGCGAGAGTTGCCGCCAGGCTGATCCAGGCCTGGGTGTAGCCGGGAGCGGCGCGCACGGCCAAGCGGAAGTACTCTTCGGCGGAAGCGGGGTCGCCGCCGCGTGACGCCAGATAGCCAAGTTGGTTCTGAGCCAGAGCGAACCCAGGATCAATTTTCACTGCCTGTTCCAGCGCGGAGTGCTCGGCGGCTGTGTCTCCCGTGCGGTCCAGCGCCATCGCCAATTTGTAAGCGATCTGAGGGTCGTCCGGGTTGGCGTCGACGGCCTCGCGATAATCCGCAACTGCTTTTTGCGGATCGCCGGTGGCGAGTTCCTTGTCGCCCTGCGCGGTTTTGCTGGCGGCGAGGGCGTGGCGCTGGTTGGTCTGCAATTGTTTCTGATAAAGCTCCAGCTGTTGTTTTGCCAGTTCGGTTTCACCCAGGTTGCGCAGGGCGGTTGCATACTTGAAGCGAATCTCCGGTTCAGCTCCGCCCAGTTCCAGGGCCTTGGCAAGCTGCTCGCGGGCTTCGGCGAATTCCTTGAGCGCGAGCAGAGAGTCGCCCAGATTGTTGCGGGCATTGTAATTGTTGGGGTCGATGGCGATTGCCTGTTCCAGATGAGCCCGGCCTGCGGCGTATTGTCCAGCCTGATTTTCGAGAATGCCGGTCAGATACAGGAAATCAAAATCGTGGGGATGGGCTGCCAGCAGTTTGCGAGCCAGCGGCCGGGCTGGAGTGGTATCTCCGTTGAGCACCAGCACGCGCAGATAAAGTCGCTCTGCTTCGAGATTCCCCGGATGAAGCCGCGCCGACTTTTCGGCGAGATGGACGGCTTCCTGGTAGTGAACTTGCCGGACCAGGACGGTGACCATCGCGGCAGTTGCCGGTAGAGACGATGGATTCCGCTGCAGAAACTTGGTGAGAACTTCTGAAGCCTTGTCGAGCATATTGGCCCTGCCGTAGGCCAGAGCTAGATCGAGCGTGAGAGTTTCGTTGTGCGGAGCGTCACGTAGCGCCTCGATCGCGGAGTTAGGGTCGCCGATAGCCATGAGCGATTTGCTGATTCCGTCAAGCGCTTCAGTCGAGAGGTGATCGATACGCAACGCCGCTTCCCATGCGATGATGGCCTCCTGGTGCCGCTGAAGCTGATCGAGCGAGGACGCCAGGAGCAAGTGCGGCTTGAGGACTTCGGGCATGAGGTAAATCGATTGGCCAAGCGGCTTGAGCGCCTCCTGAGGATGCCCGGAAGCGTAAAGCGTGAGGCCGACGAGGTAGTAAAGCTGGGCCGACCCTGGTTCCAGCTTGAGGCCATTCTGAAAGGCTTCGAGTGCGCAGTCCCACTGCTTGTGGTCGCCGAACCAGGTTCCGAGTTCGGCGTAGGTGTCGGCGTTGGGTTGGGAAAGAAGCTTGGCTTCCAGTGCCTTGGGGCCGGTGCAGGCAAGGAGGTGTGGAGCTACAACCAGAATGGCCGCAAAAACCGCCGCAAAAAACAGTGATACCCGCGCAGTCTTGGAATGCATTTGCCGACGATCGCCCTCGGCGAACCCCACAAAGTGACGAGTGACAGCTTCCCGCAACTTGAGCATAATGGAGCTACTGCAACACCTGCAAGCGATCTCGGGATCACTGGGGCATCGGGAAGGAGTTGGAATCGTTATGGGGCGTAACTATTCCTGATCTCTGAGTGCCAATTTGTTTGCTGCTGGTATTTCTTGCGGCGATTTCCGGCTCTCCGGAAGCGAGTACGCAGCCGCGATCGTCTCCCGTAACTTCTCTCGCCTCCGCCGAGGAGAAGAAACCGCCTGCCCGCGCCGAGTACGTGGGTGATTCCGTGTGTCGCTCCTGTCATCAGGAAAAAGCCAAGACCTACCTGCAGACAGGTCATCATTTTGCGACCAGCTGGCCTAGCTCACACACAATGAAAGGAAGCTTTACGCCCGGATCGAACGTGTTGAAGACTTCCAATCCTTATCTTCATTTTGAGATGACCACCGGACCAAATGGATATTTTCAGAGCGCGGTCGAGGAACCGGGCGAGTCGAAGAAAATTACGCGCACCGAGCGTATTGACATTGTTGCCGGCCTTCCGCGCAAAGGGCAGAGCTATCTGTTCTGGAAGGGCGATCAGCTGTTTCAACTGCCGGTGACTTACTGGAACGAAACCGACAGCTGGGTGAACAGTCCGAGCTATCCGGATGGATCGCCGCATTTTGACAAGGCGATTATCCCGCGCTGTCTCGAGTGCCACGCCAGTTACTTCGAGTGGCAGCCACCGCCAGTGAATCGCTACCGGAAAACGAGTCTGGTGCTAGGAATTTTTTGTGAGAAGTGTCACGGCCCAGGCCGCGAGCATGCGGCTCGTCATCGCTTGAAATCTACGCTTCCGGCCGGAACATCGGAGGCCATCGTCAACCCGGCCGCGCTCAGCCGCGATCGGCAAATCGATGTATGCGGTTTGTGCCACTCCGGCAACGGGACGCCGATTCAGCCCGCCTTATCGTTTCTGCCTGGAGACACGCTCGACGACTACATTGATATCCCGTATTACAGCCCAGAAGACGCGGTGGACGTTCATGGCAGCCAGGTGCAGCTGTTGAGAAGAAGCAAATGTTTTCAGTCGACCTCGACGCTGACCTGCTCGACTTGCCACGATGTCCACACACCGCAGGAGGATGCGGCGGCCTTTTCGTCGCACTGCCTGACTTGCCATCAGGCTAAACAATGTGGTGAATATCCGAAGTTGGGCGAGCAGATCGTCCGCAACTGCATCGATTGCCACATGCCGCTGCAGGAATCCCGGGTGCTCTTTTCCAATACCAATGGAAAGAGGCTGGTGCCGAAAGTGCGCAATCACAAGATCGGGATTTATGCCGGCGACAGTGCTCACTGAATCATTTTGATTTTTGCGCGCGAAGCGAAGCGGCGGTAATTGCGGAATGCGATTTCGTTCAGCTCGATCTGCCGGCGATGTCTTTGCAGGCTTACCGTCGAATGCACTGGCAGCAGGTAGTCGCGCCCTGAAATAGCAATGTAGTCGTAATCCACGGTCATGGCCGCCGCATGCATGGAAAAGGTTCGGGGCAGATCATCGGCCTCGACGGTGATTCGTCGCACTCCGCTGGTGGCGGCGTCGATATAAACCAGGCCGTGAAAGCCCACCCCGATTGTGTTGTTAGTCTCGCTCAGGTCGAGCGTGGCATTTTCCTTAACCACGCGATAACTCAGAACTTGCAGGGTTCCGCTTCCGTCACCTAGAGTTCCGGCTTCCTTCCATTCGAACTGCGCTTTCGAGGAGGGCGCAAAAACCAGGTTCAGCAGGGCGCCAAACTCTCCTACCGACATGGGCCAGGTGGAATTCATTTCGGCACGTTTGAGGCTGCTGCGCTTGCCATTTACTTCCAGTGTGGTCCGCGATTCCTGTTTGTCATAATAGGTCAGGAGCTCCGCGATCGAGTCGCGATGTTTCCAGTTGCCGTTGCCGGACTGGTCCACCGACCGGCTGGTAGCTTCGACGCATATGAAGTTTGGCAAAGACATGCTGTAGTCCAGAGCGCGTTTTCTGGCCCCGGCGATGATCGTCTCCAGTTCGTCTGCCGAAGGCGGGGGAACGGTGCCGGCGGGGAGCGAGGTGATTACCAGATGGTGGCCACTGCGACTGTCGCTGCCGGGCGGTTGAGGTCCGGAAACAGCGGCGATCTCCATGTCATCATTTTGCGATTTGGGGGCGCCAGTTGCATCGCGGGGCGCGGTAGCCGCCGCCAATTCTGGTCCCTCGATCCTGAACGAGATGCCGCGTTCGGTAGTGTTCGCGCCTTGAGTGAGTTTCTCGACGACCTCGTAATCACCGGCCGACAGGGACGAGGATTGGATCGACGCCAAATAGGGGACCGATCCGGGGCCGTTCATTTTAAGAAGATGCAGGGGCACTTGCGCGATGGCCTCGTTGCTTTTCAGGACTTCCATCTCCAAGGTTGGCTGTTCGGCGGACTTGGGATCGGGATGGACCATGAAGAAGAAGGAGATTTCTTTCGCTCCATGCGGCACGCGGCCGGAAATGCTGGGGATGACCTTGCCGCTTCCATAACGCAGCGGTTCCGCCGAGTCCATCTCCTTGGGCATGGGAACCACGCGCTGGACGAGGGTCACATCACTGAGGGCCGGGCCGTCGGTTTCGCTCGGGATTTCGAACTCCAGACGTTGTGCTCCAGCCTTTTCGTTATTGCGATCGAGGACGGCGGCTTCCAGGACGTATTGCCCAGGGTCCGCAGTGAAATGCCGCTGCATCGTGATCAGTTCCGATTGGTCAGTTCCCTTGGAATCCAGCGAACCGCGTCGCGGAACGTCTTCGCTGAAATGCTCGATGACTTCACCAGCTTTGTTCTTAACCTGGGCGACGATGGACACGTGAAGCGAATAGAGATTGGAATTAGGATCGTCGCGCGTTTCCAGCGTGGCAACGGGAACCTCAATCACGAGAGCGTTTTCGTTGCCGGTTGGCAAATCTCCAAGGCGCACGACGGCTGAACGGAACTTCAGGTCGGTGGGGAGTTGCGGCTGGCTCAAGAGCTTCAGCAGCGGTGCTTCAAAGGGCCGTATCACTGTATTGGAGTCCGGGGCCACGGCAAAGTAACCCGCTCTGGAATGTATCTTCAGCCCTTTTCGCACCGGGGTTACGGCAACCGGTCGGAACTTTCCGTCATATTCCTTGATGGGAGGAATATAGGAAGCTTCGTAATAGGTGGTCATGTCTTCCATCATCTGTTGCAGAGGTTTTTTCAAACCGTCGGTGGGCACAATATAAGCACCTCCGGTGCCGCTCGCCAGTTCGGCCAGAGGATTCTTGTTTCCCGACAGGCCCTCGAATTCAATCTGGGTCAGCGTGTCACCGATCTGCGCAATCATCCCCGCCGGCAGCTGGGGCAGTGACTGCGCTCCCGGTCCAGTTCCCGTAGACGTAGCCGAAGCCGCGGCACGATTGATGTTGGGAGCAGCCATCGCGACGGCCGCGCCCGCGATCATTCCTTCACCGACTTGGTCGTTGATGGCGTTCGTGTCTACGGCGTAAATGCTCACGCCCGATCGATTCGCGGTTCCGATGATGGATCGCAGCATGTCCCGAGAGTTCGAATCGGCCATTAGCCCCTGGGCGAAATAGATCACCACTTTTCGGGAGGTTAGCTGGCGTTGGATACGCGCCAGTGCGAGCAAGCCCGCAAGCGAAGGTGGGCAATGCTGGTCCTGTACGATCTTCTGCGATTCTTCGAGGGTGGCCAGCATAACGCGGGACAAGTTGCGCTCCTGCGGACTGACTCGGACTCCCGCAGGATTCATTCCGGTCTGCGCCGCTGCCATGAGGTTCTTCTCGGGCACCGCGGCAGCATCTTCTTTCGGTTCATTTTTCGTTTCATTCTTGGTTTCATCCGCCCCTTCGGTGGCAGCAAAGATCGCCTGGTTCAATGCGAGCCGGTCGGAGGTGAACTCCTGAAGCAGCCGAAGGCGTCCTCCAACGCTGAGCACGGAGAGCGAAAAATCATTCGCGGGGATGAATTTGAGAATCTTCGTGGCGATATCGCGGGCGTTTCTTGCCGAAGAGGGCTGGAATCGATCGAAGACCAAAGTGATCAGACGGCCAGTGCCCGATTGCGCGGTGACCAGGCGGAGATCGGAAAGCTTTACCGCGGAACCGCCGTCTGTAATCGTGATGTCTGCAGGCTTGAGATCGAGGACCGTTTTGCTGTTCTTTTCGCGAGCCACAAGATCGATGGTCACTTCGTCGACGTTGGTAACAATCGTCGGGCTGTCGCTTTTCTGAGCGGCTGGCGCCGCACCGTTCATTGCTGGCGTCGTTTGACAATATCCCGCTGGAATGAGGGGCACGAGGGCTAACAGCGCAACCATCCCAAACTTATTCATGGAAAATTCCCTTATGCAGTCAGAGGAATCGTCGACTGGATTTTACGCTTGCCACGCCAGGCGGCGTCTTTCCTACACTTCAAAGCACGCGCCATTCTACATCCGTTCTGTGCGTTCAATCCCCGGAATTTAGGGATTTGTGTAGTGTGTACTCGACGTATGTCTTCGGGCCTCCAGCTCAATTCGGGAACGTCGCGCCCGGCTTCACGATCCGAATCTGATGATCGGTAAAAGTCATAAGTCCGTTGGGCAGCTTGACCTTCGGCATGTGACAACTCACGCAGTCCGACTTGGCGGTGGGGCAGATTTTGGCCTGGGTCTGGGCTTTGCCCGGTAACGGAACGCCCGATGCTGGAGTTCCCGATGCCGGAGTTGAAGAAACTGGAGAAGTCGCGGACGGGGAGTGGCAGGCCAGGCACTGGGCATCGTAGGAAGAGTCCTGGCGGACGACGTCCTGGTGAGGATCGTGGCACGCGATGCAACTGATGCGCGGGTCCGCGCCGTCGAAGCATCGGCTGTTGGCGAGACGGTAAGGCTGGAAGCGGACGGTCAGTTCGCCGCGCCAGTGATTGCGCACCACCGTTTCCCAGGAGCGATGACACTGGCCGCAGAAATTGGAGATGTCTTCCGCAGACTTCTTGCGCAGATCGGGAGGAGCGGAATCGAAATCGCCATTGAAAGAATCGGCGAGGTGAGTGGCGGTGCCGGCATGACAATGTTCGCAGGTCACTCCGGGCCGCAAGGTGTCGAATGTCATTTTGCCGTTGGTGACCGCGTTGGTGGCATGACAACCGAAACAGACTTTGGTTTCGCGGAGTTCGATCTCCCGTCCGATGGCCTCGTCTAGATTTTTCGGCTTCAGATCCTCATCGCCCGTGGTGAAATCGAGGCCTCGAATCGACGGATAGTAACTGACTGCGCTTTCATACTGTCGCCCATCGCGTTCCAGAACCCAGGTCTGCGCGCCTTCGCCAAAATTCCACGGAATGGGCAGGGTGATGGTGCGTGTGCCATCGCTTACGCTGTACGTACTTTTGCCATCGCGGGTTTCCACGGTGTAGGTGTATGGACCCTTGCGAACCGTCAGCTTTGGATTTTCTACGAGCACGGGATTTGCGCCGGGAAGCGCGAGCGCCCGCCCCATTGGCGTGCGCGGCTGCGACTCGGAGCGCGCGCTGTGACACGACACACAGGCGGACTCCGTCTTGCCTTGCGCGCCCGACCACGGACAGAGGGCCGAGATGGCTGCGATGCAAGTCAGAATGCCCGCGAGCGGGCTAAGGACGTGGGGTCGGGATCGTGTCATTCTTGGTCGTGTCACTCTTCATTGCATCAATCTTCGTCCTGTCATTCTGTGTTGCATCATTCTTTGTCGCATCATTCATTGCGACTGGCGTAGCGGCCTCGGACTTCGTCATTTCGAGGCACAGCAAACGCTCGCGGCGGGCATCTTCCTTGCGTCCAGCGTTCGAGTAGGCCTTGGCCAGCGCGAGGTGGACTTCAAGATTATCGGGCCGGAGTTGCACGGTCGCTTCCAGATGTTCGATGCCATCTTTTGTATCACCCGTCTCGGTGAGCGCACGGCCCAGAACAAGTTGAGCGCTGGGAAGCGCGGGGTCATCGGCCACCGCTTTGCGGGCGTAGGGCAGCGCTTCGGAGCCGTCGTTCTGCGTGAGCGGAATCCACGCCAGCATGACCTCCGTGGCTGCATTCGAAGGATTCACTTCCAACTCTTTCTTGAACTCGACCACGGCCTGCTCCGGATCGGTGGCGTAGAGCAGATAGCCATAAAGATAGTGCGCGTTGGGCACGGCTGGAACGCGCTCGAAGAGGCGCTGAAACTCCGTGCGCGCGGCATCTGTGTCTTTCCTCATGAAGTCGAACGCCGCTTTGCCGGCGCTGATGTACAACTCCTTCTGATCTGCTCTTATTTCTCTCGGCAGGAGCGGGATGCGCAGCCCGGCCAATCCAAGGGCCAGCAGCAGTTCGGGGTTGGCGTCGTCATCGCGGGTGAAAAAAGCGTAGCTGCGCAGAGCGTCTTCGAAATTTCCGGTCCGGGTAAGAAGCAAAGCCTCGTGGTAGCGAAGAATCTTTTCGTTGCGCGGCTGGTTGGCTGCGCCCAGCGCGAGCGCCCGTTGAATGTCTTTCAGAGACGCTTGATATTCGCCAATCTCAAATTCGCACAACCCTCGCATGGCCAGAGCCGGTGCGGCGTTGGGGGTGAGTTCGAGATAGTGCGAGAGAGCGTCCTTGGCGTCAGCGTATGCGCCGGTTCCGTATTGCAGGGAGCCCAAGAACCACCATCCGTCGGGCCACTGCGAATTGAGTTTCAGTGCCTGCTGGTAGAGCGCGATCGCGCCCGGAAGGTCGTTCGCGTCGCGCGCGGCCATCGCCTTCGAAGCGACATCAGGAAAGCTGGCGGGGTTCGCCTGCGCGTCTGCCAGTGTGGGTAACAGAAATAGAAGTAACAGGGATAGAAGCATGCATAACGTTGTCGAGGCCCGCAAACACAATCGGTCTTGTCGTGCGCTTATTGCAGTCATTTCCCCAATTCTTATGATATCGGACAAATTTTCTGCAAGCTCCTCTGCCGGTCTGGAGTCGATGGAAACCCAACCCTCACGGTTGTTTTTCGGTGTCGGTCTGGTCGGATGGCCGAGCCGTAGAGCCGACCCCGGTACCCGCGGTTCGTTCCTCGCGCGCCAGCGGCAGGTTAATCTCTAGAGCGCCGACGTTGTCTGTGGCTACATCCCGCACTGCGACCCGCATTGATACGGCGGTCGTCGGAACGTCAAACTGCTGCTGCATGCGATAAATGGCCTCACGCGTGGTTTCGTCAGCAAGCTGCGAGCTGTCTTCCATGACTCTCTGCACCACAACATTCAACATTTTCCCGTCGGCATCATAAGCTGCGGCGGCTAACTCCAGTGTGGGATACCGGGCCGCAACCGTGTAGTCGATTTGGTACTTCTGCAGCTGAATCGGACGCAGCAGCTTAGCCGTATGACCGGGGCGGCGCTCAAAGTAAGCGGCTTGATCCGCCAGACTCGCCATTTGCGCCGCCGTGGCTTTTGCCGGAGGCGCCAAGGCGTGGATGTGGGCTCGGAATAACAACTGGTGCGCCACGGGAGCGCCGTGTTGCATGTTGGGATACAACGAATCAGCGGGTCGGGCCATCTGGAGCGGTTCCAGTTCAGATGTTGAACTGAGCACGCTCGCGGGCTCGGCTCCAGCCGGACTCATATTGCTTAAAACAGAATTTGCCGGGCCAGAATTCGCTGGAGCAGGGTTGCCGTAATACGAGCGGCGATAGGCCAGATGGTAGCCCCGTTTCGCCAGCTCAACATGAATATGACGCAGCCGCCCATCATACTTCTGATTGCTCGGCGAATACGTCAGTGTGTAGTAGTGCCCGCCGGTTTCAGTGGCTTCGGTGAGCGCGCTCGCCACGTCATTGGTGCCATAGAAGGCGCGGCCTCCGGTCGCATCCGCAATTTCCTGCTCGGTCAGGTAGCTGGCATTCAGGGCCGTACTGTTGGAGGTCGTCACCATCCCCATAGCGCCCGGGTGCGTGCCGACGTGGGTGACCACCGTACCGCGAACGTCGACCGGATAGACGGCGATTTGTCCGCGGGCCAGAGTGTCGGTCATCTCTTTGATTTCTTCGCTGGCGCTCAAGCCTTCAACGGCTGCATCGGAACTGGGCAGGATCGCAGATTGAAACGACGCCGAGAGCCAGATCACATTCTTGTGTCCGGGGAGATCGGCCAGAAATTTCGCGACACCGATCAGCGCCCGCGTGGCCGAATAAAAAGGCTGGAAATTGTCGGCGTAGAGAAAGATCCGAGGGATATGGGAGCGGGGGTTTTTGGGATTCAGCGCGTCCGCGAGCAGGTTGCGGTCCTCGGTAAAACCCTGCACCAGATAAAGGCCATCGCTCAAAACGAAGATCGCGAAGCGGGTTCCGAGCGGCTTGCTCTTGACGAACTTCATCAATTGCGTGCGCGCCACCGGTTGATCGTCGACACTCATGTCGAGCAGATCCAGCAGCAAAACATAAAGCGGACCTCGTTCCGGTCCGGTGGGGACGTTCACGAAAGTATTGGGTGGCAGGGAATCGGGATGCTTCGGCAGGGAATTAGAAATCAAATCAAAGTCGTGGACGTCGAAGGAACGAATACGCTGAGTCTTTCCGTCTTCGGCAATCGCGAAATCGTCGGCTGTGAGGCTGGAAACCGGCTTTCCATTCGCGTCAGAAACAACCACGTCAATAATGACGCGCCGCACGCTCTGGTGGATGACCAGACCCCGGGCTTCACTCTGCTGCGAATCGGGACTCGTTGGTAGCTGCGATGCGCTGTTGCTCTGCGCGCCGGCCGTGCCCACAAACACAGCGGCTGCCAGGAGAAGACGCGTTCTGAGCAAAACGGAGGGAACCATGCCAAAAAACTCCGGCTGCGAGCCAGTGGTTTCAGCCGAGTGGGATTCTACTCCACGCCGGTATTCCGATTGTCAACCGCTCACAACCGCGGGAATTGCGCATGTACATCTTCATCCGGCTGGCTGATCCGGTACAGTTCGGCCTGTTCGTTTGCCCCGGTCGTTCGCTCTGGTTACTCCACCCTCACGGAGAGGCTTGATTCCGCAACCGATGCTCCCTGCTTTGCCGTGACCAGAACGTCGCATTGTCCCGGGCCTGGGGTCAGGTGTACCAGCATGGGGATCGAGCCGTCTGGACCTGGTTGCGACAGATCCAAAGGCTTGCGCGCGATCTCCTTGCCATCCCGCAAGAGCTTTAGTGTGACGCTGACTTCTCCGCCAGTCGTGGCCTTCGTTGGGTAAACCACGAAATAAAGACTCATCGGATTGCCCGGCGCTACTGAATCTGCCAGCGTCGGCGTAACCCGGCCATTCTCCAGTTCGAAAGGACTCTGCGGATTGCGGGGCCCGGTCAATGGATCGAAACGGCGCACCAGACCGAGAGAACTCAACGACAGATTCTTTCCCGGGTCGACGAAAACCGAGACTCGCTTTGCCGATGTCTTGCCGGTCTGCTCGTCCGTGACTGCCGTATCGATGACATAGTGTCCAGGCTGCAATTCCACCGGTTCGGCGTAGAGAATGCGCTCGCTTTGCAGCTGTGCCGCGTCGGCGGCGGACACTTTGCGGACCAATTCCCGGCTCACCTTCTTTACGATCTCTCCCGTGGAATCGTGAATGAACGCGACCAGCCCGGCGCGAACGAGAAGCGAGTTTGTTTTTTTGTCGGGAACCGCTTTAATGCCGGACAAGGGGACTTCAAATGCGACTTCGTACTCAACTGCATTGTCCTGCGGCCGAAACTTCATGGCCGAGACCTGGTAGGGAAACTCGACGGGAACAGGCTGCGCATTCATTGCATTCAAGGCCAGTAACTCGAAGGGCTGGAGCGGCTCTCCATTGAGATCCGGTACGGCGTAGTAGCCTTTGCGGGTCTGCACAGTAGTTTTTTGGCGGCTGACCTTTACTTCGATTTTGCGGAAGTGGCCGTCATAGTTGGTCGAGGTCGGAGAGTACGCCAGTTCATAATGGTTGCGCATGTCCTCCATCATGCGCTGCATGGGCAGGGATATTTCGTTCGTATTGGTGACCGCGAATCCCCCCGTAGACTCGGCTAATTCCCGCATGGCGAGCTGGGGGCTGGCAACGGCAGTCAACGCAATGTCGTCATCCTCGAAGTGCCCGTTGGCGGGGTCGACGGCCTGCGCTGAACTCTCGGCGGCGGTCCGGCGCTGCGCGGATAAGGCCTGCATCATGGGGTCTTCCACGTTCAGGCCACGCGTGTCGATGGTGTAGAAAGATACTCCGGAGCGGTTGGCATAGCTGATAAGGTTGTCCACGGCATCGCGCCGGTTCACCGGGAACGCCAGCCCGTCGGCCAGGTAAAGCACTACCTTGCGGCCTGGCAATTTTTCCTCACTGCGCACCAGTTGGTGCAGCGAATCCATGGCATCCATGCCGTTCGACAAGCTGCTGGCAAACCGAAGTGCTTTGGCCAGGTCGGCTTGGGTGATAAGGGCATTGCCCAGAGTGATTGAAACGTCCTGGGAAGCGGCGTTTGCTGCCCACAACGGATCTGTCGCTATCGCCGGCAATGGATTTGTCAGGGCGTTGAGCACTGCTTGTGTCTCGGCTGCGCCTGTCGTGGGCGCCGCGAGAATATTCTCGGCCGAGGCCTGTAGAGTCGCGATCGCGGCGTCGGCAACCGACGCGTTCACATTCAGTGCGCCTCCTCCTTTTAAGCCCTTGGTGGCCGTCTCGACGGCCGTGGCTAGCATGTCTTTGTCGACGGTATAGGGCTGCACCACTTGCATGGTGCGATTCAGCGTGTAGATCGTCACGTACGTGTTGGGAAGGTCGTCGCTCTTAAGGAATTCCTGCACCGCGCGCCGCGCGAACTCCAGGTTCAGCGGAGCTATCTCGGCGAACACCACCGAAACGAAGTTGACCTGTCGCATGGAATTCAGGGGATGCGGGGCTTCGTTCGTGGCTGGCTGGGCTGGCTGGGTCGGGTTGCCTGTTCCCGCGGTGCGGCGTTCGGTTTCTAATTGTTCGCTGCCCTTGATGTTGCTAAACACGCGCAGGTTTTGGCGGACTCCATCCTCGTATACTTCCACTTCCTCGGGCCGCAGGTCCGTGACCGCGTGGTGGTGCTTGTCGCGTACCACCAGATCCAGAACCACTTCCCGCGTAGTGCTATGAATCACAGGCTTGTTGGGTTCGACTGCAAAAGGGGAACTGGTCTGACAGAGTAACGCAGGGAGAGCAACCAAGGCATTCAAGGCAAATACAAGAAGAATACGTGCGGGCATACACCCAACCTCACGAGTCCCGCCGTCGATCTCAATTAGCGGGCTTTTCCCACGATTCTGGCTCGATCAAGACCGGTAGTTTACCCCCAATTGTCAAAAGATGCACGCTTTTCTCTGAAATATCGTTTTTCTCTTGACAGTGCCTGTTAATCGGCGGTAATTTGCCTCGTCCTGCGGGATAGTATTTAACTACTACGTAATCGGTTACGGTCCTCCGAATAGTTCCGGGGGTTGGAAATGCGGTCTCGAGACGGGCTGGTTACTAGTGTTGTGGAGCGGAAGTTTTAGGGCAAATTAGGGGAGGGGTAATGGATTCCACTCTTGAAGTCGCGACGTTAAAGTTAAAAAAGATTACGACCGGGGCGGCGTTGTTGGTGTTTCTCATTCTGCTGGCGGCGACCTGTTTCGGACAACAGCTCACCGGCACGTTGAGCGGCACGGTGGCTGATGCCGTTGGTGCTGTCGTCCCAAACGCAAAAGTGACGATGAAGAATGCCGCGTCCGGCGACGTGCGCACCACCTTGTCGAATGGTTCCGGCTATTTCACCATTACGGCCGTTCAGCCTGGAAGCTACTCCGTGACGATCGAAGCTCCCGGCTTCAAGACTTGGGACCAGACCGGCATCGAGTTCTCTCAAGGTGACAGCAAGACGTTGCCAAGCATCAAGCTCGAGATCGGCAAGGTTACAGAGACTGTCGAAATCAAGGCGGGAGCCGATGTTGTCATCCCCGACAACTCCGAGGTTAGCACTACGCTGAACACCGAGTTGGTCGAAGACGTCCCTATTGTTGGCCGTGACGCCGGCGAATTGCTCAAGCTGATGCCCGGCATGGCTCTCAACAACGCAGGCACGCAGGGGTCGAGTTTTAACCCCACCACTGTCGGTTCTAACAACGGCCCCGTTGGCGCTTATTCAGCCAACGGTACGCAGCCGAATGGCGCGATGGCCTACATGCTCGACGGCGCCAATCTGGTCGATCCAGGAAACGCAGGAACCCAGATCGCCAATATCAACCAGGACATGGTCTCCGAAGTGAAGGTTTTGATGTCGTCCTACAGTGCTGAATACGCCAAAGGCCCCGTGATCTTCGAGGCGTTCAGCAAGAGCGGCGGAAGTCAGTTCCACGGGGAAGCCTACTTCTACGCTCGCAATAGCGTATTTAACTCTTGGGATGCATACACCCATGAGCAGTTCCAGAGTGACCTCATCACCAACCCCACGACTCCCGCTAGCCAGTTCTCCAGCGCGCTTTTCCCCCCAGCGCACTTCTACTATCCGGGCGGCAACATCGGCGGACCTATTCCATTCCTGAATCACGGCAAGCAGAAGGTATTCTTCTGGGCCGGTTATGAGTACATGAGGCAGACTCCCGCTGAGGCGCCTGTCGACTACAACGTGCCGACTGTGGAACAGAAGGCGGGCGATTTCAGCGAAACGACAATCAATGGACAGCCCGGCCAAGGCACTTCGGGGCCTTCGGCGCTTCTTACCGCGCTGAACAACAACGGCAACTATAGTTACGCTTACAGAATTCCCAACGGCACCATGTGCCCGACCTGCACTGTGGCTAACCATGTCCCGACCGCTGATTTCGACCCGAACATCACCGGCGGAACACCAGACGGCAAGCACGGCCTGCTGGCGTATTATCCCAACTCGAACATTTTGCCCAGCGCCTCCAACGGATACAACAACTATCAATACACTCCCAGCGAGCCGCAAAACCGTTGGGAAGCTACCGGCAAAGTCGATTACGCGATCAGCGACAATTCCAAACTGTCCGTCTCCTACTCGCGCCAGATCGAGAACGATGTGCACCCCATTGGCGTGTGGTGGACTCCACCGTGGACCCTGCCGTACCCTTCGAACGTTAGCGCGCCCACTGTTGCGCAAGATGTGATGGCAAACTTTACCCACGTCTTTGATCCCACCACCACGAATGAATTCGTGTTCACCTATGCCCGCTACATTAATCCGAGCAATTTGAGCAATGCCAGCATAGTGGATCGCACGAACCTTGGGTTCAATACGAAGGGTCTGTTCGGAGTTACGACCAGCCAGGTCCCCAATGTTGAGGGCCCGTGGGGTGGAGCAGTCCCCAATATCGACGAGTTCTCTTTCGATGGAGCCTTCAACGGTGGAAATGGATTTGGCGCCACCAAGAGCGACCCGTCGCTTTATGACAACTTCACTAAAGTCATTGGCTCACACACTCTGAAGACTGGTTTCTACTGGGATACGAGCGGGAACCTTCAGTCCAGCGCCGGCTTACAGCTAGGGAACCAGGGAAATTACAATGTGGGCTGGGGCGCCAACGACACCGGCAACGTGGTCGCCGACTTCCTGCTGGGAGTCAACGGCAACTATCAGCAGCAAAACATAATTCCAACCCAGGACATCAAATTCCACCAGTGGTCTCTCTATGCGCAGGACTCGTTCAAAGCGAATCGCCAACTCACTCTGAACTACGGTTTGCGTTTCGATCACATGGGCCAGTGGTACGGACCTGCCAATGGAATGGCCGTCTGGGATCCTGCCTCTTACAACAACTCGGCATCGGCGCCCGCCAACACAGGGCTGCTCTTTCACTCCATCGACAGCAGAATCCCGCTTTCCGGGATGAAGTCGCCCTTGTTCTACTACGAACCGCGCGTGGGCTTGGCCTACGACGTTTTCGGTACCGGCAAGACTGTGCTGCGCGCTGGTGTGGCCTGGTTCCGCTACCAGTTCGCGGTCAACGACGTGGGCGGCCCAACGAGCGCGGCAGCTGGTCAGTTCACCGCGCAAAGTCCGGCCACCGACCCGTACAATGCTGCCACGAACACTGGCGGATATGCGCAAATCGATCAAGCCGGCTTTTACACACCTCCGTCCGCTGTTTCCTTAAGCTCATACGTGACTCCGACGGGCAATGGAGCGACGGTTTCGGCATTCCAGGAGGGGGATAACCGCACGCCGTACGTCATGGATTGGAACGTAACTATCTCTGAGGCGCTGCCTTGGCGTTCGGTGTTCGAAGCGTCTTATGTTGCCAACAAGAGCGAGAACGAGCTGATCAACGGGAACAATGGCGGACTCGGCAACCAGAATAACTTTATTCCGGGTTCCTTCTTCCTGCCGGACCCCGTATTAACTCCTCTTTACGGACAGAATGCGTTCGTTTCGACAGCCCCTCCCACCTGTAACAACGGCAACCCGAACAACGACTCGACGTACTGTGCAGGGAATGCGATTTACGCATTCGAGGAGCAATCGCAAAACGGCAACGGCTTTGCCGAGAACCATTTCCGTCCGCTCAGGAACTACACCAACGTCAACCTGATCACCCACGGCAGCTATGCCAGCTACAACTCGTTGCAACTGTCGTGGCAAAAGCAATCCGGCCCGATTACCTTCCTGACGAATTACACGTTCAGCAAGGTGCTGGGCATCCGCGACGGTCAAACCGACAACGGAACGGGCAACGGCACGACCGTTGACCCCTACTCCCTCAAGAACAACTACGGTCCGCTGTCCTACGACCACACCGACATTCTGAACCTGTCGGCGGTCTGGCAAATGCCCAAGTTCTATCACGGCAATCCGTACGTAGGCGGAGCTGTGAATGGCTGGCAATTGTCCACTTACACGACCTACCAGAGCGGCGCACCGCTGCAGACGAGCTTGGGCGGAAACCTGAATACCGCATATCCCGGAGTATCGGTCCCAAGCATAGGCGCGCCGGATCTTCCCGACTACAGCATACTTTTGCCCAATGGCACGCGCGCTACCACAGTGAGCGAATCCACTTGGCTCGGCACCAACGCCTACGGCGGATCAGGCGGTGGCCTGCTGTTGCCGCAGGTCGTCTGCAATCCGCAGAACCACGGAAAGGGCCAGTATTTCAACCCCAACTGCTTCCAGGCTCCGGCTTACGGGACGCAGGGAACCCTGATCTGGCCCTACCTACACAACCCCGCCTATTTCGATAGCGACTTGGCGCTGTTCAAGAACTTCCAGATTACCGAGCGGCAGAAACTCCAGTTCCGCGTCTCGGCAAGTAACTGGATCAACCATCCATTGGGCCAGTTCGGGCTGGCGGGCAACGCCGATCAATCACTGAACTTTGCCAGCAGCAACACGGTGCAGATTTCTGATACGAAGACTGGGAGTTCGGGTAACGAGTGCGCGTTCCTGAATGCGACCGTAACGAACGGGAGTTGCAGCGTGACTGTGACCGGCCTTTCTCCGACCAATACCAACACCAGCCTGACGGGCAAGCCGGCTTTCAAAACCGGCAGCCGCCAGTTGCTGTTCGCCGTGAAGTATTACTTCTAAGCGAACACGAGTTACAATTCACCACAGGGTGGCTTCGGCCACCCTGTCTTTTTGTGGATGAATTTGCGGACGAATATGTTCTTGCTGAAACTCGCCCGGCTGGCACTGTGTAGCATCCTGTTTGTTTCGGCAACGTTTGTCCTGCTGCCTGGCGCTCAGACGCCCAGCCCCATCCGATTCGAACTCAGCACTATCCCCTTCCGCCTGGAGAACGACCAGACACCGGCCAAGAACGCGCCGGAAACCATGCCCGGCGGAGTAGCCGTCTTCGACTACAACGGCGACGGACGCCCTGACATCTTCTTCACCAATGGCGCCAACATCTCCACACTGAAAAAAGATTCGCCTAAATATCGCAATCGCCTTTTCCGCAACGACGGCAACGGCGCCTTCACCGACGTAACCGACGCGGCCGGCTTGGCCGGGTCGGGCTATGACATGGGAGTTGCGGTCGCAGACTACGACAACGACGGCCATCCTGATCTGTTCGTCGCCGGCTTGCATCACAGCACGCTCTACCACAATAACGGCGACGGCACGTTCACCGACGTGACCGTGAAGTCCGGATTGGATGCCAGCTTGAACCGTCCCGACCCGGAGTTTGGAGCTTATTGGGCGATCACAGCGGCCTGGGTCGATGTGAACAACGACGGCCTGCTCGATCTCTTCGTCGTCAACTACATGCAGTGGACGTACTCCGCAGAGCCCTTGTGCGCTGTTAATGGGGCGGCAGGAGACTACTGCCATCCCAAGTTCTACAAGGGGCAACCGAATCAGCTCTTCTTGAACAATGGTGATGGAACCTTTCGCGACGTTTCGAAAGAGTGGGGTCTTCGCAGCCACGTCGGCAAGGGGATGGGCGTAGGCGTTGCCGACTACGATCTTGATGGCCGCCCGGACTTATTCGTTACCAATGATGCTCTCTACAATTCGCTTTTCCATAATATGGGCAACAAGTTCGAGGAGGTTGCCTTCGAAACCGGTGTCGCTCTCACCGAAGATGGCAGCTTCATCTCGGGCATGGGTCTGGATTTTCGCGACTTCAATAACGACGGTTATCCCGACATTGCATTTGTCGCCCTCGTCAACCAGACTTTCCCGCTATTCCAGAACACCGGCAAAGGGAACTTCCGCGAAGTCACGGGCGAGAGCGGCATGCGCGACGCCAGCCTTAAAATGTCCGGATTCGGCGCCGGACTATATGACTTCGACAATGACGGATGGAAGGATTTATTTGTAAGCGGCGGCCATGTTCAGTCGATCACTATGCCCGGTCAGCCCGTCGATCAACCCAATGTCGTGTTCCGTAATCCTGGCGCGAGCGGAAAATGGATGCCGTTAATCGAAGAAGCCGGCTTCAAATCGGCTCCGCCCGCCCGCCATCGCGGCTGTGCGTTTGGCGACCTCGATGGCGACGGCCGGATCGATGTGGTCGTAACGGCACTCGGCCAGGACGCCGAAATCTGGATGAACCGCAGCGAGAAGTCCGGCCACTGGCTCGACATCGCTCTGCGCGGAACCAAGAGCAACCGTGACGGCATTGGCGCGCGCATCAAAATTGTGACCAAGAACGGGGCGCAGTATAACCACATGACGACCAGCGTTGGCTACGCGTCGTCGAGCTACGGACCGGTCCATTTCGGCCTGGGTACGGATAATCGCGCAGAGCTGGTTGAGATTCACTGGCCTTCGGGAATTGTTCAAACTCTGCATGATGTTTCCGCCGACCAGGTGTTGAAAGTGACTGAAGCCGCGCGCTGAGGGTATCGCGCGAGCTGGCATGGGGCTCTTACTTCGAAGCCTTCACCTTGGGCTCAAGCTGTGCGATCTGCTGCTTCACCAGGTCCGCCTGAGGACCGGCAGGCATGTAAGTCAGACAGTTCTTGAGATGCCGGAGAGCTCCGGCATAATCCGCCTTCCGTGCCAAGATCACGGCCAACAGCTGCTCCGCGTTCGCACGGCGTGGATCGATCGACAGCGACTTCGAGGCGCTCACCTGAGCTTCATCTGTCTTTCCAAGCTGATATTTTGCCAGGGCATCGTAATACCAGAGCAGTGGCGTGCCCGCCGGAACCAGCTGCAGCGCGTTATTCGTGTCGTCCGCAGTGTCCTTCCACTTTCCGGCCTGAACATCAAGCGCGGCAAGCTGCTCGTAAGGTACGACAAATTTCGGATCGGCGGCCAGGGCCTTGGAAAAAGAGTCTCGCGCAGCCTGCGGATCAGCGGCCTGCTGAAGCTTCCCCAGTTGTAGCCACGCCTCAGCGAAGCCGGGATAGAGTTCAATTGCCTTCTTCAGGTCGCGCTCGGCGGAATCTGCGTGCTGGTCGAGCCATTCCGCTCTTGCTTTTTCAAACGCCTTCATTGCGTTCGAAGGCGCGGTCTGGGTCGTGGCGCTGAGTTCGGTGCCGCCGCCCCGTCCTTCCGGGGAAAGCATGATCGTCCCGAGGTTGGGCTCATCGCGCAGATTTTTCACCGTGATGGTTACCGCGCTCGAACGGAAGCCGGCCACCGAGCCCCGCACCGTGCAGCCCTCGTACTTGGTTTCCATCTGCCTCTGCGCATCGGCCGGAGCAGTGTCCGGCGTGGGATGCGTTTCCGAGAACGTGACTACAAACCTTCCCTGGAGATCTGTCTGCGTCGAGTTTACGATGGAGCCCTTGCAGTCGACGGAAACCAGCATCGGCTGCCAAGGCAGAGGTTCCCCCTCTAACGCGATCCGGCCCAGAAGCACTCCGCCCGCGCGTCCCTGGCCCGACATCATGGTCCAATAGTCATAGAGGCCACTACCCTGGATCGAATCCGGTCGAATGAGAGTAGTAGGGGGAGCTGGCGTGGAGGTGTGCGCCTGCGCTCCGGCTGGCGTGACTTGACTTCCAGCGAGAACCAACAGAAAGCAGAATGAAGACGCAAGAGAAGAAAATCGTACTTTCACGGTACACCTCCATCACAATCATCTAAATTATTACTTGTGATATTGTACGGCGACAGCAGAGGCAAGGTTCCTGGAATTTGCCGCGCCGTGAGCGCGGTTCCTGAGCTATCCTAATAAACATGCGGGCGGCGCTATTGTTTTGTGCTTTGCTTCCGGCTGTGGTCGTGGCTCAGGAAGCGAATCCAGATCAGCTTCTCGACCGTGCGATTGAGGAGCAGCAGCACGGCGACTTTTCCGCCGCGATTCGCGACTATCGCAAGGTGCTGGAATTGCGCCCTAGCGAGATTCAGGCCAAGGTGAATCTCGGCGCCGCGCTGGCGCACGCAGGACAATTCGACGAAGCCATTGCGGTCGACCGTTCTGCTCTTACCGCTGCAAAAGACAAGAATCCTGTTCTGCTGAATCTTGCTCTGGCCTATTACAAAAAGGGCGACTTCGAAAACGCCCGCCAGCAGTTCGAGATTCTGCATGACGCGCAGCCGAATGCATCGCAGGTTCTGATTCTTCTGGGGGACAGCGATCTGCGAACGGGAAACCCGCAGACCGCACTCAGTCTGCTGGAACCCCTGGAGAGCAAATACGCTCAGAATATGGACTTCGAGTATGTTCTGGGCTCGGCGCTGATCGCCACCAAGGGCAGGCGGCGCGACGGCGTCGCCCGGATCGAAAAAGTGGCCAAGGCCGGCTCCGACGCTGCCGCTTACATGCTTGCCGGGGCGACACTGCTCGACCTGAATGAATACGAACAGGCGCGCCAGGATCTCGAAGAGGCGCTACGGTTGAACCCGCGGCTTCCTAAAATTTATACGTTGGTTGGGACTGCCAGAGACAAAACCGGCGACGTGAAAGATGCCGAGCCCGCGTTCCGCGAGGCGCTCAAAACCAACCCTGACGACTTCGAGGCCAACCTATATCTGGGAGCTATTCTCTACAAGCGGCGCGACATCGACGAGGCAAAAGGCTACCTGGATCGTGCGCTTCGGCTCAAGCCCACCGACTCGATGGCCCGCTACGAATCGGCCATGCTGAAAAGCACGTCGGGAGATTACGAAACCGCGGCTCGCGAATTAGAACTGCTAGTCAAAGACGATCCCGATTGGCTCGAACCGCACGTGGAACTGGCAACTTTGTATTATCGCCTTCACCGCACTGAGGACGGCGCGAAAGAGCGGCAAATCGTCGACAGCATCACCGCCAAACAGCAGGCGCAAGGCCCGGGGAAATAGTCGCTAGTCAGCTTACGGAGTCACGGTGGTCTGTTTCCCAGCGTACTGCACGACTTTGTCAGGCTCGTCCGCAGGACTTACTCCTACTCCGTGGTTCTCGCTCACGAATACTAAACGGAACACGCGGCTTTCCAGCATGCCAGGGAATTGTCCTTTACGATCGCCGATCGTCAACGTGCGTCCCGCGTCGTCCCAGTGGAAAGGTATGGTCGCGTAGACGCCTTTCTCGTAATCGTAGTTGTCATTTTCATCTTCGTAGAGCGTGAAGTCGCCGTTGGCGCCGCGATAAATGCGAAGTTCAATCGGGTCGGGGGCTTTCTCGGTGGACCATTCTTCGTCCGGACCCAAAGGAAGAATGGATCCGGCGCGTACGTACAAAGGCAAACGTTCCAGTGGGGCGACGGTATTAATTGTTTGCCCTCCTTCGACTGCGATGCCAGTCCAGAAGTCGTACCACTTGGCGTCCGGCAGATAAACTTGGCGGCTGGTGGCCGCAGCATCGGTCACCGGATTCACCAGGAAAGCCGGGCCGTACATGAATTGGTCGCCAACATTCTGAGCGCGAGGATCGGTGCGGAAGTCCATCACCAGCGGCCGCATCGGCGTATAGGCTTCACTGGTCGTCTTCCAGGCCAGCGAGTAGATGTAGGGCAGCATGCGGTAGCGCAGGCGATCGAAGTTCACAAGAATCGCTTGCGCATCGGGGCCGTAGGACCACAATTCATTTTCGTCGGGATGACGCGTGCCGTGAACACGCAGAATGGGATTAAATGTCCCGTACTGAAACCAGCGAACAAACAGTTCGCGGAAGGCTGGATCTTCAGTGTTCCCGAACACAAATCCGCCGATGTCAGTCGTCCAATAAGGAATCCCGGAAAGTTCGAAATTCAGGCCTGCCGGCACCTGCCGTCGAAAGCTGAGCCAGTCCGAGTTGATGTCGCCTGACCATGCCGTAACCGCATTGCGCTGCGACCCCGCGAACGCGGAGCGAGACAGAATGAACACCCGCTTCTTGTCGGATGCGCTGCGTTGCCCTTGATAAACCGCCTGGGTGTCGAGCAGAGGGAAGGTGTTGACGTAGCGGTTTCCGCTGCCAGCCGCCAGATTGTGATTTAGCAGAATGTTCTCTTCCTGCCCTTCCGTTTCCGGTTCCGTCGTATCCATCCACCAGGCATCGAGGCCAAGGCTGAACAATCCCTTATTCACTTCGTCCCAGTAATATTTGCGCGCCTCCGGGCTGGTGGCGTCATACACCGCCATCGCATCGGTATGGTACGGCGGCTTCGCGTATTTGAATTTGTCCACGAACCATCCCTTTTTCTGCATGTAGTCGTAGTTCGCGGAGCCGGGCTCGAAGAATGGCCAGATCGAAATCATCAGGTGAAAGTTTTCGGCGTGCAACTGATCGACCATTGCTTTGGGATCGGGATAATTCTTATTGAACACGAATTCGCCTTTGCGATTCCACCAGAACCAATCCTGCACGATGTTGTCGACAGGGATGTGCAGTTCCCGATACTTGCGGGCCACGCCCAGAATTTCATCCTCCGACTTGTAGCGATTTTTGCACTGCCAGAATCCGTAAGCCCACTTGCCGAACATCGGCGCCTGGCCGGTCAGATCGCGATAACTGGCGATGATTTTGTCGAAGTCAGGGCCGTATAGAAAGTAGTAGTCGATCACATCGGCGACTTCGGAACTGATGTAGAGATAATTGGCGAAGCGATTGTTGAATCGGCTGCGCGAAGTATTGTTCCAGAAAATGCCGTAACCCTTGCTCGAGAGCATCAGAGGCACGCTGATGTTGCTGTTCTCCTGTGAAATGTCGACGGATTCGCCGCGATAGTTCCACACTCCCGCCTGATGCTGTCCCAAGCCATAGAGACCCTCGTGGGAACCGTAGATGCTCACAAAGGATTCGGCACGGTACGTGTCTTCGCCGTTCACTTTCTCGGGAGTCAGGCTGCGGGATTGTTCCTGCACCAGCGAGCCGCCGTGAACTTCGGCGTAAGCGATAGCCCCATCTTTTTTTGTGACCGTAACTTTCAGCAGGGAAGTGGTGAGGGTGACGGCATCGTCGCTGGATTGCATGGTCCACTGCGCGACCGGCCAGCTTTCTTTGGTGACCACGTAATCCGCTCGCTTCGGGAACGTGGCCGTGGCTGAGTAAAGCACATGGATCACCGACTCCGAACAGACTTGCACTTTCAAAGTTCCCGTTCCCATGGAGAAGAGAACGCCGTCCGATTCCTGCTGAACCTTGCGGACGGGATTCATGGCGGTCCACTGGGCATGGGCAGCAGCGGCGCAGAAGAAGCAAACGGAAAGTGTTGCCAGAAAATAAAACAAGAACGGCCGCGATGGTCTGTTTTTAATGGGTAATTTGATCATGGGTAAGCTGAGTCTCTCTCGTTCCTATAGCTATGGGTTAACCACTTCCAGCGCAATGCTGGTCGTTTCCGCCGAGCTTGCGCCCACCATAAGATCGAACATGCCGGGCTCGACCACCCGATTCATGTTTACGTCGATCAAAGACAGGTCTTCAGGAGTCAGCGTGAAGTCGACTGTGATTTTCTGGCCCGGTTCGAGGCCGACGCGCTTAAAGCCGCGCAACTGCATCACCGGACGAGTCACCGACGCCACCCGCTGATGAATATAGAGCTGCGCGACTTCGTCTCCGGCGCGGCTGCCGGTGTTCGTAATGTCGACCGAGACTTTGGCGGACCCTCCCGGAAGAATGGTCTTCGGCTCAACCCGGACGTTCTCGAAATGGAATTGCGTGTAGCTAAGCCCGTAGCCGAATGGAAACAGAGGCTCACGGCTGTCAAACAAATAACTGCGGTTGCGCGACGGCTTGTGATTGTAGAAATCAGGAAGCTGCCCCACCGTGCGCGGAAAAGTGATGGGCAGTTTGCCGCCAGGATTCACGTCGCCGAACAGCACGCTGGCCGCAGCGGTTCCGCCTTGTTCGCCCAAGTACCAGCCTTCCAGAATCGCGGGAACGTGCTCTTTCACGTAGTTGATCGACAGTGGCCGGCCGTTGATCAGCAACACGACCACCGGCCTGCCGGTCTCGACGACCGCCTGAATCAGCGCCTGCTGCGAGCCGAGCAGATCCAGCGAATCGCGATCTCCCAGATGCTGCTCGGACCACGCCTCTCGATTGGTGCTTTCATTCTCTCCCACCACAACAATGGCAACATCCGCTTGGCGTGCGATCGCTGCAGCTGCGCGAATGCTCTCGACCTCCGACTTGGGATCGGGCTGCGTGACTTTGTTTTCGTACCACGCCGACCAGCCCTGCTTTCCCGTGGTGATCTTACAGCCCTCCGCGTAAAGCACCTTGACGCTGTCACCCACACGCTTGCGAATTCCGTCAAGGATGCTGACTTGGTTTCCCGGGCCCGGGTCGCGGCTGTAGCCGCCCAAGTGAACATCGGCGGCATTGGGCCCGATCACCGCGATGGTCTTCAATTTTTTCAGATCCAGCGGCAGCAAATTGCTGTCATTCTTCAGCAGCACGATCGCCTTCTGCGCCACCTTCAGAGCCAGTTGCTGATGCTCGGAGCTATTCGTGATTTTCTGCGCATAGTCCGGATCGACGTAGGGATTCTCGAACAGGCCGAGCCGGAACTTCGCTTCGAGCACTCGCTGTACAGCCTGATCCAGTTCTGCTTCGGGAACCTTGCCTGCACGCACCTGATCCACGAGGGTCGCGTAGACGGCCCCATCTGACAAGTCGTAGTCCACGCCCGCAGCCAGCGCTTTGCGCGCCGCTTCGGCGAAATCGGCCGCGACGTGATGCGTCTCTACCAGCATCTGCAGCCCGCCTCCGTCCGACATCACATAGCCGCGAAATCCCCACTCCTGGCGCAGCACGCGATCCAGCAGCCAGCGGTTGATATGGTTTGGGATACCGTCGATCTCGTTGTAAGAGGCCATCGCGCTTCCCACGTGAGCCTCTTGTACGGCAGCGCGGAAAGGAACCAGGAAAGTCTCACGCAGATCCCTTTCGGAAAAATTCGCCGGAGCCGTGTTGGTGCCACTTTCGGGCTGGCCGTGAGCGGCGAAGTGTTTCATGGTTGCCATTACGTGGTGCCGGTCAATAGCCCATGACGTGCCTTGCAATCCATTGATCGCGGCCACGCCCATGTGCGCGACCAGATAAGAATCCTCGCCATAGGTTTCTTCGGTTCGTCCCCAGCGCGGGTCGCGCGCCAAATCCAGCACCGGCGAGAACGCCTGACTCACACCTGAGGAGGCCATCTCGTCCCCGGCCACCGTGAACGCCTGCTGCACAAGCTCGGGATCCCACGTGCTGGCCAGGCCCAGCACTTGCGGAAAGCTGGTGCTGCCGTAGGCCATGAATCCATGCAGGGCCTCGCCCTGGAAAATCGCAGGGATGCCCAGTCGCGTTTTCTCCATCAGGAAATGCTGTACCGCATTGCGAGCCACGGCAGCATCGTGCGGGCTGGTCTGCGAGTCCTCGCGAAATAGCGCGCGCATTTTTTCAAACAGCTGTTTCGCCTCGGGATTTTCCGCGGACAGTGTGCGCCTGCGGCCTCCCGCGAGTTGATCGACTTTCTCCTCCAGCGTCATGCGCTTGACCAGGTCCGCCGCGCGCTCTTCGGCGCGAAGATTCGGATTACGATAGGCAGGCTGGGAATCTTGCGAGAAACAGCAGGGAAGAAGCAAACCGAGAAGAGCGAAACGAAGCAGATTCTGGCGAAGCATTCAGCCTCCTGTCGTTACGGTGTCGACGTTACGTAAACGATCACGTGAAAATGGCACGCGAAGCATAGCACGTTCCTGGGACAAGCGACTGCTACAGAGGCCGTTGCGGATTTCATAACGGTAGATGTTATCGAAAAAAGGCGTCCACAAGAAAATCCTTTTTCTAGCGGCTTTTTCGAGTTGCGCTAGTAAACCGGCTGCCCGGTCACCGTCCGGGATACGTGGCCAGGAATACATCGAAGACGAACAGTGCGATGGCAATGTCATTGAAGAGCGTTGCCTGGTGCGAGGCTGGCCAAAACTGATTGGCTGCCCAAAATAAAAACGCGCATGCCAGCAGGATGGCCTTGACCAGTTCTGAGCGAGCCGGATGGCGTACCGCCTCGTATACCAAGCAAGCACAGGCAATCATGGCCAGCGGAAACGCGGCCAGGAACGCGTGCGCCCCTCCGGGAAACAGCCCTGGAAGCACATCCCAAACCAAGAGTACTCCAACGCTGACGAGCGTCAACACGCAGAGAATCACGGGAAGCGACCGGCGGCCGTAGCGGCCGTGGTCAAGACGAGTCGACATAGACGAGTCCTCGGATAAAAGCGAGTGCTGCCCGTCCAGTTTATGCCTACACGTTGTCAGTAGGGAGCCGTGACGATCGCGTCTTCAGGGTAACCCGGCATTCCAAACTCGGGAACATCCAGGCCTTCCTCTTCCGATTCCGGCGGCACGCGCATGCTCTTCACTTTATTTACGCACCAGAACACGACGAATGTCGCGCCGAACGCCCAGACGGCATACAACGTAGCTCCCATGAGCTGGCACCAGAACTGCCGCGTATCGCCGTGAATCAGGCCGGTCACGCCCTGGCCTGCGTGTCCCAGATAGCTGGCCGCGCCGACTCCGTTCCATCCCGAGCCGTAGGTGCCATCGGCAAAAATACCCACGCAAACCGCGCCCAGCCAGCCGCAGTATCCATGCACAGAAACCGCGCCGCAGGGGTCGTCGATTTTCAGAACCCGCTCGTTGAACAGCACACCACCGCAAACCAGCGATCCCGCCAGCACGCCGATCACGACCGAAGCAGTGGGAGAAACAAACGCGCAAGGCGCGGTAATCGCGACCAGACCGGCGAGCATCCCGTTACATGCCATGGTGATGTCGGGCTTGCCGAACAGAAAATACCAGATGAGCATGGCCGCCGCCGAACCGGCGCACGCTGCGAGATTCGTGTTGACGGCGACAACTGAAATGCGCAGGTCGGTTGCTCCCAGCGTGGAGCCGGGATTGAAGCCCATCCACCCAAACAACAGGATGAACGTGCCTGTCACCACGTAGACAATGTTGTGAGCAGGAAAGACGCGAATCTTTCCTCCTGGGCCAAACTTTCCCAGACGCGGCCCCAGGATGATCGCGAGTGCCATGGCGCAGAACCCGCCAACCGCGTGCACCACGGTGGAACCGGCAAAGTCGACATATCCGTGGCCCAGGTTCATGGTTGATCCAAGTTGCGAGAGCCAACCTCCACCCCAGGTCCAGCAGCCGGAAATCGGATAGAGGATCGCGCCAATAAAGAGTTCGCAGACCAGGAACGCCCAAAAGCTGATCCGTTCGCAGATGGCGCCGACGATGATGTATCCAGCGGTTTCCATGAACACTACTTCAAACAGCGTCAGGCAATTGCTGGCACTGTCGTAAGCTGGACCAACCAGAAAGAATCCCTTCCCGCCCACAAATCCCCATTGCCCGCTGCCGATCAGGAAATGATTCAGCGTAGGAATGCCGCCCAGATTCGTCGGTGCGGCGTTGATGGCGACTGCTCCAAACTGGAATGCGTATCCAACCGCGTAGTAGGCGAGGAAGGCGAACACGTAGGCCGCAAAGTTCAGCATCATCAGATGTGCGGCATTTTTCTTTTGCACGAGTCCGCACGTGAGCAGCGCGAACCCTGCCTGCATAAACAGGACCAGGTAGCCAGTGTTTAATGTCCACGCGAAGTTGGTAGCCACGCGCACGTGACCCACGCTGTCGGCGAGCTTCACCGCCAGTGGTTCCTTGGCGACCTGAGCCTGGTAGTCGTCGAACGCTTTTTTGTTCTGGGCGTAGTCCGGAGCTGTCTTGTCGGTTGGTTCGGCGACGACAAAGGGATTGCCTGCCGCGTCCACGGCGGTTGTCTTGTCCCCGGTCGCGGTGCCGGCGGGATCCGGCTTGGGCGTGTCGTCGGCAAAACTGAAAGCCGATAACCCAGCCAGCAGTCCGCCGGCCAGAACGATCGTCGCGCTGGCGGCTGCCAACGACCGGAAGAATGACCGGCGCAAGAACGACCAGCGCAGAGAGCGCCTCCCTGCTTGCTTCGTCATCTTTGAAGGCTCCTGTTTGTGAGTCGTGCTTCGTTCCGAGCATCGTGATTCTGAGCGTCGCTATTCCGAGCGTCACGAGGGAGGCTCTGCCGGCGCGGATACCCCCCGGCGCCGCGCCGACAACCCCATACACCTTGCTTAGCCAGAATCAATCCGCCGACGATAAATGCGCTTATCGACTCAGTCCAATACAAATTTCTTATAGCAACCATCACAAAACTCTGGCTCGGAGGACGGTCGTCCCGGTCGGGCGGGAGCGTTGCACCGATGCGGCGCATATCCGCCGAAACGGCCATTCCGTGCCGTATTTCAGGGGCTCCAGCGCGGACCCGACCGGCCAATTTTGGGCTACGCCCCAAGGCAGAAATCATATAAAATGCTGAGGCCCTTCCCCCCAGGGAGCGCGATGGAGTCGACAGGAACACCGAAAAAACTGGCTGGCCGGTACGAGGTGAGGCAGATCCTCGGCCAGGGCGGGATGGGCTTGGTCTATCGCGCCTACGACACCGTCGTCCGCCGCGAAGTCGCCCTGAAGACGATTCTCGATATTCCCGATCCCGCTTCGCTGCAGCTCTTCTACAAAGAATGCGATGTGCTCGCTTCGATGAGCCATCCCAACATTGTCGAGATTTTTGATATTGGGGAATTTGAAGAAGACGGAAAGAAAAAACCCTACTTCGTCATGCCGCTTCTGCCCGGCGTGACTCTCGACCACTTCATCCGCAAGTCCAGCCATCATCTAACGGTCGAACGCACCGTCGAAATTATTTGCCAGACCTGCCGCGGCCTGCAGGCGGCGCACGAGCGCGGACTAGTACATCGCGACCTGAAGCCGAGCAACATCTTTGTGATGGAGGACGACTCGGTCAAGATCATCGACTTCGGCGTGGCCCACATGGCCGACGCCAACACTACGCGGGCGCAAAAAGGAACCCTGCTCTACATGTCGCCCGAGCAGATCCAGTTGAAGCCTCTGTCCGCCGCCTCTGACATCTTTTCTCTGAGCGTGGTTTGCTATGAGGCATTGACCGGAAGGCATCCGTTCCAGCGGGCTCGCCCGGACGAAGTGGTCGAAGCCATTCTCAATCAAAACCCGCCTCCCGCTTCGGAAGTGAATTCCGCCATTTCCCAAGCGATCAGCCGCGTCGTCCACAAAGGGATGGCGAAACAGGCCTGGCACCGCTTCACGACCGCGCGTGAACTCGGCGACACCCTCGCCAAAGCCATGCGCAACGAGCCGATCGAATTCTTCGATCCGGAGCGTACGCGCCCCCGCCTGCAGCGCGCCACCAAGGCGCTCGCCGACGGCGATCTTCAATTCGCCAGCGAGATTCTCGGCGAGGTGGAAGCCGAAGGCCACATGGACGCCGAGATTCAGGCGCTTCGCCACCAACTCGACAACGCCGTCCGCCGCAAGACTCTGTCTCAGTTGCTGGACGCCGCCCGGGCGCGTTTTGAAGAGTCGGAAGATCCCCTGGCTTTGCAAAAACTGCAAGAGGCGTTGCAGATCGAGCCCGACAACGCCGTCGCGTTGGCGCTGAAGAGCAAGATCGAGAACCGGCGCAGCGAAAAGCAAATTGACAACTGGTATCGCCTGGCGCGGCAGCACATCGACAATCATGCCTATCCGCATGCCCGCGAAGCCCTGCAGAATGTTCTGCAACTTCGCCCCCAGGAGGATCGTGCCCTCCAATTGCTGGCGGAAGTCGATCGCCAGGAACAGGACTACAAGAAGCTCCGTCAGGACAAAGAACAGCTCCATAAAGCTGCTGTGGACGCCTGGCAAAAAGGCGATGTAAGCAGCGCTCTGGCCAAGCTGGGCGTGGTTCTCGAGCTGGATCGCAAAGCTCCCGACGCGGTCAATTCCGAAAGCGGAGCCCGCTATCAGACTTTCTATAACGAAGTGCGCTCCGAGCACGACGCCATGAACACGGCCTACGCCGAGGCGCGCAAGCAACTCGCGGATCGCAACTTTGCCAAAGCCATCACCACCTGCCAGACCTACCTGTCCAAGTATCCGACGAACGCAATTTTTCAGGCACTGCGCTACGACATCGAAGAACAGCAGCGCCAGGAATTATCTTCGCTGATCGCTCAGGTGGATCGGCAAGTAGAAGCCGAACCTGACCTGGACAAGCGCGTCAGCATTCTGCGCGAGGCCCTGGAGCAGCATCCCGGGGAGTCGCATTTTGAGCGCGCTCTGCGTCTGGTGCAGGACAAGCGCGATCTCGTGAACTCGATCGTTGCGCGCGCCCACCTGCATGAAGAACAGGCCGCTTTCGGCGACGCCTTAAACGATTGGGAAATCCTGAAGACCATTTACAGCCAATATCCCGGGCTGAAATTCGAAGTGGAACGTCTGCAGAAGAGACGCGACCAGCAAGCCCGCCTCGAATCCAGAACACAGTTGATCGAGCAAATCGACTCGCGCCTGCACTCCAGCGACTACGGGCGAGTGTTCGAACTCCTGCAGGTGGCAGAGACCGAATTTCCCAACGACGAGGAATTGCAGGAACTACAAAAACATGCCCGGCAGGGCGCCGAGCGCAAAACGCAAGCGCAGCAGTTCATCACGGAAGGGCAGCAGCTGTGCGCGCAACACAAGTTCTCAAATGGCATCCGGTTGCTGCGCCAGGCCTATGAACTCGACGAGAACAATCCTCTCGCCCGCGCCGTACTGGCCAACGCCTTGGTCGAGCATGCGCAGACGTTTGTCGAAACCGACTGGCGCGAGGCCGAGAAGCTGGCGAAGGAAGCCTTCGATCTCAATCCCGGCCATCCCATGGCCAAAACCCTGCGCACGCTGATTCTCGATCAGAAGCGCGAGGCCTACGTTAGTGAATGTGTTTCTCAAGCCCGCAAGCTGCAAACCTCGGGTGACCTGGCGGCTGCTCAGTCGCGCGTGGAAGAAGCGTTGGCATCATATCCGCGGGAGATGCGGCTGATTCAGATCCGCGACGCAGTGCAGCGCGATCTTCAAACCCAGCGCCGGCAGGCGCGGCGCCGCGATCTTGACGAGTTGCGTCGCCTGGACAGCGAAGCCCAATCCGCCAGCGACCCGGGCACGAAACAAACTCTAGGCTCACGGGCGCGGGAGTTGGCCGACAAATATATTGAAGACGAAGAAGTTGTATCCAGTGCGAACCTCCTGCTGCATCGATTGAACTTGCCCGGAGTCGCTGGCAAAACGCCCACTTATGATCTGACTTCCAGTGCGACTCTTTCGTTCGCGGCGCCGCCGGTTCAGCCTTTACCGCCGCAGACCCCCAAACCACAGGCTCTGCCACCCCCTCCAAGTCCAGTAGCGACGCCGCGCCCGCCCGTAGCCACCACGCCTGTCGCACCGCCGAAGCCGACGATTCCCGCCCCCGCGGCTGCGCAAAGCACGCCGCCCACACCTCCGAGGCCTTCGCGCATCAGTATCAACGCGCGCGACATGAAAGTTTTGGGCGCCGCGGTCGCATCCATATTTCTGTTGCTAGTTCTCGCGATAGCCCTTCCGCTGCTCCTGCCCCGTCACAAGGCGCCTGTCGAGCCTCCTCCTGCCCAAGTTGTCGTACAGCCGCCTCCGGTCGTTACGCCACCGCCACCGCCGCCCGCATTGCCCGGCATAAAGCTTTCTTCCGACAACGCCGCGGGAAAAGTGGCATTCGATGATCAGCCGCCCTTCGATCTGCAAGATGCGCAGTGGGCACTCGACGAGATTCCCGCGGGCGATCACACGCTGAAGTTTGACAGCCCGAAGGGCAGCTTCACCGTCGCTCTCACTTCGACTGCAGGAATCTTACCGGTAATCCAAACGCCAATCACCGCGAAAGGCGTTCTCGCGGTGATTGTGAGCAGTATGGGCGATCACGTTCACGTATATGCGAGCGGCGCCGCGGCCAAATTGAGTCTGGACGGGCAACCTCCCGTCGATGTTCCCTCGGAAGGCGTCGATCTCCCGTCCATCACCGCCGGGGCGCACGAGTTGACTCTGACCCACGCCGGCGAACAATACAAACTGCCGATCGAAGTTGCAGCCGCGCCCGCGCTGGCCGCGTTCGTGGAATCCGGTCAGAATGTCGGCACGCTGATCGTCGTAACCGGGCAGGACAAGTCGCGCGTATTCCTCAACGGAAAAGCGCTCACGCAACAGACGCAGAACGGCGAACTGCGCATTGCCAACCTTGAGCCCAGGGAATACGTGGTGCGGGTCGACAAGGCCGGCTTTCAGGATGTCCCCGAACAAAAGATTCGTGTTCGCAAGGGCGAGCAGACCAAACTGGTGTTTGGTCTTCTTCCCGTGCTGCACATGGCCTCGCTCAGCATTCAGGGTGGCCCTCCCGGCGCAACGGTTCTCATTGACCAGTCGAACGCTGGAACCGTGCAACCCGATGGCACACTTACCCTGTCGGCGATTACGCCCGGCGACCATGTGATCGAACTGCGCAAGGATCATTTCAGGGCGCGGCAGATCAGGAAGCACTTTGCCGAGGGAACGCCCGTTACTCTTGCAGGCGCGGAGGCGGCTCTTGAAGCCGCTCCCGGCGAATTGAAGATCACTTTTTCGCCCGCAGACGCCCAGGTTACCTTAACCAGGGCCGGCGAGCCGCCAGTCAAAGTGAGCAGCGGCGCCCCGCTCAGCCTGCCCACCGGTACCTATAATCTAACCGCGCGCACAGCCGACAATTTTGTACGTACTTCAACGGTCGACCTCACTGCGGGTCAGTCGCGGAATATTGACCTGCCGCTGGCTCCCAGCGGAATGTCGAAGTGGGCCGATCCCTCCGGCTGGAAAGAAGAAAATGGGGCCTACGTTCGCAAGGGAGGCGATTACGTTCTTTACGGTGTCTCGCCTACGTCGGGGACTTTCATGTTCTCCGCTATGCTGACGAAAGGTCACCGCCTGCAGTGGGTCGTCAACTACACCGACCCAAATAACTACGATCTTTTCCAGATCGACGACAACAACTTCTACCGGACGGACATTCGCAATGGTCAGAAGACTAACGAGGCCAAAATCCCGAACAAGGGCGAAAAGAAGAGTTATCGCACTTTTCAGATTCACGTGTCTCCCACTGAAATCGTGCATCAGATCAGGCAAGGGGATGCATGGGTTGTTCTAGATCGATGGGCGCTCGCCGGAACCAATCTCTCCGCAGGCAGATTCGGTTTCTACTTGCCCGGAGGAGATCAGATTTCGCTTGCGAATTTCAGCCACTACGCCGACCTGAACCTCCACTAAAGGACGATTCCTTCCGCAACTTCCAGAGGAAAATAAGAAATGACCGCTCGCGAACTTACTGAGCGCTTCGAAGAGCTATTCGGCAATCGTCCGCGGATTTTTCGCGCACCCGGCCGCGTGAACCTGATCGGCGAACACACCGATTACAACGACGGCTTCGTCATGCCTGCAGCTGTCGGGTTCTCGACCTATGTAGCGATCGCCGCGCGTCCAGATCGCAAGCTCGTGATCCACTCCGAAGAATTCCCCGGCGATTTCGAGTTTGATGTTGACTACCTGCCCGAGCGCCGCACCGGCGCCTGGTGTGACTACGTCCTCGGTGTCGCCAGTGTGCTTCAGTGGCGCGGTCTCGAACTGCGGGGAGCGAATTTGCTGGTGCACGGCGAGGTCCCAATCGGCGCGGGACTCAGTTCCTCCGCGGCCGTAGAAGTCGCGTCTGCCCTGGCCTTCATGAGTGTGAGTGAGACTCAACTGCCACTCCCCGAAGTTGCCAAGCTCTGCCGCGAGGCTGAGAATACCTTTGTCGGCGCCCGCGTCGGAATCATGGACCAGTTCGTCTCGTGCATGGGAAAAGCGGGGCATGCTTTCTTTCTCGACTGCCGTTCCCTGGAGTTTCAATTCGTCCCTATTCCCGCGGGTATTCGCCTCGTGGTTTGTAACACAATGGTCAAGCACGATCTGGCCACGGGAGCCTACAACACGCGGCGCGAAGAATGTGAAGAGGGAGTGCGCTGTTTCGCGAAGTGGGACCCCACAATTCGCGCTTTGCGCGACGTGTCAGTGGAAATGCTCGATCAGCACGTCCAGGATCTTCCAGCCACAATCGCGAAACGATGTAATCACGTCGTCCGCGAGAATCAGCGCACGCTGGATGCAGCACGCGCACTCACAGAAGGTGATTTGGAACGAGTGGGGAGATTGATGCGCGAGTCGCACAAAAGCTTGCGAGACCTCTACGAAGTAAGCTGCAGAGAACTCGACATCATGGTCGAAGCCGCCGAAGGCCTGCCGGGCTTCTGCGGTGGACGCATGACCGGAGGCGGTTTCGGCGGATGCACCATCAACCTGGTGCGCGAAGAAAATGCGGAGGAGTTCGCACAGCGAATAGCCGAAAGCTATCGCCAGCAAACTGGAATCACTCCGCAAGTCTACCTGTGCACTGCCGAAGACGGAGCCGGAGAGCTTAGCTAGACGTCATTAGCTAGACCTGGTCTGAGTCTCAGCGTTCGGCGACCACCCTTGCAGCTTCACCAGCCAATTCGCCGGCTCCGGAAGAATCGCGAACTTGGGCAGATCGCCGCGCACCATCGCCACTTCGTCACAGCAATGAAAGCGCGGACAAGCGTGGCAGTCTTTGTAGATCTTGTCCGGAAGATCTTCGCGCTGCGCCACCGAAAATCCCTGCCCCGCAAAGAAATCCGGTTTGCGCGTAAAGAGACAAATGCAATCCACGCGATGCCGCTTGGCCTCGGCGAGCAACGATTTCACCAGACGTCCACCGCCGCCCTTGCCTTGGGCCCACGGCGCGACCGTAATCGAGCGAATCTCGGCCAAATGCGTGCCGTACAGGTGCAACGCGCCACAGCCAATGATGCGGCCATCGTCTTCGAGCACGACGAAGTCGCGAACGTTCTCGCAAATCTCCGGCAGCGTGCGTGGCAGCAGAGTGCCGTCGCCTGAATATGCCGAAATCAATTTGTGAATCTGCTGTGCGTCGGGCAAAATTGCTTTACGCGTGCGCATGGGCCTCCTCGCGAAGAGCATCGATCCTCTTTCTGGTAACGCTGATTGCGTGACGTACCCGGCCTGGGGCCGTTCCCCCGGGAACATCGTGAACCGCGAGCACAGAAGCAAGCTTCAGCGATTCATAAAAATCCTGATCAAAGGCTGGACTGATCGATCGCAATTCCTCGAGCGGCAAGTCCTGTAGTTCGCAGCCCCGCTCGACACAAATCTGTACCGCCTTCCCGATCCGCTCATGCGCGAGCCTGGAGGGAACGCCACGCTTCACCAAATAGGTCGCCCCCGCCCATGCGTTCATAAATCCCGACTGCGCCGCTTGCTGCATTCGCTCGTGACGAAATTCCACAGCCTTCATCCATCCCGCCACCAGCGGCAGCATCTGCAGCAACCTGTCGGAAGCGTCGAACAGCGGCTCTTGCGTCTCCTGTAAATCTTTGTTGTAAGCCAGCGGCAAACCCTTCACCGCAACCATGAGCGCGGTAGCATGGCCCAGCACGCGCCCGCTCTTGCCCCGCACCAGTTCGAGCAGATCGGGATTCTTCTTCTGCGGCATTGCACTGCTGCCGGTTGAGTAAGCCTCCGGCAAACCCAGAAAGCTATACTCCTGGGACGAAAACAAAATCATCTCCTCTGCCCACCGGCTCAAATGCAGGGCAAGTAGCGACAGCGCATTGACAAACTCGAGAGCAAAATCCCGGTCGCTGGTAGCGTCGATGCTGTTAGCTGTTGCGCCATCGAACTCCAGACAGTCGGCGATCAACGCCCGATCCAGCGATAAAGTCGCACCCGCAACCGCACCCGATCCCAACGGACAAACATTCAAACGCCTGCGGCAGTCCGCCAGACGATCCGCGTCCCGCAAAAACATTTCGACATAAGCCAGTAGCCAATGCCCGAGCAACACCGGCTCAGCCCTCTGCAGATGCGTATACGCCGGCATGGCAGCATCCGCGGCCTGTTCCGCGCGATCCACGAGTACACCGCACAATTCCGCGAATTCGTGCCGCAATTGATCGATGGTCGCCCGTACGTAAAGCCGCAGATCCGTCGCAATCTGCTCATTGCGGCTGCGCCCGCTGTGCAGCTTGAATCCTGTTTCTCCGATCAGTGCGACCAGTTGCTTCTCGACGAAATGATGAACGTCCTCCGCTTCATCGTCGTCGAGAAATGTCGGCGTCGCCGCGGCTTTTTCGCCAATCTGCCTCAGCCCCTGCAGAATGCCGATCAGTTCGTCCGACGACAGAATTCCGGCCGCCTTCAGCGCACGGGCATGCGCATTGCTGGCCATGAGTTCGAACTTCAGCAACCGCCGGTCGAAACTGAACGACCGCTGCCAGCGCTCGAAATTAGGGTCCAGTGGCTGCCGGAACCTTCCCGACCACATCTTCATCGCGTAACCTCCAGGCGCGACCGGGCTCGTGACCGCGACGGCAACCCAAGGATGCGAATAAATCCAGCTGCATCTTTCTGGTCATAGCTCTCGTCCATGGTGAAAGAAGAAAGATCGGTGCGGTAAAGCGAGTACTCCGACTCACGGCTGACCACGGAAACATTTCCCTTGTAAAGCGCGAGCGTGACGCTGCCCGTCATTTCCTTCTGCGTGCTCTCGACGAACGCATCGAGCGCCTCGCGTAGCGGCGTGAACCACAAACCGAAATAAACCAGCTCCGCATACTTCAGCCCGATGTGCTGCTTGAAGTGCGCGACCTCGCGCTCCAGGCACAACGCTTCCAGTTCGCGATGAGCCGCGATCAGCAGCGTTCCGCCCGGAGTCTCATAGCATCCCCGCGACTTGATGCCGACAAAACGATTCTCCACCAGGTCGATACGCCCGATCGCATTCCGCGCCCCAATTTCGTTCAGCAGTTCGACCAGCGATACGGGATCCATTTTCATCCCGTTCACCGAAACTGGAATCCCCTGCGCGAAGCCGATGCTCACCTTTTCTTCTTTGTCCGGCGCATCCTGCGGCGAGCGCGTAATTTGCCACGTTGTCGGCAAAGGAGCGTTCCCGACACTCTCTAATTCGCCGCCTTCGTGGCTGATGTGCCACAGATTGCGGTCGCGGCTGTGAATCTTGGTGCGGCTCGCCTCAACCTGAATCCCGTGCTGCTCGGCGTAATCCAGGCAATCCTCGCGCGACTTCAGCGTCCACTCCCGCCACGGCGCGATGATCTTCAACTCCGGAGCCAGCGCCTGATAAGTCAGTTCAAATCGCACCTGATCGTTACCCTTGCCCGTGCATCCATGCGCGAGAGCCGTCGCGCCTTCGCGCAACGCAACTTCCACCTGATGCTTCGCAATCACGGGACGAGCGAGCGAAGTCCCAAGCAAATATTTATGCTCATAAACTGCCCCAGCTTTCAGGGCAGGGAAGACATATCCGGTCAGAAATTCTTCCCGCAAATCTTCCACGATCACCTTGCTGGCGCCGGTCTTATAAGCTTTTTCGACCACGGCTTCAATGTCGTCTCCCTGGCCAACGTCACCCACCATCGCGATGACGTCGTAAGAATAGTTTTCCTTCAACCATGGAATAATGATCGACGTGTCCAATCCGCCGGAATAAGCGAGAACAACTTTCTCAGGCATGAGCGCTCCTAACGGGCAGCCGAACCGCGCCGCCCAGCAATAAATAAAGAATAGACTTTTGCACGTGCAACCGGTTTTCCGCCTGCTCGAAAATTACCGAGTTGTCCGAGTCCATCACCTCGTCGGTGACTTCCTCCCCGCGATGCGCCGGCAGGCAGTGCATGAATGCCGCATGGGGCGCGGCTTCCGCCACAAGCTCCGCATTCACTTGGTAAGGCGGAAATATTTCTGCGCGCTGGCCGGCTTCGTTTTCCTGTCCCATGCTAGCCCACGCGTCGGTGTAGACGGCGTCCACACCGGCGACCGCCGCATGCGGATCGGCCAGCAGTTCGATTTGCGCGCCTGTCTGCTTCGCAATCTTCCGTGCATCGGCAACAATCTGCGCATTCGGCGAATATCCCTTCGGCGTGGCGATCCGGATCGACGACCCCAGGCACGCACACGTCAGCAGCAGCGAATGTGCCACGTTGTTGCCATCGCCAACATAAGCCAGCGTGATATTCTTTAAATCGCCAAACCGTTCCTGCAGCGTGAAATAGTCCGCCAGCGCCTGGCAAGGATGCTCCAGATCGCTGAGTGCATTGATCACCGGGACCGACGCGTACCGAGCCATGCCTGCAATAGTTTCCTGCGCGAACGTCCGTAGCACGATCACGTCCACCCAGCGTTCCAAGTTGTGTGCGATGTCGCTCAGCGTTTCGCGGGCATCAAGTCGGCTCGCCGACTGATCCACAAACATGGCCGTGCCGCCCAGGCCCGCCATTCCAGCCTCGAACGTAAGCCGGGTTCGGAGAGACGGCTTCTCGAAAAACATCACCATCTGTTTGCCCGCCAGCGACCGCTGAAACACGGACGGCCGAGACTTCATGAGTTCTGCCAGATGCAGCACCGCCTCAACCCCTTGCGGCCCAAGATCACGCGTCGAAACCAGGTCGGGGCACCAGAAGATGCCGGGAAAAGTTTCCGGCGCTGACGGCACTCTGCTTTGTAATGGACTGTTCAACTTTGACTCCTCTTCCTGTAACTTCATTCCCGCGCTGATAATTGCTACCTCATGCGCAGGTCACTTCCGTTCCACAATTCAATTTCGTCAGGTAAAACTGCGGTAGCGCTTCCGCTTCCGCCGCGGGCAGTATCCTTACACGGCCTACACCCTGCTTCAACGCCTGTTTGCAGGCTTCGAGTTTCGGCAGCATGCCTCCGCTGACGATCGACCCCTCGACCATGTCCTGCGCCTGCTTGGTGCTCAGCCACGGAATCACCGCTCCCTCGGCGTCTTTCACTCCCGGCACGTCTGTCAGGAAAATCAGTGCATTCGCGTGGCAAGCTGCCGCGCAAGCCGCCGCCATCTCGTCGGCATTTACGTTGTAATACTCGCCATCTGCACCCAGTGCAAGCGATGCGAGTACCGGAATCCCTCCCTGCTGCCACAACGCTTCGATCCAGCACGGTTCCGCAAAACAAATCTCGCCGACAAATCCCAGATCGTTGCCGCGAATGTGTTTCCGCCGCGCGCGGAAGGTCATGCCATCGCCACCGCAGAATCCGACCGCAGGCATGCCCGCAGCCTGAACCGCAGCCACAACTTTCTTGTTCACCATGCCGCCCAGCACCATCAGCGCCACATCGCGAGTCTCGGCATCGGTCACGCGAAGCCCGCCAATGAACTCGCTTTGCTTTCCCAGTCGCTTCAGCATCTGGGTTAGCGCGGTGCCGCCGCCGTGAACCACAGCCACGCGATGGCCATCCTGCGCCAGTTCCGCGATGGCCCTGGCGCACTTGCGAAGCGTGGAAGCATCCTCAAGAGCGGCTCCTCCGATTTTGACCACGATGATCACAGCAGACCTTCTTCCTCTGACCAGCCATACATCAGATTCATATTCTGTACCGCCTGTCCGGCCGCGCCTTTCAACAAGTTGTCAATGCATGAAATCAACACCAACCGCCGGCCATCTTCCGCGAGACAAAATCCCAAATCGCAGTAGTTCGATTGCAAGCAGAACTGCACTTCCGGAAGCTTGGGCGTGTGAAACACCCGCACCCAGCGCTTGCCCGAATAAAAATTCCGAAAGCATGATTCCACTTCAAGCGCCGTCATCGCGCGATTGAGGTGCAAATAGATCGTCGACAAAATTCCCCGCGGGATCGGGAGCAGGTGCGGCGTGAAGATCAACTCTTCTGCGCCCAGGCCGAGTTGTTCGACAATCTCTCCCACATGCCGGTGATTGAACACCGAATACGCTGACAAATTGTCAGCCACTGAAACAAAGTGCGTCTTGGCCGTAGGCTCCTTGCCCGCTCCCGATACGCCCGACTTCGAATCGGATACGATTCCGCGGCTGCGATCGACCACGCCGGCCTTGAGCAACGGGGCCAGAGCCAGGATCACCGACGTCGCATAGCACCCGGGATTCGCTACCAGCGTGGCTCGCGCCACGCGATCGCCATTCAATTCCGGCAATCCGTAAACCGCCTTCTCGGTCAGTTCCGCCGCCGTCACCGCGTCCGAATCTTGAAAGTTGTAGATCGCTCGGTGCTGCTCCTGTTGCAACCGCCACGCGCCGCTCAAATCGATCACACGCAGGCCCTGCGCTAACGCTTCCGGCACCAGCGCGCGTGACACTTCATGCGGCGTCGCAAGGAATATCAACTCCACTCCCTGCTGCTTCATTGCCGGCCATGACAGCGAATGCAGGGGGTACCCACCATTGCCGCAAAGTACCGGAAACACGTCGGCCAAATCGGTCGCGCCGCCATTGTCGGCGGATCGCCGCAGCAGAGCCGGTTTTTCCAGCCGTGGATGACGCAGAAGAATTCGCGTCAGCTCTAGGCCGGAATATCCGGTCGCACCCAGCACGGCGATTTTGAGTTTCGCGGTCATTTTTCGTCAACCCAAGCCCGATTCAACCCTAGCTCAGCATTTCCTCAATCCGCCCCGCCAGCTTCCGCGCATCTTCTTTGTCAGGACAAACAATCAAAATCGTGTCATCGCCGGCAATCGTGCCCACGACCTCGCTCCAATCCGCCTCGTCCAGAGCGGCCGCCACTGGTTGTGCACTGCCCACAATCGTCTTGATTACTAACTGGTTCTGCGCCGAGCGAATATCCAACACAAACTCCCTTACGAGTCGCGACACCGGAGGCAGCGCCACTCCAGTCGCGCTCTCTCCTTGAGGCAGCGAATATCCTTGCGAAGTCTTGCTCAAATTCAGGTCGCGAATATCCCGCGACAAAGTCGCCTGCCCGACCTTGAAGCCGCGCTTCCGCAGGAGCCGCTGCAGGTCTTCCTGGCTCGGGATCGATCCGTGCTTCAGCACGTCCAGAACCGCTCGCTGCCGGAGTGTTTTATTCATAATGAATAACTATGCACGTAAATGAATAATTATGTTCTTATCTTACGGCGCTGCTCCCAAATGTCAAGAAAAAAGACCCGCTCCTCGTTTACTTTCGGAGCTGGAGATCGGACAAATTGAAGACCGGAAAAACATACGGCGCCGCCCCCTCCTTGGTAGACTACTTCGCGGTCTCGCAGCCTGACCCCCGTCGTGCATGTAGACGAGCGCCAGAAATGCGAATCGAAACGGTCCGGAGATGCCCATGAACCCGAAGCCCACCCTGACGGCGGAGTTGATCGCAGAGTTTCTGGGCACTTTCGTGCTCATCCTGTTGGGCAACGGCGTGGTCGCAATGGTCGTGCTGTTTCCCTCGAAGAACCCCGGCGAGACCATTCACGGTGGCTACACCAACATTACCCTGGGCTGGGGACTCGCGGTCACCATGGGTATTTACATCGCGGGCAAAGTTTCGGGTGCACATCTGAATCCCGCGGTAACCCTGGCGCTCGCGGTCTTCCGCGGGTTCTCATGGCGCAAAGTGTTGCCCTACTCCATCGCGCAGACCGCGGGAGCGTTTGTGGCGTCGGCTCTGGTTTATTGGGACTATCTCCCAGCCTTTCGGCAGTCCGATCCGCTGCTCGATCACACTGCCGGAATCTTTACCACGTTTCCTGCATACCCGGCGGTACCGCAGGCGGGCTTTCTTGATCAGTTAATTGGCACAGGGCTGCTGGTGCTTCTCATCTTCGCGATCACCGACGAATTCAATTCGCCGCCAGGAGCGAACTTGGCGCCCGCGATGATCGGGTTGGTTGTGGTTGCCATCGGCATGAGCTTCGGCGGCATGCACGGCTACGCCATCAATCCTGCGCGCGATTTCGGTCCCCGGCTCTTTACGGTCGTCGCGGGGTTTCGCAACAACGGCCTGACCGACGGAACTCGCGTGTGGTGGATTCCCGTGGTCGCTCCGCTGCTCGGAGGCCTGACCGGCGCGGCCATTTACGATTTCGGCGTTCGGCGTTTCCTACGCCCCTCGTAGTCGAGTCATGGGACGCGGGCTCAACGTCTGCGAGAGGAGTAACAGTGCAATACGTACTAGCGCTCGATCAGGGCACAACCAGTTCGCGAGCTCTCCTGTTCGATGAACACGGAACGGTCCGCTCAGTCGCCCAACGTGAATTCGATCAAATCTTTCCCCAGCCCGGATGGGTCGAGCACGATCCGGAGGAGATCGCTTCCTCGCAAATCGCGGTAGCGCTGGAATCCCTGGCTCAGGCCAACGCCGGACCGGGCGACGTTGCCGCGATCGGCATCGCCAACCAGCGCGAGACCACGATCGTATGGAATCGCGACACCGGCGTGCCCGTCTACAACGCCATTGTCTGGCAAGACCGCCGCACCGCCGATTTTTGCGAGCACCTCCGCAGCGAGGGCCACGGTCCGCTCATTCAGCAGCGCACGGGCCTGCTGATCGACGCATATTTCTCAGGCACCAAAATCTCATGGATTCTGGATAACGTTCCCGGCACGCGCAGCCTCGCGGAAGCGGGCAAACTTGCGTTCGGCACCGTCGATACCTGGCTGCTCTGGAAGCTGACCGGGGGGAGAGTGCACGCCACCGACGCCAGCAATGCCTCGCGGACCTTGCTCCTGAATATTCACAACGGCGACTGGGATCGCGAGCTGCTCGATCTGTTTCGAGTCCCACTCTCCATGATGCCTGCTGTGCGTTCCTCCAGCGAGATCTACGGCGAAACCAGCGGAGTGCCGGGCCTAGGGAAAATTCCGCTCGCTGGTATTGCCGGCGATCAGCAAGCGGCACTGTTCGGCCAGCGCTGCATCCGCCCCGGCCTCACCAAGAACACTTACGGCACCGGTTGCTTCATGCTGCAGAACACGGGCCGCCGCGCCGCGCCGTCATCGAATCGCCTGCTGACCACTGTCGCCTGGAAAATCGGCGACACCACCGAGTATGCGCTCGAAGGCAGCGTCTTCGTGGGTGGCGCGGTCGTGCAGTGGCTGCGCGATGGACTCGGCCTGATTCGACGCTCAGAAGATGTCGAAGCCCTGGCTAACTCCGTGTCCGACAACGGCGGCGTCTACTTCGTTCCCGCCTTCGTCGGCCTGGGCGCTCCGCATTGGGATCCCTACGCGCGCGGCTCCATGTTCGGACTAACGCGCGGCACCACCGCCGGTCACCTCGCCCGCGCAGCCCTCGAGAGCATCGCCTATCAGGTTGCCGACTTGCTGGATGCAATGCGCCTCGATTCCGGCGACCCCGTGCAGGAACTCCGCGTCGATGGCGGAGCCGCGGCCAACGACAGCCTCATGCAATTTCAGTCTGATATTCTCGGCGTCTCGGTCGTCCGTCCCGCCGTAACGGAGACGACCGCACTCGGTGCCGCATTCCTGGCGGGGCTGGCCGTGGGTTTCTGGAAGACCGGTCTCGATGCCCTCGCCGCAGCCCGGGATCGCCGCTTCGAACCGCGGCTGCCTGCGTCCCAGGCACGCCAGTTGCGCAACCGATGGAACGAAGCCGTCGCACGATCCAAGAACTGGGAGTCCGGCAATAACTCGGGTAGCCCATCCTAGCCGCGTTTTGTGCGGCTAGGGTTGGGACGCTACTCTACGTGCTGAGGTTCGTACCAAAACACCGCCCCCTTAGAAATAGGCGGCAACGTGTAGGTAATGCTGTCTCCGTGACGAACACCCTGAATCGCCTGCACATCTCCAAGAAAAGGAAGAAAGAAACCCTTACCGTCGCCCTTCGAGGCAACGCTCACTTCGACTCCAGTCTGCGGCGTCTGGACCGGATTCGATCCTCCCCGCAGCCCGGCAAAGTTAGCGAAGAAAACATTGATGTGTCCGTCAGAAGTACGAGCGATCGAGGTCGCAACCTGCGGCCCCGCTTTGATCTGCACAGTTTTTCCACCCTGCAGGCTGTCGAAGAATTCGTGTTGCGAGTCGGGTGAAGCGTGTTCGAAATCCTTCTCCTGCGCCGCGTTATAGGCTTTTCCCGGGCACTCCGGAAAACGGACGACATTTTGTGAACTTGCAATCCCCGTGGCGTCCGTCCCGGTAATCACTAGCCTCTTGCCCTGTGCGAGGAACGCCTGTGCCCAACTCTTCTCACTGTCGCCCAACACGCGCACATTCGGCAATACCAGAGTCTTGCCATGAAAATCCGCAAGGGTCCGTGGCGTCACAATCTGAAATTCAACATGTTCCTGCATCAGCAGAATCAGAATTCCGCGATACGACGCGAGGAAATCCTCCGCATACAAATTCCGCGTGTCGGGCGAAAAATATACCCCGATAGGATCGATCGGCGACCGCGGCAAATAAAACGTCTTCTCGTTCGCCCCAATCCACGAAAAGATTTTCTTTCGCGTCGCCCGATCATTCGACCCGGCCATCGAATGTCCCGGCGCGTCCCAGAAATTCGCGCCCGCCATCACCTGCGACATTGCCAGATTCATCATCGACTCGCGAATCATGGTTTCGCGCGGAACCGATTCGCGAGCTATGGCCTGGCTCCCATCCGCTTTTTTGTCGCCGTCCCACGAATAATTCAGAATCCACGTAGCTTTATTCTGCCCCTGCGGCCCCTGCGCGAACGCCCGAAACGAATGCATCCCCACCTGATAACGGAACCAGTTCAGCGGCGGGCGCTCCGAAGCCATGTGGTCGCCGCTGCCAAATTCATACTCATGCGCAATCGCGTCCACCACCGGATACAGGCTGTAAACGTCCGCCCCCACCCGCACCGCCTCTTCTTCAATTCCAGGATAGATTTCCGGAATCGTCTTAATCTTCGGATTCACCGACTTCGCCGACCGATCAATCTCGCTCAGAAAATCAGTGATCGTCTGAATCCTGAACGTAACCCACTTGCGAAACGCCGGATCAGAAAAATCTCCGATCTTCACATCGTGCTTCGCATCCAGCCCCGTTTGCTGCTTGAACGCTGCGACCGTGTAGTCGTCAAAACTGGCCCAGGTATCTTCCCAGCCATCGAAGTGGGTCATCCAATACGGAATGTCGACATAGATGCCGTCGATCCCGGTCGCGGCGATCTGCCGCACCCGCTCCATATAAATCTTCCGCCACTCCGTCGCATACGGACTCACCCAAACATCTTCGTCCCCCGCCCGAATCCAGAACGCCGTTCCGCCGCCGAAAATCGCCGGTTCGCCCTTAATGTTGTGCTGCAACCAGTCGGGATGATCTTTCGCCAGCGTGTGCGCCACCTGATCCCCATGCGCCGTAATGCACTCCGTCCCGGCAATGTAAACGAACGCGTAATTTCCCGCGCGATGCGCCGCTTCCGCCACATCGTGAATCGCCTTCAGTTTTTCTTCGGGATGAAGAAAACTTTCATAGCGCCCCTCAATGTCATTGTCGACTTCAATCCCGAACACGCCGTCTTCCTGCGCGCGCCGCACGATCTCGACCGCATCGCCGCCCTTCAGCCCGTAAGCCCCAATGCGAACGTAATTGGTCCAGTCCTTGTTGGCCCAATCTTGTTTAGTCCAGTGCTGGTTCGTCGATTCTTTGGCAGCCGGAACGCTCTGCGCTAACAGGGCAATCCCGCACACGCCCATCACCAGATAAGCGAAAAATGCGAGTCGAGATTTCATAGGATCAGCATGGGTCGGATCAACATGCGTCGGATAAACATGGCTCGGATCAGCATGGACAGGATCAACGCAGAAGCGCGCTCAGTTCTCTTTAAAACTAGAAACGCGTCTCTTCAAAACTCGAAGCGCGCTCCAAACTGGAAGTACCGCGGCAAATACCCGCTCGCGTCAGCGCTAATCGTTCCGAACCCGGCATCTCCATAACCATTGTCCGGCGCCGCGAACCGCGGATGATTGAACAGGTTGAAAATCTCGGCCCGCAATTCAATCCGCATCCCTTCCTTCGGCACAAACGACTTGTTGAGATTCAGGTCGAAATTGTGGATGCCATTGACCCGCAATCCGGAAAAGTAGCGTGGAGCATTGCCCGGAATCTGGTCGCCGGGATCGGCAAAACAGCTTGCGTTAAAGAAAGATGCAACCGGCGGATTGCCGTTGCTCTCGGCGTTCGCGTTCGCCGCCGAGTTCAATGCCACAGTCTTATAACTGATGCCAGTTTTAAGCTGAGAGCACACCACGTTCGGCCGCTGGCTGCCGCCGGCGAGCCGCCCGAAACTATCAGAGACCACCATGGGCTGACCCGACTGTTCCGTGAACAAAGTCGCAAGCGACCAGCCGCCGATGACGGCGTCCAGGCCCCGATTCATATCGCCGCCAATCCATTGCTTGCGGCCCACCGGCAGGTCTACCATCACAGCGCCCGCCAGCCGTTGCGGGGTGTCGTTAGCGCTGATGCTGTGCTCCAGATTCAGCCGGTCCAGTTGCTGCGGCAGGCCCGCGCCCACCGAGCCCACCCAGTTGTTCCTGCCCGCCGAGGAATCGTCAGTCGACTTCGATATCGTGTAGCTGCCCTCAAAACTAAAATGGTGCGACTCCCGCTTCTGAAAGCGGATTTGCATGGCGTTGTACCACGAGCTCGCTTCCTCCAGCATCAGCCCCTCGAAGTCTCCCGTGAATTGCGGATACGGATTCAGCAAATCCCCCAACGGGATCGTCTGACTCGGCGGTGCGTACAGCGAATCAGGCTCATTGAAGCAGGGTGACGACGCCTTAGCCACACACGGCTGGCTGAACATCGAAAGGAACGGGTTGCTCACGCCCGTCTGTAGAAAATTGCTCACGCAACTATCCGCCGAGCAAGTCGGATCCGTCGGAGTGACCGCCGCTGCAATCTTGGCCAGCAGACTCGACGAAATAAAATCGCGGTTGTTCGTGCCCGACCAGGGCAGATGCGTGCTCCGGTTGGCCGAGTAATCTACCCCGATCACGATTTCGCCCGGCAGCGCCCGCTGAATTCCGAGGTTCCACTGGTAAAGGTCGGCGTCCCGCGCCGCCGTCGTGCCCAGGTCATTATTGTTGGCATACCCCCAATTGGCCAGTGCGCCATACTGCGTGCCCTGCGGTCCGGTAAAGCCCGTCGGAAACGGATTTTCCAGGGTCGCGTATTGGCTTGCGAAATCATTGTTGGTAAAAAACATCGTGGCCGTCTTTTGGAAAGCAGTTCCGGGATACTGGAAATTTGTGGCCGGGCTCATGCCAAAATAAATTCCCGCCCCGCCGCGAACCACCGTCTTCGAATCCAGCCCGTAAGCAAATCCCAGCCTCGGTCCCAGGTCCTTGCGGTAGGTCGGAACGCTCCGCATGCTCGATGTGGGGAACTCTGTCGTGCCATACAGTTCCTGTGTCGTAGGAAGACTCGCAATCCCCTGCAGCGCTTGCTGCGCGCTCATGGTGCCCGCCGGCGCACCGGCGTTCACGTTGGCGAGATTGATGCTCACGCCCGTGTCGGCCGTGAAATTACTAAACTCGATCCGGTTGTAGCGCTCGTTGTATGGCGTGCTCCATTCGTACCGCAAGCCCAAGTTGACCGTCAGTTTGGCGTTGACCTTCCAATCATCCTGAAAGTAGAAGCCCGTTTCCGCCGACTTGTTGGCTACCGACGGAGTTACTCCGAGCGCAGTCGGTTCCGAAGAAAATGGGTTGATGTTGTCGGCATAACCAAAAAGAAGACTGGCAAATGGATTGCCCGTCAGATTGCCGTTCGAATCGGTTTCACTATTCGGACTTGGCGATGTCGTGTAATCGGTAAAGTTGAGCGCGCCGGTGGGATCGGACGGCTGGAAAAAGTTGTTGTAGAAAAGCCGTTGTTCTCCGCCAAACTTCATCAGGTGCGAGCCTTTGGAAACCACCAGCTGCGACGAATAACTATACAGAGTGTGGGCAAAAGTGGTGTTTATGCAGCACTGATCGAAAAGGTCCGCGGTCGTCGACGCACCATTCGCCAAGGCGGCTCCAGACATGTAAATAGCCGGCATCCGGTCTATTCCATTGGCCTGCTCGAAAACGTTCGAGAGTTGCGGAGCTCCCGCCGCCTGTTGCGCCGCGTTGAAGCTGGAAATTGTGGGGATGTTGGGTGTTTCCACTTCGTGTACCCGGTCCACAGCCCCGCGGCTGGTCCAGATGATCCGCGGATTGAGCGTCCAGGTGTATTCGAACGACCCGTTTTGCGCGGTCGTGGGCGTGCCTCCGACCCCGTCGCCGCCTCCGTTATCGTCGAAGCCGTCCCCTAGAAAATACGGAGTGTAAAAGTTCGAGACGCCCCGGCTGTAGCGCCCGCTGATGTGCTGCTTGTCGTTGATCTCGTGATCCACCTTAATGTCGAACTGGTAATCGGGCGCGTGGGCCACGCCGCTGAATTGGTAGTTATTGAATCCTGTTGCGCTCGGAACGTTGGGCTGCGGGTAGAGATTCAGGATCGCCCGCCCAATCGGATCGACTTCACTGGCAGGGATCACGTTGGCCGTTCCGTTGTACTGCACCTGTGATCTGGTAACGCAGGGATTTTGGCAAGTCGTCGGGTCGTAAATGTTAATACCCGTCGCCGAGAAGTCGGGGTTGGTCTCTCGCTCCGCCATGGTCGGTACCGTCGCGATATTGTTGAACCCATTCAGGGCGCGAACTTTTTCGAAATCTGCGAAGAAGAAAGTCTTGTTCTTCCGGATCGGCCCTCCAATCGAAAACCCTCCCTGATCGCGCCGGGCGTCCGGTTTGGGGTTGAACGTGGAACTACCCGGGAAATATTTGGGGTTAAAGAAATCGCGCGCGTCCATCTGCGGACGCTGCAGGAAATACCAGCCGCTGCCGTGAAACGCATTGGTCCCGCTCTTCAGAACCATGTTTACGACCGTGCCGCCGTTGTTGCCGAACTCCGCCGAGAAGCTGTTGTTCTCGACCTTGAACTCCTGCACGCTCTCAACCAGCGGCTCGTAATAAACGTTGGAGTTCCCACCTTCGCCCTGTTCCGGCGCGCTGATCAACGCGCCGTCAATTCTTATCTCGGCCGTCGCGTTGCGCTGTCCGTTGGAAACGAAGTTCGTGCCGCTGGGATAGTTATCCTGCGTGCCCGATCCGGCCGCCTCGGTGACGCCTCCCGACAAGAACGTCAGGCCGAAAAAGTCGCGGTTGATCAACGGCAGTTCCTTCACATACTCGCTGCTGATGTCGGTGCCTAATGTAGCGTTTTCGGTATCCAGCAAGGGCGCAGTTTCTTTCACCTCCAGCGTCGAGCTCACGCCCAGCGGATGCAGCACAAAATCCACACTGGTCTGCTGATCCACCTGCAGCACAACATTCTTTTTCTCCGCGATCTGGAAGCCCGTGGCCTGCGCCTTGATGGTGTAGACCGATGGCCGCAGTCCCGACAGAAAATACTGCCCGTGGTCGTCGCTGTGCGCGGTTTGCGCAATGTTCGTGCCGTCATTGACGATGGTCACGGCCGCGTTCGATACCACCGCCCCGCTCTGGTCCGTGACCACGCCGCGAATCTGTGCCGTGTAACTGGCCTGCCCAAAGGCCGCCGGCGCGAAAAGCAATCCCATGCTCGCGATTAACGTGCCTGCTATTAAGATGAGACCGGCAATCCGACTCGAACCGCGACCGCAGACACGCATGACAGCCTCCCCGCAAGGGCTTTCATATTATTACGAGTCAACACTATTACTTTCGTTTACGATGAAAGTCAAGTCAAATCGCAGCGAAAAGCCAAACCGCAAAGTGAGCTTTCTCTTGTTTCAATGCCGTTTCGTCCCGTAGTCTGTTGAGCTATTCATTGCCAGTGTTATCAGGAATTCTGCCCAATGCCACGTCGTCTTCCTTTCTATTTCGTTTTGTTGCTGCTGGCCCTCCCTCCGGTTTCGCGGAGTCAGGCTTCGCCTGCCGCACCCGCTGCATCGCAAAGCGACGTCATCACTCTTTCGAACGCCGCTATCTCAGCAACCTGGTCCATTCGCGGCGGATCGCTGCGCTGGCAAAGTCTGACCAACCACTTCACCGGGACAACTCTGTCGCTCCACGGCAGTGTGTTTGAGTTGGTGCCCAAAGAGGGCCCCGTGCTGCGTTCCGCCGACTTCAAGCTGGTTGGCCCGCCCGTGCTGCGGGAAATTCCGGCCTCGCCAGATCCTGCTACGCTCGAGGCATCCAAACCCGCCCAACCGAAACCGCGCCCCACTCAGCCAAATTCATCAAAGCCAGATTCATCCGCGTCAAATCGAACTGAAAGCGGTCGACGTAAGCCCTCTCCACCGAAACCCGGTCCATCGGTTCCCCAACCCTCCAAACCCGTTTCGTCCAAGGCAGCCGATCGCCTGCCCGGCCGCGAATTCCGCGTCGAACTCGAGGACGCTTCCGGGAAGGTCCGAATCACCTGGGCAGCCATCCTGCGCGAAGGTGCCAACTATATTCGCCAGGAAGTTACCATCCGCTCGCCGCACCAGAACCTGGCGCTCGCGCAGATCGTCCTGATCGACGCGGTCATTCCCAGCACCACCCCTAGCACCATCCCCGATCCCACGGTCTCTGGCCACGTCAAAGGCTCGCCCATCACGGCCGGAAGCTGGTTCTTCGGCTTCGAGCATCCGCTGTCCGACTGCCGCGTTCGCGCTCACCGCGCTACCTGCTGGCTTGCCCGCGAACTCCCTATGCTGGCGGGTCAAGCCGTGACCTACTCGTCCGTAATCGGCGTGACCCATGCGGGGCAAATGCGCCGCGACTTTCTGAACTATGTGGAACTGGAACGCGCTCATCCCTACAGAACGTTCCTGCATTACAACTCCTGGTATGACTTGGGCTACTTCGACCGCTACAACGAGCACGACGCCGTAGCCGTGGTGCAGAGTTTTGGCGAGGAGCTGACGAAGCAGCGCGGCGTAAAGCTCGACAGCTTTATGTTCGACGATGGCTGGGACGATCCCACCACCCTCTGGAAATTCAATCCCGGTTTCCCCGACGGACTCACGAAGGTGACGCAAACCGCAGCCAGTTACGGCGCTGCGCCCGGCATCTGGCTTTCCCCATGGGGCGGATACGACAAGCCGAAAGAACAGCGCCTCGCCTCCGCACGCGCGCAAGGCTTCGAAACCAATGAGGGCGGACTCGCGCTGTCCGGGCCCAACTACTACCGCTACTTTCGCCAGACCTGCTTCGACATGATCGCAAAATACGGCGTGAACCAGTTCAAGTTCGACGGCACGGGCAACGCCAACGAAGTCATCAAAGGCAGCCAGTTCGACAGCGACTTCGACGCGGCCATCCATTTGATCGGCGAACTGCGCGAGAAAAAGCCTGACCTCTACGTCAACCTCACCACCGGAACTTATCCCTCGCCGTTCTGGCTGCTCTATGCCGATTCGATCTGGCGCGGCGGCGACGACCACAGCTTCGCCGGCGTCGGCACCGACCGCCAGCGCTGGATCACCTATCGCGACTCGCAGATCTACCGCTGGGTGGTCGAGGAAGGTCCGCTGTTTCCCATGAATTCGCTGATGCTACACGGGCTGATTTTTGCGCGTTATGCGGAACGCCTGAGCAGCGATCCCGGGCACGATTTTCCTGACGAAGTTCACTCCTACTTCGGCACTGGCACGCAGCTGCAGGAGATGTACATCACCCCATCGCTGCTCTCTTCCGATGATTGGGACGTTCTGGCCGAGGCCGCGAAGTGGTCCCGCGACAATGCGCAGACGCTGAAAGACTCGCATTGGATCGGTGGTGACCCTTCGCGCCTGGAAGTCTACGGCTGGGCCTCATGGTCGCAGGACAACGCCAAGGCGATCGTAACCCTGCGCAATCCGAGCGACCAGCCGCAGGATTTCACTGCGAGCCTGTCGGCGCTTCTGGAATTGCCCGCGAATGCAGCGCATGCTTATGCTGCGCGCAGCCCATGGAAGAGCGACAGCGCTCAACCGCCTCTGACCATCGCTGCGAAGCAGCCGCACACCTTTCACCTGAAACCCTTCCAGGTGCTGACGCTGGAACTGGTACCATCCTCGTAGATGCTTGCATGGAAACAGGTTGCGGGGCAGGAGGGGAAGTTTTCCACAATGTTCCTGCAGGAACATTTTGATGTACAGAGGTGTACGTACAATGAAGCGAAGTTCAGTGTTGTCAACGAGTTGCGGATTATTTGCGGAGCGCGAACCGCAGGGGCTAAAGCCCTGGCGTTGATCCGTTCTTAGCGGTACGGCTGAAAGCCGTACCCTTTCCAAAACTGTTGCCCAAAACCGTCGCCGTTGCCTTACGAAAACCGTCTGCAGGACGGTAGCGACGAGAGATTCACGCTTCAGACATTTACGTTTCAAGCATTTACTCTTCATAACTATGATTCAAACCCACTGTGCCGCTTTGCTCTTCGATCTGGACGGAGTGCTCATCAATTCCACTCCCGCGGTGGCCCGCGTCTGGCGCGGCTGGGCCATCGAACATGGATTCGACCCGGAAGAAGTTGTCGCCCGCGCCCACGGCCGCCCCAGCCTCACCACCGTGAGCGAATATCTTCCCGATGCCGATCATGAAGCCGAGAACCGCGAGGTCGAGCGCCGCGAAATCGAAGACCTCGAAGGCGTTGTCCCGCTGCCCGGCGCGCTCGACCTGCTGGCCAGCCTTCCCGACGACCGCTGGACCATCGTTACGTCATGTACCCGGCCGCTGGCTGAAGTCCGCATCCGGGCTGCCGGCCTGCCGCTGCCGAAAAAAATGATTACCTCCAACGACATCATTCACGGCAAGCCGCATCCTGAGCCCTACCTGAAAGGTGCTTCGGTTCTCGGGTTTCCGGCGGCGGACTGCATTGTCCTCGAAGATGTTCCCGCCGGAGTGCGCGCGGGCAAGGCTGCCGGCGCGAGAGTCATCGCCTTCAAAACCACGGTTCAGGAATCTGTATTGCGCGAAGCTGGCGCTGACTGGATCCTGAACAACTGCGCCGATATTCGCCTGCTGGATCGAACCAACGGTCTGACCCTGGGCCTGTTGTGAATGCGTGACGGCGAGGCGTGAGATGAGAACTTCCTAACGCCTGGCTCCAATGCCCGGCACAAGCCGGACCCTAAAACATCCGCGAAAAGAAATTCCCAGCAAGTCTTAGCAAAAAACCCCCGCCTAAAGTTCATCGGAGCCGCGCCGATCAGGTACTTGTATTGCAGCTGCCCATCAGCTTCTATCAGCTCGCTTAAGGAGAGACTAATGTCAACCGCCGCGGTTACCTCGAATCCGCTTACCACATACTTTCAACAACGCCAGTCGGACCTGAATTCACTTGGCAAGGCGCTCGCATCAGGAAACACAACCGCCGCGCAGCAGGAATTCAGCGCCATCCAGACTCTTGGCCAGAGCAGCCCGACCGCCAGTGGCCAGGATTTCCAAATCAACCAGCGGCAGAACGATTTCAACAATATCGGGCAGGCTCTGCAAAGTGGAGACTTGGCGGCCGCGCAGCAGGCTTTCGCCCAGTTGAGAAACACTTTCAAGCAGGTACAGTCGCAGGACCCGCCGTCCGACTCGGTAAACCTGAGCACAGCCGCTACGACAGCTCCAGCGGCTGCCAACAACGCAGCCGTGCCGACCGCCGCCAGTTCGACCGGATCGGCTGCAGGATCGGAAGTCGTGCTGAATCTCGGCAATATCACTCCGGGCGAGCAGATCACGATCGGCGTCAGCAACACCGGCAATGGCACCGAGCAGCTCAACATCGGCGTGGGCCAGCCGAACCAGACGCCAGAGCAGATCAGCGTCAATCTGAATCAGAACAGCAACCAGGAAATCGTTCTCAACCTGTTCAATAGCGCCACTAGCGGCACTACCAGCACAACGCCGGGCAGTGGCGTCAGCGTAACCGCGTAGTCGTCGAGATTCGTATCAGGGCATCGCTTCAGCGATGCCAACAGTGGCTCACGGACGAGCGGCTTTAGCCGCTGAGGCTTACCACGGCCCGACGGCTGAAGCCGGTTTCAAACCGCGCCGAGTCGGCGTGCCTGAAGGCATGCCCTGATACGAGTCTTTTTTTTTAATGCACCGTCATCCACCCGCTCCCGCCTCGTAAATCGCCGCCTTCTGGGAGTAAAATTCCCTGAACATTCCCGGGGAATTTCATCTGCAAGGAGCAATCCATGAATTCCAGACGGCTATTTCTGCTCGCCAGTTTGTGCGCACTCGTTACCGTGGGAGCCGCTCAGGACGCGCAACGCGACCAACCCTCCGCAAAATCTGAAGAGCGCATCATTAAACAGGTCCGCCACGAATTGCTGATGCTGCCTTACTTCGGCGTCTTCGATAACCTCTCCTACAAAGTGGAAGGCTACAAGGTCACACTGATGGGGCAAGTGGTGCGGCCGGTCACAAAGTCCGACGCGGAGAACGCGGTGAAACACATTGAAGGCGTCGAGAAGGTCGACGACCAGATCGAAGTGCTTCCTCCGTCTCCCATGGATGACGGCATTCGCCGCCGCCTGTTTCGCGCCATCTACGGCTATCCTGCGCTGCAGAGATATGGGCTGGGAAACCAGAAGCCCATCCGCATTATCGTCAAGGGCGGGCACGTGACGCTGGAGGGCGTGGTGGACACCGAAGGCGATAAGAATATTGCCGGCATCCGCGCCAACGGCGTTTCCAATGTGTTCTCGGTGACGAACAATCTGCAGGTTGTGAAGCCGTAAACCAGCATCTGGTACTTGGCTTTTAGCTCTTGGCCAGAAGCCGATAACCGCCCAGGTTATCCGTGAAGATGAAAAGTATCGAACTAAAAAAATCGAACTAAATCGATATTCTAGCTGACATCCTGCATTTCCCGCGTATAATGCTCCCGGATTCAACTTCCCCAACGGAGCCCTCGGAGGAACGCCATTATGAGTTTGCAGTCCATGAACCGCCGCACTTTTCTCGGAACCGCAACCACCGTCACCGCCGCCACGCTGTTGACCAGCCGCCTGGGATGGGCCGCCGGCGACCACAAGATTGATAAGGTGGGCGTGCAGCTCTACAGCGTCCGCGACCTGATGAAAACCGATTTCGACGGCACCATCGCCAAGGTCGCGCAGATCGGTTATAAGGAAGTGGAATTCGCCGGATATTTCGGGCGCACCGCGCAGCAAGTCCGCGCCGCGTGCGACAAGAACGGCCTCTCTCCGGTCTCCACCCACGTGCAATACGACGAGTTAGATGATAAGTTCCCCTCCGTTGTTGAAACCTCCAAGACCATCGGGCTCGGCTACATTGTTTGTCCCTGGATTCCTGAGGATCTGCGCAAGTCTCCCGATATCTGGAAGCAGGCTGCAGCGAAATTCAACCGCTGCGGAGAGTTGAGCAAGAAGGCCGGCATGCAGTTCGCCTATCACAACCACTGGTTCGAATTTCTTCCCGTCGACGGCAAGCTGCCCTACGATTTGTTGCTCAAAGAGTGCGACGCCAATCTGGTGAAGATGGAAATGGACTTGTGCTGGATCACCGCGGCAGGGGGAGATCCGGTGAAATATTTCAATATGTATCCCGGACGCTTCCCGCTGGTTCACGTGAAGGATCTCAAGACGATGCCGCATATCACGGCTGGCGGAGCGCAAAACTACGGCGATACCGTCGACTTAACCGAAGTGGGCAGCGGCCTCATTGACTGGAAAAAGCTGTTTGCCCAGGCCGACAAAGCCGGCATCAAGCACTACATCGTCGAGCACGATCATCCCAAGCAGCCGTTTGACAGCATCGCCAAGAGCTACGAATATTTGAACAAGCTGCGCTGGTAAATCGATGCTGAAGATTTGCCGCCGCGTCGCGGCTGCAACTTTGCACGGAGGTCGAACCCGGGGATATTCATGCAAGTCAAGCGTTCGCCCAAAACTTATGACGTTTGCATTATCGGCTCCGGTGCTTCAGGAGGCACGGCGGCCAAGGTGCTCACCGAAGGCGGCCTGACGGTTGCACTGCTCGAGGCCGGCCCTCCGCTGGTTCCCGCAAGAGATTTCAAAGAGCACGTCTGGCCTTATGACCTGCCGCATCGCGGCGCCGGGGTCGGCGGCGCGGCTCGTCGCGGCCTCGAAGACGAATTCCTTGCCCCCAACGGCGCGTGGGAAATCGAAGGCGAGCCTTATGTTTCCGCTCCCGGCTCAAAATTCCGCTGGTTCCGTTCGCGCATTGTCGGCGGACGCACCAACCACTGGGGGCGCATCGCCCTGCGCATGGCGCCCGTCGATTTCAAAGTCCGCTCGCATGACGGCATGGGCGACGACTGGCCACTCAGCTACGAAGACGTAGCGCCGTATTACGACAAAGTCGAGTCGTATATCGGAGTCTTCGGGACCAAAGAAAATATTTCCAGCGCTCCGGATGGAATTTTTCTGCCACCGCCCAAGCCGCGCTGCACGGAAACCATCATCAAGAAGGCATGCGACAGTTTGAACATCCTGTGCATTCCGTCGCGGCTGGCAATCCTGACCCAGCCGCACAATGGCCGCGCCGCTTGCCACTACTGCGCGCAATGCGGCCGCGGATGCATTACCGCGTCGAACTTCAGCTCAAGCCAGGTGATGATTCCGCCCGCGGAAAAGACTGGACGCTTCACGCTGATCACCGGAGCGATGGCGCGGGAACTGGTTGTGGGCAAAGATGGCAAGGTGGAAGCCGTTTCTTATGTCGACAAGGTGACCCGGGAAGAAATGCGCATTCATGCGCGGGCGTTCATTGTGGCCGCGAGCGCCTGCGAATCGGCACGGCTTCTGCTGAATTCGAAGTCCACGCTGTTTCCCGATGGCCTCGGGAATTCTTCCGGAGTGGTGGGCCGCAATTTAATGGATACGGTCGGCAGCAATGGCGGCGGATATTTCGAGTCTCTGGAAAAGATGCCCGCGCACAATCATGACGGCGTCGGCGGCATGCACATGTATTTGCCCTGGTGGAAGTTCGACCGCAAGAACGAGTTTCTGCGCGGCTACCACACTGAATTCGGCGGCGGACGCGGCATGCCGGGCGTCGGCGACTACGACGACCTGTGCGACGACTTCGAAGGCTACGGCGTATCTCTGAAGAAAGAGTGCAAGAAAAGCTACGGCACCTACATCGGCTTCGCCGGCCGCGGCGAAATGATTCCGAATGAAAACTGCTATTGCGAAATCGATCCTTCCGCCGTGGATCAGTGGGGCATTCCCGTGCTGCGCTTTCACTGGAAATGGAGCGACAACGAAATCAAAATGGCGAAGGATATGCAGGAAACTTACCGTGAGATTGTCGAAGCCGCGGGCGGAATCTACCTGACGAAAACCCATCACGACGGACCGCATCCGTATGGAATTGCTGATGGCGGCGTGATCATTCATGAAGTGGGCACGGTTCGCATGGGCGAGCACGCAGCGACCTCAGCTTTGAACCAGTACTGCCAGGTGCACGACGTGAAGAACCTGTTCGTGACCGACGGTGGCAGCTTTGTCACCAACGCGGACAAAAATCCCACGCTCACCATCATGGCTCTGACCTGGCGTGCGTCGGATTACTTGCTCGAACAGGCGAAGAAAGGAAATCTGTAACCGGAATTTACGCATGGCCATATCGCGCAGAGATATTTTAAAATCGCTCACCCTCACCGCGATCACCGGGTCGGTGCTGCGCGTAATTCCGCTGGAAGCTGCCGAGTATGCTCATCGCATGGTGCGCGCGGAACGGGCCGCGGCGGAAGACCAGGTTTATGCGCCCAAATTCTTCTCGGCGCACTTCTACAAGACGCTGCAGTCGCTGTGCCAGACGATTATTCCGTCCGACGACGACGCGAAAGGCGCGATCGAAGCGGGCGCTCCTGAATTCATCGATCTCGTTACCAGTGAGAACAAGGACTATCAGCTTGCGCTCGGCGGCGGACTGATGTGGCTCGACAACACTTGCATCGATCGCTACGGCAGCGCGTATCTCGATTCGACAACGGAGCAACAGAAAGAAATCCTTGACCTCATCGCCTACCGCGCGAACGCCAAGAAGGATCGCAGCTTGGGGCAGGGCGTCGAATTTTTCGCATTCCTGCGCAAGCTCACCGCCGACGGTTTTTTCACCAGCGAAATCGGCATCGAATATCTGGGCTACATCGGGAACACTTACCTGAAGGAGTTTCCCGGCTGCCCGCCGGTGCCGGGGCTGACTTAAGTTTCCCGCGATTTCATCTGCTCGATGCCTGCTTGTTCTGTTCTTTCAGCCACGCATAAAGCGGAGCGAAATATTCGAACATCGGCTGTGCATCCAGATGATCGACTCCGGTCATCTCTTTGAGCGTCTTTTGCCAAGGCTGAGACTGGCCCGCTTGCAGCATCCTATTCAGCCGGTCGCCGGCAGCCTTTGAGCCGTAGAAGCTGCAACGGTTCAGCGGGCCCTTGTATCCGCTGGCATCGCACATCGCCTTGTAAAACTGGAATTGATAGATGCGGGCGAGGAAGTAACGGGCGTACGGCACGTTGGTGGGGATGTGGTTCTTTGCGCCGGCATCAAAATCCGCTTCGCTGCGCTCGACCGGTGGCGCGACCCGCTGATACTGCTCGCGCAGCGCCCACCATGCCTTGTTATAGTTCTCCGGCTTGATCTCGCCTGAAAAAACTTCCCATCGCCATTTGTCGAGAGCGACGGCGAAGGGCAGGAACGCCACCTTGTCGAGTGCGGTTCTCAGCTGAAGGGGAACATCGGCTTCGGCCGGCGGATCGGAGTCAATCAGGTCGAGCGTCTTTAAATAAGCAGGCGTAATCGAAAGCGCGATCGAGTCGCCGATCGCCTCATGAAAACCATCGTTGGCGCCGCCGCGAAACATGAAAGGCAACCGATTGTAGGCGCGCTGGTAAAAATTGTGCCCCAGTTCATGGTGCACCGTGGTGAAGTAGTCGGCATTCACCTCGATGCACATCTTTACTCTCAGGTCGTCGACCGAGTCCACGTCCCACGCCGAAGCGTGGCAGACCACCTCTCGATCGCGCGGATGCTCGAACTGGGATCGCTGCCAAAAGGTCTGCGGCAGCGGGGCAAATCCCAGCGATTTGAAAAAGTCCTCGCCGTAATGCACCATGTCTTTGCCCGCGGCAAGTTTGGCCGCGTACCCGGCATCGGAGCTCAAATCGGCTCCGGCGGCGAACGCCGGCGCGGTTGCCGGATCTTTTGCCGCGATCTGTCGCTTCAACGCGCCTTCAAGATCGGCAGGCTTGAATTGCGAAAGTTTAGGATCGGTGGGCGCCACAATGTCGTAAATGTTGCCCCACTCCTGCGCCCACATATTGCCCAGCAGTTGCGCAGGAATCATTCCGTCCGGGCGCTGCGCCGCTTTTCCGTATTTCGCAATTAGCCGGTTGCGCACGTAGGTATGCAATTCCAGATAGAGCGGCTCGAGCTGCCTCCATGCCCGTTCCAACTCAGCAGAGAATTCCGCCGGAGTCATGTCGTAGCCAGCGCGCCATAGCTCACCCGTGTCCTTGTAGCCAAGTTCTTTTGCGCCGATATTCTGCAGTGCGATAAACCGGGCATATTTCTCGCGCATGGGCGCCCCGATCGCGTGCCAACCCACCCAGAGCTTTGTCAGTTCTTCAGGATCGCGCGACTTCGCCATTTTGTCCGAGATTGCGTCAATGCCCAGGCAGTTCGCCCCGGTCGCAGCTGCTGAGCCTGCTGGCGAGTCAAGGCAGTACTTTCCTTTTCCATACATCCCGGTCAACTGCGCGGCCAGCGTGGTCTGCTCGGCAAGCAGCTTCGGATCCTTCGGAGCGGCTGGGGCGTTCACCTGCATGAGCATGATCTGCCGCCGCAGGTCAGCGGGCAATTCGAGGTGATCGAATCGATGGCTCTCCGCAGTCAGCTCCAGCGTGCGCGCTGTGGCCTGTTTGTTCAGCAGCGCTGATGTTGACTCGGTATCCTCATTGATGTCGGTCTCGGCCAACCACTGCGCGTGGGCAGCGTCCGTGGACAGCTCGAGCAAATCGGCATTCGCACGATCGAGAAACGCCTGAGCTTCGGCGACGGTCGGCGGCTTAGAGCTGGCTGAGTTCTGGGCTAATACGGGCGCGGTAGCGGCCAGGAAAACTGCGGCAAAGAGTGTTACAGAGCGCATGCCGGGGAGTATATCTCAAATACAGATTTGCGAAACTGGTTTGAAAAGACTGGGTTGAGAAGACGGGCGCGCGCAGGGAAGCGTGCTCGACGCTAGCAGATCAACGCCCGTACAAGTACTGAAGTAATGAGCCTGCGCTAACTCTCTTGTGGCACTCTATAGACGTGCAGAAATCACCTCCAAGCGACTACATCGATTGGGACGCGCGGCGCGAGGGCTACGTCGAGTCCCCGAACAAGTTCGTGCCCGTCGTTGCCATTCCTAAGAACGTTAATAAGGATCCTGCGCAGAACAAGCTGGATAGTATTCGCACCGAGGAACGCTGGGCCAGCCTGCTTGCCGCGGGCGGCATCATCTGGGCAGTCTACGTTGCGACCACGGACTACGACAGTCTCTGGCGTATGCAAATCATGCCGCCGGGGCCGGTCGAGGTCTGCGCTCTGGGCATCCTCGGCTGGCTTCACGCGAAATGGCGCCGCGCGACCAGGGCTGGCTGAAAACTGCGGGCTCGGCGCGGGGATTCAACGAGCTAGCTGTCAGAATCTGAAAGTTGTCCTCGTGCGTCAGCCCTGCGAGGCTCTCCCGAACGGATCTTCCAGCGACAATGTCTGCGGCGTGAACAGTTCCGCGCCGTTCTCCGTGATGTGCATGTCGTCTTCAATCCGGACGCCAAACTCGCCTCGAATATAAATTCCCGGCTCGTTGCTGGTGGTGATGTTGGCCTGCAACTTCGTTCGGTTGCCGCGGACCAGGTAAGGCCACTCATGCTCATCCATGCCCAGGCCGTGGCCGAGCCGGTGCGTGAAGTACTTATAGTCGGGGCCGGAGCCGGCGTCGGTGATTACTTTTCGTGCCGCGGCATCGATCGATCCGCACTCGGCTCCCGGATGCGCCGCCGACAGAGCCGCCGACTGCGCGCGCAGCACGATGTCGAAAACTTTCTTCATTTTGTCTCCGGCATTGCCCGCGGCTTTTCCTAGAACAAACGTCCGCGTGATGTCGGATTGGTAGCCTTCCACCGTGCAGCCATCGTCAATCATGACGATCGAGCCTTCGCGGATCACCTGCGGCGTGGCCGACCCGTGAGGATACGCCGTGTACTCGTCAACCATAATGCTGGCATCGCCGGGAAATCCCAGCTGGCGGTAAGCGGCATCGATCAGATTGGAGGCATCCCGCTGCGTCATCCCCGGACGCAGCGCGCGATACACCGCGTCGTACGCCGCGAGCGTTACCTGCGCCGCCAGCCGCATCAAGGCGATTTCGTGAGCGCTCTTGATCATGCGGCAGCCGGCAGTAACGGGAGTCGCGCTGGAAATGCTGGCCTGCGGCGCCGCCTTGGCAATGCCATCGGCAAAAACAAAACGCACCGTCTCTTCGATTCCCAGCTTGCCGGCGGCGAGGCCGCGATCTTTTAGTCCTTGTGCGATGCGCTGATACGGGCTCTCGTCCTCTTGCCACACCCGCACATCAGCCTGCAGATCGGCCCGCTCGCCCTCCGGTGCGTTGGCGAGTTGTTCGCGCGCTCGTCCTTCTTCAAATGCAGGGCACACATAAAACGCCGCGCCTTTGGCGGGCAAAACCAGCGCGAACAGCCTCTCGCCGCCCCACCAGCGGACGCCGGTGAAGTAGCGCAGCGATGTGCCTTCCATCAGCACGATGGCGTCGAGCGCGTTCTCGTGCATGAGTTGGCGGGCGTGTTCCTGGCGTGCTTCGCGCTCATCTTTTGTGATTGGAGTGGCTTCGTTCTTCCGTGACTTCAGTTGCGCCAGCGACGGTGGCAGGGGGGAGTCGTCCGCCGCGCCCGCGACTGCGAGTGAACGTGAGGCCGCAATCCCTGCCGCCAGACTGCCCGCTTCCAGAAATCGTCGCCGAGAAATCATGAACCCTCCCAGGAAGATGAATGCAATCAGGCAATTATAGGGGGATCGATGGTCCGAGGGGATAGGCGGGAGCAAGGAAAGCGGCGAACTGGAATGCGAGACCAGACGCAAGTGTTGTGTTTTTGCTGAAGTTGGGCTATATACGTACAACAGCGTACATACAGTGTAGCATTTGAGATGAATTCTTGAGGGCAAAGTCGGCCCCGGAATGTCTTGTGCGCGACAGCCACGATGCCCTTTGCGGGACCGGAAACGGCCCTGGCATCGACGATCGATCCCAAGCTGTCGAAGGGGTCGTACGCGGCAAAACTATGCGCCCTGCAGCCTGCCAGAACACCTCTACGACTTTTCAACGACTTCCACCAAGGCTCAGCGACTTGCGGAACACCGTCCTCGGCGTTCTCTATTTTTCACTGGTTACCGTTGTAAGCGGCAGCCTCGCCACCGCGATGTTCTAATTTTATGAACGTGTAGAAAGCATGAAATATGTCTCGATGCCCATATTGCCGGTCTGAACTCCCTGGATTGCAAACAATGTGTCAATCGTGTTGGGAGAAGAAGTCCGCTAGCCCTGGCTCCGTAGAGTCCTGGCTGCCAAAGGGAGTTCCGCGGCTGACGCGCGGCAATATATTATTTTTTCTGGTCTTGTTTGCATTTTGTTTCCTACAGGGGCGATTCCACTTTCCGTTCTTCTATTTGACTGCTCCCCAGTCAACGAGAACTGCCGCGCTGATTGCATTCTTGTTTGCGTCCATTGCCGTCTACATACAGGGTGATCGTTAGCTCACGTGGTCCGCAACGGCCTCAGCGGTTGATATGCTCGCAAGTGATGGAATCCGGTTTCCAATGCGCCGCCTGCGGAGAATGGAATACCACTTCGGTCGACGAGTCGGCCGGACGCAGGCAGAGCTACGTGGAAGATTGCCAGGTGTGCTGCAAGCCGAATGTTTTGCGCGTTGAGTACGCCGCCGCCTCGCAGGAGTTCTTCATCGCCGCCGAACTGGAGTAAGTCGGTGGAGGGACGCTCGTCCGCTCAGCCCGCACTCGACGCGCGCCTTCGCGGCGCCGCTCCCCGGACGGGGGCGTCCCGCTCCATAGAGCTCTGCTCGGACCGGGCCACCATCCGGGAGGACTCGCTTTGATTCTCCCGGCGACGCTTTTTCCCAGCGCGCTGTAAAACTACCCAGAAAACTGGTGGTCCGACCACCCGATCGGCTCTTTTCCACAAGAAAATCCGCGCCAGTCGCGGAGATCAAGAGAAATCGTAGCGAAAGAATAGCGAAGGAACCACGGGCATAAACACAAGCCCTTGTGGTCCCACGATTGATTAACCACAAGCCTTCGTATTTTACAGAATCAGTGCAGGAGTGGGACTGCCACCTTCAAGTTTCTGCTTGACAATAAACGACTTACCGCTAAGATGTGGTAGAAAGTGGTACGAAGTGGATGGGACCGTAAGGGCCGTGGGAACTTGGAGCTGAAAACGAGGAGCCGGTGGGAAACCGACCCAAAAGCACGACAAACAGCCCGAAACGCCCGAGTTTGGCTTTATTTTGCGCGAATTCGACCTCCTTTGTGGCAGTCGTAGTGACAGCGAGAAAACATGTTTCGCGGCAATCATCCAACCCGGGTCGACGAGAAGGGCCGTCTCAAGGTCCCGGCCGAGTTCAAGCGGGTGATCGACGAGAAATACGGAACGCAATTCTACATCACAAGTCTGGATGGAAAGGTTGCTCAACTATATCCCTTCGAGGAGTGGGAGCGGATCGAGCAGAAGCTGGCGGGGCTCTCCAATTTCAATCCTACGAAGAAAAAGTTTCTCGACCGCACCAACTATTACGGGCAGCAGGTCGAGATGGACGGGCAGGGACGGTTGTTGCTGCCGCAGTTGCTGCGCGAAGCAGGACAGATTAAGGGCGAAGTAGCGGTCCTGGGGAACTTGACTTATTTGGTCGTCAGGAACCTGGAGCTGTTCAAGAGAGAGATCACAGAAGAAAAGTTTACGCCTGACGATGAGAAGACGCTCGACGAACTGGGCATCTAGTGGGCGAGGGATCAACAGACACCCCTCAGGGGGTTGGACGTGGTGGAAGAGCAACGAGCCATGTTCCCGTTCTTTTAAAAGAAGCGATCGACTTTTTAGCCGTGCGGCGGGGTGGGATTTATATCGACGCCACGGTGGGTTTGGGCGGGCACAGTTACGAAATCGCAAAACGCCTCGGCGCACCGGGACATTTGATTGGCCTCGATAAGGATCCTGCGGCGCTGGAGGTTGCGAAAGGCAAAGTCGTCGTTGGTCGTTCGTCGTTGGTCGTTGGCGAAAGCGACTGGCCTACGGTGACTTTACTGAATCGGTCATTCGCAGAAATTGCGAAGGGCAACAAGCCAGCGACGATTGACGGGATTCTGGCCGACATTGGAGTCAGCAGCCTGCAGCTCGACGACGCGGCGCGCGGATTTAGTTTTCAGGCGGATGGACCGCTCGACATGCGGATGGACCCGCGTGGGGAGCGTACCGCTGAACAAGTGGTAAACCACCTCGACGAGCGACAGCTTGCCGATGTGATTTACGAATTCGGAGAGGAAAGGAGGTCGCGGAGAATCGCCAGAGCCATTTGCCGGTCGCGGCCGATACGATCTACCGCACATCTTGCGGACGTCATATCAGCCGCGGCCCGGCCAATGAATCAGGCCGAACGTAGAATTCATCCCGCGACTAAGACCTTTCAGGCTCTTCGAATCTTCGTAAACCGCGAACTGGAAGATCTGCAGGCGCTGCTGGAAGCGGCGCCGCGGATTCTGAAGCCAGGGGGACGCGTGGTGGTGATCAGTTTTCATTCGCTGGAAGATCGCATTGTGAAGGATGCGTTTCGCGAGGGAGCGAGTAATGGTTACCTCAGTGTGCTAACCAAGAAGCCGGTTACGGCAACTGAATTGGAGAGTGATCGCAATCCGCGGGCCCGCAGCGCGAAATTGCGGGCAGCGGAAAAGGTTTAGGGCTTTTGAGTTTAGCTCCGGAAAACCTGCCGGAGTTCCCGGCATAGCTGTAATGGCGTGCCGGGCCTTAGAGATCGGACCTTTGAGATCAAGGGAAAGGCGGACAAAGATCCGCTGGGGCGGGAGAAAGCTGAGAGCTGACGGCTGATAGCTGAAAGCTGCTCACGGGTTCCGTGGTAGGAATCCAAATTTGAGGTAGCGGCAATGTACACGGGCAAATTGATCAGTGAGTTGATGGCGGCGGTAGATCGGGTCGAACAAAAGGCGGAGCGGCGACGCATCGTCGAGGATCGGGAGCTGCAGGCGATTTTCTCCATGCAGATTCCTGTAACGCCGGGTGACCCGATTTTCTCGGGACAGGTTTTCAGGGGGGCGGCATAAATGGCGGCAGCGGCGGCAACAATGCGCGGTGCGGTACCGGCGGCGGAGCGGCGTTCGTTTTGGACGGGCACGCCCGAGATTTACTTCTTCAAGACGATCGACAATTCCCGTCTGGTGAAGGTGGAAGATCCTCGGCGCAACCGTGAAATGAAACAGTTCGGCACTGCCCTGGCTTGCCTGTTCCTGCTGGTCTTTACCTATGCCTGGCAGCACTTCAAGGCGATCGAGTACGGCTACCAGATCGAATCGGCCAAGCGAGAACTCAGCGAGCGGACCGAGATGAACCACGCGCTGCGCCTGGAAGATGCGTCGTTGCGCGATCCGGAGCGCATTGATGTACTGGCGCGGCGCATGGGCCTGGTGCCGCCAGAGCCGGGACAGGTGATCCGCATGGATGCGGGAGCGGCAGACGGTCAAGGTCAAGGTCCGGTCATGGCGAGCGCGGAGCCGGTGGTGGTGGTTCCGGGACAGTAGAAGACTTTGCTTTGCGTGGGTCCGGATCTTTGATCCGGACGGGCCGAGCGAAGCTCGGCTGCATCTCGGCGGCGGCCTGCTATCGGGCCGCCATGTTTGTCTGAGGATGAAAGTGATCTCAAAATCTATTGTCATTCCGAGGAACGCGTGCGACGAGGAACCTGCTGTTTGCCGACGCCGGCTGAAAGCAGGTTCCTCCTCAGCGCTCTGCGCCTCGTCGGAATGACAACACATAAAAGAACAGAAGAACAGTAGTCATGGCGAACAATACTAGTTCCGGCAAGAACCCGCGACTCTACTTTCTCGGTGCCATGCTGTTGCTATGGTGCGTGGCCATTTGTGGACGCCTCGTATTCCTGCAAGTTTTCAGTTACGGCAAGTTTGTCAGGCAGGCGGGCCATCAGCAGCAGCGCGCGATTCCGCTGGCCGCGAAGCGTGGAGTCATCTACGACCGCGCCGGCCACGAGTTAGCCATGTCGGTGCTGGTCGATTCCGCGTTCGCCGTGCCCACCGAAGTTAAGGATCTGCCCACCGCGGTTTCTCTCATCACGCGCATTACCGGCGACGACTACAACGTGGTGCTCGCCGACTGCCGCGCTCATAAAACTTTTTGCTGGGTGGCACGCAAGGCCTCCGACGATACGATCGAGCGCATCAATTCGCTCAAGCTGCAAGGGATTCACTTCCAGAAAGAACCGAAGCGGTTTTATCCGGCGCGCGATCTGGCTGCTCAGGTACTCGGCTCTGTGGGCATGGAAGACTCCGGGCAGAGCGGCATCGAACACGAGTTTGACGATCAACTGAGCGGTCGCCCGGGAAAAATGTTCATCTCGGTCGACGCGCGGCGGCAGTGGTTCGCCGATGTCGAGACGCAGCCCGACCCGGGCGATAACCTCGTCCTGACCATCGACAAAAATATTCAGTACGTCGCCGAAAAAGAACTCGATCAGGCGATTCACGACACGCAGGCCATCGCGGGCACGGTGATTGTCGAGAATCCGCACACGGGGGAAATTCTGGCGCTGGCCAACCGTCCGACGTTTAATCCGAATTCGCGCAAGCAGATCACGCCCGGCGCGCTCAATAACCGCGCGGTGAGTAACGCGTATGAGCCGGGATCGACATTCAAACTGGTCACGATTTCCGCGGCGCTGGAAGAAAAAGTCACGAATCCGGACGAAGTCTTCGATTGCCAGATGGGATCGATCGTTTACAACGGGATGCGCATCCGCGATTCGAAGCCGCACGGATTGCTGCCGGTGTGGGGCGTGCTGGCGGAATCGAGCGACGTCGGTTCGATCAAGATTGCGCTGCGCCTGGGCGACGAGCGCTTCTACAAATATATTCGCGCCTTTGGATTCGGGCAGCAGACTGGGATCGAGTTGCCCGGCGAAACTCGGGGGATGACCAAGCCAGTGAGTCGATGGTCGAAGGTTTCGATTGCCGCGATTTCGATGGGGCAGGAGATCGGAATTTCGCCCATCCAGTTGACCAGTCTGATCTCGACCTTCGCCAATGACGGCGTGTGGATTGCGCCGCGCATTGTGGAGGGAACTGCAACGCCGCAGACTCCGCTGCAGACGGTGGCGTTTCATCCCGGTGCGTCGCATCGGGTGATTTCTTCCTATACGGCTGCCGAGATGCGATCGATGATGCAGAAGGTCGTGCTCGAGGGCACCGGCCGTAAGGCAATTCTCGAAGGCTACACATCGGCGGGGAAGACAGGCACAGGGCAGAAAGTCGATCCGGCTACGGGAGCGTATTCGAAGACGAAATACATCGGCTCGTTTGCTGGATTCGCTCCGGTGAACAATCCGCAGATTGTAGTCGCGGTGATTCTCGACTCGGCCGTCGGACTGCATCAGGGTGGCCAGGTTGCGGCTCCCGTGTTCAAACGCATCGCGCAGCAGGTGCTCGAATATCTGCATGTGCCGCACGATCTGCCGCTGGCTCCGAAGCATCAGTTGCTGCTCGCCAAGTCGAAGACGAACGACAAAGACCTGGAAGAAGGAACTCCGGATCATCCCGGCGAGCCGCTGGAGACCGCGGAAGTGAGCGGAGATTCTTCGGACCCGACGAAGCCGAAAAGTGTGGCGCGGCCGCTTCCCGCGACCGCTGGAAGCGGCCGAAACGCGCAGGCTCCGCCCGTGACTGCTGACGCTGATGGAAAAGTTGTCCAAGCGGCAATGCGTGAGCCGGCTTCGCCAAGCGCGGGGCCGCGATCGGGGAGCAGGGAAGTTCCGGCAGATGCTTCGGACGCCGACGCGACCGCACCCGCAAAGTTGCCAACCACCGGAACTGTAGTCCTCGATGTGGAGCAAGGCGGAATCGAAGTGCCGTCATTCGTGGGCAAAACCGTGCGCAGCGCCGTCGAAGCTGCCCAGGACTCTGGGCTAGAACTCGATGCCGTAGGGAGTGGCATTGCCCGCCAGCAGACTCCTGCTGCTGGAACGCACGTGGTGGCTGGGGCGCGGGTAACGGTGCAGTTCGGGCGGTAGATCAAAGTCTTAACCACATGAGGACACAGGGGACACTGCGGAGATCCCTTGAAATCCTCTGTGTCCTCCGCGTCCTCTGAGGTTAAATCTCTTTCCCGTTTAACCCTCGGTTTGACCCGCCGAAAAACCGCGTGATACGGTAAACAGTGCTCCCACTCCAGCGGCTGCGCGCTGATTGAGGTCTATATTGTCTTCGGTTGAGACGACGCCCACCGGCATCACGACCGCCATCCGGAAAACTGCGCTGAACGCGGTCCATCGCCAGATGGGCGCGAAGATGGTGGAGTTCAACGGCTGGGACATGCCGGTCGAATATCCGGCGGCAATCGGCTGCGGGATCATCAACGAGCATATGGCGGTGCGCACCGGCGTCGGCATCTTTGACGTCAGCCACATGGGCGACATTCGGCTGGCTGGTCCGCAGGCGCTGGCTGCGGTGCAGCACATTTCCATGAATGACGCGTCGCGGCTGGCTGTGGGGCAGGCACAGTATTCGGCGCTGCTCTATCCCGAAGGAACATTTGTCGATGACGTGATCGTGCATCGGCTCGGCGGGGATGAATATCTGCTCGTCATTAATGCTGGGACGCGCGAGAAAGATTTCAGCTGGGTGCGGGACAATACGCGCCAGTTCGACTGCGCGGTGGAAAATCTGTCCGACGACTTCACTCAGATTGCGATTCAAGGACCAAAGGCGGTGAATCTGCTGCAGAAGCTCACCGACGCTGACTTGAGCGCGGTGAAATTTTACTGGGTGACGCGCGGCACGCTGTGCGGTCTTAACAACAGTCTTATGGGCCGCACCGGATACACGGCGGAGGACGGCTTTGAGATCTACGTTCCAGCCGACGAAGCCACTAGCGCGCGCGTTTGGTATGAGATTCTGGCTGCGGGCAAGGAGTTCGGCTGCGTTCCCTGCGGGCTGGGGGCGCGCAACACGTTGCGGTTGGAAGGCGCGCTTTCGCTCTACGGGCACGAGATTTCCGATACGATTAATGTCTGGGAAGCGAGGCTCGACCGCTTCAGCAAGATGGAGAAACCGGAGTTCGTCGGCCGAGCCGCGCTGGAGAAGGCGAAGGCTGCCGGTGTAAAGCGAACTCTGGTCGGTCTGGAGATGACGGAACGCGGCATCGCTCGCGACGGCTACAAAGTACTGGACGGCAGTGGACGCGAGATTGGATATGTCACGAGCGGATCGCCCGCGCCGTTCTTAAAGAAGAACATTGCGCTGTCCTATGTGCCGCCAGAGTTCGCGGCGGTTGGGGCGGGAGTGAAAGTGGAGGTCCGGGGTCAAGGCGTGGGCGCGGTAGTGGTGCCGACTCCGTTTTATAAGAGGCCTAAGAAAACTTCTTAACCACCCCTCGGCTTCGCTGGGGGCAGGCGCCGGACTTAGAGTTCACAGAGGATTTTTGTTAGAAGCCAGCAGATAGGAGCTAGAAGCTTTCATGCCCTACCCGACAGATCGCAAGTACACCAAAGAGCACGAATGGATTCAGGTGAACGGCAACTCCGCCACGATTGGCATCACCGACTATGCGCAGCAGTCGCTGGGGGACATCGTGTTCGTCGAGACTCCTAAGGTGGGCGCCGAACTTACCGCCGGCAAGACATTCGGCACGGTCGAGTCGGTTAAAGCCGTGTCCGACCTGTTCGCTCCGGCGTCGGGCACCGTGACCGAAGTCAATGCCGACCTAGCCACATCGCCGGAAAAAGTGAACACCGACGCCCACGGTTCGTGGATGGTGAAGCTCACGCTGAAGAATCCCGGCGAACTGGATGGTCTGCTCTCCGCCGCCGATTACGAAAAATTCGTGGCGGAGGAAGCGGGACATTGAAATCCTCCTCGTACGCGCAACTTCGTGGCCTGCACCAAATGACCCCGAGGCACATCTAAATAACTTCCTATGCGCTATTTACCGAAGTCTCCCGCCGACCGCGAAGCCATGCTGAAGGCCATTGGCCTGCGATCGGTCGACGATTTGTTTGCGCCGATTCCCGCCGAGTACCGGCTGACCCGCGACCTCAACATCCCGCGGCAGATGGCGGAATCGGAAATTGTCGACTTCTTCCGCCAGCGTTCGCGGGAGAATGGCGAGGGTTACACCAGCTTTCTGGGAGCTGGCGCGTATGCGCATTACCGGCCGGTGATTATTGACTCGCTAATTTCGCGCGGCGAATTTCTAACAGCCTACACGCCTTATCAGGCGGAAATTTCGCAGGGCACCCTGCAATCGATTTTCGAGTTCCAGACCATGATCTGCGAACTCACCGGTATGGAAGTGGCGAACGCGTCGATGTATGACGGTTCCACCGCCGCGGCGGAAGCCGTAATGATGGCCGTGCGCCTGACTGGCCGGCGGTCAGTGGTGGTGGCGCGCAGCCTGCATCCCGAGTATCGCGAGGTGCTCGCGACCTATGCGACGCATCAGGGAATGCCGCTGTCGGTCGCGGGTTTCAACGACGATGGCCGGCTGAATCTGAAGGAACTTGAAAAAGCGATCACACCCGAAACCGCGTGTGTGCTGGTGCAGTCGCCGAACTTTTTCGGCACGATCGAAGACGTTGCGGCGGTTGCCGAGATCGCCCACCGGCACGGGGCGATGCTGGTAGTCTCGATCGCCGAAGCGGTCTCGCTCGGGATCGTCGAGCCTCCGCGCGAGGCTGACGTGATCGCCATGGAGGCGCAATCGTTCGGCGTGCCTCTTGGATTCGGCGGTCCGTACTGCGGCGTGATTGCCACGCGAGAGAAATACGTGCGGCAGATGCCGGGACGGCTCGTGGGACAGACCGTCGATAAGCAAGGGCGACGCGGATTCGTGTTGACCTTGGCCACGCGCGAGCAGCATATCCGGCGCGAGAAGGCCACGTCCAACATCTGCACCAATCAGGCGCTGGTCGCGCTCATGGTCAACATCTTTATGACGGTCTACGGCAAGGTTGGACTGAAGGAATTAGCGAAACAAAATCTGGCGAAGACGGCATACGCCGCGGCTCAATTCGCGAAGCACGGCAAAATATTATTCAGTGGTGCGCCGCGCTTCAATGAGTTTGTGGTGCAGACCAGCGAAGATCCTGGCGCCATCAATAGCCGCTTGCTGGGACATAAGATGGTCGGCGGATTGCCGTTGAAGAAGTTTTATCCGGAGTTGGGGAATGCGGCCTTGTGGTGCTGTACAGAGTTGACTACGCGCAGCGCGATAGATACTGCCGCGGGATTGATCGCCGAGAGCGAGCGTTCCATGCGGTCTTCCTCGGTAGCTTCTTCCAAGGAAGAGGATGTGGAAGAGGTGGCGCGATGAAGCACGCGACTCCCAAAGCGTCCCTGCAGGTCAATCAAAACGAAGGGTTGATCTTCGAGAAGTCGTCGGCAGGGAAAGCAGCTTGGAAACTGCCGCCGCTCGACGTGCCCGAAGTCGATGCGGCTGCGCTTCTGGGTACGGCCGAGAGAAAAGATCTGGGTAACATGCCGGAGGTTAGCGAGATCGAAATCATCCGCCACTTCACACGCATGTCGACGTGGAACTACGCCATCGATCTTGGCATGTATCCTCTGGGTTCTTGCACCATGAAGTACAACCCACGGGTGAACGAGGCTGTGGCGCGGGTTGAGGGAATCGCGAATGGACATCCGTACCAGCCCGAGAAAATTTCTCAGGGCGCGCTGCACATCATCAAGACGCTGAGCGAGCAGTTGATCGAAATCACCGGCATGGACGCGATTACGATGCAGCCCGCAGCCGGAGCGCATGGCGAGATGACCGGTCTGCTGATGGTTCGCGCCTATCACCAGTCGAAGGGAAATGCGCGCAAGAAAATTCTAATTCCAGATTCCGCTCACGGAACGAATCCGGCCACGGCCGCGATGGTGAATTACGCCGTCGAGAATCTAAAGTCGGACTCGCGCGGCATGGTTGACATCGCAGCGCTGGCGGCGCAGATGAACGAAGACGTGGCCGCGCTCATGCTGACCAATCCCAACACGCTGGGTGTGTTTGAGCAGGACATTCACAAGATTGCCGACATTCTCCACGCCAAAGGCGGACTGCTTTACATGGACGGCGCCAACATGAACGCGTTGGTCGGCAAAGTGCGCCCCGGCGATTTCGGAGTCGACGTGATGCACCTGAACCTGCACAAGACTTTTTCGACCCCGCACGGCGGCGGCGGCCCGGGGTCGGGGCCGGTTGCGATCAAGAAAGCCCTTGAGCCGTTCTTGCCGACGCCTGTGGTGATCACGAAAGCGGATGGCACGCTGGCGTTCGATTACAACCGTCCGCAGTCCGTGGGGCGCGTGCGCGCCTTCTACGGCAATTTTGGAATGTTTGTGCGCGCGCTGGCCTACATTCAGGCGAACGGCCCTGACGGCCTGCGGCAGACCACGGAAGACGCAGTGCTGAACGCCAACTACATTCGCAAAGGCCTCGAAGGCACATACGACTTGCCTTATTCCACGCCGACCATGCACGAGGTTGTGTTCAGCGACAAGGTGCAGTTGAAGAAGGGTGTGCGCACCATGGACATCGCCAAGCGACTGATCGATTATGGATTTCATCCCTACACGACGGCGTTTCCACTGATTGTACCGGGCGCGCTTATGATCGAGCCCACTGAAAGCGAGTCGGTCGAAGAGATGGATTTGTTTATCGAGGCGATGAAGTCGATCGCGGAGGAAGTCGAGGAAGATCCGCAGTACGTGCTTGATGCTCCGCACTCGACGCGGGTCTCGCGGCTGGATGAAACCGCGGCGGCTAGGAAGCCGGTTTTGCGCTGGAAGCCGGCGAGCTAGCTTCGATTGTTGATTTCTGATTGTTGATTGCTGATTGAAACCCAACGGTATGCCGGTTAGCGATGTTTTTTTCAATCAGCAATCAGAAATCAACAATCAGCAATCGCTTCACCCGTGCCTTCCGTGTTTCCTCCCCTGTGTTCCTCCGTGTCCTCTGTGGTTAAATCCTGATATTGCCTTCGACAAATAAAACTCCGCCCGCGAAGGAATCGCTGGGCATGTTCGCGTCTCCCGAGAAACGCAATCCCATAGTCTGCCTGCTGCTCGCGGTGGTCACGCTTGCTCTCTATAACCCGGTCAATCGCCATCCATTCGTGAACTATGACGACGACCGCTACGTCGTCAATAATCCGCACGTTCGGCAGGGTTTGACCGCGGACACCGTCGCTTGGGCGCTCACTTCGACCGAGCAGGCGAACTGGCATCCGCTGACCTGGATGTCGCACGCCCTCGATTGCTCGCTGTATCGACTGAATCCTGTCGGGCACCATTTCACTAGTGTGTTGCTGCATGCGGTGAATGTGATGTTGCTCTTTCTGTTGTTGATGTGGGCTACGCGGCGACTGGGTCCTAGTTTGTTTGTGGCGGCGCTGTTCGCGCTTCACCCCATCGAAGTGGAGTCGGTGGCGTGGGTGGCAGAACGAAAGAATGTCCTGTGCACGATGTTCTTTTTTCTTGCTCTCTGGGCATACGGCTGGTACTCGCGAAAGCCAGGCTGGAAGCGCTATTTGGCGGTGACCGCGTTGTTTGCCGCCGGGCTTGCCTCGAAGCCGATGGTGATCACGCTCCCGTTCGTTCTGCTGCTGCTCGACTACTGGCCGCTGGGGCGCGTGCGCGACGCGGACGCAAAGGCGGGCGTCCAATCGAAAATCGAAACGGACAAAACTCAGCCCACGTTTTCCTGGTCGCGGCTTGCGCTCGAAAAACTGCTGTTGCTGGTTCTGTCCGCTTCCAGCGCGGTCATCACCATGCGAGCGCAGCAGGCTGGCGGAGCGGTACGCACCACTGCGGAGGTTTCCTTCGGAGCGCGCATCGCGACCGCGATCTATTCCTATGCAATGTATTTGTGGAAGATGGTCTGGCCCGCCCGGCTTGCGCCTTTGTACCCGCATCCCGGAGATTCGCTTGCGGCGTGGCAGGTGCTGGTTGCAGCTCTGGTTCTGCTGGCCATCACCGCTTTCGCGTGGCGGTTTCGCGCCCGCCGTTATTTGCTCGTAGGCTGGCTGTGGTTTCTGGGAACGCTCGTACCCGTGATCGGTCTGGTGCAGGTGGGCGAAGCCGCTATGGCTGACCGTTACGCTTACATTCCGCTGATTGGAATTTTCGTGATGATTGCGTTCGGAGTCGACGACTGGGCAGAAAAAAAGCGACTCGGCTTTTGGCCTGCGGCACCTGCCGCAGCCGTCCTCGTCGTGCTGGCATTCGTCACCCATCGCCAGGTTGGATACTGGCAGAGCAACTACGATTTGTGGTCGCACACGCTTGCGGTCACGGAAAATAACTTTGTGGCGGAAAATAACCTGGGCGGCGCGCTGATTTTGGAGGGTAGAGAGGAAGACGCGCATCCGCACTTCGAAGCTGCGGCGCGCATCAATCCGCGCGATCCCATGAGCCGCAGCAATCTCGGAATCTATTTTCAAAACCACCACCAGATGCGCGAGGCGATGGCGGAGTATCAGGCTGCGGTTGAGCTGACTTCCGATCCCGGCCTGCTGGCCGAAATCTATGCGAATCTGGGCGCGGCGCAACGGACCATGGGAGAAGACGAGCCGGCGCGCCAGAGCTTCGATCAATCGTTGCGCTTGAATCCCCATCAGCCCAATGCGTGGCTCGGCCTCGGGGTGCTGGCGCAGAAGCAGGGTAAACTCGAGGAAGCGATCAGCGATCTCTCGCGCTCGATGGAATTGCAGCCGAGCGCCCAGGGATATTTCGAACTTGGCCGGACGCTGGCGCAGGCCGGGCATGTCCCCGAGGCGCTCGATGCTTACCAGCAGGCGCTGAAGATCTCTCCTGATTTTGTGGAGGCGCGGCAAGCCGCCGAGACGCTGCGGCAGCAGAAGAAATAAGACTGCGGGCCCTGCTCGCGCAAGGCCCGCCGTAAAACTTGGTCGCTGTTCGTCCCGCACTATTTCGCGCTAATGTCGACCGAAGCGCGAGTCGTCTCCCAGTCAACCTGCAGAGTGCAGCCGCTGCCGGACTTGGCGTAGGAGATGGTGAAGTTCTCCAAGGGCGAAGGCAGCGCCGAAACTTTCATGCCCACGCGCGCCAGTTCGTCGCTTTCATACTTGTACGGGATTCCCCATTCGCCGGTCTTCTTATTGATGATCAGCGTCCACTTGTCGGCGGTTGGGACGGTGAACAGCGTATAGCTGCCGGCCGACACTGTCTTGCCGTCCACAGTTACATCCGCGCTGGTCACAAATGTGGTGGCTGAATTGGCTCCGGTGCGCCAGACTTCTCCGAAGGGCACGAGGCCGCCATAAATCTTGCGGCCTTTCATGCGTGGGCTGGAGTAGTCAGTCTTGATGGTCTTGCCCATGCCGAGGTCGCACGACGCCGAGGCCGGGGGACTAGCCTGCGCCGAAGCGAAGAGGGTTAGAGTTAATACCGTGAATACGAAAATGGCGATTCGTTTTTGCATGGTCTCTCCTTTTACTTGAATGCAAAGGTTTTGACGTGTGAGCGCAGAATTGGTCAGTGGACTGTTGTGAATTTCAATGATGCCTCAGGAGCCGATAAACTCCAAGTCCGAGGGTACTAGCCAGCCGATCAAGAAAACCCCGTATACGGTCATGAAGAGGTAAGCGCTGGCAATCAGAACCGCCGCCTTGAAAGCGCTAGGGGCCACGAACCCGTAAGCGAAATCCCTGTCGAGAAAACGAGCACACAACACGACAGCTACAAACCAAGCTAGCCCTATCGCGATCAGCTTCTTAGGAGTCATTTGCGCTCGTGCCGTCCATCATTCCGAAAATTCTTCCAAACCAGAATTGACAGTGGTGATTTTCAAAATAGATTACGCTACCGCACGTCATTATGCCCCAGGTTCGCATGCAGTTACAATCTTCGCATGCCGGTATTCGACGAAAAGCAGGAAGAACTGGAACACTACGAGACCATGATGGGCGTGCCCCGCGGGCGTCTCGCGGTTACCATGGACACCATTACTGATGCGATGGCGCTGGTCGGGCAGCACGGCGTCTATTGCCAGAGCCAGCGCTGGCCCGGCAAGCCTGTGATGGATATTCAGATCATCATGAAGAGCCTGACCGACGCGAAAGAGCTGATTCAAAGCGTGATGGAAGAGTTGAAGAATAAGGCGTGACCTCTGTGTTCCTCAGTGTCCTCTGTGGTTAAAGGCCGTTAGGGTTTGACGATCACCATCACGACGCCGTGCGATGCCACTGTCGCCGAGAATTTCCCGGTGAACTTTCCCAGATCCTTGTGCTGCCAGAGGTCGCGCACCGCAGCACTTACCCCGCTGGGATAACCGAGGTCCTCCCAGTTCGCGGAAATCTGTTGTTCGCCCGCGCCGCGATTTAACAGAATTACCGCGCGGCTTCCATCTTTTAGCTGCTTGGCCCAAACTTCCAGGTCGCCGTTCTTCGCCACGCGCTCGCCTTCGCGCCCAAGCGTGTCCTGATCGACAGCAATCACTTCTTTATTGGTGAGAATGTCATGAATTTCCGGCCGCATATTGCGCAGGTCATTGCCCGCGATCAGCGGCGCGGCCAGCAGCGCCCACAGACTGAAATGCGAGCGGTACTCCGTGTCAGTCATGCCGCTGTTGCCGACTTCGAGCATGTCGGGATCATTCCAGTGCCCGGGGCCGGCATACGACTGCAGCCCGACTTGTTGGTCGATGATGGACAGCACACCATTCGAGCAACAACTGCCATCTGGCCATTTCTGCTGGCCGCCGCCCCAGCGATCCTGAATGTCGCCGGTGCTGCGCCACAGGTTCCCTCCAACCTCTTTGCCCCACAGCCACGGCTTGGCCGTGCCCCACTCGCAAATGCTTAGCACGATCGGGCGCCCCGATGCGTCGAGAGCTGCACGGATATTGGCGTAAGAAGCTTTTGCATCTTGCGTCGTGGCGGTGCTGCACCAGTCGTATTTTAGATAGTCGACGCCCCAGGCGGCGTATTGCACCGCGTCCTGATATTCATGGCCGAGTCCGCCGGGACGGCCGGCGCAGGTCTTCGAGCCCGCGTCGGAATAGACGCCGAACTTCAGACCGAGCGAATGAATGTAGTCGCCCACGGCCTTCATGCCGTGCGGAAAGCGCTGTGGATCGGCCACAATGTTGGCATTGGCATCCCGGCTCACCTGCCAGCAGTCGTCGATGTTGACGTATACGTAGCCCGCGTCTTTCATGCCCGACTTGACCACCGCGTCGGCCATTCTCTTGATCATGTCTTCGCTGACGTTGCAGCCGAACTTGTTCCACGAATTCCAGCCCATGGGCGGGGTCAGCGCCAGATTGGCCGACGGTGGCGTTTTCTCCTGAGCGATCGTGGTCGCGGCGAGGAACAGCATGCACAACGTTAAGAATATGGCGGAAGGGCCTCGACTCGTTTTCATGCAGACGTTTTACCAGAAGCACCGGAAGATTGGTATTGAAAGATAAGTCGGAGTACCACCTCGCACCGATCCGTTTACAATGCACCCGACGGAGGATTCTCATGCGCAGTCTTCAGACGCTAACGATGGTCGCAATTCTGAGTTGCGTTGTTCCCGTCGTCAGCAGTCCCGCCGGGGCGCAAAGTGCCTCAACCTCCGTCGGAATCTTCGAGGGTCACAGCGACGTGGGTACAGTTCTGCACGCAGGGTCGGTCGAGTACGATTCATCCCAGCGAACCTACACCATCAGCGGTAGCGGCGAGAACATGTGGCTTGCGGCGGATGCGTTTCAGTTCGTGTGGAAGAAGATGTCCGGGGACGTGACACTGACGGCCGATATTTCCTTCCTGACCAAGACAGGCAACGAGCACAAGAAGGCGGTGCTGATGCTGCGGCAGACTCTGGACGCAGATTCGGTTTATGCCGACGTTGCGCTGCACGCCAGCGGACTGACTTCGCTGCAATTCCGCGACGAGAAAGGCGCTGCCACACGCGAAATTCAATCGAACACGTCGGCCCCAAAGCGATTGCGCATCGCCAAGCGCGGCGATTACGTTTACATGTTACTGGCCGCAGACGGCGAGCCTCAACCTGCGGGCGGGTGGCTGCGCATTCCGCTGCAGGGCGAGTTCTATGTTGGACTCGGTGTATGTTCCCATGACAAGGATGTCGTCGAAAAAGCAGTATTCTCCAACCTCGAATTGACACAGCCTTCGACGGCAGCTAATGCCAAGCCAATTCTCTACAGCACGCTTGAAACTATCGCGATCGATTCCGCGGAGCGCCGCGTCCATTATCTTGCGGAAGGCTGCTTCGAAGCACCGAACTGGATGCACGACGGCAGCGCATTTCTGTTCAATCGCGACGGCCATATCGAGCGGCTCCCAGTCGGCAGCGACAAACCAGTCGTCATCGATACTGGCTTCGCGACTCGCTGCAACAATGATCACGGCATTTCTCCGGACGCGACGCAGATCGCGATCAGCGACAACTCGCAGGGCGACCACCAGTCGCTCGTCTATCTCGTCCCAATTACAGGCGGGACGCCGCGCCGCATCACGCAGAATTCTCCATCGTACTGGCACGGCTGGTCGCCTGACGGCAAGACGCTGACCTTCGTCGGCCAGCGCAACGGCGACTTTGATATTTATACAATCCCCGCAGCCGGCGGCGAAGAGACGAGACTGACCACCACCAAGGGACTCGACGACGGTCCGGAATATTCGCCGGATGGGAAATATATTTACTTCAACTCAGAGCGCACCGGACATATGCAGATTTGGCGCATGAAGCCCGATGGCAGCGAGCAGGAACAAGTCTTCTCCGACGACCTAAACAACTGGTTCCCGCACATTTCTCCCGATGGCCAGTGGATGGTGTTTCTCACCTACGGAGCGGATGTGACCGGACATCCGGAGAATAAAGATGTGATGCTGCGCCTGATGTCGCTTGATCCGAAATCGAACGAGAAGAAAATTACCGTGCTGGCGAAATTGTTCGGCGGACAGGGAACGATCAACGTTCCGTCCTGGTCGCCCGACAGCAAGCAAATCGCGTTCGTCAGCTATATGCAGGTGCCGGACGAGAATACGGCGGCTGCTCGCCCGGCTCCGCCGACCCGTGATCCGAACACGCCCGGCTATGTAACGGCGAAGGATTTACCTGACGGCGCCAACGCTCCAGTAACGACCGACGGTAACTTTATCCTCGGCGCCACTCACAACCCGGTGCCCCAGTCGAGCGTACATGAAGGCGTGCCGCAGGGAACCGTCTACAACTTCACGATGAATTCGGCCGACAGTAAAATCTATCCGGGCATCGCGCGGGATCCCGGTATTCTTGGAACGCCAGATCCGACTGACCCGGCCAAGCTAGTCGTCACTACCAGCCATCCCGCCCCTTACACGCGGCGAGTAGCGGTTTACGTGCCTAAACAGTACGTCCCGGGCACGATCGCGCCATTCATCGTGGGGGCGGACGGACCTGACTCTTTGTTGTTCACGGTTCTGGACAATTTAATTGCCGAGCATCGCGTGCCCGTGATGATTGCCATCTCCATTGGCAACGGCTCGGGCGACGCACAGGGAAGCGAGCGAGGTCTCGAATACGACACGATGTCAGGCCGGTACGCGGAGTTCGTCGAGAAAGAAGTTCTGCCGCAGGTGGAGAAGGAATTGGAGAAGCAGGCTAACGTGAAGTTGACCAAAGATCCCGACGGCCGGGCGACGATGGGCGGCAGCTCCGGCGGTTCGTGCGCCTTGATTATGGCGTGGTATCACCCGGAGCTATACCACCGCGTTCTCACCTATTCAGGCACCGACGTGAACCAGCAGTGGCCGCCGAACTCGCAGACGCCTCACGGTGCATGGGAGTTCCATGAGCACCTTATCCCGAACACGCCGGCCAAGCCGCTGCGCATCTGGATGGAAGTTGGCGACAAGGACCTATTCAATCCGAACGTAATGCGCGACAACATGCACGACTGGGTCGTCGCCAATGAGGACATGGCCAGAGTGCTGGCCGACAAGGGTTACCATTATCAATTTGTATTTGCGCGCAACGCCGGGCACGTCGACCGCGCCGTGAAACAACAAACTCTGCCCGAGGCTCTGGAATACTTATGGCAAGGGTACCCGATCGCGGGACCGGGGAAATAATGTGCGGCCTCACTCGCCGGAGAATTATTCCGGCGCCTGAAACGGCGACGCCGGCAAGCCTTCTTTATTGAAAAGATTACACGTTGGACTGGCAGCCCACGCGTAACGAATTGAAACAGGCTTCGGCACTGCGGTGCTCGACACCACTACGGACTCCCCTTCGATCTTCGCCTCGGCTGTCGAATATTTTCCATCCGCGCCGGCGACTTCGAAACCGGTAACCTCGCCGGCAACGGCCGCGCCCTTGGCCGTCAATCCGCTGGCGTGGTCGAACCATACCCGCAGCGCTTGCCCTTCCTGCGTGACTTGCCGGTAGAGCGGACCGGACCACTCGATTTTTTCTCCATAGGAAATCGCGCGCGCCGCGAGCGCGAGACGAAGGCCAACGTCCTGCTTGTTCTTGGGATGAAGATTGTCGGGCTCGCCGACGTCGATGGTGACCGCCATACCCGTATTCTTGAGCACAAGCGCCTGACGCTGCGCGTTGCGAACCTCCGGCCAAAGAGCTTCGGGCGAAGTGTTCCAGTTGGCGATCTGCACGAAGAGAAACGGAAAATCTCCCTCGCCCCACGCGGTTCGCCAGTCGCGAATCATGGTCTGAAAAAGACGGGCGTAGAGCGAAGCGCGAGACCCGGAGTTGGCCTCACCCTGATACCAGATGACGCCGCGAATCGCGAACGGCGTCAGCGGTGCGATCATGCCATTGAAAAGCGCGGCCGGAGCCCACGCCGCGAAATCCGGATGCCAGTGCCATGCGGGCATCGGCTTGCCGTCTGCTTTGGCCTGCTCGACTGCCTGTTGATATTCACGCTCCTCGCGTTGCTGTTGCAAAACTGTGGCGGATTCAGCGGCGACTGTTTTCGCGCGTTCCGCGAAAACTGGCATGAGAGATGCGTCGGCCGCAAGCCCGTGGAGACTCGTCCACGATTCGGCCGCAGTTCCTCCCCAGAACGACTCGACCAGGCCGATTGGAACGCCCAGTTTCTGCTGGAGATGTCGCGCGAAAAAGTAGGCGACAGCGGACGTGTCCGCAACCGTCTCAGGAGTGCACGCGGCCCAGCCTTTCGATTCGACGTTTTCCAGCGGATAGTCCGCTGGTTTGTGTTTCACCATGAATAGGCGAATCTTAGGATATTGCGCCGCTGCGATTTCAGTCGGGGCGTTGGCGAGTTCGGTCATGGGAAATTCCATATTCGACTGGCCGGAGGCGACCCAGACGTCACCGACAAGAATGTCGTTGACCACGATCGTGTTCGTTGCCTTGACCGTTAACGGAAAAGGTCCGCCCGCTTCGCCGGGAGAAAGATAAACGCTCCAGCGTCCATCGTCATCGGCGGTTGCCGGCTTCGTCTCGCCACGGAAAGTGACGGAAACCGCCTCATGCGGTGCTGCCATGCCCCATATGTGAACCGGAAGTCCGCGCTGCATCACCATGTGATCGGCGAGCAGGGCGGGCAGGGTGACGTCGGCGCGGGCGGGGATGGTGACGGCGACCAGCGCCGTCAGGACAACTGCGATGGGCAGAACAGAAAACTGAAGATGCCTTCGGGTCATTGGTTCTCCGTGCGGGTTCGCGGTCATAGGAATGAAGATTTTAGCGAGCCAGCTTTTCGTCAAAGAATTTCGCCATAAGTTCGAGCGCTTCGCGCGTCTCCGGCAATTGGAAGTGATACCAGAAAGCGTGGGGCAGCGCGTCAAATACGACCAACTGCGCATCGTCACCGGCGCGCAGCATGGCACGATGAAGCGTAGTCGTATCGCTCAACAGGATGTCTCGCGTGCTGGTGACCAGCAGCGTGGGCGGCATGCCGTGCAGATCGGAGAAGATCGGCGAGAGCACGGGATCCTTGCGATCGGTCTTGCCGACATATTCGTCAATCGGCAAGTGACTGGCATCGATCGGTTCCAGTCGTCCGGGAAAACCGTTGAGCGTGAACAGTTGCCGGCTGTCGCCGACCCGGCTGTAGTCCCCGAGTCCGGAAAAAATTCCCAGCGCGGCGGGCCGCGGAAGTCCAAGTTGCTTCAGACGGACGGCCACTTCGCAGGTGAGAATGGCTCCCGCCGAGGTGCCGTAGATTCCAATGCTGCGCGGCGTGTACATTTTCAGCAATTCTTTGTAGACAGCGACCACATCATCGACAGCCGCCGGAAATGGATTCTCCGGGGCGAGGCGATAGTAAACAGAAACAACTTTAATTTTCGCCAGGTTCGCGATGGGGATGCCCTCGATCAGCGAGCCCGAGTCAGAATTGAATCCGCCGCCGTGCAGATTGATGAGCACGCGATGGGTCGCCGGAGTCGACAACGGAGTGATGATGTCGGTGCGAACCCCTGCCGTGGTGGTTTCCTCGACGTTCACTGGATAAAGCTTGCGCGCTTCGGCGGAGTCCGTTTTGCGCCAGATGTCGGTGCGGGCGCGGCGTTCGGCGAGCGATTCCGGCGGGCCTACTTTTTGCTGGGCGAGCGATTCGAGCCATTTCTGCGCTTCTGGACTGATGGTTGCCGGCATCGGAACGACTCGCGCGAGGTGCGCGGTGCCGTCGGCGTCGAAGCTGGCGGAATCCTGTGGCGCGGCCGGAGTCGACTGGGCTGCCAAGGTTGGAGCGATCGCAAGAGCGGCGATCAGGTGAAGCGCTCTGATTTTCATCGGGATATTTGTATCAGAGTGTGGGCACGAAGAAGCAAGAATTAACCACAGAGGACACAGGGGAACACAGAGGATTCCGAGCCCCTCTTTGTTCCTCTGTGGTTCAGGTCTTTCGTTTTCGGTCCCTACGCCAGCGTGTACTTGCCCCGCTCGATCATCCGCTGCGCAATTTGCTGGCGCAGTTCGACGGTGTTGAACGGTTCGTATTTCGCGAGGCGACGCAGGATGGCAAGCTGTGTGCGCAGCATGTCGCCGTCCGCGACTGCGGCGATTACTTTGCGAGCCGCGGACTCGATCTTCTCGAAAGCCTGCGACAGATAGACGCGCGTCATGGCGATCGGCAGAGCCGCGCCGGCTTCGCCTTTGGCCTCGACGATCTTCTGCGCGCGCAGCAAGGCCGATTCCATCGCATAGGTTTCAATCGTCATGTCGGCGATGGCACCCATGATTTCCTGCTGATCCTGAATGGCCTGCATGTATTTCTGTGTGGCTGCGCCCGCGGCGAAGAGTCCCAGCTTCTTGGCCTGCGCTACTATTTTTCGCTCGTCGGGCAGCGCGCCTTCGAGTTCTTCCGCCATCGACGGACCGGAGAGGACTTCGTCCATCAGTTTCTTGATCGCGGGCATCAGCGGCAACTGGCCGCTCATCGCGCGCTTCAGCAGGAATCCGGTGATGATGAGGCGGTTAATCTCGTTGGTGCCTTCGAAGATGCGATTGATGCGGGCATCACGATACGCGCGCTCGGCGGGATACTCTTCAACGAATCCATAGCCTGCGTAAATCTGCACGGTTTCGTCGACGACGTAGTCGATCATCTCCGAGCCCCAGACTTTAATAATGGAGCACTCGACGGCGTATTCCTCGATCGCCTTCAGCGTCTGCCGGGCCGCGTCGGCGGCCGATTTGTCGACCTCGCTCAGAGCCACATCCATCATGCCGACGGTCCGATAGACCAGCGATTCACCCACATAAAGCAGTGTCGCCATATTGGCGATTTTTTCGCGCACCAGGCCGAACTCCGCGATGACTTTGTTGAAGGCTTTGCGCTGCGTGGCGTAGCCGATCGCGTTCTCCAGCGATACCCGGCCTCCGCCCACGCACATCGCGCCCAGCTTGAAGCGGCCCACATTCAAAATGTTGAAGGCGATCACATGCCCCTTGCCGATTTCGCCGAGCAGGTTCTCGACCGGAACTTTGCAGTCGTTGAGAATAATGGGGCAGGTCGATGACCCGCGAATGCCCATCTTGTGTTCTTCCGCGCCCACCGAGAAGCCGGGAAAAGTTCTCTCCACCAGGAACGCGCTGAACTTCTCGCCGTTGATTTTCGCGAATACTGTGAACAGGTCGGCGAAGCCGGCGTTCGTGATCCACATTTTTTCGCCGTTCAGCACGTAGTGCGTTCCGTCCGCAGAAAGCTCGGCGCGCGCCCGGCAGTTGAGTGCGTCCGAGCCGGAAGAGGCTTCCGACAAGGCATAGGCACCGACAATTTCGCCAGCCGCCAGCCGTGGAAGATATTTGTTCTTCTGTTCTTCGGTGCCGAAATACACAATGGGTAACAGGCCGATGCCGCTGTGCGCGCCCCAGGTGGTGGCGAAGCCGGCATATTTCGCAATGTGGTCGGCGATGACGGCGGCAGTGACCTTGTCCATTTCGAGGCCGCCATAGGCTTCCGGGATCTCGACCGCGCTCAGCCCGAGTTCGCCCGCTTTCTTCAGAAGAGCGCGGGAAACCGAGAAATCCTTGTGCTCGATCTTCTCGACATTCGGCAGAATCTCGTTGACCGAGAACTCTTCCGCGGTCTGCCCGATCAGTTGATGCTGTTCGCTGAAATCTTCGGGTGTGAAAATTTCGTCGGGCTGGCGTGATTCCAGCAGGAAGCTGCCGCCGGATATCTTGCTCTTCGGAACCGCTGTGGTTGTTGCCATGTCTATTCCATTCCTCGCTTAAAAGACCGCCGACTCCGCGGGGCGCGGCGGAAGAACACTCCAATTCTAATGCGGGAAGGAAGGGAATGATAGGAGGGAAACTCCGGCATTAGCAGGCTTTCCTGCCGTGGTTTCGATGCTTCAATCTTCCGCGACAATGAGGCGCTCGAAAGAAGATGGGGCGATGTTTTCTCCGGTGATATTCCTCCACAAGAGGGCGCAACTGCGTTCTCACCTCATGGATTGGAACGAGAACGTCGAATAGCTGCTGGCCGCAAACGAATTGAACGAAAGCGCGGTTGGCGGCCTGCGCTGGCAGGCTAGATATCTCGCCTGCAAATCCCGGTAGAGACTGGCTTCGCTTTCCGCTGAACCGGTCGAGGCCGAACATTGCTGCGGATCGGTGAAGCATGCGCCTTGCCGATCCGCTTCCGCCGTCTGCATGCGCTGCGCCTGCCGCTCCATCATCACGCGCAACGCGCTGCATTCGTCCAGAAAAGTCTGCTGCAGGCAAGCGCCGCCGTTCCGAAATTCTCCCGCCCCGCAGCGACGGCGAACGATGTTGTTGGCGATAACGGCTCCCGCGCATTCGCCTTTAGGACAGACCTCGCAGGGGCCTTTCAAACAGATCGGGCGCCGCAGATCAGCGACAGGCTTTACCGTGGGCGCCGGGGTGGGTTGGGGTCGACGGAAAGGATGCCACAGGGAGGAGAAGAAGCTCTTCTTCTGTGCCTCCGCGCTGGGAGCAGAAATGGTATGGGAAGTGTTGAGCTGTGTCCCACTCACGCCAAAGTGCGGCGACGCCGGCGCCGAGCTCGAGGTATGCCCACTCGAACTATGTGAAAACGATCCACTGGAACCGTAGCCAGCGGAACTCGCGAAAGAAACGGATCCGCCCGAGGAACCGCCGTGAGAGCCGCCACTTGAGGAAGCGCCACCGGAACTTCCGCCGCCTCCCGCCGAATGTTGTGCCAAGGTATTGGAGGAAAATAGCAGGACGACCGCGACAGCTAAGGCGAAGCGCAACGCTGCAAGACAAACAGAGGAGAGCCGCATAGTGCACCTCCGTGCCGACCGAACCTCACTCACCGAACCTCATTGGCCAACCTAAATTGGCTAACCTAAATCGGCCAACCGGGCTGCCCGACCGGCCCCTGGGCTGTCCCGTTCTCCGTGGACGCTCTACGTCCAGGAAAAGAGTACTCCTTAACCGTGTCAATGAGCGCAGCAATCGGGTAAAGAATTGTTATCGAAGACCGATCAGCGGTATTCGATAACCGAGCGCATCTCTGTAGTCTTCACGCGGTAACGGTCTGAGGGCAGGCAGGTCAAATAGTCCGTCGGGTGCGTGGAGTCGGAATCCTTGGAATCGCGCGCGACCACGTAGTTTCGCATGGTGTAGCACGTTGGCGCGTCTTCCAGTTGCCCGTTCAAAGTCAAAATCGTGAGTGGAGGACGAATCAGCTTGAAGTTTTGAATGTCGGGCACGTCCTTAAACTGGCTGCGATCGTCATGACCGAGACGTATCGGATCGAGAGGGGTCTGCCCAAAAGCGAGGTTGGCCGGAGGGTTCGGGAAAATCCTCCAGGGTTCCGATGCTGTAGAAGCCTTGAAATCAGTGAGGCCGGAAACAAAGGCGTTGTCAGCTGCCGGGGAGCTTTGAGATCGCTGATCCTGAGCCAAGGCAGGCAGAGAGCAAAGTACTAATGCGGCGACGAGAAGGCGGGCGAGAGTCATACGAACCCTCCGAATCAAATTATAGCTCCGTTCCTAGTTCAAGTTCTCGAAAATTCCAGCTGCGCCCATGCCTCCGCCGACGCACATGGTGACCATGCCGTAGCGGGCGCCGCGGCGTTTCAGTTCGCGGATCACACTCGCCGTCAGCTTGGCTCCGGTGCATCCCAGCGGATGCCCCAGCGCGATCGCGCCTCCATTAGGATTCACTTTCTCCGGGTCCAATCCAGCTTCTTTGATCACGCCCAAGGCCTGCGCCGCGAAAGCTTCGTTCAACTCGATCACGTCGATGTCAGCGAGCTTCAGTCCAGCCATTTTCAACGCCTTCGGAATTGCGAACACGGGGCCAAGTCCCATTTCTTCCGGCTTATATCCAGCCGTCGCGAAGGCAACATAGCGAGCCAGCGGCGTGATGCCCAGCGCTTTCGCCCGCTCGGCAGACATAACCACGGCGGCGGCGGCGCCATCCGACATCTGCGACGAATTCCCGGCCGTCACCGTGCCCTTCATGTGGAACGCGGGCTTGAGCGCGAGCAGGGCTTCGAGCGACGTGTCACCGCGCGGCCCTTCGTCGACCTTGAACACGATTTCCTGGCGCTTCGGTTTGGAGCCATTGGGTGTGCTGAAACTCACCGGAACAGGCACGACCTCATCGGTGAACTTCCCGGCTTGAATCGCTGCCAGCGCCTTCTGATGGCTGCGCAGTGAGAACTCGTCCGTCGCCTCGCGCGTGATGCCGACGCGCTGCGCGACCCGCTCGGCGGTGAGTCCCATGGTGAGATATGCGTCCGGATAATTTTCGACCAGCCATGGATTGGGAGAGATCTTGTGGCCGCCCATCGGGATCATCGACATCGACTCAGTGCCGCCGGCAACAATCACCTCCGCGCCCCCGCTCATAATACGTTCGGCGGCCATGGCGATGGCCTGCAGCCCCGAGGAACAAAACCGGTTGATCGTCAGCGCCGAAACTTCCACCGGCAGTCCCGCACGCAGCGAGGCGATGCGGGCCACGTTCATCCCCTGCTCGGCCTCGGGCATGGCACAGCCGAGGATGACGTCTTCAATCTCTTTGGCGTCGAGTTGCGGCACGCGTTCGAGAGCGCCTTTGATCGCAACCGCGGCCAGTTCGTCGGGACGAGTGGCGTGGAGCGTGCCCTTGTAGGCGCGTCCCACCGGCGTGCGTACGGAAGAAGCGATGATGACTTCACGCATGGGGTTTATACCGAGATGTATTCTGTGGTGGCGCTAGGCGCCGGAATCGGGTCGCCGTGCTGGCGCATGCCTTCGAGGTGGAACTCCACGGCTTCCCGGATGAGTTCTTTCACCTCATCCAGCGTAGCACCAGCGACGCCGAGGCCAGGAAGATCGGGGGCATAAGCTCCCCAACCTTCGGGCGACTTCTCGTAGATGACGAGATATTTCATTTGACTCTTGCCTGCTTGAGGATATTGTTCAACGTCCCGGGCGGAATGTCTACTGACGGATGCCCGCGACGGTAACCGTTCCCGGTTTCTGCGGATGATGGTACTGACGGTGGCTTCCTTTGGTTCTGGCTAGACGCCATCCCTCGCCTTCCAGACGCTTGATCACGTCGCGCACCTTCATTGCAGCTGTCTCGCGATCACTTCACCGGTGCGAAAAAGAAATAGTCGGCGGTGTAACTGCTCTTCGTTTCCGCGTCTTTGTGCGACTCGTCGCAGGCATCGTTGCCGGGCTTTCCGCCGTGCGTGTGGACGCGCTGAATAGTGGTCACCTTCGCCAGCTGACCTTTTCCCGCGTTGCTAACAACATTCACCAGCAGCCATGGGATTGAGTCGGAATCGAGCGAGTCGACGTGGGCCGCGGCTTTGCCGGAGACTTCACTGCCATCTTTCAGCTTCCAGGTCGGCAGCTTCGTGGTTGGGTCGGCGAAATGCTGGCCCAGCGCTTTGTCTTTCCGGTCGCTGAGTTCGGCCTCGGGACCCTTCAACGTCCAACCGAACTTGCTGTCCGCGCCAGCCTGACAGGTGTAGATCTGCGACCCCTTGGCGTGCGCGGAGAGCACAGGCTCAAGGCCCGCGGGAACGGCAATCGCATCCGGCACGTCGGGAGCAACCTCCTGCGCGGGAGCGTCTTTCTGCGCGCTGGCTTGGGCGCTCGCAAGTGTCGTAAAGGAAATGAGGACGGTTAAACCGACGACCGCAGCGAGACTTAGTAGATGTCTTTTTATGGCTGGCATGAGCTGATTGTAACAGCGACGTTAATTTCTCAGCGTCTTCCCCGTCTTCAGCGTGAACTGAATTCTCTCCTGGGTTTTCTTCTCGCCGCACAGCGACTTGAAACCCTCACGTTCCAAGTCGAGGATGTATTGCTCGCTCACCGGAGTGCCCGGCGTGACGTTGCCCCCGCAGAGGACTTCGGCGATTTTCCCGCCGAGCTTCACTTCGTAGTCGGTGATGTAGTCGCCCTGGCGCATGAGGTGGACGCCCATCTTGAGCGCGGCCAGAAGACCGTCGCCGGGGGCGGGAATGTCGGTGCGGGGCACGGGCGGCTCGTATCCGGCGCGGGCGAGTTCGAGGGCGCGGGACTTGGCGTCGGAGAGCACGCGCTCGCGGTTCATAGTGATGCGGTCGGCGTCGGAGACGAATCCCAGGCCGCGGGCTTCGTGCGCCGACGTGGCGACCTTGGCAGTGGCGATGGTTTCGAAAGCTTTCTTCAGAGCCTCCATCATTTCGACGGAACCGGTGAGAGCTTCGCCGGAGACTTTGCCCCGTGAGGCCGCCGCGCTGTCGACGGCGCGCAGCAGCATCTCTTTGCAGCCGCCGCCGCCCGGCAGCAGGCCGACGCCGACTTCGACCAGGCCGGCGTAAAGTTCGGCGTGCGGCTGACGTGCGGCGGCGTGCAGAGAAATCTCGGTGCCGCCGCCCAGGCACAGGCCGAAGGGCGCAGCCACGACCGGCTTTGGCGAAAATTTGATGGCCTGCGTCATCCCCTGAAATTGGCGGATGGCGAGGTCGACGTCGTCCCATTCATCTTCCTGCACGCTCATGAGCAGCAGCATGAGGTTAGCGCCCACGGAGAAATTCGTGGCGTCGTTGGCGATGACGAAGGCGTCGAAGGCGTCGCCGGGGCCGTTTGGCTTCAGGGTTTGAGTAATCAGGCTGACGATGTCGGAGCCGAGCGAGTTCATCTTGCTGTGGAACTCGATGCAGGCAACGCCGTCACCCAGATCGATGAGCGATGCGCCGGAATTTTTCTTCACCACGCCATTCGATTTCTTCGCGACCGTTGTTGACCACACTCCCGCAGGAACTTCAACCGGTTGCCAGTTGCCCGTGGCCAGTTGCCAGTATTTGCGGCCGGAGGCGGTTTTGAGATCGTCGGCGTACCACGACTTTTGACCCGCTGCCAATAGCTTTTCCGCGTTCGCTGCGACCGGCTTGCCTTCTTTTTTCATGCGGGCGACGGTGGCTTCGACGCCGGCGGCGTCCCACAGTTCGAAAGGGCCAAGTTCCCAGTTGAAGCCGAGTCGCATGGCGCGGTCGATTTCGACGATCGAGTCGGAAATCTCGGGCACGCGATTGGCGGAGTACGTCCACAGGTCGGAGAGCGCAGCCCAGAGAAATGCGCCGGCCTTATCGCCCTTCTGCGGGCCGGCGCCGTCGAGGCCCAGTAATGTGCGCAGACGCGTTCCCGTGTCGTCGATATTCTTCGCCATGTCGAGCGCAGGAAATTTCGGTTTCTGCCGCGGATGGTATTCAAGAGTCTTCCAGTCGAGCGCGAGGCGTTCCTCTTCTTGGCCTTCCCCTCCCTTCGCTTTTTTATAGAAGCCGCCTTTGGTTTTGTCGCCCAGCCATTTGCGGTCGAGCATCTGCTTGAAGAAGTCGGGTAGTCGCAGATCGCTGCGTTCATCGTGGACGTTCGTGGTCATGTTGCCGACCACATGGCCGAGTATGTCGAGGCCGACCAGGTCGATGGTGCGGAACGTGGCCGAACGCGGCCAGCCCACGGCTTGCCCGGTGAGCGCGTCGACGTCTTCAATCGTCAAATCCATTTCCTGCATCAGCCGCATCACGTTTAACACCGAAAATGTCCCGATGCGGTTTCCGATGAAGTTGGGCGTGTCTTTGGCAATCACGACACCTTTGCCAAGATGCACGTCGCAGAAGTGCGAGACCGCGTCGATAAGAGCGCGATCGGCTTCCGGCGTGGGAATCAGTTCGAGCAGACGCATGTACCGCGGAGGATTGAAAAAATGTGTGCCAAACCACGACCGTCGGAAATCGTCCGAGAATCCCTCGGCAATCTTGCCTACAGGCAGGCCGCTGGTATTAGTAGTGATAATCGTGCCCGGCTTGCGGATCGCTTCTACCTTTTTCAATAACGCCCGTTTGAGGTCAAGATTCTCGACCACGGCTTCGATGATCCAGTCGACGTCGGCGAGTTTCTTCAGGTCATCTTCGAAATTGCCGACCGTGACCAAACGGGCGAGCGACGGTTCCATGAACGCGGCAGGCTTGGATTTCTTCGCGGCGTCGAGCCCGGCGGCCGCGATTTTATTTCGCGCTGGGCCGTCGGCGTCCGCGGGAACGATATCCAACAAATAACTGGGAACGCCGGCATTGGCAAAATGCGCAGCGATGCGGGCGCCCATGGTTCCGGCGCCGAGGATGGCAACTTTATGAATGCGCTTCATGAATGGGCCTCAAGACGAAAATCTTCACCACAGGGGACACAGAGGGCACAGAAGAATTCGGTGGACATGTGAACTGGCAATGGTAATCGCTTGGAGGGCAATTTATCTAGCACCGCGAAATCACCGTAGTGTTTTAAACACTGTTATTTAGGACACCACCGAAATCACAGATCGGCGTGGGCCTCAACGTACTCCAGCGCTTTGCGCGCCATCTGTTTCTCGCCGCCGTAGGCCAACAGCTTGGGGGCTTCTTCCAGATGCACCCACCGAGCGCGCCCGACCTCGATTCGCATCTCGTCGGCGATCTGATCGATGCGTCCGGATTGGTAACGCAGCAGGTAAAAGCTGACGATCTTGAACACGCGTTCGCCATCGCCCCAGGAGCGGACGTAGACATACTTGCTGTCACCAAGTTTGGCGATGGGAACGGCGGTGATCCCAGTCTCTTCGCGCACTTCGCGCAATGCCGCTTCCAACGGCTTCTCACCAGGATCGACCAGACCCTTGGGCAGGCAAAGAACCGGCTTCGGTTTCGCGAGTCTCGCGCGCTTGGCGCGATCAGGCGCGGCGCCGGGGGCTGCCGCAGGCAGTTCGATGGCGGCTATCCACCAACTGCCGTCGTTCTTTCGCAGGACCACGCCGCCGGATGAAATTTCACGCACCATAGCTCTAGCGCACCATACTCTTGCCCGTCATACAGTTGGCAACTTAGCAGGAATACAGGAGTTTCGTCACGGTTCTGCTCGGCCGAGGGTAACTGTTACTGTGCCTATTGGTTCCCCTAACGTAATGCCCTGTAGCACCGTTGTGCCCTTCCGGGCATCCAAATAACTGTGGCATCTTATACAAAGTGCAGGGATAGTATGTAGGTCCGGTTCTTCCGGCTCTTTTTGAAACCGCGAAGTGGGGTTGGCTGTGAAAAGTCTGGGCAACATTATTCGGTCGGTACAGGCTTTTGGGCGGGAGATCTCCCGCAAAACCGTCCCTATTCTGGCGCCCCGGCCTCCTGCGATTGGCTTGGCGTTGGGCGGAGGATTTGCCCGCGGCATTGCCCACATCGGAGTCCTGAAAGTTCTCGAAGAAGAAAGCATTCCGATCCGCGCCGTCACCGGAACGAGCGTGGGCGCGCTGATTGGCGCTTGCTATTGCAGCGGCCTGTCGCTCACCGAAATGAGAGATGTGGCGCACAACACCCGCTTTACCACGTTCGCGCGCTGGACACTGTCGCGCTACGGTTTCGCTTCGAACGACCGCATGGTCGCGTTTCTTGCGCGCACTTTGAAGTGCAAAAGGTTCGAAGATCTGCGCATTCCGCTGGGCGTGACCGCGACAGACTTTAATACCGGCGAGGGCGTGGTGTTTCACTCCGGTTCAATCATCGATCCGGTGCGCGCCAGTTGCGCCTATCCTGGAATGTTCCTGCCAGTGGAGATTCGCGGGCGCTATCTGATCGATGGCATGTTGTCGTATCCGGTGCCCACGCGGCCCTTGCTTGAAATGGGCGCCGAACGCGTGCTGGCGGTGCATTTGAAAGGCACGTGGGCGACCGGCGGCCCGCCGCGGCATCTGTTCGACGTGATTGGACAATCGTTCGCCATCGCCCAGGATGCCATGTCCAGCCTGTGGCGCGATGCCGCCGACGTGGTCGTCGAGCCCGACGTCGCCGGATTCGCCTACGACGACTTCAAGCGCGCCGACGAACTGATTCACGCCGGTGAAGTCGCCATGCGCAAGGCGCTGCCGGAAGTGCGGAAGTGGCTGGAGATGCCCTCTGAGCCTGCGCCGGACGCGACGACAACCCCAGCCGTCGCACCCCCTGCGCCGATGCCTGCGGACTGAGGCTCTGTTCGCCATCCGCGGAGCCCTGCTTTCTGCGTGGGTAGAGACTTCATACGAGTTGCCTGGTCACAGTTTTTCCGAGAGACAGCGAATTTCTGCTCGACAGAGTCGTACGAGAAGTTAGGCGCTGTAGTGTGCCACCACTCGCGCCACCTTTCCAATCGTTGAAAGTTCCATAAACTCGGCTGTCCGTGTCCTCTTTTGATTTGTGTAGTAGAGGACTACGGTGTTCACGCCGCAGAGCACTTCCTCAAGTTCAAAGTGGAGGTCTGGATAAGCTTTCAGCCCGCGCTCGAAATAGGCTCGCAAGTTTGCCTTTCCGACCACGCGTCCGTCAGCAGTTCCGAGTAGCTGGGCGGCAACCGGCGAAGTCAATTCGATTGCGTCTTCATAGTGCATCATAATTAAATCGAGATCGTGCGCGTTCCAGGCTGCAATCCAATCGTTGGCCAGATTTCTAGCTTCGTCTTTCGTCACGCTGCCTCTCCAATCGCAGGTCACTATCGAAGGTTATTGAGGAACTCGACTACCCGCGCTTAGCGGTCACTTCCGGGGAGCCGCCACCTTCTCCGCTTCCTCGCAAATCCGTTTCCACGCGTTCTCCACGTGCCGCGCCTGCGTGTTGGTCTGCCCGACGCACAGACGCAGGGTGAGTTTGCCGTTCAGCTTCGTATGCGTCAGAAACAGGTCCCCGCTGCGGTTCAAGCGATCCAGGATGGTCTGATTCGCCGCGTCTCCGGCTTTGTGCCGAAAGCAAACTAAATTCAGCGGCGCAGGCGCGGCCAGCTCGAAGCGATCGTCTGTTCTCACCCAGTCGGCGAACAGCTGCGCCAGCTGCACGTGCTGGCGAATGTGGTGCTGCAACCCCTCGACGCCGTAGTGGCGGATCACGAACCACAACTTCAGCGACCGGAAGCGGCGTCCAAGCTGGATTTGCCAGTCGCGGTAGTCGATGACCGCGCCCGACTCCGTAGCCTGGTTCCGCAAGTATTCCGGCAGGATGCTGAGTGTCTGAATCAGAGCCTTGCGGTCGGCGACCCAGAAGCAGTTGCAGTCGAAGTTGGTGAACATCCACTTATGCGGATTGAAGTTGTAGCTGTCCGCGAGTTCGACTCCATTCTGCAGATGGCGAAATTCAGGGCAGAGCATGGCCGTGCCGGACATGGCCGCGTCCACGTGCAGCCAGAGATTGTGCTGGCGGCAAACCTCGCCGATCGCGGTGATCGGGTCCATGGCGTTCGATGAAGTTGTCCCTACCGTTGCGCACACAAAAAACGGAGTCAGCCCGGCGTGAAGGTCGGCATCAATCTGGCGAGCCAAAGCGTCAGGCCGCATCGCAAGATTCTGGTCGACTTCGATCAGCCGCAGATTTTCCACTCCGATGCCGGCAATCATCGCAGCTTTTTCCAGCGAGGAGTGGGTCTGCGTGGAGGCATAGGCAACGAGCCGCCCATCACATCCCTTCTTATTGCTGGCGTAGTTGGTGGCGCGTTCGCGCGCCGCCAGCAGGGCGCAGAGCGCAGCGCTCGAAGCCGTGTCCTGAATCACGCCGCCGCCCATGCTCGACGACAGGAATTTCGCGGGGAGGCCAAGCATGGCGACCAGCCAGTCCATCACATGAGTTTCAAGTTCCGTGCATGCCGGGCTGGTCGACCACAGCATCCCTTGCACGCCCAGACCGGAAGAAAGAAGATCGCCCAGAATTCCCGGCCCGGACGCGTTGCACGGAAAGTAAGCGAAAAAATTAGGCGACTGCCAGTGAGTGATGCCGGGCAGGATCAGCCGGTCGACATCTTTCATCAACGCGTCGAAGGGCTCGCCCTGTGCCGGAGGATTCGCCGGCAACGCAGCGCGGATCTCTCCCGGCTTCACCTGCGAGAGCACGGGAAACGACTCGATGCGCGCCTGGTAGTCGGCGATCCAGTCGATCACGGCGTGGCCGTGGCGGCGGAATTCGTCGGGCGTCATGTGGAAAGACTTTTCTTCAGCCAAGCTATTCTCCAAGCCACGTCACTTCAATCGTCCAAAGTACAATCGCGTCTTGTAATCGAACGCCGCGCGTCCAGCAACGGCGTGGATGTCAAAGATTCGCCGCAATTCCCGCAGCATGAGCGCGTAATTCGGATGCTCCGCTCCTGGCGCGTACGACGACGAGAGCAGCCGGCCCTCGATTCCCGTATAGTCGAACTCCTGCCGCATGTCGAACACGCGCGCTTGAAACGGCGCGGGATCGAAGAATTGATTCACTTCGTCGGTGGTCCGCTCGTGGCGCACGTCTGCGTAGTCGGTGCCGTAAGTCAGCAAGAGTTGTTCGTACTCGCGCAGGAATGGAGTCGACTCGGTGACGCGCTCGTTCCACAGAAGCACGAGCCATCCTCTAGGCTTGAGAATCCGCACAAACTCGCGCCGCGCGCGCTCGCGATCAAACCAGTGCGCGGCCTGCGCCGCGGTGACGAAATCGACACTCGTGTCGGTGAGCGCGGTTGCCTCAGCAGTCCCGGCGATACTAGTGAACTTCGGGAACGACTCAAGCAAGCGCTCTCCGGCCTGCCGCATCTCGGCGTTGGGTTCAACCCCGAACACAAGGTTGCCATTCTCCAGCAGCATCCGCGTCCAGATACCTGTCCCGGAGGCAACATCCGCCACAACGTGAGCCGGCGTGAGGCCGCAATCTTTTTCCAGGACTCGCAAAACTTCCCTGGGATAACCCGGCCGGTAGCGCACATAGTTCTCTACGCGATCGGAAAAACGGCTGGTGGCGTTGGGTGCGGGCATTGGCATGTGGCAGGATTTTTCATCTTGCCAGAAAGCCATTCTAACGGCAGGATAGAGGTGTTGTCCCTCCCCGCTGGGTCAGTCGAATTTGCCTGACGGGTTCTCCAGGCTACAGTTCCTGGTAGCGAAAGAAAAGTGAATCCGCCCCGGCCCGCAGCCAACACATTATGCGAGTAGTCATTAAAGTCGGCACCAGCTTGATCGCACCCGGCGGCCAGATTGACATCAACCTGCTGCGCGGCATGGTCGATCAGTTCGATCTCTCGAAGAACGAATATCTGATCGTCACTTCGGGGGCGATTGCCGCAGGCATGTCGGGCCTGGAACTGCAGGTGCGCCCCAACGACGTTCCCCGCATGCAGGCCTGCGCCGCCGTCGGGCAAAGCAAGCTGATGCATACCTACGAGCGCCTGTTTTTCGGCAAGAAGGTGGTCGCGCAACTGCTGCTTTCGAGCGACGATTTTACCTCACCCGTGCGCTACCGGAATCTGCAGAACGCGCTCGCCGAATTGCTGGCGCTCGGCGTGGTGCCCATCGTGAACGAGAATGACAGCGTATCGGTACGCGAGTTGGAAGGCGCATTCGGCGACAACGACGAGTTGAGTTCGCTGCTGGCCACCGCCGTAAAAGCGGACTGGCTTCTGCTGCTGACCAACGTGGATGGCTTCCTGGTTCCAAATGGACGCAAAAAGCCGCGCCTGCAGCGGGTGATTCGCAAACTGACTCCCAAGCTCGAAGCGCAATGCAACGGCAAGAGTTCGCAGGGACGCGGCGGCATGATCTCGAAACTGCGCGCCGCCAAACTGGCCAGCGAAGGCGGAGTTCATGTGGCAATCGTCAATGGGCGGCATCCCAAGGCGATCACGGCGGGGATGGAACGTAAAATCGGAACGTACTTTCCGCCACAGAAAGATAGATAAGATAAGAAAGATCGATAATCGAACAACGATAATCGAACAGTTAGATAAATCGAAAAGACAAAGAGTATGGCCGCGACCCTCACCACCACCGCTTCAACGCAGGAAAAATTACTGCGCGCCCGCGCCGCGTCGGCCAAGCTCGCCTTACTTTCCACGCCAGAAAAAAACGCTCTGCTCCTGGCCATCGCCGACGCGCTCGAAGCCCAAGATAACGAGAAGAGCATCCTGGCGGCGAACCGCGAGGACATTGAAACTTCCGGTCTCGAAGGCGCGATGCGCGACCGCCTGTTGCTGACTCCTTCGCGCGTCAAAGACATTGCGAGCGGAGTGCGCGAAGTCGCCGCGCTGCCCGATCCCATCGGCGAAACTCTGGCGGAATGGACCAAATCGAACGGCCTGCGCATCCGCAAAGTGCGCGTGCCCCTGGGGGTGGTGGGAATCATCTACGAGTCGCGTCCGAACGTGACGGTCGACACTGCGGTGCTGGCGCTCAAAACCGGCAATGCCATCGTACTGCGCGGCGGCAAAGAGGCGGTGCAGAGTTGCCAGCGTTTGGTTGAGATTATGGCCGGAGTTGCCGGCGTGCCCGAGGGCGCAATCGAGTTGCTCGATTCGAGCACGCGGCAGTCGGTTCATGAGCTGATCAAAGCCCGCGGCCTGGTCGACGTCATCATTCCGCGCGGAGGCGCGGGACTCATCACATTTGTGACTGAGAATTCCACGGTGCCGGTCATCGAGACGGGAGCGGGGAATTGCCACATCTTCGTCGACGAGTCAGCCGACTTCGACATGGCTGACCGCATCGTGATCAATGCCAAGACGCAGCGTCCGTCGGTGTGCAACGCGGCCGAGAAATTGCTGGTGCACGAGCGCGTTGCTGCGGAGTACTTGCCGCGCATTGTGAAGAAGCTGATCGAAGCCGGCGTCGAGGTGCGCGGCGACGGCAAAGTCCGCACCCTTGCTGCCGGATTGTCGGTCGGGTCTGCGGCCGAGCAGGATTGGTATGAGGAGTATCTGAGGTTATGCATGGCCGTGGCCGTAGTCGCCAATGTCGACGACGCCATCGCTCACATCAACCGCTATTCGACCAAACACAGCGATTCCATCGTTACGCACAATGAAGTGAACGCGCGAAAATTCCTGCGCGGCGTGGATTCGGCCGCCGTTTATTGGAACGCTTCGACCCGCTTCACCGACGGCGCGGAATTCGGCTTCGGCGCCGAGATGGGCATCAGCACACAGAAACTCCACTGCCGCGGCCCGTTCGCGCTGGCGGAGTTGACTTCCTCAAAGTACGAAATCATCGGGACCGGACAGGTGCGGTAAGCAGCTTCCGACCAGTGAGCTTGCGAGCGTACGTAAATTCCGCCAAATAGCGGTCGTGATTCACGTCGTGAACTCCACTGTCGGCCTTTTTTGGCGTGATCTTGAGAGCCTTGGATTTACGTTTCATGACAGTTCCTGAAGTGAAGCCTGACTGCTCATGTGCTACCTTACTACCTTTCACTGCGGGAGCCCATGAAACTTCTCTCAGCCGCTGTTCTGTTTTCAACCCTATTCCTTTCGGGATCGTTTCCGACCGCGGGTAATGCCGCTTCCAGTGCAACCCCCGCCATCTTCGGCTTCCGCGACGCGGCCGCGGAGCAGGCTACGGAATCGCAATTCCTGGCGGTGCCAGATTCCAAACTAGCCGAAGAGCATCTGCGCATTCTTACAAGGGCACCGCACATGGCGGGAACGATTGAAGACAAGGCGACCGCCGAATATGTAGCGCAGAAGTTCCGCGCCGCCGGGCTCGACACCGAGATCGTCGAATACAAAGTGTGGATGAACTATCCCTCCGAAATCAGCGTCGATCTGATCGCACCAGCCGGAGTCGAAATGCACGGCCCCACCCGCGAGCACGTCGACCACGATCCATTTCAATACGATCCCCGCGTGGTTATGCCGTTCAGCGGCATGTCGCCCTCGGGCGACGCCGAGGCCGACGTGGTTTACGCCAACTACGGTTCGCCGGACGACTTCGAGAAGCTCGACAAGCTCAAGGTCGACGTGCGCGGCAAAATCGTGCTGGTGCGCTACGGGCAGAATTTTCGCGGAGTCAAAGTTTTCGTGGCACAGGAACGGGGCGCAGCGGGCGTGATAATTTATTCCGATCCCGCTGACGATGGCTGGAAGCGCGGAGACAAATATCCGGAAGGCCCGTGGCTGCCGGACACCGGCGTGCAACGCGGGTCGGTGGGATACATGTTCGAGTTTCCCGGAGACCCGACCACGCCCGGCGTCGCGTCGGTGCCGTCGCTGCCGGAGTCGGAGCGAATTTCTCCGCAGCAATCGAAGCAGATGCCGAAGATTCCGGTCACTCCGTTGTCCTATCACGACGCATGGCCCATCCTGCAGAATCTCGGCGGGCCGGACTCGCCGCGCGAGTGGCAGGGCGCGCTGCCGTTTACTTATCACGTTGGCCCGGGGCCGTCGAAAGTCAAGATGCATCTTCGGCAGGACTATCAGTTTCGTACGCTCTGGGATGTGATCGGCCGCGTGCGCGGCAGCGACTTGCCGGATGAGTGGGTGGTCGCGGGCAATCATCGCGACGCGTGGGTCTACGGCGCGGTCGATCCCAACAGCGGTACGTCTGCCATGCTCGAGGCCGTGCACGGCGTTGGCGACTTGCTGAAGTCGGGCTGGAGGCCGAAGCGCACGTTGATTTTCGCCAGTTGGGATGGCGAAGAAGAAGGCTTGATGGGCTCGACCGAGTGGGTGGAACAGCACGAACCAGAGCTCGCGAATGCGGCGGCATATTTCAACATGGATGTTGCAGTCTCCGGGGCGAAGTTCGGCGCGTCGTCCGTGCCCAGTCTCAAACAATTTCTGCGCGACGTCACCAAAGTTGTGCCCAGTCCGAAAGGTGGGACGGTCTACGAAGCCTGGCAGAAAGCGGCGCAGCCGGACTCGCTCTCGACCCAGTCTCCCGGCGAGACATTTACAGAAAACCATCGACTTCCAGCCGCGCAAGGGAAGGGCAACGTCCCGGTGGGAGACCTGGGCAGCGGTTCCGATTACACCGCGTTCCTGCAGCATTCAGGAGTTCCCTCGACCGACATGGGTTCGAGCGGCGCGTATGGCGTCTACCACTCCGTGTTCGACAATTTCGCGTGGTTCAAGAAATTTGCCGATCCCGAGTTCGTGTACGTACAGGAGATGGCGCGCGTCTTCGGTCTGGAAGCCGTGCGTATGGCCGATGCTGACGTTTTGCCCTACGACTACGAAGAATACGGCAAAGAGATTGCCGGGTATCTGGAGGCCGCGCACAAGCGGGCGGAGGACAAATTCGGCAACCACGTGCTCGATTTCTCCGCGGTGAATGCTGCCGCGCGCCATTTCGAGAGCGCGGGGGTGAAAATGCTGGCGAAGCAGAAAAGTCCGCAGCAGAATGCAGCGCGCTTGAACCAGGCTCTGCGCGCGACCGAACGCGCGCTGTTGGTGCCGCAAGGCCTGCCGCATCGTCCCTGGTTTCGCCACGTAATTTATGCGCCCGGCGAATATACCGGATACGCAGCGGTGGTGATTCCCGGCGTGAACGAAGCTCTCGACAAGGGCGATAGCGAACGGGCGCGGGCACAATTGGCGACGCTCACAGCGGCGCTGGAGCGCGCCGCAAAAACGCTGGAAGGAAACCACTAGCGCGATGACTTCCGGCCACGCTCTCGGTGAGTTTCTGCGTACGCTGCCGGCTTCGGCGGCGGCGACTTTTCTCGCACTGTTTCCGATTGTCGATCCCTTTGGCGGCGTTCCCATCTTTTTCAGTATGACCTCTACGTGGAGCGAGCAAGACCGGCGCCGCACGGCGATCAAGACCGGGATCTGGGTGTTCGTGATCCTAGTGACATTTCTTTTTTTCGGACGTTTCGTACTGCAATTTTTCGGCATCTCGCTACCCGTGATCAAGATCGCCGGGGGACTGATCGTCGCCAACACCGCCTGGGGCATGGTGACCTCGACTTCCCGCATCACGCCAGCCGAAAGCCACGAAGCGGAAAGCAAAGAGGACATTTCCCTGACTCCGCTGGCCATGCCCCTGATGTCCGGCCCGGGCGCGATTGGAGTGGTGATGGCGCTTGCCGCCCACGTGGACAACGCGGCGGCCTATTTCGGGATGGTCATCGGAATCGCAGCTATCGCCCTCAGCGTGTCCCTATTCTTTGGCCTGGGAGGGCCGCTGGTACGGCGTTTGGGGCCGAGCGCGGTCGGCGCGATCAATAAGATTTTCGGCTTTCTGATTCTGGCTATCGCCGTCCAACTGGTGTGGAACGGCGTGGCCGACTTCCACAACTGAACGCGACCGGGAATTCTCCGGGAACTTCGGTGGTTCGAGCCCCGTACCCTGAGTCAGGCGCCATTACGCCCGAGAGGTGCTTCATGCCCGGAAGGTCTCTTGTCCGTTTGAATGCGGTGCACAAAACAGTATTAGCGTGTCTCGTCCTGCTTCCATTCTGCGCAGCTCCAATGTTTGCGGCCACGTCCGGGAGCCATGATTGGGATTACGAAGAGACGCACAGCGACTCCCGCGACTTTGCCGCTGGCGGCTTCGTACATGTGCGCCTGAGCGTGGGCGACATGCACATCAGGCGCGGCGATACCAACAAGATCGCTCTGCGCTATACGGTTAAGTCGAGCCGCGAGAGGAACGTCAAGGAAGCGACGGTGAATTTCGACGTCCACGGCAGCGATGCCACGATTGAATTTCATGCGCCCTCCGGCGGCAACACGCAGTTCGACGTGGAACTCGAAGTGCCGCAAAACACCAATCTCGACGTGCACGAGAAAGTCGGCGATGTGACCGTGGACAACGTTGAAGGCGACAAGGATCTGAGCCTCGGCGTCGGCGACATCCGCGTGACCAAGGGACACGCGGCATACCGCATGGTGAACGCGAGTGCCGGAATCGGCGATGTCGATGGCGATGGCTACGGCGAAACCAGCGGCTGGCTGGGCAAGACGCTGAAGTATCACGGCGAAGGCAAGTACGAACTGCGGGCGCACGTCGGCGTGGGAGACGTGCATCTGGAGTAGGAATGTTGGATATCGCAGCCAAGCAGCGGGATATCCCCCCTCCCCCCTCAATCTCTGGAATCATGGGGTTGGCGCGAAATTCCCCGCAAAATACGTTTGTCAAAGAACTTAGATACTAAAATCCGTGAAACAAAGGACTTGGCGCGCTGCCAATCGCGCTATGCGCGGCAGTCACGTCCTCGGTCATGATTGCGCAAGTTCGATGTCGAAGGCAAGGTTGGATGTCACAATGCGCGCTGTGGAAAAGTTTGTTTGGGGGCACTCATTTTTTGGGGACACTCAAAGGATGAAGGCCTAGGTCTTTGCCGAGATCCACCCTTTCGCAAAGAGCGGGGAAGAATGGGGCTCTCGCGTGTAAAATAATGGGAGGACTCTACGCATGGCGGCGGACAAGCAGCATGCCCACGAACTGATCGACCGGCTGGCCCCTGGCCAGGTTGCTGCGGTGGTCGGACTTTTGGAGATCATTCTCGATCCATTTGCCCGCAAGCTGGCCAACGCTCCATACGACGACGAACCGGTCAGCGCGGAAGAGGCTCGCGAACTCGATGAAGCCCGGGACTCACTTGCCCGGGGTGAAGGCATTCCCCACGAACAAGTCCTTGCGGAGTTCGGCCTCACTACGAAGGATTTCGACCAGATGGGCCGCACGCCACTGAAGCCGAACGGCCCTGATCGTTAACGGATGCCGAAGAAATTGATTTGGAGCGGCCAGTCGCGGGCCGAACTGCGCGCCATCGAAAAGCTACGGCCCTCAGAATCCTGCACAGTCTGGCGCGTCTCTTATTCACGGGAGAGGGCGACGTGGAGCGCCTTCGGGATGTTGATCCGCCGGAGTTCCGCCTGAGAGTCGGCGACTACCGTATCTGCTTCCACGATCGCAGCGACTCATTTGAAATCCTCTCCGTGAAACACCGCCGCGACGCGTATCGCTGAGATGCAGCATCGCTTCCCCGCTATGTTAGCTTGAGCAAGAGCTCGCGGACTTTCTCCGCAGGCACGAGTCGGCCAGCTTCAGCGTCTCGAATGCCTTCGCCGATGGCGGCGAGGGTTTCCTCGTCTTCGTCGTCGAGGATGGGAGCGGGATTTTCGAGATCGAATTTGTGCGCCTTCGCCATAGGGTTATCGTAGGCCGGATTTCCGACCGTTGCAACGAAAAGCGTTGTGCCCGGCAGCATCGCTCCCACCCTTTCGCAAAGTGCGCGAAAGGATGGGCCACCCGGCTCTCGGCTTTCTTACTATTCTCTGCCGCGCAGGATGGCGGCGATTACCCGTGGGTTTCGGCGGCCATGAAAAACGGCGACAACCCACAGGGGCTTTTTCTCGGGAGCATACGCGATCAGATAGTCACGCACGGGAGCAAAGCGTAATGGGAGCGGCGTAAGGTTGGTCCGCCGTAGGCCTTGGTTGGGGAATGGAATCAACTGCCGAATTCTGTCGAATATCTCATTGACCATGCGGTCGGCAGCGTCGGGGTTGTCTTCGGCGATGTAAACGCGAATCTCGTCGATGTCATCGTAAGCTTCGGGGTGAAGCGCGAAGCCTGTCATTTCGCGCTATGGCGGCGGCGTTCTTCGGTCTTGGCCATCAGCCGGCGGTAGGCTTCTTCGCCATCAATCGGCTGCACGCGCCCGCTTTCGAGATCGCGATAGCGCCGCTCCAGCAGATCGCGGGTGAAGGCCAACTCGTCAAAGAATCCGATCACGGCATCCTGCACAAGTTCGTCGCTGCGTCGGCCCGTGTCGCGCGCCATCTGGTCGAGCTTCGCTTGCACGTCAGGCGTAAAGGGCACTTCCATGAGTTCCACTTTACAAAAATTGTGGTGCGGGGGCAATTGAGTTCCAGTGGGACGAAGGGCCAGCGAAATTCTCACCCTAGAGCGAAGAGTGCGGCAACCGCTGTGATGTTAAGTGTGAAGGGATGGGCAGCCCCCGTCTTCGGAAATGTTGCCTGATTCAAAACTTGGAACGCTTCGACTCGGGGCGTCCTCCCGAAACAAGATGCAAAGCGCCAGCCTCTTCGATCACCTTCTCGTATTGTTTTATGGAGCGTTTCTTCTCAACCATCTTCTTCTTGGAGGCCTTCTTCATCTTTTCGGCGTTCTCGACCTTCTGAATACGATATTTCTCTCGCAGCTCGCCCAGCGTCTGGGCGGTCATTTCTTCGAAGGGTTTCCGTTGCATGAGTTTTTCTCCGCAAAATCCTAACATCGGGGGGCAATCGATATTACGATTCCCCATAAGATTCCGCCCAACCTTTCGCGAGGAGCGCGAAAGGTTGGGCACCCAGCGTACAATCTTAAGTATATGGACCCGATAACAACAGTCACAGGCACCTGGACTATTGCAAAAACCGCGGGCGAGATCTCGAAGAAGCTCTACGAGTTTGGAAAGAGTCTAAAGGACCGCGAACTAAAACAGCAGATCGATGAAATATTGGACAACGTGCGCGAACTCAAACAATCGGCGGCACAGCTTGAGGATGAAAACCGGGAACTTCGAGAGAAGTTACGCTTTAAGACCGACGATTATGAATTCCGCACGCCGTTTTACTACGAGAAATCTCACCAAGATCGGCCACTTTGCCCAAAGTGCTTTGCGAAGAATACTCCCGCCCCAATGGGAGATCCCGAGCATGGGAGTTTCGAATATCGGCGTTGTCTAGTGTGCGGTAACACCGTGCAAATCGGTGAAGCGGTTCGGCAAGCCCGGATTCGTCCGATTGTGGGGCGATACACTTAGTCCCTACGCCAACTATCCTCGAACTACAGAGCTACTTCAGCGTAACTAATCTCTCCACCAACTCCGAATAATCCTTCTTCTCGATCCCGTGGACCTGCTTGTTGTATTCGTCGACCTTCGACGAATAATTCATGGAGCAGAATTTGGGGCCGCACATGGAGCAGAAGGCGGCTTCTTTGTAGAAGTCGTCGGGGAGGGTTTCGTCGTGCATGGAGCGGGCGGTTTCGGGGTCGAGGGAGAGGGCGAATTGTTTTTCCCAGTCGAATTTGTATCTCGCGTAGCTGAGGGCGTCGTCGCGGTCGCGGGCGCCGGGGCGTCCGCGGGCGATGTCGGCGGCGTGGGCGGAAATTTTGTAGGCGATGATGCCGTCTTTCACGTCTTTTTCGTTTGGTAAACCTAGGTGCTCTTTGGGCGTGACGTAGCAGAGCATGGCCGCGCCGTACCATCCGATCATGGCTGCGCCGATGGCGCTGGTGATGTGGTCATAGCCGGGAGCTATATCTGTGACCAACGGGCCCAAGGTGTAGAACGGCGCCTCGTGGCACATCTCAACTTCTTTTTCGACCTGCTCTTTAATCTTGTCCATGGAGACGTGGCCGGGGCCTTCGATCATGACCTGCACGTCGTGCTCCCAGGCTTTCTTGGTGAGTTCGCCTAGAGTTTTCAGCTCGGCGAATTGGGCTTCGTCGCTGGCGTCGGCTACGCAGCCGGGGCGGAGGCCGTCGCCGAGGGAGAAGCTGACGTCGTATTTCTTGAAAATCTTTACGATGTCGTCGAAGCGGTCGTAGAGGAAATTCTGTTTGTGGTTGTAGGCCATCCATTGGGCGAGGATGGCGCCGCCGCGGCTGACGATTCCTGTGATGCGTTTCGAAATCAGCGGCAGATATTGGATCAGCACGCCGGCGTGGATGGTCATGTAATCGACGCCCTGCGCGGCTTGCTCTTCGATTACTTCCAGCATTACTTCGGCGTTCAGATCTTCAACGCGCTTCACTCTCGCGATGGCTTCGTAGATGGGAACAGTGCCGATGGGCACTGGCGAGTTGCGCAGGATGGCTTCGCGGATTTCGTGAATGTTGCCGCCGGTGGAAAGATCCATCACCGTGTCGGCGCCGTAGTGGACGGCGGTGTGCAGCTTCTTCAGTTCCTCGTTCACTTCCGACGTGACGGCGGAGTTGCCGATGTTGGCGTTGATCTTGCACAGGCTCGCCACGCCGATGGCCATCGGCTCAAGTTCTGGATGGTTGATGTTGGCGGGAATAATCATGCGTCCGCGGGCAACTTCGTCGCGGACGAGCTCGGGCGTCAGCTTTTCTTTGTGGGCGATGTAGCCCATTTCTTCGGTGATCACGCCCTGGCGCGCGTAGTGCATCTGCGAAAAATTGCCGTCGGCGTTTTCTTTCTTGCGGCGGGCGAGCCACTCGGCGCGCGGTTGGGGGACATGCTGAGAAACATGGTATCCGTTGCTGCCGCTGCCATTGCCATTCGTGTTGCCGTTGCCATTACCGCTACCGTTGGTTGAAGTCATGATCGGATGCCTCTTTTTCGATGAATCCGTTTCGATGAATCCGATTATAACCGCGATGCCGTGATCCATCTCGAAATTGGATCGAACGGGCCCGCCAGAGATCGTTTTTTCCAGCGCCAAACGCGGCCGGGCTTTTCAGCATCTTAGAGTCGCCCGGATTGACCGGATTAGCGGGAGCCGGTTTTGCCTGGGCGACTTTTTCAGGAGGAAATCATGGCGCGATACGGCACGTTAGGGGATTATCGTTTTTCTGATACGCAGGAGGCCGCGCTCGATATTCGTGGCGCGAAGGTTTACGGACCGAAGGACCAAAAGCTGGGCGAGATTGACGATGTCATTTTCGATGAAGCGACGGGAGCGATCGTATTCGTAGTGGTGGACACCGGGGGATGGCTTTCCACGAAGAGGTTCATTGTGCCGCCGCAGGAAATCCGGCCGTCGCTGCAACATGAGGACGATTTTCTGGTGGATTTGACCAAAGAACAGATTGAAACCTTTCCGCCCTATGACGGAACGGCGCTGACTTCGGAAGAGCAGTGGGCGGACTATGAGCGGCGCTACCGTTCGAAGTGGGTAGAGAAGCCGGTCATGCATCGCGAGGCCACCGACCGCAACATCACGCCCACGACCCAACAACAGGTGGGAGCGGGGTCCGGAACGATTTCGCCGGACGAAGAGGACACCGCCGAACTGGACGCGGAAACGGACATTACGCCGATTCGCACCGAGGGGACGATGGAAGCGTCGCTCGCCGGGCCAACTCTGCGCTGGAGCGCCTTCGAAGACTCGCTGCGGCAGCGCCGCGAGGAAGTGCTGCAATCGTCGATTGAGAACGAGAAGAAGAATGATGCGAAGAGAGCTGCGGGAGAGGCGGTATCCGAACGGGAGCGGCTCGAACAGCGCAAAGCCAGTTAGAGCAGACACCCGCCCGGGTGCCGACAAGGGACGAGCCCCGCTCTCCGCAGAGTTGCAAGCAAAACTCTGAAAGGCGGGGCCGTCAGCATTTCTTTCCCCGGTATACGCGTCGAGTTCGGGCTGGCAAAACATCTTTCGCAATTCTTGCGCGGGCGTGGCGCTCCTTGATCGTGGCGAAGCGTAGGGCATAGAATCCCTTGCGTTGCTCGTCATCGCTCATCATCGTTCCAAGGAGAAATCTCGCATGCGTGCCTTCCGTTTCTTGTCGTCCTTCCTGTTGTTGGTGACTGCCGCTAGTTTCTCGCAATCCGCGTCCAAGCCCGGCGCGGGATTCAGTCTCGATAACATCGATAAGAGCGTGGATCCCTGCGTCGATTTTTATCAGTACGCATGCGGGAACTGGATCAAGAATTCTGAGATTCCGGCGGACCGGCCGTCGTGGCAGAGTTTCTCGCAGCTCAATGAGAGCAACCTTGCCATTGAGCGGCAGATTCTGGAAAAGGCCGAGGCAGGCGGGGCGGCGCGCGATGCCATCGACCAGAAAATTGGAGATCTGTATGGCTCGTGCATGGACGAAAAAGCTGCGGACGCGAAGGGAATCGCGCCGCTCAAGTCGGAACTGGCGCGTATTGCAGCGGTGAAAGACAAGGGCGCGCTCATGGAAGAGATTGGGCGCCTACACATGGAGGGGAACGGTTCGCTGTTCAATTTTTATTCGAATTCCGATTTGCACAATGCCGACCAGGTGATTGCGTATATCGATCAGGGTGGACTCTCGCTGCCCGACCGCGACTATTACATTAAAGACGATGCCGACAAAGTCGAGATGCGCAAGCATCTGGCCGAATATGCCACGCAATTGTTTACGCTGTCTGGCCAAACGCCGCAACAGGCGGCTGGTTCGGCGGACACCGTGCTGATGGTGGAGACTTTGCTGGCGGCGGATTCCATGGACCGCACTAAACGCCGCGATCCCAAGAACCGGGACCACAAGATGACTCGAGACGAAGCGGTCGCGCTGGCGCCGGATTTTTATCTGAACCGTTATTTCACGGCCGTGGGCGCGCCCAACTTCACCGCGTTGAACGTGACCAACCCGGATTTTTTCAAGCAGGTGAACGGCGCGGTCGCAGCGCTGCCGCTCGATTCACTCAAGACGTATGTGAGCTGGCACGTGCTGCGGGCGAATGCTCTGTGGCTGTCGCAGCCGTTTGTGGACGCTGATTTCAAAATGCGGCAGGCCCTGACCGGGCAGAAGCAGATACAGGATCGCTGGAAGCGGTGCGTCACTCTGGTGGATGGATCGCTGGGCGAGGCGCTGGGTCAGCGCTACGTCGATGCGACCTTCGGAGCCGACGGCAAGCAGCGCATGCTGAAGATGGTGGACGCTCTGGAGTCCTCGCTGGATAACGACATTCAGAGTCTTTCATGGATGAGTGACGACACCAAGAAGCAGGCCAAGGTGAAGCTGCAGGCGATCCGCAACAAGATTGGCTATCCCGATGTGTACCGCGACTACAGTTCCGTAACGATCAAGGCCGACGATCTGCTGGGAAACGTGCACCGGGCGGACGAATTCGAGGCCAAGCGCGACGTGGCGAAAATCGACAAGCCGCTGGACCGCAAGGAGTGGGGCATGACTCCGCCGACCGTCAATGCGTACTACAGCGGGTCGGACAATGAGATCGTGTTTCCGGCGGGCATACTGCAGCCGCCGTTCTTTGATAAGACGATGGATGATGCCATCAACTTCGGCGGGATCGGCCTCGTGATCGGGCACGAACTGACGCACGGCTTCGATGATCAGGGGCGAAAGTTCGATCCTACGGGTAATCTGCGCGACTGGTGGACGGAACAGGATGGCAAGGAATTCGAAAAGCGCGTGAGCTGCGTCGCGGATGAATACTCGAACTTCGTCGCCGTCGACAACATGAAGCTGAACGGGCGTCTCACGCTGGGCGAAAATACCGCGGATAACGGCGGGGCGCGCATCGCACTGGCCGCGCTGGAGCGCTTGATCGCGGAGGACAAGACCGGCAAAGAAGGGCAGAGCATCGACGGCTTCACGCCGGAACAGCGCTTCTTCCTGGGATTCGGGCGCGTGTGGTGCGAGAAGCAGCGGCCGGAATATTTGCGCATGCAGGTCAGCACCAATTCGCACTCGCCGGGGAAGTATCGCGTGGATGGCGTGGTGCAGAATATGCCGGAGTTCCAGAAGGCTTGGGGCTGCAAGGCTGGCCAGCCGATGGTGGCGGAGAACGCCTGCCACGTGTGGTGAGCTGGGCTCAGCTTTTAAGCTCAGCTATGACGAACTGAGAAAATCCCCATTTCTCGCATAAGGACGCGAGAAATGGGGCGCCCGGCCACATTATTCGCTACAAGGAACGGAAAATCGGAAGAGCCACCGTGATGGCTCCGGCGGCACGGGCTTCGTCGATGATGCGCATGATGTCGCCGAAGGGCACTGCGTCGTTGGCGTCCACCTCAACGACTTGAGCGTGGTTATCTAAAAAGCCCTTTAGCGTGCGTCCCAGTTCCGACGCACTTACGCGTCGATTATTCACCGTTAGCGTTGATCCCTGTGCGGGACCCGATAACTGAACCAGGATGGCTCCTCCGCTCGCGGGGGCCCCCAGTTGGACATCAATTCCTTTTGGAGGAACCATGGTTCGAGGGGCGTGAGATTCGGGCTGTGACGCCAGAAGCACTACCTCTTCGAAATTCGACGCGCGGGCCGGTCCAAGCGCGGCTTTCACGGAAGCGAACTGTGCATGAGCGTCGGCCTTGATGTAGAGCTTCTGGTCGCGGTTGCGAGGGCGAGCTTTCATCTGGTCCGCCAAGTCATCCGGCGCGACCGGATCGATTCCGAAATACAAGCTGCCGTCGGCGGCAACGGTTACGATCCAGGCATCATGGTTGTCCGCGTCGGGCATGGGCGCGGCGTTGTTGGTGACGGCCATCTCTACGCTGATGCCCCGCTGCAGGGCGGGAGATTGTGCGACTGCCATTAGCACTGCGGCTGTCGCCAGGGTTGAAGCAAGTAGACACACGAATCGCATGGTACTCATGGTTAGTACTCCTTTCGAGCTTCGAGTTGAATGGTGAAGTTGAGTGGTTAGGGTTTGGCTCCGCCGAGTGACGCGGTGGCGAGAGTTCCACCGAGGCCCATGGTTTCGACTGCGGTCGAAGGGACGATTACCATCGCGCCTTTTTCCTTGACGGCTTCGTAGAGCATGTTCATGGCGCGCAGGTGCAGAGCCACGGGGTTTTCCGCGTAGGCGGCTGCTGCTTGCACGAAGCTGGCGGAGATTTCGCTTTCGGCTTGCCCAAGAATGATGCGGGCCTGGCGCTCGCGCTGGGCCTGCGCCTGGCGCGACATGGCGTCTTCGAGGCCCTGTGGAATTTTCACGTCGCGGATTTCGACCGACTGCACGGTGATGCCCCAGGGATTCGTTTTCTCGTCGAGAATGCGCTGCAGTTCGCGGCCCATCATTTCGCGCTCGGTAATCATTTGCGCCAGTTCGTGGCGGCCAATCGATTCGCGCAGCGCGGTTTGCGCGCTCATGGTAATGGCCTCAATGAAGTTCTCAACCTCGAGAATGGATTTCTCGGCGTTCCATACCATCCAGAAAACGATGGCGTCCACGTTTACGGGCACGGTGTCGCGGGTAAGCGTGGACTCGGCGGAGACGCTGGCGACGCGGACGCGCTGGTCGACATACGGACTCAGTGTTTCGACGATGGGAATAATGTGGCAGATGCCGGGACCGCGCAGGCCGACGTAGCGGCCCAGGCGCAGCACCGCGACCTTTTCCCACTGGCGTATGACCTTGATCGCGAACAGAAAATACAGGCCGACTAGCGCTCCGCAGATGGCCGGCGCCGGATTGCGAACTGCCGCAGACACCGCGAGACCAATCACCAAGCTGATTGCGAACAGCAAGCGGGCGATGCCGCTGACATTGTTGATTCGGATTCTTGCCATGACGTCTATCTCCTTTGTGTTTGACGGGAAGCAGGCAACAAGTCGCGCAGACGATCGATCACATCTTCCAGGGCGAATCCGGCGGCGCCTGCGCGGGCCGCGAATTCTCTGGCCATTTGCCCGAGCTGACGTTCGCGCTCGGGGGAATTCTTTTCCAGTTTTTTATTTGCGATGAACGTGCCCGTGCCTTGGTGGGTTTCGAGCAGGCCGCCGAGTTCAAGTTCGCGGTAGGCCCGCATCACGGTATTGGGATTGATGGCGAGATCGACGGCGAGCTGGCGCACCGTCGGGAGCTGATCGCCGGCGTTGAGAGAGCCGGAAGCGATCCCGCTGCGCACCTGGTCGATCAGCTGGCGGTAAACCGGGACGCCGCTGTGCAGGTCGATGGAGAAAGAGAAGCGGGGCGGCGCGGAGTTGGTATTCCTTCCCATGCGTGTCAGTGTACTACATTACTAGTACATTATGTCAAGAGAAAAATTAGTTTTTCTCCGCGCCTCGCGTTCAAAAAGAAAAGGCCCGGCGCGGGCCGGGCCTTTTCTTTTGAAAGTGTGGACGTTCTTACCTGGACATTCTTACCAGGACGTCCTTACCAGTTATTCTGCATGATCAGGTGATCGACGATGCGGTGGGCTTCGTCGATATGATGGATGGCGCGATCGCGCAAACCGCGGACCGATGGATCATCTTCTTCGCGGGCAATATCGTTGTGCGCTTTGTCGAGCAGTTCCTTCGCCCGGTGGAAGCGGCCTCTGCGGTCCATGTTCGCGTCGACCGGCGGATGGTCTTCCAGGCTCTTGCCGTCATCAATCGCGGCGTGCTTGATTTCCCCAATCGCCTTGTCGATCTCGTCGATGGCGTGCTGTTCTTCGCGGTCCATATGGCCGGTGTCGGCCGGGTGAGCCAGGTGGGCGCGCGCGTGCCGCAGGTCGGTGAGCGCATGCAGGTAGGCCGGATGCTGTCCCGGCTCGTCCGCGAATGTCAGAGCGGTGCAGATGGCGACAAAAAACACGAGTACGGCGCAATGTCGTACAGTTTTCATAGTCTCCTCATTAATTGTTTCTGGTTGTGCCTTTCGGCGGAAACGTGCTTCCTAGGTAGTAAACCCGAGCGTGTAGGTTTTGACTCGCGGCAATTTTAGGGCGAAGGCCGCAACTTATCAAAGTTACGTTGGTTCATGCTATTGGCTTGCCGGGATTGATCACTGTCGTTCTTAGCGAAGGTTGCGAATCGAAATTCCATTTTTGCGGCCTAAGACTTTGCTGACTTGAAGCCTTTGCGGCGCTGTTCGCTGTAGCGGTGCAGCGCGTCGAGGATGATGGGATAGGCTTCGCCCGCGGGACGTATCTCATCGACCTCGACGGCCTTGCCTTCGAGCTGTTTGTAATCCTGAAAAAAACGCCGCAGCATGAGCAGGCGGTGCGGCGGCATTTCGGCCGCCTCGCGATAAGAATTGAACTCAGGATCTTCGGTCGCGACCGCGATGATTTTGTGGTCCTGCTTTCCGGCGTCGATCATAGTCATCAGGCCGATGGTGCGGGCGTGAATGATGGTGAGCGGAACCACCGTTTCCTGACAGAGCACGAGTACGTCGAGCGGGTCGTCGTCTTCGGCGAGCGTCTGCGGAATGAAACCGTAGTTCGCGGGATAGTAGACGGCCGAGTAGAGGACGCGGTCCAGGCGGATCAGGCCGCTCGACTTGTCGAGTTCATACTTCACACTCGAGCCGAAAGGAATTTCGACCACGCAGTCGAATTCGTGGGGAAGCTTGTCGCCGGGAGTAACGTCGTGCCAGGGATGGATCATAAGGGAAAACGGTTCGGTTCTCTCGATCTTATTTCATTCTAGCGGACGCGGGCCGGTCTGGCTTGGGACGGCAGCCGGGTCTTCGCGGAGGGGCACAGGGCTCGCCAGTTTCTGCTTGGCCGTTAGTCGCGCACGGCTGCCACGGTGCGCACGGCGGCGTTCATTACCTGTTTCCAGTTCGCCGCGCCCAACGCCTGCCGCAGGCGAGTCTGGGCCGACCGCCAATAGGGGATGACGCGCCGATATTCCCGTTGTCCCGCTGGCGTTAGAACGAGACGAAACTCGCGACGGTCGGTTCCCGCTTCTGCGCGAAGCCAGCTTCTTCGCCGCAAAAGCGCCAAAGTTCTGGTCAGGGTTGTGCTGTCAATCCCCAACAATCGGGCCAGGTCCTTCTGAGAGATGCCGGGCGCAAGATGCAAAGCCTGCAAAAGCGTGAACTGGGTGGCGCGCAGGCCGCTGGGACGGAGTGCGTCGTCATAGAACTGCGTCACCACTCGGGCCGCCCTGCGCAGGCTCGCGCAGGCGCACGGCAGCTGAACGGGTGCATCTCCGGAAGTCCCATTCTTTCGCTGTCTTCTCATAAATGGATGTAGATACAACTCTATCACAATGGGGTTGAGTGCGAATTATTTTGCACCGCACTACATGTATATACATCTATTGTGGAAGTAAGGGAAGTCAATCGCGAGGAGGTCGAAACATGAACTACATGGTGCCCGATTACCTGGTGCCCTACGTACTCGGCGGGTGTTTGGCGGTTACAACCACCCTGGTGTATGGGCTGCACCGCGCACTCAAGCTTGCCGGATGGCCGGTCCGGGAGCGCAAACAAGCGGTTTGGAGCATTGGAGCTCTGCTGGTGACGTGGCTGTTCGCCGCTCTGTCACTATCCTGGTTTGGATTCTACGGGGGCGAACCCAACCGCATTCCGACGATTCAATATGGCGTGCTGATTCCGATCATGGTCGGCATTGCGCTAGCTTGGCGGTGGGGCGTGCTAAAGCGTGCTCTTGAGGCTGTGCCGGCGCAGTGGATCGTATCCGTGCAGGCCTATCGAGCGCTGGGAGTGATCTTTCTCATTCTCTATGCAGCAAAGTATCTCCCGGGCGAGTTTGCGTGGCCGGCTGGCGCAGGTGACGTTACGGTTGGGATTTTGGCTCCGGCCGTGGGACTCGCTTACGCGCGGGACTTGCGTCGCGCGGCCGCATGGGTGCGCATCTGGAACCTATTGGGGATGGGCGATCTTATCGTGGCCGTCACGATGGGTTTCTTGACCTCGCCCTCGCCGCTGCAGAGGTTGGCCTTTGGTTCGCCCAATGAGCTCGTTAGCGCGTTTCCGTTGGTCATGGTCCCGGTGTTTCTGGTGCCCCTCTCGGTGTTGCTCCACTTGGCGGCGTTGAAGAAATTGCGACAGACCCGAAGCGAGCCGCAGGTTTCCCGTCCAGCCTCGCCAGCGAGCGGAGCTAATGAAATAAAGCTCGGGTCGTCGCCAGCGCTAGGAGTGAGCGGCCCTGGGAAGTTGCGATAAGTTAACCAGTCTCCGGGCGGCCGGTCCGCGGAAGGCCAGTTGCCCGGACGGCTTCTCATTCTCGCGGAGGGGCTGACGCTGACTCTGACTCTGGCGTCGGCGTCGGTCGGAGGCGCATCTAGCCTTTTCTGGCCGTGATCATGCAGTAGGTCAGCGGCCCCAGTGGCGCGCTGACCAGCGGTAGCAGCACTGGCGCCAGCACGTTGTTCCAACGGGCGCGGGTCATCTTCCGGTTGCCGAATATCACATCTGTCAGCAGGAACCTCAGGGTGACCCACGGGATGTGCGCCACCGAAGGCGCCACGCGCATCTGCAGATGCTCAACGGTGATGTCGGTGAAGCCAAGCTGTTGCAGCCGCGCCGTGAATCGATGAAGCTGCGCCAGCTCCTCGATGACCCAGCACTCGCACAGCTTGCGGTAAATGCGCTGCTGCAGCGCGCTGGCGAACCGACCGGTGGAAAGAAAGCCGTCCGCAACCACGAGACGTCCGCCGGGCCGTAGCAGGCGATACGCCTCGGCCAGCAGAGCACCTTTGTCTGCACCGTGCGCGTGGCAACTGCTTTCCAGCGCGTACACGCCGTCGTAGCTGGCGCCCGGCAGCATGGTGTCTTCGTAATCGCCTTCGATGACGCGCACGCGCTCACTGCAGTCGGCGGCCTGGTTTAGAGCACGTGCGCGCTCCACCTGCCACGGCACGCACGTCAGTCCGTGCAGCTGCGCCTGCGGTAGGCGGCGTGCAATGCTGCGCAGCGTGGCGCCGAGTCCGCAGCCCAGGTCGAGCAACCGCTGGTTCGGGGTGTCACCTAATTGCAGTCGTGCGAGCACCTCGGCGTTCATCTGCTCCAGCATGGCTTCGCGCTGCAGCGGGTTCGCGCCGGCGCGATAGTAGCCGAAATGCATGTTGAACTCAGGGCTCCAGGCGGCGTAATCCGGACCGGCCTCGCTGTAGTACTGCTCCAGGCCGATACGCGGTACCGCGTGCGCGGGAGCAACTGGCTGAACCACGGATTCTTTGGTCAGGTTGATCTCGATCAGGTTGATCTGTGCGGCATTCATTTCTCCCCCTTACCCGTGCGCTGGCTTTCTTTACTGTTATTTCAGTATATACAGAAACTAAAGAATTGTAAAGCGCTAAATGATCGGCACGCTGGCCCACCGGGTCAACCGCCGTGATCGGCGTCCGCATGGCTTTGGGCGCGATCCGTTCGCAGGTGCTCTGGCTGTGCAGGCTATAATTGCCGACACCTATAATTGACGACATCAATGGCTCTTTCTCCAGGCACCAAGCTCGGGTCCTATGAAATCCAGGCGCCTTTAGGGGCTGGAGGAATGGGCGAGGTCTATCGCGCAACCCAGAGCAGCTTGGGACGTCAGGTTGCGATCAAGGTTCTTTCCCGGCATTCGGCTCCGATCCTGACCGGCTGCGCCGCTTCGAGCAGGAAGCGCGCGCCGCCTCGGCTTTGAACCATCCCAACATCATCTCTATTTATGACGTGGGCCGCGATGGCGCAACGGCCTACATCGCGATGGAATTTGTGGACGGCAAGACGGTGCGCGCGCTGCTTGACGCCGGGCCCATCGCGATCAAGAAGACGTTGCAGATCGCCGCGCAAATCGGGGATGGCCTGGCTAAGGCGCACGCCGCGGGCATTGTGCACCGCGACCTCAAGCCGGAAAACATCATGGTCACGCGCGACGGCTTCGTGAAGATACTGGACTTCGGCCTGGCCAAGCTGATGCCGTCGCTTGATAATTCGATCGACGATTCCTCCGGCAGTTCCTCGCAAACCATGACGTCGCCTTTGCCGGGAACGCATCCGGGCATGGTGATGGGGACGGCGGGTTACATGTCGCCCGAACAGGCGCGCGCCGCAGACGTTGATTACCGTTCCGACATATTTTCGCTCGGGGCGATTCTCTATGAGATGGTAGCGGGCAAGAAGGCGTTCCAGGGTCCCAGTGCGGCGCAGACTCTGGCCGCCATCATCGAGGACGATCCGCAGTCTCTGGCGGAGGCGAACCCCAAGGCTCCGACTCCGCTGCGCTGGATCATCGAGCGCTGCCTGGCGAAGGAGCCGGATGATCGTTACACCGCGACCCGCGATCTGGCGCGCGATTTGCAGAGCATCCGCGACCACTTGTCGGACGCATCCACTTCGACGTATGTAGCACAAGCCGCACCTGCGACTTCGCGCCCGAAGTGGATGAGTCCAGCGTTGTTTGCGTTTGCCGGTGTAGTTCTTGGTGGGGCGCTCATGGCCCTGCTGCTGCCGCGTCCGAATGCCGAATCCGTTACGCTTCATGCGCTCACATTTTCCGGCGACGATCTGGAGCCGAGTGTTGCGCCCGACGGACGCACCGTCGCTTTTACTTCACGCCGCGAGGGAAAGACCCGCATCTGGCTGAAGCAACTGGAAAGCGGCAGCGAAACCGCGCTCACCCCCGGCCCCCTCGACTACCATCCGCGATTTTCACCGGACAATGCCTGGGTGCTCTACATACACGATCACGCTGCTTACCGCATCCCTTCGCTGGGCGGAGAACCGCGCAAACTGCTCGACAATGTTGACGACGCCAACTGGTCGCCCGATGGAAGCCAACTGGCGTTCACGCGGGTCTTACTCGATGGGCCCAAGATGGCAACCGAGGCCGGGACCGCTTCTGTCGCTGACGGAACTTCGCGCGTTGCGCACCGCTTCGAAGGCCGCGAACTGGCGGAGCCCGCCTGGTCGCCGGACGGTTCCACGATTGTCCTGACCGAGAGGCGCGGCGGCACTGTGGGCTCGACGGTGCGCACGGTGACCCTGCTGGACCTGGTCGGGCAGGCCGGGCAGGCTGGGCAGAGTGTGCGCGAGCTTGATTGTCCCCTGCCCGGCGGAACACTCTCCGCCGCCTCGTGGTCGGGCGACGGGCGCAGCATTGTCTACGAAGTGCCCGAGTCGCCCGCCGATGTCTCGGGCATTTTGGACAGCACTGTAGGTTCCCCCGGTCGAGTCCTGCTGCAGGACGTCAAGACGGGAAAGGCGCGCACGTTGTTCACCACGCAAGCGGAGGGCTCGCGCCTGGAAATAGCGGGGCCGGGCCGCATCATCTATGACCTTGTGGTCACGCGCGGCAATCTAAGGGAAATCCCGCTCGACCCCGCATCTGGCGCGGCGGCCCGATGGCTGACACGCGGCAGCAGCATTGATCGCCAGCCCTACTATTCCCCCGACGGAGAGTCTGTCATATTCTCTTCGTCACGCAGCGGCAATGCAGACCTCTGGGAAGTCTCCACCAAAACGAATTCGGTGCGCCGCCTGACCGATCACCCGGCTTTGGACTGGGACCCATTCGTGACCTCCGACGGCAAGAACCTTCTGTGGAGCTCGGATCGCAGCGGGCATTTCGAGATCTGGATGGCGGACCGCGACGGCAGTGCGCCACGGCAGATTTCACACGACGGCATCGATGCCGAGAATCCCGCGGCTATCCCCGGGGGATGGGTGGTTTACGCTTCCTCCCAGACGGCTCACCCTGGACTCTGGAAAATGCGGGCCGATGGCAGCGAGGCCACGCTGCTCGTTCCCGGCAACGTCGCCTGGCCCGACATCAGCGCAAATGGCCAGTACGCCCTCTATCACATACTGAACGGAGCGCTGGGTGCCACGATCCACGTCGTGCGCTTGCCGGACGGCGCCTGTCGAATTCAACCAGGAGGGAACCCGCGCCAAATTCGCGGGGGATGGACACTCCATCCTCTTCATCGACGACAAGGGGGGAATCGACAACAGGGGCGGAGAGATCGTGCGCGCAGAGTTTCCCTCGGCTGCCGGAGCGCCCGTGAAGGTGGTGGTGGCGGCCTATCCTGACATGGAGACCGAAACCTTCGACGTTACGCCCGATGGTCGCCGCCTGGTGGTCGCCTACCAGCAGAACACGCGCAGCTTGGTGGTTGCGGACGGTGTTCCTGAAGTCAAACCCGCTACTCGCGCGAAGTAAGCGCGCCTTGCGAGCGTGGGAGGCTTGGGTTAACCGAGCGATGTCATCCCAAGAGCGCGCCCAGCGCTCCGGAGGGACCTTACAAAACCCATACATCGGTTGCTGATGCGAGGAGTGCCTGCACTGCGTGAACCGCAGGCACTCCCGTCCACGGCATGAACAGAGTCAGCCTACCTAAGGTCCCTCGCCCGGCTGTCGCCGCGCTTAGGATGACATCGGGCCGGGCAACAGCTTTGAAATTGGGCCGCCGCCGGTCCTCCGGTAATCTTGATTCTCGCCTCTGTGACGCGTAGAGTCTGAGTGGGGCACGTCCCCTCGGGGCGCTATGTCGAGCCAATTGAATACTTATCTCAAGTTCGGTGGAGCGACAGCGGTAATCGTGTTGCTGCTCGGCTACCTCGCCTATACCGGCGTGCAGGACAGTAAAAGTTATTACGTCACCATTAAAGAACTCCACAAGATGGGGGACGGGGCGTATTCGAAAAGGTTGCGAGTTGCCGGAAATGTCCAGCCGGGCTCGATCAAGCGCGTTGGAACGCATGTGCAATTTGTGCTGATGGAAGAAGACCAGACTCTGCATGTGGACTACACCGGTACCGAAGCCCCTCCCGACACTTTCAAAGACGATTCCCAGGCGCTGGCGGACGGCCGCTTCGACCGCGACGGCGTGTTCCACGCCAAGCAACTGCAAGCCAAGTGTGCTTCGAAGTACGCTCCGAAGCCAGGCACGCCGGCCAACGGAATGCAAGCCGCCGAGCCGCCCAAGAGCATGACGCAGGTACAACCTAACTCGGACCAACCTAACTCAGTGCAAACCAGCTCGGCGCAGACCAGCTCGGCGCAGACCAACTCGACCGGCGCAGCGAACTAGTTCTGCACAGCTCGGTCAGGTTTTTGCTCGTCTCGGGCCTCACGCAATTTCATCTCTGCGGCAGATAAATTCTTTTGCACAGCTCGTAGCCAATCCGTGCGCCAGCATGGCCAATCTGTGCGCATTCATGGCCGAATTGTGGGTTGACGCGACCCTCGCGAAGGTTTAGTTTTCGTGCGAGTTCAGGTTTGTACGCGTTAGGTTCGTACGAATTCAAGTTCGCTGGACTCCGGCCCCGCATTCTCAACCCAGAAAAAATCTGATCTGGAGGATCCATGCGTCTATTTGTGTGCACCGCAGAACCCAAGAAGTTTCTGCTGATGGCTGTCGTCTTGGTTGCCCTCAGTTCGCTCGCTTTCTCTTCCACCGTGGCTGTAGGTACCTGCACCACTCTTCCCTTTTATTTGTCTATCCAGACCGCCGTAAATTCCGTTCCGGCGGGGTCCACCATCAAGATCTGCCCCGGCACCTACACGGAGCAGGTGCTGATCACGAAAAACCTTACGTTAACCGGAGTGGCGGCCAACGGACTTACTGGCACAACCGCTGTGGGGCTGAACAATCCCGTGATTGCATCTCCCACAAACGGGGTGACGTTGAACATTCCCGACCCTGCCGGCGGCGATCCGATTTACTACCAGATCGCGGTCGTGAGTCCGGTGCCGGCCTCGCCCATCAAGGTCAATATCAGCAATATCACGGTCGACGGCAGCAACAATCAGATTTCAGGTTGTGGCATGGACCTGGTGGGCATCAACTACCAGAATGCTTCTGGGATCATCGACCATGTCGTGACCCGCTATCAGGAACTCGATGCCAGTGACTTTGGCTGCCAGGACGGTCTGGCAATCTTCGTCGAAAGCGGCTACGGCAGCGGAGGATCGGCGGTCGTGACGATCGAGAACAGCGGCGTCCACGATTACGACAAGAACGGCATCACCGTCGACGGCACTGGAACCATCGCTACCATCACTGGAAATTTCGTTGTTGGTATCGGCGCCACCTCGCTGATCGCGCAGAACGGCATTCAGGTCAGCGGCGGCGCGACCGGCAGCGTGAAGAGCAATACCATCACCGACGACGTTTACATCAACGCGCCGGATTGCGGGACAAGCTGCACCGGCTCGTCGGGCATTCTGGTTTATGACTCTGGATCCACGACTGCCAACCCCCTCACCATCAGCAGCAATACCATCAGCAACACCCAACTGGCCATCGTGGCCTACGCCGATAGCTCCGGGACCGCCGATTTCAACACCGTCACCTCGAACAAGATTACCGGTACGCTGGCGGCCGGCACTTTCCTCGACGATGGCATCGACCTTTGCGGCAACCACAACAACGCGACTTCCAATACTGTTTACAACAGTTCCGGATCAGGCGTGCACATCGACAGCAGTTGCACCGAATCCACGGGCACAAGCGGAAACGACACAACTGTATCGAACAACACAATTAACGAGGCCTGCGCCGGCGTGCTTACCGGCAACGGTACGGGCAACAGCGAATCCGGGAACATCACTTACAACGTGATTCAAACCACGTACGCGGGCGATTCCTGCCCGGCTAACCCGAGCAAGAAAACCGGCGCTAAGATGGCGGCGAAGCTGCGGCCGCTTCCTTTGCGACACTGATCTGTCGGGGACGATCTTTTCAGGAACGATCAGACTAAGTTGTGGCGAAGGCCGCCGCCGCGGCCTTCGCGTTACCTCTGCCCAATAACCGCACCCTACACTCCGCACACTTTGCCTCCGCCTTTGCAAAAAATCCCTGAAATCCATAGATTCTTTGCTGTGGTTGCCGGATCGCAAATTCGCTTCGCTCTGCCAGCCTTGTGAATACCCTGAAAACTTCGCCCACCGGGCCTTCGGTGATCGCCGTCGCCAACGTCGTCAAACAGTTCGGACGCTTCGCCGCCCTGCGCGGCGTCACCGCCGAATTCGATGCGGGACGCTTCCACGCGATCCTCGGAGAGAACGGAGCAGGGAAGACCACGCTGTTGCGCGCGTTGGCCGGGCTGGCGCAGCCGACGCAGGGTGAGATCTCGATCTTCGGAAAATCTCCGCAGGAAGCCTGCCGCGACATTGGTTATATGGCGCATCCGTCGCTGCTTTACGACGAGATGAGTGGGATGGAGAACCTGCGCTATTTTGCGCGGCTCTACGGCATTTCCGGAGGACCCAATGAAGACGGGCATTGCGAACAAGCGATTCGCGAAGTAATTCGAAACGTCGGCCTCGATCCGGAGCTGATCCGGCCCGTCGGGCAATATTCGCAGGGGATGCGGCAGCGCATGTCGCTGGCGCGGGCCATTCTGCACGATCCGAAAGTGCTGCTGCTGGATGAGCCGTTCTCGAATGTGGATGCGCATTCGGCGCGGGCCATGGTCGAGTTGCTGCGCAGCATGCGCGATGCCGGGAAGACGGTTTTCGTGATCACCCACCAGGCTCTGCTGCTGGAGGGCGTGGCCGACGAGTTTGTCTGGATGCAGGCGGGGCAGATCGTCGACCGGACGGTGACGCTGGCGCGCGCGGGGGTGTCATGAACTCGCTCTGGGCCGTGATGCTCGCGACGCTGGTGAAGGATATCCGCCTGGAGTGGCGCTCGAAAGACGCGCTCAATTCCATGCTGTTTTTTTCTTTGCTGGTGGTGGTCATCTTCAGCTTCTCATTCGATCCTCTGGCGGAAGAGTCGCGTCACATTGTCGGCGGGTTGGTATGGGTCGGTTTTCTGTTTGCCTCGGTGACGGCGCTCAATCAGACCTGGGCGCGCGAGTTGCGCAATCAGGTGCTGGACGCTTATCGGGTTTCTCCGGCTCCGGCCAATGCTCTGTTTCTGGCCAAGGCGCTGGGGAATTTTATTTTCGTGGCCGTGCTGGAAGCGCTGATGACGCCGCTGTTCATGATTTTCTACAACGTGCGAGTTCTGGGCCCGGCATGGCAACTGTTGCCGATCGCGGTTCTGGGAACCTGGGCGCTGGTGGTGAACGGAACGTTTTTCGCCGCCATGTCGTTGCGCACGCGCAGCCGCGAGATTATGTTGCCGCTGTTGCTGTTTCCGATTTCGATTCCCGCTGTCATCGCCATGGTCGCGGGCACGACCTCAATTCTCACCGGAGAAGAGTCGGCGCACTTCTATCTCGTGTTGCTTCTCACCTACGATGTAGTGTTTACTACAGCTTGTTTGATGCTTTTTGAGACAATTCTCCACGCGGAATGAAACGTCTTTTCCCCATTCTTTCGGTGATCACGGCGGTGCTGCTGGCTTACGCCCTTTATCAGGCGCTAGTGGTTGCCCCGGCTGATGCCCAGCAAGGCGAAGTTTACCGCATCATTTACTATCACGTGCCTTCCGGCTGGATGTTCATGCTCTTGTTTTCCATCAACTTCGTTGCATCCATCCAGTACCTGGTTAGCGCGAAACCTTCACGGCAAGCCGCTGCAAAATGGACTGTGATCGGCGTCGGAGTCATCGGAACTATTGTCACATTTCTCCCCCAGGTGCAGGAGCAGCTGAAGTCGGCGGGAATGCGGCCAAGCGCAATAGCGACAACCGTGCTCGCGATTCCCGTGTTCTACTTTCTCGTCGGAAAGCTGTTTCCCGGAGAAAATCTCGACGTGCTAGCGGTTACGACGGCCGAAGTGGGTGTTGTTTTTTGCACGATCGTGCTGGTCACCGGGCCGATCTGGGCGCGGCCGGTATGGGGCATCTGGTGGGCGCCGGGGGATATCCGGCTGACGTCGACGCTGGTGTTGTGGCTGATTTATGTAAGTTATTTGATGCTGCGACGGTTCTCGAATAGCGCGCAGATGCAAGTGTTGGCGGCCGCGCTGGCGGTTTTCGGAGCGCTGGACGTACCGCTGGTTTACTTCTCGATCTGGTTCTTCCGAACGCAACACCCTCAGCCGATCATTGGTGGCGGTGGGTCGATCGATCCACGCATGCTCCACGTCATGATGCTGAATGGAGTCGCGTTTCTCTGCTTCGCATTTCTAGTGTGCTGGTCGCGCTTCCGGCTGGAACTGCTGCACCGCGAAGTTGAAGCAGCTCACGCCATGGAATCGCTGGTGGGAGCAGGCGTGGCGGCGAAGGCCAGCCTGCCGCTCAGTCGGAGCCCGCAATGAACGCCGTCAAGTTTCTCATCGCCGCATACGTGGCTACGTGGGTGATTCATGGCGTCTATATTGGGAGCCTGGTTCAAAGATTTAGCCGGTTGCGGCGAGAGTCGAAGGAACTGTCAAAAGGGAAGTAACACCGCTTCCCAGTTTGAAACTCCTCCAGCAATAAATCCTCATCGCGTGATACTCGTCACACCATTTGGGGCCTGATCCGGTGAAGAATCGTATCAGGGCACGCCTTCAGGCGTGCCGACGAAAGGCCAAACAAAAATAAACGGCTTTAGCCGCTGCGTATGGCCATTCCAAATCGATACTCCCACCCGCCTCATGTGATCGCGGGAGCACGCACCTTCTTCGTGACTTCCTCCATTGCTGAGAAACGGAAGCTGCTTCAGTCGGACCGATCCGCAGGGCTATTACTTCGCGTTTTGTATGACTATCGCGCTCAGCAGAGATATCGGTTGCACGAGTTTGTTGTTATGCCTGATCACTTTCACCTTCTGATTACGGTAGGCTCTGAAATTAGTATTGAGAAGGCCGTACAGTTCATCAAGGGCGGGTTCGCATTTCGTGCCGGGAAGGATCTTGCTTTCAGCGCTCCGGTTTGGCAAAGGGGATTCTCGGAAGTACGGGTTCCGGATTGCGAGACATTTAAACGATTTAGCGAATATATATGGAGCAATCCTGTCCAGCGTCATCTGGTGTTAGAGGCGGCCGAGTTCCCGCATTCGTCAGCGCATCCCGGATTCGAACTCGATCCGCCGCCGCAGGGGCTAAAGCCCATCGAAACTCGTTGCCAACGGCATGGCTGAAGCCATGCCCTGATACGGACCACTAACGGCTTCTCGCTTTGCTCGGGATGACAAGCTATTTGCGGAAGGGCACAGGAGTGTCCGCCCCACAAGCTAGTTCGACGCTTTCCATTCTTTCTGCAGGGCTGCCAGGAAATCCGGGCTGCCGTTGGAGCGCAGGAATTCGTAGTCTTCGATCATGGCGGCGGTGCCGATGCGGGCGGAAGGCAGAGGATGTTCCACGCGGATGACGCGCGCGGTGAAGCGGACGCGGACCGCGTCGGTAAGGGTAACGTGGGGCGGGAAAGTCAGAGTGACTTCGAGCTTAGTGCCGGCCTCGACCGCGCGGTCGAGGTAGAAGAAAACGCCGCGGGCGCTCACGTTCTGGGTCTCGGTTTGAACTTCCCGCGGTTGATCTGGGCTGGCGCTTTCGAGGTTCGCGCCTGCAAGACGAACAATGGCGGGCAGACGCATGTCAAAGCGCCGCATCATCCGCCGTTCCTGTGAATTCGATTGCATGCCCGAGCGCTCTCGCCAAGAGCGGGTTGTTGCCAGAACGTTGTTGCCAGAACACCGACCCCAGCCAACTGCGAATTCCCCAAAATGCCCACAGCCTTAATGCTCCGGGCCTGAGTTTTCAACTGGAGACGGCCCTGTAGCCCTCAATGTATAGAAACATCAGTAGTTTGCAAGAGCAAAATGCCCTTTGGAACTGATTCGGTTAATCATCTTCAGCTAGTCGTCTTCGGTTAATCATCTTTGGTCAATCATCCGGAAATCGGAGGAGAACCATCCGGGAGCCGCGGGAGGACGCATGAATGCGCATGGCTCGATCCAGTAAGAGCAATCCCGCTGCCATCCGCGGCGGCAAAGAGCCGTAAGTTTTCTGCTAAGAATGAGCGGCTTGCAGAGCGGCGGACCGACGGTTCACCAGAGAAGGCCGGCGTCTCGTGCAAGCGCTTGCGGAAAAGGGAATCTTTGCCTATCCAGATAGTGGGAAAGGGAAAGGAAGACCTGCAACTCTCTTCACGCCACTTTTGTGCCATGTCACGGCATCTTTCCGCGCACGGGAGCGCATCTGACGAATCTTGGGACGGCGAAGTCACAGGAAGGAAACACGCACCGAATGAAGGCCTTCGTGCGCTTCGTGTGGACGGTTTTCTCTGGCAGCGGCGATCTGATGCGTAGCTCGCCCGGAGGGTCGCTTGACTTGTCTATCCGTCAGATGTTTAAGTAGTTATTTAATTTTTCCGCCAGTTTCAGTGACCAGCAAGCTGCGGCTGGGTCGGCAAGAAGGGAAGTCGCCGGCCGAGGCTTAGGTTGGCTTGTGCGCTGTATCGAAGCTCCCCTTGTTGATCTGAGCGAGAGAGATCCGATCGAAAAGCGATCCTCGCCAAGACCGGGAGAACGACCTGAGCGAGAACGCTCGAAATAATCGAGAACGCTCGAAATAATAACGATCGAAATAACTAAGACTGAAAGAAAGAATATTGCTTTTGACTGCATCGGAGGAACGAGTGAACGTAGAGCGCCGTTGGTTGGGAACATCCGTGGTACGAGTTCGTGTTCTGGCCGCAGGGCTGGTGCTGTTGACGGCAGGATGCGCATTTCTCGGGTGGGGTTCCCGCTCACGCCAAACCGCCGCGAACGCCGCGGATCACCTTCCCGCGAACAGCATTCCCACGAGTGACGTGCAAGCGAGTGACTCGCAAGCACCCGTGGTGCCCGGCCTGTTGGCGCCGGCGCAGATTTCGCCGGGCGGAGCCGGGGACGTGAAGTCGCAGGCGCGCTCGCTTTTCGCCGGCCTGCCGCTGATCTTCGAGCCCAATCAAGGACAAGCCAACCTCGACCCCGCCGATCCGCGCGCGAAGTTTATCACCCGCGGATCTGGATACAGCCTGTTTCTGGGCTCCGAAGGCGCAATCCTGAGCATGGTTTCCCAGCCTCGTCCTGAACAAGATCGTTCTGAGCAGACTCGTTCCAAGAAAGCCCGCTCGAACACGCAAGAGGCGAAGCACTCAGCGTCACCCGCGCGCGTCGATTCGCTGCAGATGAAGTTGGCGGGCGCCAATCCGAACCCCACCATTACCGGCGACAATCTTCTGCCGGGCAAGAGCAGTTATTTTCTGGGGAATGATCCGGCGAAGTGGCGGCACGGCGTACCGCAGTTTTCCCGGGTGCGTTACGAAAATATTTATCCCGGAATCAATCTCGTCTTCTACGGAAATCAAGGACGGCTGGAATACGACTTTCAGGTCGCGCCCGGATCAGATCCAGCACAGGCCCAGCTCGAGTTCAACGGAGCGAAAAAACTCGAACTTAAAGACGGCGCTCTGGTCATCCAGACCGACGCCGGCGACAGCCTGCAGCTCCAGGCCCCGCGTATCTACCAGGAGATTGCCGGACACGAGCAAACGGTCGAAGGCAGCTTCGTGTTACGGGGCGCCAACCGCGCGGGATTCGCCATCGGATCCTATGACCACTCGCGCGAATTGGTCATCGACCCGATCCTGACCTTCTCAACTTATTTCGGCGGCACCGGAACCGAACAAGCGACTTCGGTTGCAGTCGATGGCAGCTTCCACATTTACCTTACCGGATCGACCACGTCGCCCAGTCTCGGGACGCCGACCACACTTTTCCCGCAAACCCTCGTCCCCGGGACAACCCAGAACGTTTATATTGCCAAGATCACGCCAGCTCTCGGTTCGGCTGCGGCGTTTCTCGACTATGTGACTTACCTGGGAGGCAATGGCACCGACAGTCCAGTTGGAATCAACGTCGACAGCGCGGGCGATCCATTCATCGCCGGCACAACTTCCTCCAGCAACTTCCCGACCACGATAACCAACGCTTACCAGTCCACGCCCGAAGTCGCCGGCACTCACGTATTCGTGACCGAGATGCTGGCCGATGCCAACACGCTTCAGTATTCGTCGTACCTTTCCGGCAATGGCACTGACACCGCTAGTGGAATGACGATCGATGCATCGGGCTTCATATACGTAACGGGAACGACCACCTCCTCGGACGTAGGCAGCACCACCGATCAATTTCCGGCGAGTACGCTGCCGGAGGCGCTGCCCTTTCAGATAACGTCCCGAGCGCCCATTCAATTCTTCGTCACTAAGGTAAATACGAACGCGCCCCGCACCGGCAGCATCGCCTACTCGACCTATTTTGGCGGAGGAGATTTCGATACAACCGCGCCGGTAGCCGTGGGCGGCGGCATCGCCGTCGATACCAACGGCAACGTCTACTTCACCGGCACCACAAATTTCTTGTATACCGGATGCTCGGGGTGCAGCAGCACCGACTTTCCCATCCTGAATGCTTACCAGCCATGTCTGGATCAGGCGCCTCCGGTCGTCATCGTCAGTCCTCCGTTGTGCACGTATTCGACAACGACACCGCCCCTCGACTCCGACGCTTTCGTGGCCAAGCTCAATCCCAATGCCGCTCAGGGCGAACAACTGATCTGGTCGACCTACGTCGGCGGCATCGGAACCGACTCAGGCGTGGGCATTGCGGTTGATTCCGGCGCGGCGAACATCTACATCGTCGGAACCACGAACTCCCCTGACATCAACACCGCCATCGCGACTCTGAATACTTCCTCGGCCTATCAAGCCTGTCTGGACACTCCGGCGAATCCAGCAATAGGCACGGCGTGTCCTACGTTCACCACCACGCCTCCGAATGACGCCTTTGTGGCCCGACTGACCAACCCCGCACCCTCCACCACGGCGGTTCCGAACAACGTGTCCCTGACTTATTTCTCTTATCTGGGAGGAACCGGCAACGACGCCGGGCAGGCGATCACAGTGGATTCCGCCAGCGGCGCCCTTGTGACGGGGTGGACCCAGTCCACAGATTTTCCCGTCTTCCCGCTATCGAATCCCATTCAGAGCAAGCTCACCGGATTCCAGGACGCCTTCATGGCTCGGCTGAACACGGCTGCGCAGAACGGGCAGACGAACGGTTCCTGGGCCAACTACTTCGGCGGAGCCAGCACGGACGGCCCTACAGTATTCACCGCGGGCACCGGCGTTACCCTCGATGTGAACCAGACGTCCTACTTTGCCGGCGATACCAATTCGACCACGCTGCAGGTGAGTGCGCCGCTGGAGGCAAACAACAATGGCGGCTACGACGCATTTGTAACTCAACTTGAGCCCAGGTTCAGCTTGTCGATTAATGGGGTCCTGACACTGGGCACAAACCAGACCTTCGTCGACGCCGGGAACCAGGCAACGTTCACCTACACGGTGACCAACAACGGTCCCGATCCCGCCCCCAACATTACGATCCTGGACATTTTAAATACGGGCAGCCAAGGCACGAGCACGGGTGTGACCATGGCCTTCGTTTCTGCCAGCGCTAGTTCCGGCACCTGCGGCGGAGGTTCGAGCAATACCAATGTGAGTTGCACTCTTCCGACCTTGCAGTCGGGCGCGACGGCAACCATCACCATCGTGCTGACGCCACAGCCGAACACCACCGGGAGTGAAGCCGCATTCAACGGCGGCACGGTGCAGGCGATCGGGCCGGGAAACACTGTGCTGGCTCAGACCCAGGTATCTGGGCAGATGGACGACTTTACCATCGGAATCAGTCCCGCGGATAATACCGTCCCGGCCGGACTGACTGCCACCTATCAGGTGGCGCTGACGCCGGTGCCCGTGTATTCATCGAAGATCACGCTGGCGTGTACCGGCTTGCCCACAGGATCGGCGTGCAACTTTACCAACAGCCCGGTCACCTTGCTGGGTCCGGGATCTTCCACGCTCAACATTACGACGACGGCTCGGCCGGTCACGACCACCACTGGCAGTTTGCTGACTCGACACTTCTACGCGGTCTGGCTGGCATTTCCAGGACTAGCCGTGCTGGGTATGGGAGTCGGAGGCAAGCAGCGCCGGCGCCGCATCCTGGGAATACTCACGGGCATCCTCCCGGGCTGCGCGCTCTTCACGCTGCTTCTGCTGTTGCCCGGGTGTGCCAGCAAAAACACGCAAGCGCCGGTCAGTGGCACGCCGGCCGGGAAGTACACCATCACCGTCACGGGGAGTTCCGGCAGCGACACCAAGAGCGTCTCCATCACTTTGTATGTTCAGTAGTTTTTGGGTGGCGCAGCGCTTCCAGCGCTGCGATCAGGTCGCTATTTTTCGGTAGGGCTTTAGCCTCTGAGGTCTCTAACCGAAGCGGTCGATAGATTAACTAGAGAACTACGCTCCCGCCGAAAGCTTGTGGTGCGCTTTAGCGTCGGCAATCCCATACTGTCGGATCTTATACAGCAGAGCTTTATAGCTGATCTGCAGAATCGCAGCAGCCTGCTTGCGGTTCCAGTTGGTCTGTTCCAGAGCTTGTGTAATGGCCTGCGCTTCGGCTTCGTCTTTAGCAGTGCGCGCCAGAGATTTCAATCCACCGGGCTCCGCTCCGCGGGCCGAAGAATCCGCAGCACCTGTGCCATTGCCGTCATTTCTGGGAAGCAGTTCGCTGACCGCCAGGTTCTCATCCCCAAGAATCAGGTAGCGCTTCAGAAAATTATTCAGCTCGCGCAGATTGCCCGGCCAGGAATGATTCTGGCAGGCCTGCAGCAGTGCCGGCGAAAGCGGCAGCGGCGCGCGCGCGTAACGCTCCGCCATCCGCGACATGGAGTGCTTGAGAAGGATGGGAATCTCTTCCTTGCGCTCGCGCAGCGGCGGAATCTGCATGGTGAAGGCATTCAGCCGGTAATAAAGATCCTCGCGCAGGCGTTTGTTGGCCAGGGCTTCGGGAATGTTGATGTTGGTCGCGGCCAGAATGCGAACATCAACTTTAATAACGGAGCGGCTGCCCAGCCGCGAGAACTGCTGGTCTTGTAAGACATGCAGCAGCTTGGCCTGCAACAGCGGGGGCATCTCGCCGATTTCGTCGAGCAGAATCGTGCCCTTGTTGCACAACTCGAATTTTCCCGGCTTGGCGTGCGTCGCGCCGGTGAAAGCTCCTGGTTCGTACCCGAACAGTTCGCTCTCCAGCAGGTCGGCAGGAACGGCGGCGCAATTCACTTTCAGGAACGTGCGATGAGCGCGCGGTGAAAGCTTGTGGATCAATCGTCCCAGCACTTCTTTGCCGGTGCCGCTCTCGCCCAACAACAGCACTGGGATGTCGACATTGGCCACCAGCGCAGCCTGCGAGCGGATCTTGCGCATCTGCGGGCTGGCGGCGATGAAGAAGACGTCGTCGGAGAGTTCTTCCACTTCTCCGCTGTAAGTCTTTTTCCCCAGGCCGAGGCTGAGATCGATCACGGCGTCCAGTTCGGCTTTCTGAAAAGGCTTGGTCAGGTAGTCGAGAGCGCCCAGCTTCATCGCGTGCACAACTTTGCGAGTGTCATTCACGCAGGACAACATCACGACCTTGATGCCGGGCTGACGCTGGCGCAATTGTTCGAGCGTCTCCAGCCCGTCAATGCCGGGCATGAGTACGTCGAGTAGTACGAGATCGGGCTGCAGGCCTTTTTCCACGCGCTGCAACGCTTCCTCGCCCGTGGTCGCGGTCTCGACTTTGTAGTCGTCCACTTCGAGCAGCGTCTTGATGTAACGCAGCATGCCGGGTTCGTCGTCGACCAGCAGGATTTTAGCGGTTGGCTTCATCGATTTTTCCCCTTGCTGGCGGCGGCAACTGCTGGTTTATAAGGAATCAGAAAAGAGAATTTGCAGCCCGCGCCGGCATCGCTCTCAACCCAGATCTTGCCGCCCATGCCCTGCACCAGGCGGCGCGCGATGGCCAGACCTAACCCCATGCCTTCTTGAGCTGCGGTGCCGGGAAGGCGAAAGAAATCGTCGAATACTTCGAGATGAAATTCCGCGGGGATTCCTGGCCCGGTATCGGAAACGCTGACCTTCACGGAGTTGGGATGAGTTACGTTCTGGCGGCGGCGCTCGGCGGCGGAAGGCTGGGCGGCGGCGCGGCGCTCCCACATGTGCGGCTCAGCGTGCAGCCACACGGTTCCGCCCTCGGGTGTGAACTTGAAAGAGTTTTCCAGCAGGTTCGAGATGATGCGCTCGAGCTTCGGAGAATCAAATGGAAAAATCGGCAGCTTGTCGTTGGCCAGAAAATAAAGCGCCAGCCCTTTTTCCTGAAAACGATTCGACCACAGGCGGCACACTTCCGACAGGCCATCGTTGATGTTGCCGGGCTCGAACTGCATGCGCAGTCCGCCGGTTTCGAGCGCGCTGTAAGTCAGGAAATCCTGAATGAACTGTTGCAGGCGTTTTCCGCTGCTCTGCATGTCGCGCAGTACTTCGCGCTGGCGGTCGTTGAGCGAACCAAGTTTCTCGTTCTGCAGTAATTCAACGTAGCCATTCATAATCGACAGCGGAGTCTTGAGGTCGTGGGCTGCGGACGCCAGAGCGTTGGTGGTGCGCTGGAAACGTTCGCGCAGTTCTTTGTATTCCTGCAGCAAGTTTTCCGGGCTGGGCACATCGCCGTCCGGAAGGACAGGAGCGGCGGGCGGACGCTGCAAGGTTCCAGCCGCGCCAGAAACCGACGTGTTCTTTTGGACAGTGGCCATTGAGGAAAACCACAGGACAACGGGGAGGGAACGGCACGCACCCCGATGGAGGACGAGTGCCAGTTACAAAATCGTATGTCAGGCGCAATTTGTTGTCAACGGAAAATGCACGGGAATTACCCAAGTGTAGCAAAAGCTTGCACTTTCGCCGGCTTCAGGCGGCGGTGGCCAACATTTCCGCAGTCAAACAAAAAGCGAATAAAAGAGCGGGAAACTGCTGTTCCCTTGAGGGTTGTGCCGTCCCGGATGGCCGAAGGTTAGGGTTCTTTCATGGTTCTGTACAGGTTTTACCTGAGATTTGGCCCCTAAGGTGCTCTTTACGCAGGGTCGGAAGCCGATGGAAGAGGTCCGCGTGAACGGGGCGAGAACGGGATCTGTAAATAATACGGGCGCCGCGAATCATAACGCCGCGAATAATAACGAGCGGCGGAAGTGGGCCCGGTTGCCGCTTGCGATCCCGGTATTCGTTCGCAGCCGAGACGGTAAAGGCCAGCAGTTTCTCGAATTTGCTACCGCGCTGAACGTGAGCGCCGGCGGAATGTTGGTGGCGATCCGGCGGCTGCTGCCCGCCATGGCGCAGCTTCAGCTGGAGATTCCAAGCGCCCCGGTGGCAGCATTGGCCCTGTTGCCCAGAGCTTCCCGGACCTTGCGGGCGAAGGCATTGCGCAGTACGCCTGCCGAGGGCTACTACCTGCTGGGCCTGAAGTTCGCGCGCCCGCTGCTGCTCGCGGGCAAGTCCCACTCCAGCGCCTCCCGCGCCAACTCGAATGGCCGGGGACGGAAAATCGCTTCTGCGGTGTGAAAATGTTTGCGCATCCACCCACCGAAAGTGTTACTGTGGAGACAATTCCGGTATTACCAGCGTGCGCCCGTTCGGCTCTTTGGTAAGTTGATACTGGTCAACCACATAAGCTAGATTTGAGTGGTTCGCGACGGGCCAGAACGCTTTTGGTTCTCCGGGTGCAGGTTAAAGTACTTCCCCCCCAACTGGTAAAACCAACTGGTCAGCCAAAATATGACAACCAGCAGTCTGAATACGCTCGCCCAGCCTTTGGGGGAAATGCCGCCCGACGCCATCGTCTTTGGGCGCACCGAGGGCATGCAGGCGGTACGCGACCGCTTGACCAAGTTGGCCGGCGCGAACGTTCCGGTGTTGATCCAGGGTGAGAGTGGGACGGGTAAAGACATTATCGCGCGCATGATCCATGCGGCTTCGCCGTGGCGCACTGGACCGTGGGTAAAAGTGAATTGCCCGGCGATTCCGGGCACGCTGCTCGAAAGCGAATTGTTCGGGTACGAGAAAGGCGCATTCACGGGCGCCTATGGCATGAAGCCGGGTCGCGTGGAAATGGCGCATCGCGGTACGCTGTTTCTCGACGAGATTTCCGAGTTGGATATGTCGCTGCAGTCGAAGCTGCTGCAGCTACTGCAGGACGGGCAGTTCTGCCGCATCGGCGCGCAGGAAGACAAAAAAGTCGAAGTGCGCGTAGTGTGCGCGACCAACCGCAAGCTCGAGCAGGAAATTGAAAACGGCACGTTCCGTTCGGATTTGTTTTACCGCATCAACGTAGTGAATCTGCACTTGCCTCCGCTGCGCGAACGGGCGAACGATATTCCTGAACTGGTCGCGTATTTTCTGGATTATCACAACCGGAAATACAATTGCCGCGCTCGCTCGCTGTCGGGCGAGCTGATGACGCAATTGCGCAAGTACCACTGGCCGGGCAACATTCGGGAGCTGGAAAACCTGATCAAGCGCTACGTGATTCTGGGCAATGAAGATGTGATCTCGGCCGATCTGACGCCGCGGGCCACGGATTTCTTCAATACAGAAATTCCGGTCGACGGGCAGATTTCGCTGAAGAAGCTGACTCGCCAGGCGGTGCGCGAGCTGGAGCGGAAAGTCATTCTGAAAGTTCTGCAGAATTGTCACTGGAACCGCAAGCAGGCGGCGCGCGCGTTGAGCATCAGCTACCGCGCCTTGCTCTATAAGATTCGCGACGCTGGGCTGCCCTCGAATCGCACTGTGAAGAACCGCGAAGCGGAACCGCCCAAGGATGTTGCGGCGGACTGAGTTCGCCTAACTCCCGCTAATCCTGCTAGATCCGTGATGAAACCTACCTCCCGGAGCGATTATTGCTTAGGGAAGAGATAATTGACGACGATATATCCCAGCCCAAGAACATCAGCAGTGGTCGTACCGATGAATGCGATCAGTACAGAATTGTCCAGATGAAATCCCCACAGATGGAATCCTTCGAATCCCATCACCAGGACTACAGCAACTAACCAGCCTGCACACAAGGGAAAGAGTCTGCCTGCCCATTTATCCCTATGCTCCGCATCCTTGCGTAATGCGGCATTGGTAATCTTTGTTTTTTCCAGTTGTAACTTTTGAGTCTCAAGCTCATAAAACAACGCCCCCTCAGCGGGAGCGGCGGGGGCAGGAGCTGGAACGATGCTGTCAACCGTTAGAAGAGTGTGCTTACTGAGCGGCGGGTTGTCTGGCATGCTGATTTGCTACTTCCTGAAAATACTGCCTTATAACCTCATCCGGAATATCGGTGCTCCGCACGTTCTTGTCATACGACTGACTCCACGGCGAATTTGCGGCATGGGTCATTGTCGAAAGTTGGAGGCCAGAATATTTTCCATAAATCGCCCAGACCTTCTCGATCACTCGAAGCGCGAAAGCATCTTTGTCAGGATCGTCGCTGGCAACGCGAGGAAAATTGAACCCGAGAGTAACTCCCTGAGGATAATATTCGGCGGCTAGTTCTGTAATCGGTCCGCTCCCGTAAGCCTTAAATTCGCTGTACAGGGAAGGAATCACCGGACCCCATTGCCACGCCTCAACTCGTTCATTGAGGAGCCTTTCGCCGGTGATGGCCAAGTACCATCCATAGGCGAAATAGACCAGCTTCTGTACCTGCATGGGCGTCAATTTGCGCCCGTCGCGCTTTGCCAACTCCAGGAACTCATTGGCGACCTGTTTTGCTGTGTAGGGCATAAGAGCACTCCACCTAGTTAGATGGCTAAGGGAGGCGGTTCGGTGCATTGCGGTGAACCGCAGCGGAAGCACCCGCTCAGTAGAAGCTAGCACGTCTGTCAAGCCATGTCACAGTCTCATTTTGTGTAGTGGCTGAATTTTCAGTCACTACCTCATTTTGGGACTTTTCCCTCTCGGTTTGCTACCGGCATACTTCAATTTATTTAGCTACTTGGTTTGCGGCTGCTAACTGTGCAGGTCGGACAGGGCTTTGCGGGCGTCGGCGTCGTTGGGGCGCAGCTTTACGGCTTTTTCCAACTGCTGGCGGGCCAGCGCGGTTTGGTTGGCTTTCTGGTAGGCGAGGCCTAGGTGGTAATGGAAGTCGGCGTCGTCGGGTTCGCCGCGCTTTTCGCTTAGGCGCAGTGCCTCTTGAAACTGAGTGATCGCGGACTGGTAGATACCTTTCCGGTAGTAAGCCCAGCCTAAAGTGTCGGCGGTGTTGGGCGAGTCGGGCAAGCCGCGGCGAGCGGTTTGCGCCATCGCCATCGCGACGTCGATGTTTCCTCCCTGCTCGAGCATCACATAGGCGAGATTGTTGGATGCTAGGGGATTGTCGGGAGAAATGCTGAGCGCCTGCTGATAAACGGCTTTGGCGTGATCCCAGTCTTTTTTCGCTTCATAGAGTTCGCCGGCAAGAATGTAGAAAGTAACCTCGCGCGGATTGTCCTTGATGGATTGCAGGTAGAGAGCGAGAGCGTTGTCCAGGTTCCCCTCCTGCACTTGCACTTTGCCAAGTTTCTCGAGGGCATCGATGTTGTTCTTGTCGAGTTCGATGGCTTTGCGCAGGGCGGTTTCGGCGCCGGGCAGATCTTTCTTGCCGTTGAACAGCGCAGTGCCGAGCAGATCGTAGAAATTGGAACTGTTGGGAGACTTGGCGATTTGGGCGTTGGCCGCGGCGACCGCCTGGTCAAACTGCTTTTGCACGAAGTAAGTGTTCATCAGGCCGCTCAGGCCATCGGACGAGGATGGGTCTTTGTCGAGCGCCTGCTGGTAGAACTTCTCGGCCTCGGGATAATGCTTCTGCACCAGTTGGATGTTGCCCATCTGGACGAAAGGCGCGGGACTCTGTGGGGCCCGCTGCATGGCCTGCTGGGCGTCCTGTTGAGCGTCGGCGTATTTCTGGCGGGCGGTCTCCGCGATGCATTTTAAGAGGAAGCCGTCGGGTGCGAAAGGTTGAGCCGTGATGATCTGCTGGGCCGCCTGCAGGACGGCGTCGACATCGCCGCGACGCAAAGACAAGCCAGCGAGGGCGCGCTGCGCATCGCTCAGTTCGGGTTGGATACGAACCGCCTCACGCCACTCGGACTCGGCCTGGTTTTCGTTGTGCTGTTCCGCGAAGGCGTTTCCCAGCTGGTAGTGCGCGACGGCATTGTCGGGATCGTAGCGCAGGGCGCTGTGCAGGGAATCGACGGCGCCGCTGCCATCATTCTGGCGGAGCTGGACCTGGCCTTTGTAGACCAGGGCGTCGACGTCGTGAGGACTGGCCTTCAGGATTTCGTCGTCCAGTTTGGTGGCTTCGTCGAGGCGGTTTTTCAAAATAAGGAGCTGGATGTAGTTCTTCTGGACCTGCAGCTCCTTGGGATGATCGTGGTAGAGGGAAGCATATTCGGCGACAGCTTTGTCGAGGTCGCCGGAGGCGAAATAGAAGTCGCCGAGCATGCGATAGCCTTCCGGATTGTCGGAAAGATCCAGCTTGGTTTGCCGGAGGAAGGCTTCGATCTCGTCCCGCTTGCCTTCCTGCATGAGGACGCGAGCCATGGCGGTGCGGGGTTCAGGGCTTTTCGGATCCACGTCAATGGCGTGTTTGAACTGCTGCTCGGCTTCGGGCAGGCGGTTGCGCGATTGATAGTAGCTGCCCAGAGCCAGCTGAGCAGTCATGGATTTGGGATCGACTTTGATGGCTTGCTGGAAATCGGCCTCGGCCTGGTCAGGCTGGTTGGCGCGAAGTTCAAAGATGGCAAGCAGCAGATAGGACTCGGAGCGGTTCGGATCGAGCTTGATGGCTTGTTTTATTTCCTGCGTGGCCGCGATCAGGTTGTCCTGGGCGGCATAAAGATTCGCCCACGCTTCATGAGTATCTGCCTGGTTGGGCACCTTTTCGCGCAGGACGTCGAGCTGAAGCTGGGCATCTTTGGCGTCGCGTCCGGAGATCAGCAGATTGGCAAGATCGAGGCGGGCGGGATAGTTATCGGGGGTGAGTTCGACCGTGCGCGCGAGCTCCTGCGCGGCGCGCTGCCAGTCGCGCAGTTTTAGATAGGTCTCGCCGAGCTTGTAATGGGCGTCGGCAAAACGGGAGTCCAACTGGATGGCGTTGGAGTACTGAATGGCTGCTTCGCGGTACTTGCCCTGATCGAAATAGTGTCCGCCACTGGCAAAATATTTTTGTTTACGAACATTAGGATCGCGCGAGCATCCGGTAAGGAAGACCGCGAGCAGAAAGCAGGTTAGCCACAGGCGGACGGAAGTGGAACGGTTCATCAGGTTTTCTCCAATTGCAAAGCACGGAGGAAGTGGGCAAGCTTCACCGTGAGACTGTCCATCATACTGTAACCCGCAACCGGGGCGGGGGGGCGCGGCAATCGCTACTTCTGCTGCTTCGGAACGCCGAGTCGAAAAAACCGCTGCCGACGCATCAGCGCGGGATGTACTCATCCAGTACGGAAATGACTTTGCTGGAAAATGGCATAAGACGCTGTTGCGCAGTTGCGGAGTCTTCTCCGGGAAGCATGGACGTCATAATGCGCACCAGAGCGCCATCGCTGCGGTTCATGCGTATCGCGTCGGCGACCAGATAATACTTGGCCCAATACTCACTGGCAACTCCGCGATCGTGGGCCCAATACCAGTAGAGAACCAACAGGCGGGATTCTCCCTTGGCGATGACGTAACGGTTGACCGGGAAGGGGACATGGCCGGGCGCAGACATCGAGATGCGATCGTTCTCGATGGGCAGCCATCCGGCGCCCGGCAAACAGTTCTTGGGCGAATGAATGGTGTCGCCGGCACGCTGGCTGGGAAAGTACGCGATGTAGAGGTTCACCGCAGGATCGGTGTCGGCCTGCGGGGAATAGTCGCGCAACAGGAAGTCGCCGGGACCCAGCAGGTCCAATTGCTCTTGATCGATGGGCATGTCGACACCTGTCCATGTGCCCAACTGCGCGGGAAAGGAATGGAGAGGCGGACGCTCCGGGATGATTTCGTTGCGACCGCGCGCCTGGAGCAGGATTGCCGTGAGCCCGATCAGTACGGCCGCGGAGACAAAACGCAGTTTCAAGCGGCCTCCTTTGGTTCCGGCCAGACCCAGCATATCGCCTCGTGCAGCGCGTACATCATGACGAGAGCAATGGCAAAAATAAACACTCCCCAGGAAGCATGGAAAAACCCTTCGGCTTTGTCTTTGTCCCAGTACTGAACCAGGAGGCCGGTCCCGATAATACGCAGGCTGTTGGCAGCGACGGCGATTGGAACGGAAGCCACCGTCAGCAGAACGCGCACCGTCAGGCGGCGGTCCGTCAGATAGCCGTAAATAATAGCCAGCGTCGTTAGCGACAGGAGCGAGCGTATGCCGCTGCAGGCTTCGGCCACATTCAATTGTATGCCGGGAAGATTGATGACATTGCCTTCGCGGAACACGGGCACACCGAATAAAGGCAGAACAGCGGCGGCCAGGCGTGAGTCCAGCAATTGGAGCGGGAAAGTGATCTGATTGAGAATGATGGCGGGGATGGGGATCATCAACACTAGAAACCCGAGGGGAAATAGAAGAGCGCGAAGATAGCTCCAGCCCAGGAGGAGCACGATCAAGCCCGCCAGAACGATCAACATGGACGAGCGGGCGAGGAAAAGTTCAGCGCCCATTTGTCCCACGATAAACACGAAGAGGCCGAAGGCCAGCACTGCCAGACCGGCCCACGCTGGCCGCAGTGGAACCCGCGCCAGACGTGCGCGCTCATGCCAAACCACGAAGGCCGAGAACACGGGCACGAAGAAGCCGTGCGAGAAATCGGGATTGTGCCACCACTGGCCGACAAGATGGATGAGAGTAGGACCGAACAGCCAGAGCGACAGCGCTGCAATGACCGCAAGCTGTCCCCACGAGATTGCCTTCGGCAACCCCAATTGCGGACGTTCTGAAATGCGATCGATTTGCGCCAGGTGATTCAGAGACAGAAACCCTGTCATTTCCCGGGGGACCGTCTGAGAATAAGCGAGATTTGATGGATCATGCAACGTCAAACTGAGTTGATTCCCGTGATGCCGAGAGCGAATCAGTCTTTGAGCACCACGAGATTGCTGCCTCCTTCGGCATGGAGGCAGTCATCAGGAAGAGGTTGGTTGGTTAAGTGATTGGTGGTAAGAGATTTACATATCGTTTTTGAGTGTGTTCTTTAATGCGGCGGGGATGGCGTCGGGGTGGGCGGCGGCGCGGCCTACGCTGTAGTAGGTGAAGCCCTGGGCAGCCATGACTTCGGGATCATACAGGTTGCGGCCGTCGATCACGATGGCGTATTTGAGTTCCTGGCGGAGGCGGTGGAGGTCGAGGTTGGCGAATTCCTCC